>Ga0316209_1001353_pt1 | contig 26253 bp, 23 predicted proteins | sample 6monopyrite_MG_FD_204945 | JGI IMG/M metagenome (GOLD analysis project Ga0316209, IMG submission 204945) | Microbial mat bacterial communities from mineral coupon in-situ incubated in ocean water Damariscotta River, Maine, United States -... | ecosystem: Environmental > Aquatic > Marine >...
GATCTCAGTCTTTATTACGTTCATTCACCACTGTCCCATTGTTAAGTTTATCTGCCCCCCTCTTTAGCAAAGAGGGGTTAGGGGAGATTTGAAAAGCCTCCAGAAAGGCAACAATCCCAGCACACAGAAAACCTTCTAAATCCCCCTCAATACCCAATGCACTTCGTACCCAAAGAGCTTCGCGGGGCAGGCCCTGGGGGAGGCTCAGTCAGCCTTCATTCAGTCCCCCTCTTTAGCAAAGAGGGGTTAGGGGAGATTTGAAAAGCCTCCGGAAAGGCAACAATCCCAGCACACAGCAAACCCTCTAAATCCCCCTCAATACCCAATGCACTTCGTACCCAAAGAGCTTCGCGGGGCAGGCTCGCCCCCCTTTTTCAAAAGGGGGAGATAAATTCCACCCACCGACATCACATTTTAGTAACAGCCATCACATTCATGGCCAAAACTTTTCATTCAACACTCGCATCAAATATTCACCGTAACCGCTCTTTTGCAACGGTGCTGCCAGCGCTTCCAGCTGTTGTGCATCAATGAAACCCATGCGGTAGGCAATCTCCTCCGGACAAGAGATCTTCAACCCCTGACGTTTCTCGATGGTCTCTATGAAGAGTGAGGCCTCCAGCAGGGAGCTGTGAGTACCGGTATCCAGCCAGGCAAGCCCACGGCTGAAACGCTCCACATGCAAACGCTTTTGTTCCAGGTAAAGCTTGTTGATATCAGTGATTTCCAGCTCGCCACGAGGGGATGGTTTCAGCTCAGCCGCCATCTCCACCACATCGTTATCGTAAAAATAAAGCCCGGTAACGGCATAGTTGGACTTGGGCTGCTTGGGTTTTTCTTCCAGCGATACCGCTTTGCCGGCATCGTCAAAATCAACCACACCATAACGTTCAGGGTCACTCACCATGTAGGCAAACACGGTAGCACCATCGGTCTGCGCATTGGCCTGTTGCAGCTGCACTGAAAGATCATGGCCATAAAAGATGTTATCGCCCAATACCAGCGCACTGGGGTCATTGCCGACAAACTCCCTACCAATGATAAAGGCCTGGGCCAGCCCCTCGGGTTCAGCCTGAACCTCATATTGAATGTTCAGCCCCCACTGCGAACCATCACCCAACAACAACTCAAAACGCGGCGTGTCCTGCGGCGTGGAGATGATCAGAATATCGCGAATACCCGCCAGCATCAGCACCGACAGCGGGTAATAAATCATCGGTTTATCATAGACTGGGATCAGCTGTTTAGAAACCGCCTGGGTGACTGGGTACAGACGAGTGCCAGAACCACCAGCGAGGATAATGCCTTTGCGGCGTACAGACATACTCATGCCTTTTTCTCCAGCCCAAGGCGTTCGCCCTGATAATCAGCCGCCGTCACCTTGCGCCACCAGTCGGCCTTATCCATATACCATTCAACCGTCTTGCGCAGTCCGGTCTCAAAACTCTCCTGCGGCTTCCAACCTAGTTCCCGTTCGATCTTGCTAGCATCTATGGCATAGCGTTGGTCATGACCGGGCCTATCGGTAACATAGGTGATCAAATCAGCGTAGGGCTTGCTATTGGCCGCCGGACAAAGCTCATCCAATGTCGCGCAAATGGTCTGCACCACCTCCAGATTGGTCTTCTCATTATGGCCGCCGATGTTGTAGGTCTCACCCACCACCCCAGTCTCCAGCACCAAACGCAGAGCACGGGCATGGTCCTCAACAAACAGCCAGTCACGGATATTGTCACCCTTGCCATAGATGGGCAGCGGCTTGCCATCCAGGGCATTGAGAATAATCAGCGGGATCAGCTTTTCCGGAAACTGGTAAGGACCATAATTATTTGAACAGTTGGTCATCAGCGTCGGCAGACCATAGGTGTGGTGCCATGCCCGCACCAGATGATCAGATGAGGCCTTGCTGGCCGAATAGGGTGAATTGGGCTGGTAGGTTGAGTCCTCACGGAAAAAGCCCTCCGCCCCCAGCGAACCAAATACCTCATCGGTAGAGATATGATGAAACCGGAAGGCCTCGCGCTTAGTCCCGCTCAGGCCATTCCAGTAGGCCCGCGCCGCTTCAAGCAAGGTATAGGTGCCAACGATATTGGACTGGATAAAATCAGCAGGCCCATCGATGGAACGATCCACATGGGACTCAGCTGCCAGATGCATAATGGCATCGGGCTGATATTTGTCGAACAGGCCCGCAATCGCCGCCGCATCACAGATATCCACCTGCTCAAAGCAGTGACGCGGATCATCCAGCGCATTATCCAGGGTGGCCAGATTGCCGGCATAGGTCAGCTTGTCGATGTTCACTACCTGCACATCGGTCTCGGCGATAAACTGCCGAATCACCGCTGAACCTATAAAACCGGCACCACCGGTGACGAATACAACACTTTCACACATGCAAATTACCCTTCAAAACATCACAAAAATACTAAACCACATATACTATCATCAACATCGGTTTATGAAACGAATGAAGCTCAACACCGAGCACATGAGTGTTTTAGAAGACCGGGTCAAATCCAAATTAAAAAATCAACTATTCACAGGGAAAATCAGTATCTCTCTCCCAGGGGAAAAAATTTGAAGTCATCATCAGGTAAATACTTCATAGGGCTTGATCATATAAGGGCAGTTGCTGCATTTATTGTGTTTACGTGGCACTTCATTCATGTTGGTAACTGGCAGCAAGCTCCACAACTGCTTTTCCTTTGTCGCTGCTAAGCGAGGGCCATACAGGTGTTGCACTTTTTATGACCCTGAGTGGTTATTTGTTTGCAAAGCTGCTAGATGGTAAGAAAATCAAATACATGTCTTTCATGTGGAATCGTTTCTTGCGTCTTGCGCCTTTGTTAATTATTGTAATTATTCTCGCTGGGTATCAAAAATATCTTTCAGGCAGCGACCTATTTAATTATGCAAAAAGCATTATTGCTGGAGTCATCAAACCTTCTCTTCCCAATGGTGGATGGTCAATCACTGCGGAGTTCCACTTTTATTTAATACTTCCTGCCTTGTTATTTTTAACAAATAAATGGAAATACTCGTTGATATTTGTACTCATTGCAGCAGTTACTATACGTAGCCTTCTGCACCAAGATATTGGTCAAATACAAACCTTTTCATATTGGACGATCATAGGCCGAGTTGATCAGTTTCTGCTTGGAATAATGGCATACCAATTTAGGAATAACATTTCAAAACGACACCTCTTGGTTTTAAGTACATTAACTTTTTTTTCAGTATTCTATTGGTATTTTGACTCGCAGGGTGGTTTTTATATGAACCCTTCATATCCATCGCCCAGCCCCATCTGGATTTATCTGCCAACATTAGAGGGCTTCGCTTACGCATTAGCAATTGCTTGGTATGACAACTCATTCGAACATTCAACAGGAAAAATTTCTCGATTCATTGCGCTTATTGGAACCTATTCATACTCGATATATTTATTGCACTTTTTTATAGTATTTAAGCTTTCCAGTGCAATTAATAGCAATATTATTTATATATCCAATATTTACATAGCTATGTTTTTGTCTGTAATTTCCTTTTTGGTAATGGTGCCAATTGGGTACGTTAGCTATAGATTTGTTGAATCACCATTTTTAAGGTTCCGAACCAGATACATTGTTGCAGACAAACCGAAAAAATCTTGTTCAGTTGAATATGAAAGAAAAATGGGACCTTAGCAACAGGGGGTGTGAAAAAACGGGTTAGGTACCGAATCAATCATTCTGCGCACGCGCCACACAGGCAAATTGCGGAAATTGGGTGTCTGATATAGAACCGCGCAGCACCCAATTTAGGAGCGACCACTTCCAAGGCATATCTTGTCGTGGATTGATACCTTCGAGTTGCTCCATACGATACCCTTGGGACTGGAAGAGACTCTGAATTGACATCTCCGTAAAAAAACGGAGATGAGTAATATCTTTCACGCCCGATTTTTCATATTCCCAATTTCGGTGCATTACCAAACCCTTAAGCGCAGGATAAAATCTCATATTAGGAATTGAGGCCACCAAACAACCGCCGGGGGCTAATTTAGGCCGCAGCATATGCAGGATCGCCCAAGGATCGACAAGGTGCTCAAGTACATCATTCATTACGACACAATCAAAATAATTAGATGGCAAATCCGGAATGGCTTGCTCTGCCGTGGCAATAATCAGTTTATCACGATCCACACGCGCCTCTTCCGCCATAATTGGATCAGGCTCAATAGCGGTAATTGAACAAGGCTGGCGAGACTTCAATTCACGAGCAAAGAGGCTGCGCCCACACCCAATTTCTAGAATTTTTTTTGCTGTAGGCGGTACGTAGTCAAGCATTTCACTACGTAGTGTCGCCACATAATCGGTGGTTAATTCATTTGCCATAATCCCCCTCCTAATTAAGTTCACGGATTCAACTCACCCATCTTTGAATTCCGACAGAAATATCATGCCTTGACATTAATAATGAAAAGCTAAAGAACAGTTTACTTATTTTTTAACCAATCGAAAAATTCTTCTCCCCCATTCTGGAATCATGCAATAAATTAATTTCACAGCATTACCAAAATCTGTCGACTTTAGCTTTAAACCTTTCCAATAATTTGATTTTGCGGACTGATAATCTTGCCGCGCCCAGAAATAATAATTGGCGACACCAATATACAGGCCATTCATCCGCTGCCTATAAAGAGATTCACCAATCTCATGCCTGACACCGCTATTTTCACCGACAAACACTTCAAGTGCCTTTAGCCTTAGACACAGCTGCTTATATCCTTTATTGGATTCCTGTTGTGAATGCTTACGATACAAAGCAAGTGCATTTTTGATATACGCTATGGGATGGTTTCTTGCCACCCTTAACCACAACTCATAATCATCAACACCAGCCAGTTTTTCATTAAACCATCCTACCCTGTCTAAAACTGATTTACGCAATAAAACAGTAAGCACCTGGATATCACACTTCATAAACAACTCAGGCAAGATGTTATGAATATCAACATCCATACTCACATCCGCGTCATCAGAACTGTCAGATTGAACTATCAAGCCACCCAACTCATTTATAAGCAAAATTTCAGAATGCACCATTGCTACATCAGGATTATCACGCATAAACCCTACCTGTATTTCAAGTTTGTTTTTTAGCCACATATCGTCTTGGTCTAAAAACGCGACAAATACTCCTTGGGCATGCTTCAAAGCAGTGTTTCTGGCAGCCGCTACGCCATGGTTGTCATCAAATTTCACACAAACCAACCGACCATCTGACTTATATTTCTCAACAACAGCCATAGTGCCATCAGTTGAGGCGTCATCAACAACAATCAGTTCAAGATCTGAAAAACTCTGTTTGAAAACACTTTCAATAGCCTGGCCAATATATTTTTCGCCATTATACGCAGGCATTAATACTGAAACAGTTGGCGCACTCATCAAACCATCCTCAATCCAGGCTTTGTTTCAAAAACTGAGTCACTCGCCCTTCATACTCCTCAGCTGAAACTCCCAAATTTGACTGTATAGTCAAACACAAATAATCACTTGAGTTTGAACCCTCATCCAACATTCTGTCCAATATTTCAAAAAAGTCCTTTTCAGCCCAAACACCAAGGTTGTATGGCTGTTCTCGCAAAATCAGATCTCTCGGCTTTAATATTTCTTCGACATAAACACCATATATACAGTATTCAGAGAACAGATCCGCACCACACAAAACAGTTTGCCATGGACTGCCATACAACTTCTCAATATAATTTTGCAGGCTAATCAACCAGTCCCTGTTCAACACAACCGGACAAGACATATAGTGGTGATCAGTACTTCCTTCCGGCAGCTTAAGTAAATGCCTGGCACTATTCATGTGTTTTCTATGCCTTGCAGACTCTTCACCAGGATCAACCCTAACAAGGATATGCATCTTGTTATTTGGCACAAAATCACTATCAATGAATTGGCGCGTAAACACCACATCTGAATCAATAACAACAATATCTTTTTCCTGGGTCACAGCAGGCAGTGAAAGCTTTACAATCTGTTGAACAATCCAGCCCGATCGCCCCGCATATCTAGCTATGCGCCACGACCTATTACCCAGAAGTTTTACTGCATACTTATGCCAAGCGCGAGGATAGAAAGCAGGGTTCACTAAATCATTTTGGACCAAGACCTCAATGCCTGGATGATTTGCATATGACTTAAAAAGATCGAAATCATCACGAGGAACAATAATTATATGCTTAGCATCACCCCGGTAGAAAACATCCATGCTATCCCTAAGCAAACGTAATCTAGCCAAGTCCCCCCTATAGCTAACGGTAACAAATATCATCCCCTCTCCTTGCACCAACTAACCAACAATGTTTTCAACATTTCCACCCTCTCTGGAAACTGACAAGAGAGATCGTCTTTACACCCAGGGTCTTGACTTAGATCAAACAATTTATACATATCGCCAGATATCAGGGGAAAACGGACCAACTTCCATTTTCCCTTTCTTACCATAGAGTCTCTGGACGCATCAATCTTATCTACATACTCATCTTTAAAGATTATCGAGCCATCTTCATCAATCCGAAGCAGTTCAACTATTCCAGGATAACTTAAATGCTCAGAATTTTGATTAGGTGGAGTTGCCAACCACTCGCCCGTTTCGAAAAATGCCACCCTCTCTTCATCTAGACGAGAATCATGCAAATAATTAACGAACGACTCACCATCTAAAGAAGATGGCACTGCTACACCGCACATCTCAAGCAAGGTTGGCGCAAGATCCACACTACGTATGACACGGTCATCAACACCAGGATTCAGCCCTTTATGAGCAGCTATTAGCATTGGTATTTTAGGGCTCGCCTCACCTTCTGCGCTATTACCCTGTCCCCAGGTATCATGTTCAAACAGTTCCATACCATGATCGCTGTAAATAACAATAATAGTGTTATCCGACAGACCACAGTCATCAACATGCCTAACTATTTTTCGCACCTCATCATCAAAACACCGCACACATCCATCATATAAATCATTAATCTGATCAAGATCGAACGCTTCTTTTGGTTCTTGCTGACTGCGAATAATATCCATGGGGTCAACTAAGCGCGCCATGGCATACCTCGACTCCCCAGCGTAATCATCACGCGCATAATATTTATAATATGGGTATTCACTGCCAAAAGGCGGGTGTGTGGTTGCCATAAAAACATTCATGAAAAATGGTTCTTTTTCTGAAGCAAAACCACTTATCCATTTTCTAGCCCTCGATCCCAAATATTTATTTAATGGTGTGCCCGCCATGTAAAATATTTCAGGCAAAAAATCCCGACCAAACCGATTATGGCAAAACAACGACAAAAACAGCCTCATGCTCTTGGGGCCTTGTCGAATTAGACACTTAATATTCCATTGATCAGCAGGCGCTTCGACCACATCAAAACCAAGCGAATATTTTCCTAAATCACTACCCGCCCAGTCACTCAGAGCGACAGTCTTATAACCATTCTCAGACAACAATGCGGCAATAGAACTATTAGAAACGCTCTCATTCATACCTGATGAGAAGTTCGTGCTAACTTTATGTGTGGTTGGCCACGTCCCTGTCAACAAAGACAATAAGCTAGGGGCTGTCCTCGCCTGGGACGTATAACAATTAACAAATAGTTTCCCCCGTTTTGTCAACGCATCAAGAAACGGCGTAGTATCACGCTTATATCCGGCAGCTCCAATCCGATCGACGCGAAAGGTATCACTGCCTATTAAGATAACATTTGGCACAGTGCCAGACTGATGACTGGAAGCCCTTCTTTTAATAGCAACACCTTGCGGCCATACCGCATACAGCCAAGGCAAATATAAAACCAACATGGAAAATAAAATAACGCCACGATGATAAGAACCACCACCCGACAATAGATAGATCATTGGTGGCGCAAGCAATATTGCTGACAAACCAAGCTTTAGCCATCGTACAATCGAGACCGATAACAAATCACGAAATGCATACAAGCGACTAGGCCGATAATTGGATGACATAATTATAGCGCTGGGAATATGCACAAGGTGGCCAGCAAACTGGAGAACAATTACAGCAAGTACCGAACCCAGGCCTGATCCAATATATCCAAGCAATGTTGGGGTAGATTCACTACTACTAACAATCATTGAATAACTAAAAATACCCAGCAACGCTAGCCATGAGGCAATAGCGGAAATCCAGACGACAAGTCGCAATAATGCAAAAGCCATATATCGACGATAACGTTGCCGTATTTCCTGCCCGACATCAGGCCCTGCCAGGGAAAAATTAAATATCGATCCTAATGCTATTAATAGGCCTACCGTCAACCCTATACAAATACTGACAAATATTGGAATGCTATACATATCAATCACTGCCAGTTTGTTGATACATATCGGCTACTACACCAGTGCCGTCGACAGGCGATAGAGTGCAATGAATTTACGTTAATGACCAGCCCAGACAACTCCATCTCATCCATAATCACAAACAGTCATTTCTTTTTCGCCTGCCTCCAGCCTTGCCAACAACCACTAAACTCACCCAGCGTTGCCGCCATTCGCACTAGGTAGTATCGCGTACGAGGCATATACAGCGACGTAAGAATGCTAACCAAATGCACCAACATCTTTCGATATAGATACTTTGGGGGTAACGTGGTGTGCGAATGCTCGAGCAATACGACCGATTTAGATCTCAAGAATGCCTTTTTCATAATATAGGACAAGGCACACCGTTCACTCTCCACATAATGTAATTGAACAACACCTGGGACATAGAGTAATTTCGCACCACCACGTAGCGCTCTGTATATATAATCGCTATCCTCACCACCACCAAGATCGTGGCCACGCGGCCCTAATTCCGTTGAAAATTCACCCACTCTTTCGAGCACACTGCGCCTGACGATCAAATTACCACCCTGAGGCAAGCGCCCTTCCATTCCCAGCTCCATAATTCCATCACCTTGATCAAAATTCGGAACCGGCAGCGGCCTAATCGCATATCTGCCATTATCATGCACCCATACTGGCTCACTCCCATCCCAGTCGGGCAACAACTTGCCACACCACATGCCGTACTCAGGATTTTTATTAATGGCTTCTATCAGATTAACCAGATAATCCTTAACTACTCTCTGGTCATCGTCAATAAACGAAACAACATTTGCCTCGACCATGGACAGACCACGATTGAGCGCAGAGGACTTACCCGGTGTTTTTTCTTCCACCCAACGTAAAGGTATTTTTCCATCGCCATTTGCGGAATACGTGCTTAAATAATTTACAGTACCATCAGTACATGCATTAGCAACAACCAGCAGTGAAATACTGACATCGCTTGGTCGACCTGCCTCGTTAATAGACGTAAGTACACTATCAAGCAACTGAACTCGGTTATGGGTGCAGATCAGAATTTCAATATCCGGCGTTTCAGTTGACATATCTAATCAGAAACCCTCTTCCTGGCCCGAGCACGCCCTAACACCAAACCACAGGCATAGGTAGCATTCATTGCCTGGCGTAGTGCAGGCTTGCCTTGTATAAATAACAATATTGCTCGATAACAATCGCGCACCACATTAACTAACATAAAAGGTGGCACACCATAAACAGTTCGCGGGTAATCAGGTGTTTTAAACTGACCAAAACGCCGTCCAGCAACAAAGTGAAGTTTAAGGAAATAACTACGCTTTAAACGCCACGACTCAACAAAGTGGCTAACCTTCATATCAGGGCGATAACGAATACGCTTGCCAGCATCCAGTAACGCCAAAAACATCATCGCGTCCTCACCACCACCTACGCCTTGGCCTTCACGATTAAAACGGCTATCAAACCTTAGATCGGGGTTGTCGCGAAAAATCTCCATACGGTATGCAATATTGCATGTCCAAACTGGTGAGCTACGATCCATAATCCAGAATGCCTTAGTACCATGATCCACCTCTGCCAGAAAACCCAGCAATTCCTTTACCAACCATTTAGGACGTTCTTCGTCGGTCAACGCAATCTCCACCGCACCGCCTACGCACTCAGCATCTTCGCTAGACAAAGAATCATAGGCGGAGGCAATAAAACCCTCCTGGGGCAGCTCATCATCATCAATAAAGGCCATGTAAGTGCTGCCCAGACACTCTTCAATTGCCCGGTTGCGGGCATAGGTAATACCCTGCTTTTGTTCCCGAACAAAACGTAACGGCGCCCCTGCCTGACCAGCCAACCCAGTAAGCACCCGCTGAGTATCATCGTCACTATTGTTGTCGACAACTAGAATTTCAAAGGCAATTGGCGCTTTCTGTTTACGTAAAGCAGAGACTAATGCAGGTAGATTTTGACAGCGATTATAACTACAAATAGCGACGGTAAACTCAGCCATCCAGCATCCCCAAGATTTTTTTATGTAGAAATAGCGGAAATAAAGCTGGCAATATATATTTCAAATCCGAAATCTTAAAATAACCAACACGCATCACACACCGGAAAACACGCCTCGCCAGTTTCAGATCACGCTTCCAGTAAGCATCATAACCCTTCTGCAGCAACACACCGTAGGTTAAATCACGCACTCTCGATTTGCCCAAACGAGAAGCTATATCAGGGTATTGATTTAAGAATTGCTGCTGTACATATAGCTGATCAAATACCAATCGCTCACGATTCGTCGTCGCTTGTTCTTCACCATGATGACGATAGAATGCCAACACTTTCGACACCAGAGTGATTTTATTAGTGAGCGCCAATCTTAACCAGACAGCAAAATCTTCAGAGGTCTTAAGTTTTGGGTCAAAGCCATCCGCACTTACAAACACATCGCGCCGCAGCAGGACAGCGTTTATCGGCCAACGACATGAAGAAAAAAGTTTATCTAACTTATCAGGAAGCGCTTCGTAATCAGGTGGTACAAATGGCTCACCTTTACCGCCAAGTAAACCCACATTCTGCCATCCGCAATAAGCAAGACAGCTATCATCATTCTCAATTGCAGCCATCAGTGTTTCAATAAACGTTTCATCCCACCAATCATCTGCATCAAGAAAGGCCAGATACCTGCCCTCAGACTTGCTAACCCCAAGATTCCTTGCCGTACTGACACCCGCATTTTGTTGGCTATGGATTTTTAAGCGATCATCCTTAGCAGCATAGGCATTTAAGATCGACAGCGTATTATCAGTAGACCCATCATTTACTGCAATCAGTTCGATATCACTATAGGTCTGCCGAAGCACACTCTCAATACTATCCGCTAGGTACTTGCTAGCGTTATAGCAAGGCATAATCACAGAAATCAGCGCCATTACATACTAATCTCTGCCAAACAGCCGCTGTCTAAAGCGCGCTGAGTAGTAACGGGTCAGAGCTAAGAAACCAACATCATTGGTCGCAAAGGCCAGTTTTCTCGCGAAACTGGCTAGACTATCACCAGCAAACACAGTGATTCTTCGCACGGTCAACATATCGCCACCTGCTAACGCCCAACCTGTTCTTGTCGTACAAGCATACTTGTAGCCTGCATCAAGCACGGCCTGTACGCATCGGTCATCATGAGCGCCATAAGGATACGCAAAAGACTTGACCTCCTGACCCAGAATATCTTCAAGCACCTGCTTCGACTTACTCAGCTCATTAGCCAATTCAACATCGCTCAACTGCGGCATACGACGATGAGAACAGGTATGTGATGCCACCTCCATGCCTACATTAACAAATTCACGCAAGGTTTCCTGATTCAATATTTTCTGACTATTAACCCCTGGATCAACCCAGCTTGAACTGCCACCAATATCGTTTGTTACCACAAACCATGAAGCAGTCATATCACGGGCAACGAGTGCCTCAAAAGCTTTATAGTTATCTTCATAACCATCATCAAAAGTAATAACCACAGTCTTGGGTGCACACTTTTCGGGATCAGCTAGATCCTGCATTCGAATAGTTTTCCAACCATTTTTAGCAAGCAAGTCTAGCTGCTGACAGAAGGCTTCATACGACACAGCCCAAGGCCAGTCAGGCGACCCAGCTCCGGGAAGAACTGAGTGATACATTAAAACTACAGAACCATGTCTACTAGCATCCTGAAATAGTTTTCTTGTTATAGGATCTATCATTACGCTGACCTATGCTTCCCCAGCCCAAGTCATTCGTACTCGTATGCGGCCATTTCGCCTGCAACAATTTTCAATATTCGCCGTTTTTCCATATATGTCAGAACCTCATCATGTGATGCCGCCCAGTCGGCATGGCTACTATCGAAAAAATCTTGTTTCAAATTTTTAAGCCCTAGATAACTCGCCAATCTTTCCATTTGCACCGGCTCAGAGAGCAGTTTTTCATAAGTGACTAAGAAACCGAAATCAGCTTGGCGGAACTCCTTTGCTAACGCACACCAATGACGCGAATAATACTTCAGCGCATACGTTGAATCCGTTTCATCTAACCAGTTTCGACGTTTTATAGACAGCAAACAACTAAAGGGGTGACGTACCAAAAAAATAAACTTTGCTTCGGGATAGAGAAGCTTCAGAAAATTTGCAGTTTCCAGCCCCGACTGCACCTCCTTGACCCCCCACCCCTCATACCCTCGAGCACGTGCTGGAATCGCGTAGATACGCTCAAAAAACTCCCGGTAGGCACTCAAGAAAATATCATGAGGGACGTTCATTGAGGCAATCCATTTATTCACCCCATCCTTTCCCAATTTACAGAATTCTTCATACTGGGCCAGGCCGTTGCCACCATAACCGAACTTAAAGCGCTACCCCCTCCCCAAGCATCTGACTATATGCCTGCCAAGTGTCACTCAAATGATTGAGTGCCCCACCACCCTCACCCCAGATCAAACTTTTCCCCGAAACCGTAATCACTCTTTGCAGCAGCGTACTACCAGAACACCAACCGGCAGAAAACAGAAATATTGGATATTGCCTCTCCACGCCTCTTCGAAAGAATCAGTTATTGATAGGCATTGGTGAAGCCAACTTGAGTTTGACTCGCCATTTTTGTGATTCCGTCGCCAGCGCCTTAACCGGAAAAAATAAGAACATCACCCCGTATATCCCTCCTCCAATTATCACCATAATGAACATATATAGCCATGACGAATCGACAATGCCATTTACATTTAATATATAGTCGGTCAAGAAGAGCACCACAAAAAGTGTTGAATTCAAAATGGCTGCCGGTATTAATTGGCGGATACAAATAAACAACCGCCCTTGAATAGCCCCCAAAGCCAAGTTAATCATACGGAACGAATGATAAACTAGCGCCGAGATCGAAGCCCAGGCTATCCCTTCTATGCCCCATTTTACCCCAATCAGACATGCGACAACCAACAGCGTAATGGTCTCAAGTAATATTCTGAACTCCTGCCCCACACAACCCATACCACGGGTCACCGCCGCCGATGGATTTCCAACACAATTCAGAGGGCCGGTCAGGACAAAAATCATCAAGGGTGTAACTACAAAGGTCCACTGGGTACCATAAACGTTAACTACAAATGACTCGGCCACCCACCACAAACCAACATAAAATGGCAGCGTATAGACAGATACCAGGCAGATAGCGCGATAGTAAATGTATTTGACCTTATCAAGGTTGTCCTGTTCCTCCGCCGCCGCACGAAATACTGGGTAAAATGCTGACGTCCCAATAATTCCCATAGGAAGAAAAGCCAAACTATCCGCCTTGTTATATATACCAAGCGCTGAAGCACCAAGTGCCTTCGAAACAAATAATCCTGGAAGACGGTCTCGAATATGATTCAGAATATCGCAACCGGACAAACGAACACCATAAGCACCAAGGCGCTTGGCCGCATCTTTCTCAAAACATATACCCAACCGCAATCGAGTCCGCCAATAAAGCATAGCCATATTGAGCACACCACCACACAAGCCACTCAGCACCAGACTCCAGACTCCAAACCCCGTTAATGCCATCATTACCGAGACAACACCAACACAAAGCATCCGTACAGTACCTATGTAAACAGCTTCTTGGAACCTCATTTCACGTCCCAATTTTGCCTGCATAGTATTAATAAACGGTCTGAGCAAAAAAGTGAATGCAGAAACCTGCAAAAGCGGCGCATAAAGAGGGTCTTCGAACCAAACAGCAAAATAGGGGGCTATCAAGTAAAAACTCAAAAAGATCAATACACTTATCAGTAATTGCCAGGTAAAGACAACATTAAAATCCTTTTCCTTAAGCACCTTTGCCTGCACTAGCGCCTGACCAAGCCCTCCACCTGCCACCAACCCAACAACACCGGTGAAAATCTGGATCGTCACAACCATTCCAAAATCAGCAGGCACCAATAATCGGGCAAGCGCAACACCAAAGGCAAACTCTAAAATCTTACCGACCACATTACCGGCAAACACCCACTGGATGCTTCCCCTAAGCTTGCTAGATGCCGTCACTAGTATTAACTCTTTCAACCCACAACATAATCAGCACCCCCACCAGCAACTACTTAATTTTTTTCTTAAGTCTTTTCAGTCTTCGATTAAGCGATCTTGAATCAGGGATCATTTTCAGCCCATTCATCAACACCTCTTCAGCCTTTGCATAATCATTTCTGTAAACAAAATACTGCGAATACGAAGCATACGCTTTTGCATAATCAGGGTTGAATCTTATTGCTTTTAGATAATACTCCTCCGCTTTAGCATACATATCCAGTAATCGATAAACATCCGCCTTCTCAATATAAACAATTACAAGAAGTATAAAATCCGGCTCGACATGACTTTCAATATACTCAAAGTTACCAATCGCCCTTTGGAGCAAGTATTGCCGATCTTTTTTATCAAAGGTGCTTATAGCCTTATTTTTCGCATACAAAGCGAAACACAAATGGTGGATATGTACAAAGTTCTTAGGTCCTAATTTTTCCTGCCAATATGAGGAGTTAACATCCTTCATTTTAGCGGCACAATATGGAGGCAATAAGTCTATCTCTCTACCCTCTGGAATAAATCTTGGCCCTTGTGCCGACGCATTTACAGAGGCTAATAGAAGACCTAAAGCAGAAACCGTAATAATCCAAAAAACACCCAATTTATTCTTCATCACTGCCTCCAGTCATTCTCTGCCAGATCTGTTGTCCTTGTTGCAACACATTCCCAGGAAAATGTCTCGCCTGCCCGACGGTAAGCCGCCTCGCCCATAGCCTTAGCAAAAGCCTCATCTGTCGCATAACGTCTGAGTGCTGCGACCACATCAGGCAATGAAGTCCCGTCTACCCGCAAGCCAGTCTCACCATCGATAACCGCGGCCCCTGTGCCGCCTGCCTGCCCGGCAATCACCGGCTTACCACAGGCAGCCGCCTCAAGAAATACCATACCAAACCCTTCTGTATCACCATTAATTTCACGGTTTGGCATGGCAAAAACATCGCAGGCATTGTACCAACGGGGCAAATCATTCATCGGCACATGGCCGAGAAGATGAAGTCTGTCTGCTACGCCCAACTCTGCCGCCAGATTTGTCAGATATGCCTCATCCTCACCTATGCCAATAGCCGCATAATGTAGGTCAAGTCCTTCAGACTGAAGCTCTGACAAGGCCTTTATTAACTGATCAAAACCTTTACGGCGACTTAGCCTACCCACTGACAAGATCAGTTTCTGGCTCTCCTCCATCCCAATAGATTCTTTCAAATCCGCTATTTCCAATCCCGGCCGGAATCGCTCAATGTCAACGCCAGGAGAAATAATCACGATCTTCTTTTCACTAACGCCAATTTTGATCAGTTCATCCCGAGTAAAATCACTATTGGCGATTACGGTATCAGCATGTCGGTAGGCAAACACCATGACCTTGAATTTACCTGACTGACGCCAGGTGGTGATTTCTTCACCGTGGGCATAAATGACAATACGCTTGCCGCTCAGGCGAGCAACCAGCCAGCCCACCAGACCTTCAGGTAGCACCCGGCCGGCATGGATCGCATCAAATTTGTGGGTCATCACCAGGCCAAGGCATTTGAAGAAAAACTTGAGGTACATCCCCATAGATTCCGGCTTGAGCCACCAATGCCGTTTCAGGGACAAACGGTGCACCGTGTTTGGGTGGGTGGCATCGTATTCCTTGCTACCCGGTACATCGGCGGTGACAATATGAATTTCACGGCCACCAATACGCCGGTAGACCTCATCAAACCAGACCGCCGTGCCACCCTTGGTTGGCAGAAACAACTCGGTAATTACCAGATAGCGGCGTTTAGTTTGACTCATTCGCGTCTTATCCTTTCGCTATTGAAACTACGTCGCGCAGACTTAGTAAACTTGGTTGGTCTTTTAGCAGTGGCAACACTATCGTAATAGCCTTCAATCGCTGCCCCGCTTTGAGAAGTGTATAGGCCAAATCCAGCCGTGAATGGCGAATACAACCCTCAAGTCCCCGGCGTATCATCTTAGGAGCATCAACCAAGTTATGTCGTAGTGGCAGCAATGCCTGCAGCGTTTGTCTCTGCGCCCTGAGCGGGTCTGAGCGGGTAGCGCTATTTTCATGAATCACATAGGCTGCCATCGGCCTGCATACCACTCCCACCCGTGCGCTTCGAGCACAAAGCCGAATCAGCAGATTCACATCTTCACAGACGGCGACCCCTACAGGATAACCGCCTAAGACCTGAAACGTCTTTTTCGGCATCGCCAGGGTATGGGTGTCACCAAAATGATTTTCGACGAAACCACCCAATAACTCACCACTCATAACAGCATCGTTGCCACCAGCGGTTAATTCCAATAACTGCCTGCCTGCGGGCGTACTCTCCATAGAACGGCGAATCAAGCTGCCGTCCGGCCGCACATAGTCGAAATCACCTGTCATGAAGTCGAGCCCAGGGTCGCGCTGCAACAGCTCTGCCTGCCATCTAAGGCGCTCGGGATAGTAGTAATCATCGGCATCAAGAAAAGCCAGCCAGTCGCCCTGGGCGGCCTCGACTCCAGCATTGCGCGCAGCTGCCACCCCAGCATTTTGCTGATAAATATATTTCACCACACCAGCAAAGCTTTTTACCTGTTCGGCAGTGCCGTCACTGGAACCATCGTCTACAACGATGACCTCATGAGGCGAGTAACTCTGATCCAGCACCGACCGAATAGCGCGGGCGATGGTCTGCTCACCGTTGTAGACGGCTATGATGACGCTAAAGCCAGGAGTGCTCATAACGTTTATCCTCTCACTCTGGCAAGGATCATGGCCAGCGCTGCCAGCAACATGGTCAAACCGGTTAGTTTAAAACTACGCCACAATCTATACTCGGTACGGCAACGGTTGATAAAGGCACGAACACGAGGCACCACACCGTCAGCCAACCAGGTTAGATCATGCTTCCGATAGATGCCTGCCAGTTCAGCAGTCGAGATAAAAGCGACTTCGGAAAACTCGCGACCAACCCTGCCCAGCATCTGATCAAGCTCAAGAAAGGCCGGACTGGTTTGTGACTCCGCACCAATAAAGTTGAATCGATGTGTTTCCAGCAGGGCTGGACGACCGGCAGCCGTTTTTGTTTTCACGGCAGTGAAGGCTCGTTCTGAGGTATGCCCCTGGGCAGGCTCAAAATAGTCATTCCTGACAATGTAAATCAACCCCTCTTCACTATGCTGACCATTGAAGATGCGTTGTGCGGATGGGGTAATACTCCCTTCAACATCACGACCTTCGTAACGCTCTCCCGGCGTAACCAACACACCAACACCATTCTTCGCCCAGGCCTGTTCAACCTGTCGGGTCCAAACAAAGGTGGGCGGCACCACAACCAAGTCAGCCTCGCCGAATAGATTACGGTAGGCACAGATCTCTTCGCTCACCGCCGCAGTGATTTGATCCACCGCTAGCGGGACTGCTGGCAGCACGGCAGTATTGACCCAGCGACTCTGCAAGTGCGAGGGTAATTGTTCGGTTTGGGGAAAATCACCAGTCTTCAACCACTGTCTGACAGCCTCATCTCTAACAGCTGTCTGCATCAGCGCGGCGGGCCAGTAGTGCTCCATGCCGTGCAACTGGGCTGAAAACACCTTTTTGGCCATACCGTCTTTAATAGTTTGTCTCAGCGCAGCATAACGCTCATCATCCAGGCCCAGGCGTTGATACTCAGCCAGCCCGTTGGCCTTAATAGCCTGAGCATCAGCGCTGGCCAACACCACCCCCAGGGTCATCACCGGATGGCGGCCGTCGCTATCGTGATGGCTTAAAAGAATGGCTGCGAGTCTCTGCAGTGCGGCTACCTGCTCTAGCGATCCAGCCCCCCAATCATCACTTTCGATAATCAGCACCGGCCTGCGCAACACGGGTTCGGCCCACAGTTGCGCCAGCAGGCTGCGGTTACGCAATACCAACGCAGTAACCGCCATCAGCCAGACAAGGAGTAACAGTGCAGCCAACCCGTCCATCTAAGCCTATTCCCCTGAATATCCCATACGTTTCTCTACTTTAGCCACCTGTGACAACACCCGCGCCACTCGTTCGGCATTGCGGCCGTCCTTCCATTTATCGAGCTTGATTTCTGAAAAGGCATTGAATGGCGTAGACAACACATCACGGCAATATGTCTGCAAGTGTGAACCAAAATCTAAACCAGCGTGGGTGAATACATCACGAAAACCCGCCACGGGATCTTGTACCAGCTGTTCGTAAAACACCTCACTCCACTGTTGTGAGGAAACCAGAGCCTTGGCATCGAGAATTGCGTTATTCATGGCATTGTATTGATAGGCGCAGACATCCTCAACCGAGGCATTGAGATAATCACGCCATTGTGGCGCCAGAAAGAAACACCAGCGTTGATAGCGGCCATTATCTACATTCACTTTTTCAGGCAACTGATCAGCCCAGGTAGCAAACTCATCGGCCTTGCCCCAGCCCTCGATCAAAGAATTTATGTTGTCACCCGGACTACGTTTGACATAAACGAAGTGGGCGTCAGGGAACAGGCTGTAGAGGTACGGAATGCAGAGACCATTTTGATTGTTTTTGTCGACAAAACGTGGCTGGCCGGTATGAATATAAAAATATCGCTCTACCTGCTTACGATCTGAGGCACTGGCGCATGATGCAGGGATGATATGACTATCCCAGCCACGTTCTGAGGGTGGGTGAAGATCGGCCCAGAAGTCATGGGTTTCACGTTGCAATGAGCCCAACTCGGCAGACTCAGAAAAGGCCTTGTAAACCAGGGTGGTTCCGGCCCGGCTGCAACCAACAATGAACACAGGCCTGGTGACCTGAGGCGCACTGACATCCCATCTGAGACCACGTGCACCACGCGCCAATTGGCCACCGTGATAACGCAGCGTTTTATCCACTTTCAACCAAAAATCTGCCATTTCAGGAAAATGCCGCCATATTCGCACCCAAAGGGCTTACAAGTATAAAGCATTTCAAAGCCCAAGCCTTTATAATCAATTGATCTTAATCAAGATAACCGATCTAAATAACTTTAACGTTACACTTCGGGGAATGAGCATGACAGGCATCTGTGGCTGGATCGACACCAGCTGTCATTACAGCGATCAGGAACAACGCGCTATTACCCAAAAGATGGCAGCTGCCCTAGACAGGGAAAATGACCAACAAACTAAACACTTGCAGCAAAACGGTAGCAGTGCCGCTGCTGCACAGCATGCAGGACTGGGGGAGACAAGCCAGCATGAGGGGTTATTAATCAGTTATTGCGGCCGGCCTTGGTGGAGTAACGAGCAACTGAAAGATACGGCTAGCCAACTCGGCCATGCCGCTGCTATCGCCCAAGCATACCGCAACCATGACCACAAACTACTACAACAAATCCACGGCACCTTTTCCCTTGCCGTGTTGGATACCAAAACCAGCCAAGCGCTTGTAGCAATCGACCGCATTGGCGTTCAACCGCTAAGTTATTGGCACCAGAACGGCAAACTTGTGTTTGGCGCCAGCACTGACGCCGTCGTCGCTCATCCCGCCGTCCTCGGCAAACTGGACAAACAATCGATTTTTGACTATCTCTACTTTCACATGGTCCCCAGTCCTCGAACTATCTACCAAGGGATAGCGAAACTATTACCTGGCCAATACCTCACATTTGACAATGGCCAACTGAAAACCGATTTCTACTGGCAACTCGAATATCAGGACCATGCCTCAACGCCACAGCAATCACTGGAAACAGAACTTCAGAAGCAATTACGCGATGCCATGCAGCGCAACCTTGGAGGTGGCAACGTAGGCGCCTTCCTAAGTGGCGGCATCGACAGCTCGACCATGGCCGGCGTTCTGACTGAGGCATTGGGCCATCCGGCAAAAACCTATTCCATCGGTTTTGATGCCGAAGGCTATGATGAAACCGAATTTGCCCGCACATCGGCCAAACATTTCGGCACGCAGCACAAGGAGTATTACGTCACCCCTCAAGATGTAGTTGACGCCATTCCAAAAATCGCTGCCAGTTACGACGAGCCATTTGGCAACGCCTCGGCAGTCCCCACCTATTTCTGCGCCAAAATGGCAAAAGAAGATAACATCGACATCATGATTGCCGGTGACGGTGGCGATGAGATTTTTGCTGGCAATGTCCGCTACGCCAAGCAAGGTGTATTTGAATACTACCAGCGCATTCCGGACATTTTACGCTCCGCCCTAATCGAACCCATCGCTCTCAACCTGCCGGGCGCTAACAGCATCATGCCGTTGCGCAAACTGAAAAGCTATATTGAACAGGCTCGTATTCCACTACCGGATCGATTGGAGAGTTACAACTTCCTACATCGTGAACCTTTAAATAAGGTCTTTACCGATGACTTTCTGGCCAACATCAACAGTGATGAGCCCTTAAAAATCAGCCGCGACGCCTATCAACGCAGCCGCTCCAACAGTATTCTCAACAAAATGATGCACCTGGATCTAAAAAACACACTAGCCGACAATGACCTGCGCAAGGTCAATCGCATGTGCCAGCTCGGCGGGGTTGAGGTTCGTTACCCACTTCTGGACGAACAACTGGTAGAGTTTTCAAGTCGGGTGCCTGTCAATCTGAAGGTTAAGGGGCAGGAACTGCGCTATTTTTTCAAGCATGCACTAAGAGACTTTTTGGCCCCCGACACACTGAGAAAATCCAAACATGGCTTTGGCCTTCCATTTGGACTATGGATGCAAGAGTATGCACCGCTACGCGAACTGGCCAATGACTCATTACAAAGTTTCAGCCAACGCGGGTACCTCCGCGACAGTTATATTGACGCCTTGCGAAGCAAACAGAACTCTGAACATGCCAGCTATTACGGGGTAATGATTTGGGTGATTATGATGTTGGAACAGTGGTTACAAAGACACGAATAGCTAGCGATCAAAACTAACCACGCCGTATGAACGAAAGCGTGATTTCTTGTCAATCTCACCAGCTGAAACTTCTGTTTTTCCGTTATTATCGGCCAAGTACTTAATAACGAAGACTTTAGTTAGCACCATCATTGCAATCAAGTGATAGAAAAGGTCGAAATAGGCCAAACCAAGAAAGGCACCACTGACCGCATAACCTATCAGCGAGACCTGAAGCATGGTTGCCAGGTCATAACACCACTTGAGTTGCTCATTTTTTCGGGTTTGCTTTGCAACCCAGTTACCGGAGAACCAAGTTAGCAAGCCTAAACTAAGAAACAGGCCCAAGCCAACAAAACCATGCTCCCCCAGCACCTCAAAATAAATACTATGCGCATCGGTCATACCAGCAAACGCCTCAAAACCACCGCCTGTTAATGGTCGCTCCAAGGCTTTATTAAGTGCAAATGTCCAGGCATCAATACGCCCCATGGCCGATTTATCTTCCTCATAGGTCTGAATCGTACCCATGCGATCATGCCAGGATTGGGGCATAAAATTGAAGGCGATTGGAGTTGCTGCCACAATTAGCAGCAAAAATAGAAATTTTTTCCTGCTCTTCATAATCATAAAGACCGTCATTGCCACAACGCCTACCAAGGCCCCTCGAGACTGCGTACCCAAAACCGCAACAAACGTTAACAAAATCGCAACCGTCATTCCATGACGGAGATACCATTGCTTGAGTTGCAACTGCAGAAATCGCATTAAAGGGATAATCATAATCAGTGCCAGGCCTATTTCATTATTGCCACCAATAAATGTCCCATAAGGTCCCTGTACACGGAAACCACCACCGGTAAGAATAGTGAATATTCCACCTTTGATTCCGTAAAACCCCAATGAAAGCACAATTATCCAGACCAAATAGACAAGACGCTTCTGTGACCCCATAACCATCAGCGTTATAAAGGTCATCACCTGGATTTTTATTACCTTCTCAAATTGCACCCAGGCCAGGCTCTCGTGAATTGCAAAAAAAGTCGTAATAAACATCCAGAAAATAAACATTGCAAGAATAATAGTCTCCCGCGTCCACGGGATCTTTTTATCCTCCTTGCTAAAAAGCAGGCCTACCATGGTAAACAGGGCAATCAGCATGGCAAAGGGGAAATCAGCGGCGAAGCCATATGCCAGACGGTGTGGGTTCATGTAACCAATCCATGACCATAGCATTACACCAATCCATGGTTGAAATAACACTGCTGGCAACATACCAAGAACAACTAACGTTACGAAGAGATCACGCATACCTGATATTTCTCAGTTTGGTGCCACGCGACTAATCACATAACGAAACTTCCCGGAAGCCTCGGCAGCAATATTGTCAACCAAATCAACATCGACTTTTACACCATCACCAAGCCGCTGATTAATCCCCTTTCGTATGATTTCAATACTTTCTGGCATGAACGCTTCAGATGTCATTAATTCAATACGGGTGTATTCAAGTGTTTCTTGGGTAATCTTAAAATTATCAACTCCCTCCACATCACGAATAACATAGATCAACGCCAGGCCGTGCATGATTGTGCCATCAGCAGCAACGATAAAATCCGTACTTCTCCCTTGCACTTCTTTCAATAGCGGTAGGCCACGTCCACAACTGCATAACTGATCATCAAGTACACCGACATCGCCGGTACGATAACGAATAAACGGGAAGTGCCGGGTTGCCAGGTGTGTCACTACTATCTCCCCTGATTCTCCGGCAGATAGCACATTGCCTTGTTGATCGACTATTTCAACAATAATGTCTTCAGCGGTGATATGCATGCCTCCCGCAGGACACTGATGGGCGATAAAACCAGCGTCGCGACCGCCATAACCATTTGCCACCGGGCAACCAAAGACCAATTCAATCTGACTACGTTGATAATCGTAAAGCCGCTCAGAGGTGACAAAAGCAACCTTGATACCCAAATCATTCATTCGAACGCCTTTGGCCTGAGCGTGTTTGGCAATATGCGCCAGGGCCGACGGGTAACCAAACAACATCTTGGGTTTAAAATTACGAATTTGAGCAACAAAGCCATCTAGCTTGGCTTCTGACATTTCAAAGGCAGGCAACAAGGTTGTGCGCAGCATTTTGTCTCGGATTGCTCTTACCCTATCCTGTGAGCCAAGCTCAATAGGCGAGCCCCACACCACCATCTCAGGGTCACCGATATCGACATTCCACCAGCGTGTAGCACGCCACTTGGCCGCCACGTCGTGACTGACTCGCTCATTGCCAATAAAAAATACCAATGGCTCACCGCTGGAGCCCCCCGTATTAAAGCGCGCCAAATCAGTTGCACCAACGGCCTTGAAGTCCTCCAGCTGTTCGCGAATCTCGCGTTTACCTAAAAAAGGCAGCTTTTGTAAATCATCTAGTGAATCTACTCTGGGGTCAAAACCTTGTTCTTTAAAAAGGCGGGTGTAGTACGGCACATTCTTTTCAGCGTACTGCAACAGCGCCTGCAGTCGTTGCAGCTGGTGCGCCCGAAGCTGATCAGGCGACCACCACTGGCTCTGCTCCATTGCCTTTTTCACCGCGACTGTCGAGTGCTTCTTCAAGCGTTCATGAATGGGAAATAGGCAATTGGCCACGATGTTGGTATAAAGCCCACTCATCGACCGGCCTCACGAAATTGTTGCCGTTGACGCTCGGCTACGGTTTCAAACCGAGTCGTCAATGATGCACATAAATCCAGAATCGGCGCATCAATCTCTGGTGGCGAGCGCCGCCGCACCGAACTGGCAAACACCTTACTGCTGACACGTTCATTGTAATCAAGCCCCAGAAAATCGAAGATGCGGGCAAACTCTAGCTGTGGCTCGGTTACCAGGCTCTCATACTGCACCAGCTGCACCCGTGGATCATTGTCAAAGCCCTGTTCGAAAAACAGTACGCCACGAAAATACCAGATCAATGCCGCGGCCGAAGCATCACTGATATCTGGATGGACCAACTTTTTGATGATGGCATAAGTCTCATCAGACAGCCCCTCGCTGAGCCAACCATCACTGTTGCGATACTCGGCAATACGTTTGACCTGATTTGCCTGATTTTTAAAAGACACCAACATGGAACTGACAACATCAAAATAATGACGATTGACCCAGATAATTTTAGCAGGCCTGGATTCATCAATTTTAAATTCATCCATCAGGCGGCTGAGATTCTGAAGTTCACACAGCGATTTGACGATAAAACATGGTGCTTTTGACTGCGCGATCAATTGACGAATAACCGCCACATCACGCATCTGGTAATTATCAAAGGCACGCCTATCACGTTCGTGATAAACATCAGTTTCAAAACTGCGCTCCAACACATCCATCATCATATTAGTGCCAGATCGCTGCACACCGGCGACAAAGGCCACACGCTGTTGCTTCTTGTGTTTGGCCGCATTAAGACCATGCAACAGTCCCTTGCGTAGAATCAACAAGCGACGACCTAGCTCAGCTAATCGATAACTGCCCATATCTCAGCCATTCTCCAGAGAGGAAACTGTCGAACTACCGGCTGAACTTTCTTGCAGCAGTTGCGTGAAACTTTCTGTCAGTAATGACACGCGTTTATCCCAACCATTGTCTTGCGCATAGGCAATAATCTCATCACGCTGCCATTGACACGACAAGGCTTTGTCCAACGCTTCTTGTAATGCATTCTGATCATCAAACGGCACAATAGTCCCAAGGTGTTCCTCGGGCACCACCTCGGCATTGCCACCCACATCGGTTGCCACCACAGGCAGGCCACAGGCCATGGCCTCAAGCAAGACATTGGCCCAACCTTCATTGCGTGTGGACAGCACAAACACATCGGCTGCCGACAAGGGCTCACGCAGATTTTCAGGGGGCATTGTGCCGAGAAAGTGAACACAATCCTGCAGGCCAAGATCAACTACCTGTTGTTTCAGTTTCTCGCTCCAGTCACCTTCGGCACTGGCCCCGCCGACAATCAGGTAGTGCAAATCAGGATATTGCTTACGCAAGGCCGGTAATACCTCTATTACCCGATGAAAGCCCTTGCGCTCAACCAGGCCACCCACCGTAATCAATACTTGGGCATCGTCGGCAAGCTTAAACTTGTCCCGCATCTGTTGCCGATCAGCCGGAAAAAACTTTTCCGCATCAACGCCATTGGCCACCACTTTAGCCCTGGCTGGATCAACACCGAGTTCTAACGCTAAACGACGCAAAGAGTCAGACACCGTAAAAATTCGATCGGCGCCAGTCAGAGACTTGATCAAGTAAGGGCGTAAAGCCTCATCTTTTGAATGACGTAGCTCTGTACCCCGCAGAGTTATCGTCACCGGCAGCTTGAGCCAACGCCCCAGCAACACAGCAGCATAACCATCCGGGTAACTAAAGTGGGCATCGATAATATCGAACTGGAAACGTTGACGAAGACGCCGCATAAAAAAATACACTGACAACGCCATCAAGACGCCATCCAAAGATTTAGCCAAGCCGGGGATGGATAAAAACCGCGGCTGATAAACCTCAACCCCCTGTTGCTGCTCAACCCGTTCAACCGACGGGCGAAAATGCGGTCTGAACAGACGAATCAAACCCTGCAAGGGAAACCACGGTTTGGGTGACACCACGACCAGTGGTAGTTGCTGGCCAACCCGAAACATCCGTTCACGGATAAACAGTCCGGCAGTCGGCTGTGCCTTGCTGGGAAACAAGGAAGAAAAAACAACCAGTTTGGGCTTATGCTGCGGCATCTATAAACTACCTGTTCAGCAGAGATTCATAGACAGGCTTATATCGACTGACACTGACACGCCAGTTACGCTCTTCTTCAACATATTTACGGCCATTGCTTTTCAGCTGTGGCCACTGTGCCTGATTATCGAGCAGATCAACGACT
>Ga0316209_1001354_pt1 | contig 26185 bp, 29 predicted proteins | sample 6monopyrite_MG_FD_204945 | JGI IMG/M metagenome (GOLD analysis project Ga0316209, IMG submission 204945) | Microbial mat bacterial communities from mineral coupon in-situ incubated in ocean water Damariscotta River, Maine, United States -... | ecosystem: Environmental > Aquatic > Marine >...
CGCCCTTCGGGCTCCCTGCGTGCCCGACGGCGAGCCTCCCTTGCTTCGCTTCTTCCTGCTCATCCCGACCTCCTGAGACATCATACTCTCCTCGAATAGGTGTCCAGGAATAACGGGGGCGCCTTAGCGGCTTGACGTAGGCATTCACGATTTTCATGTCTTTTCTCCTATGCGTTTTCCGCCACGCGCTGCCGGAGGTAGCCGACATGCAATTAGGTGAGGTCATACTCGAAAGAATTATCGACAGCGGCGACCAAGTTCGGATTGAGAGCTGCAGCCTCATCCGACGTGGATACCAGTTCCGGGTGGAGCAATGTTTCGGGCTGGGTCAACTGGGGGAGCAATTTGTGTAACGGATCACCATGTCCCTGATCAGAAGGATAGCTCGACGCCCCCATAGATCCAGCGCGGTTTGTTGGCGCGTGGCCCAGTCGGATGCCGTATCACCTCAGTCTGTGAGTCGGTTACGTTCTGGGCGCCGACCATCAATTTGATGTGCTCGTCGTTGTCCAGATAGACCCACGCGACGAGATCTAGAATCATATTCGCAGGCAATTTTCCGAATCGGCTGTCGGGAATACCTTCTGGTGTCACGAGCGCTGCCGTATTCGATGCCGTCGTGTACACACTGGTTTGATAGGTGAGATTCACATTCATGCCGACTCTCCACCACTCGATCCCCGCACTCACCGCGAGCAGATGGTCAGGGATATACGGAACTCTGTTCCCGTCATTCCCGCCCGAGAAGAGTGACTCGGCATCGGCGCTCGAGGCATCGCCCGCCAGCCTCGCGTTCGTGTAGGTGTAGCTGACACTCAACGGAATCCGGAACATCTCCCACCCAAAGGCCTGTGCGGGATCCAGGGCCACTCGCGCTTCGAGGCCGCCTGAATTCACCTCGCCCACGTTCTCGGCATTGCCCGTACCTGCCCCACCCACGTTGTCGATGACGATGAGATCATTGAAGCGAGTGAAGAAGCCCGTCATCTCGGCCGAGAGGCCCCAATTCGGCAGTTCAAACCGTCCGCCGAGCTCACTCGCAATGCTGCGCTCCTCATTGATTCCCTGGAAGATCGCGCTGCGTGGATTGGGTGGTGAGAAGCCCGAATAGAGACCAGCAAAGAGCGTCAATGTATCGGCGGGGGCCCAGGTAGCCCCGATGCCGCCGCCGAGCAGATCCATCTTGTTGCTCCCGCTTGCGGTGACGGTATTGCTGGCATTCGATTGATAGTTGATCGCACGCTGCCAGAGGCGCTCGTAACGAATGCCGGGGCGGATCGTGAAGTCACCGATTTCGATCACGTCCTCGAAATGAACCGCCAAAGCCCGCGTCCGTTGATAGCGATTGCCACCATCGCCCGGCGATCCTGGTGAATAGTCTGCCAGCGTGCCGTCACCTGCGAAGGTCAATACTTCGTCCGTCTGAAAACGTCGCACGTCGTCTTGATGAAAACGCCACCCGACCGAGAGGGTCTGGTCTAGTGCACCGGTTTTGACGGGCACCTCGGCTGTCTGTTCGATCCCCCATTGCTCGTAGGTACGATCGTTGTTGCGCAGTGAGAGGATTCCAGCGCGCTCTCCCCGCAGCACCTCGAGAGGCATGCCCTCGGTACCCGGGGTGAGCATGTTAGTCGAGGGGTCGCGGGCACCGTCAAATGCCAAGGCACGTGAGAGCTTGGCGGTCTGACCCACCTCGGGGATGCCGTCGCCGTTGGTGTCGATGGCCTCCAGATCTTGCAGCTTCCGCCAATTGCGACTGAATTTGCTGTAGTAGGCGCGCGTCGTCAATTCGCTCGCCTCGCCGCCGTCGAGGAGCGATGGCATCTCGAGCAGATAGTTGCCGTTGAACCGGAAGTGGTCACGCGTAATCTCGTCGAAGCGCGTCACCGTATACCGCCGCAGGGGGTTCGCATCGAAGTCGGCCTCCGACGTACCCAGATAATTCTCGAACGCATTGCTATTCGTGTATCCGAATTTGAAATCGAAGCGCTGGTATCGCTCGCTCGAGGGTTCCCAGAACAGCTTCAGCATGGGCTCGACGGTCGAGAAGCCCGTTCGATCGCCATTTTGGAAGTCAGGGGCTTCGTCGATGCGCTTGAAACCGTCAGATCGCCAGAAGTAGGCCTCGACAAGCGCGCCAAAGCGGCCAAAGGAATCGGTCTCGAAAGTATCACCCCCGTAAGTGTGCAGACGGGTTTCGTTGTTTCCTCCATACATCAATTTCCCGTAGACGGCGCGGTCATCGGGTACTGCAGTGCTCAAGTAGTTTAATACGCCGCCGGTCGTATGCGGCCCATACCTCACTTGGCTCGAACCCTTCAGCACTTCGATCCCTTGCATGCGGCCGGCGGCCGGTGAGTAGTAGGCGGCGGGTGCCGAGTAGGCAGCGGGTGCTGCAAGAACGCCGTCTTCCATGACGGTCACTTTGGCGCTTCGCGTCGAGTCCACACCACGCAGGCTGATGTTCGGAAACAACCCATTGCCATCTTCTTGCCGCACATACACGCCCGGGATCTGGCTCACTAATCGCAGTACGTCGTCGTAACCCTGCGTGCGAATGTCTTCTTGGTCCAAGTACTGGCCCGAGCCTGGGATCGTCCGCATCCCGTCGTGTGAACCAAGCACTGTCATGGTCTCGACGGGCCTGTGCTCGATGGTCTCGTCCGGGTTGTCGTCCGGGACTCCGTCCTGGGCATTTTCCTGAGATTCCGCTCGGCGTTCAACCTCGACCTCGGTCTGCACTTTGGCGGTCTGAGCCTCGAGGACCGAGGGGCTCAGGCCTGTGAAGGCCGCCGCCACGAGCGGCAGGAAGGCGGACTGAATCTGCAATGAAGGGCTCCTCCATGCGTGGAAGAAGCCGGGTGTCTTCTCTGATTCAGCCCACAACAAGTTCCCACGGATACGCCGGATCATCATCTCTACCCAACTGAGTACACGGGCCGATTTCAGGGTATTGACACGTCTCTGCTGAGCTTTGAGCACGCCGTCTTCGCGTAGCCCCATCGACCACCTCTCTTAGATTTGTATGAAAATGAAAATCATTTTCATTATTGTATCTTCGAGATGTAGCGATTTCGATCACGCGAAGCAAGGCCGGAGAGAGAGAAGGGGATACCATCATGTCCTGTCGCGTTCTCTTCTTCGATTCGACAAGCGGCTTGGGCGCCGGCCTGGTCCGTTGCAGCTCGAGACCGGCCTCGGCGCTCCGATGGTCCGACGGGAAGATGAGTACATGGAAATGCTCCCTTTAGGTTGGGCGGGGACAGCCGGGTGACTCTTCGTTGCAGCGGTCGTGGCAGTGTGAGGTCAGCTTCCGGAATGGATGTCTATCATCGGCACATGCAGCCGGACGGTCGGCAACACACCTGAACCACACCCCGACGATGCGACGCGAGCGAGAGTTCTATTCAGGAGCCACTCGTGTTGGCTTCGGCGACCTCGCCTCCCGATAACCGATCCCGGTTCTTCGTGAATACAGTCACGTCCCAGAAACGGTCGTCCGTCTCGAGGCCCACGAACCAACGGAACGACAAGTTGTACTCGAGTTGCTCCATCAACATTCGCTCACTGCGCATCGAGTATAAAACCTGGAGCAACAGTGCCCGAAACAATTGTTCTGGCGCAAGCGGAGGCCGGACGACCCGTTTGCGAGTACAGGCTGCGGAACGTCCCATCCAACCGCGCCAGCGCCCGATTCGTCATCTCGCGCGTCGTGCGAAGCGGATGATCAAACGGAATTCAAGACTCCGGCGACACATAGCTGAACATCGATGACTGATCTTGATCGGTTCCGTGCATTTTTCACCCCCGATTAACCTTGTATCATCGTATTCGGGTGCAAGCACGGGGTTTTTCCGCAGCCTGTTAGGAAGCTGCGGATGCTTGGCGTGAGGAACCCTCAGGCGCTTCTCGGCACGCCTAACTTGGCAAAGTGGGGCAAAGCATGTTTGTAAAGGCCGGAAAGAAGCATGTCGGGAAGTCCGATCTCCTCTAAGACCTAACTCGCCGAGGCCAATCTTTTCACCCTGATCGACTTTGCAGTGCGTTGCGCAAGTGCCAAGTCGTAGGCCATCTGCATTATGAGCCAAGTAGCTGCGGAGCTACCAATCCCCTTCTCAAGCCGAATCGCCATCTCGGTCGTGATACTCGAGCGCCCGTTCAGGATCTGAGAGAGCGTCTTACGCGACACGCCGAGTCCCTCGGCTGCAGCAGTCACTGTGAGACCCAGGCCATTTTCGATCGCATCCCGAACGACTTCGCCCGGATGCGGCGGATTCTTCATCGGCATTTCAGTCGTAGTCCTCGTAGTACATGTGCGTTGCATTCGTCCCGTCAAAACGAAATGTCACCCGCCAATTCCCCGAAACCCAGACCGACCACTAACCCTGGCAGCTCCCTTTCAGCCCATGGAACCGCCATCCAGCGATGTGCATGTCGCCCGGTGCTTCCGCAGCATCGAGCGCAGCCAGAACCAACCAGAGCTTCCGGACGTGATCGGAATTCAGCCCCTTCGTCGTGCCGTCCTCATAGAGCTTTCGAAGCCCGCGATGACGGATTCGGTGGATCATCGGGAGAAATTGTAACCCCTGAGGTTACACGCGCCAACCAGCGTAGACAGGACAGAGGAACGCAGTGACGGGGATTCTCATGATTCGCTCCTTCGAGCTAGGCTCGCTTCTCACCATGGCGGCAATCATGGGCCCCGATTGCAAAGCGACTTCGCCCATGGGCGGTAGCTCGCCTGAGGGCGCAGAGCCCGAGCCCGAGTAAGACTGCGACCGACGGCTCGGGAGCCAACGTGCAGCGCGCGTAGACCGCGAACGGATCTTGGCTGAGGTCGTCAGCCGGATCGATGAATTGAAGGAACGGGGCTGTTCCAATGGGGCGCGGGTCGGAGGAAAAAATACTTGCCTGAGAAGCGCGCCCGTCGAATAACGTGGGCGCCTTGATCTGACAGTTCGTACGAGAGTCGCAGCCTGCCGCGCGGCCAACGATTCCGAGGTCGCCAGGGTTCAAGATCGCCTGGAGAGCTAGCGCAGCGGCAATCGCTGATTGGGGGTCTCGTTCGTCCCCGCTGCCGTTGAACGGGAAAGTCACCGACATCGTCGCACCCCGAGAAAAGGTCAATGCAGGCGCCGTCGACGAACTCGACATCGTAGAAGACGCCGCCTATCTCGACGTCGCTAGTTCCGAGAATCGTCGTGCCCTCGACGACGAACGTGGCGGCGTTTGCATTAAAGGCAAAGAGCGCCGTGGCCAGGAGCGCTAAGTATTTCATGCGCGCAAAATATCCTGCCCAAACAGAGCCAGCCTTGGGTGTTATCTCGAGGTGTTAGGCCTCGATCTTGATGCCGCCAGACAGCACCGCTTTCTGAGGTCGTTCAAACAGAGCCCTAAACGTCGTGTTTGATCGGTGAGTCTGGAGGGCTCTCGCCAGCTCCATATGTGAAAGGATGTCCGCCGGTGCAGAGCTGGCGATGCTCATCGTTTATCTCGCTTTCGAGCGAACGGAGGAGCAAGCCGACGGCTTTTTCTGTCCTCACGGCCGCCAGCCCGCAGGCGTTCGAGCTCCGCCTCCCACTCAACGATGGCCTGCCTTCGATGGGACTGAAGCTCTGCGAAAAAGAGCGCCAGGACCAGTAAGCCAACCCTTATTACCCGCTCAAGAAGGCACCTAAGAGGCACATGGACTCCTTCCACTTCAGCCCGACCCTTCCCAATCCCTTGGTCCGGTAAAGAGAGGTGACCGGCCCGGCAGGACGCGAACCTACGACGCACGATCTAGGGGGCGTGCGGATGGGTGTGTGAAGGGCTCTCAGTTGCTTTTCGGCGCTTGTCTGTTGGCAAAAAAACCAGGCCACAAGTCGTGGTCGCGGCAGGCCGTGCCGGAGCCTGGTCACGAGACCTTAGTTCGATTGTCCACTGAGCATCGGGTCCGTCGAGAAGAACGGGGATTGCCCGCCATTCGGTCCGTAGCGGTTGGGGACGAGCCCCAAGACTGGATTGTTTAACCTGGCTCGCCAAGTAGACCAAAGTCACGAAGGCGAAACCCACACGACCAGCATTTTCGTCAAATAGGGACCTAATGATGGTGTAAATAGCACCGCTTGAATTCGCTATTAGGCACCGCGGGAGGAGTCATTTGGTTGCCGCAAGATTTGGTTGACAGACGCGGGTCTCTGTGGCTGAATAACGTGTCGGCCTCCCGCGTAGCACGCTTGTCCACACTATGTCTAGCCGCGTGGTTCGTCCAAGATAGAAGGATTTGACCCGGGGCCTCCTCGGCCATGACCGAAGCGATCCGGTCGTCGTCGGCCCACGTACCTTCGAATCTCAAGCAAGGAAGAATAATGCAAACGAAACTAACATACCTTGCAACACTTCTCGTGATGGTCTCGTTCGCAGGACTCTGGTCCGGATTGGCCACGTCGGGAGAACATGGCGCCGGACGCCTTTTCGAGGCGATCGAGCTCACGGATGATGGCGCACATGCACATGTACATGGCGGAATAGCGCTTCGAGGGGACCGCAACGCGGTGTTAGTCTATTTTCGCGTGAAGGGCTCCTACCAAAACGCGGCTGGACAAACGGTTTCTGATCAGGGCCCTGTCGAGCGCGCAAAAAGAGTGGCGCGCGCGCTTCGACAGGCGACGAAGGCCGGTCATGCCTCTTGTAGTGAAGTCAAGCTCTACAATGGGAGACAGATCTACATCGGGAACCCTGTAAATCCGAGCGATCATTCTCATCATGTCGTCAAAGTCTTGAACGGTGATGTTACGGGATATCGAAACCGGGCCAATCTGACCGGATCCGCGCCGAAAAACGCCATTACAGCTGACGTTGTTGCCCGTTGGTGGCTCGCCAATATCAAGGATCAGTTGTGTCTTTTTGCGGATGGAAAGCTGCCAACGGAAACTGTCGGCCATGGGCCGGGAAAAGTCTATCTCGACCTTCACAGTAAGGCGCAGAAGAAATACGGAACAGCAAAGATCGATCCGGATCAATGGAAGGCTGTGATCGGCGAGCTGAGTGATGCTCAGCGCAAGGATCTGCGAAATGTCGGACGCCTCATTCCGAAAAATTTTGTGGGCACACAAGCCCATCGCGGTCATTAGATGTGTCGGGGAGGGGGCAGGCTGCGCGGCACGTTCGTTTGGCTTTTCTCGATGTCAACATTCGCCTGCGCGACCTTCGATGCTGAACAGTCCTATCAGATCTTGAATCGCTATGTCCCGGGCGCGAACCAGCTTGTCGCGATCGAGGATCCGACCAAGCCTGAAGACAATCTCAATCTAGAGGATCAGATCCGACACCTCGTCACGGAGGCCAAGGATCAAGCGGAGGAGCCGGAGTTTGACGCTCACCCCCCTGAAATTGTCTTTGCGAAGACTCGAGTTGATGGTGGAAGCCTGAAGAGGCTTGGCCCTGATTCGCTATGCGCTGGCGCAGGAGCGGCTCGGCTCGCGACGGACTCAATCGAAAGGATTCGAGGGGTCTTTGATCTCGAGCGATTCTGCGACGATTTCAAGGCAGCCGCGCGCGATGAAGACTGGCGCCCATTCCTGGCCAATTGGGGTGAGGGCGGAGGAATCTATCGCACGCGATCTGCGTCCCGCCGACTTCTGCAGGCCGCATACGACCTTTACATCGACCATCTCGATTCCATGGCGGCGACGCATTCGGGCCCCTTCGTTCCTGTGGCGGAGACCGACTGGGATCCATTTCTCACAGCTGAACTGTTGTCCGCTGCCCGAGAAATTGCGCCGAACAATCATGTCGATGACGAGTTTTTAGAAGCACTCGCCCCAGAACGAGTCGAGCAGGCGCGCGCGAGCACGGAACGCTTGAAGGCGGCGCTTGACGCGAGGGCGCGCGCAGCGATCGACCTTCGAGTCGATCGAGCAATGACCGAGCAAGCATTGGAAGATTTGGAGGCGAACGTCCACCACTTGCTTCCGAGCCTTCCCGATCTCGCGAGTTTCTATGCTCGCGTGAAAGCCAGGACCGAGGAGATAAGGCAGATCCGGTTCGACGCGATGCTCGTAGAAGAAGAACGTCGATGGGCCGAAGTGCTGCGCAAAGAATCGGCGGCCGAATACAGCGCGTATGTCCGATGGGTGATCGAATCGAAGGCGCAGGGCGACCGGCGGCTTCGAGAGGCTCCGAACGTCGCAGCACACGTACAACAAGCGACGGACCGGAGCGCCGAAATTCTCGCTCGCGGAGCACAGCTTGCCTTTGACCGCGCGCAGGAGACGGACACGATGGAGGGGTACTGGACGTATATTCGAGATTTTGGGCCCCAATTCGCCGCCGCTTTGGATCCGACAGAGCGTGTCTTTGAAAAGCTTGCAAGCGAGCGAAACCCCGCCGACTGCGGCGTCTGTCATAGCGAAGCCTACGGGCAATGGAACAACTCGCCGCATGCGAACGCCTGGAGCGACCCGATCTTCAAAGAGGCGACGCGTGGATACACGAAGCAGGCTTGCCTGAAGTGTCACGCAAGCGAACCGCTGACCGAGTGGTCGAATTATTCTGAACCGGTACTGCGCAATCAACATCGACAGAACGGCGTTGACTGCTTCACCTGCCACTGGAATGGGAACGGCGTTCGCGCCCCCCACGCAATGGATCTCTCAACCCCGTGCCGCGCACAGCTCGACCGAAGAATCGGAAAAGAAGAGACTTGCACAGGCTGCCACCCATCGACTGCTAGGCAATGGCGCTCGTTCATCGACTACGGTGATTTCGAAACAGACGAGTTTGCCTGCCAGGTTTGCCACATGCCCAAGTCCAAGGAGGGAGAAGAACGGCTCGTCGTGGACGCGACCGGGCCGCACTATCAACCTCGCGCTGTCTGGGATCACCGGATGCTGGGGGGACACAACCTGCAGCTAGTCTCGAAAGCTGTCGGCAAAATCGATCCACGAGTCGTCCAGGGTCAACTTCGAGTCGAGTGGAAACATGGTCAAGCCGCACACGACATTCCAACCGGTATCGCCGGGAAGGCGTTCATGGTTTCGCTTCAGTGGCTGAACATCGACGGCGGAGAATTGCAAAGGCAGGTCGCGTCCGACGGAATCGAACGTCGACAGAAGGTGCCCGAGGGACCGGACGGGAGCCAACACGCAGATTCGGTCCTCGAACCGGGGGGGCGTCGATTCTGGAGCTTCGATTCGGTGTTAGGTGCGGAATCCATCGTGCTTCGAGTCTATTCTCGGCTCCACAAGAAGGCTAGCGATTACAATGCCCACGACGGACCCGATTTTGTTCCTGGATGGTTGAAGGGAGTCGTCGCCGATGTCGAGGAACCGGCGGCGGAGACGCCAGATTACTCGATCAAAGCGGGCGGATGGTTGCTCGTACGCCACTGCGTCTGGCAGGCGTCAAGCGGGGAGGAGACATTCTTGTGTGGCCCGAAGATTCCGTAGTCGGGTCTTCTAGGCGAAAACGACTCAGTGTCGGTGTCGTGGCCGGCATCGCAGGACTGTTCCTCCTGCCAGCGGGCGGAACGTGGCTCGAGGCCAAAACTCGATCGCCGGAATTTTGTGGATCTTGCCACTTCGAGCGATCGCACTACGACACGTGGAAAGAGTCGAGCCACGCGATTCATCGTACGGGAATGCCGCCCGTGGGATGCGTCGACTGCCACGTCCGGAAGGGAACGGGCGGGTACCTGGAGGGCAAGGCGCGAGGTCTCCGCCACGTGAGCGTCGCATTCTTGGGATGGCCGCACACAGAGCCGGTGCCATGGTCCGTACGAACGGAAGTCGCGTCGGAAACGTGCCTTGGATGTCATCAGGCTGTGATGCGTATCGATACGAATGCTCCCTCTGATCTCCCTCTCATTCATGCCGAATTCCTTGAAGCGAACGACCGCCCGGAATCTGCTAGGGCGGCCTTGCAGGAAAAGGGTCTTCGGCCGGCCCACCGCACGCACATGGCGCTAGTCGAGGAATGTTTGGGGTGTCATGCGACAATAGCGCCGATTACGATCGAGCCAGCAGGCCTGGCTGGCCCTGCTGCAGGCGCAACTTCGACGCAGTTGAGCGGCAATTCTGGCATCGCCCGCTATCTGCCTCAAAACCCCATGGGCTGCGTTTCGTGCCACGAGGAAGTTGCGCACGCCAATGAAGCTCTGGTGCGACATCCACAGAGACCGATCGAGAAGTACCCGGTCCACGTTCCGCACGAGCAAAGGCATTGTGGACTTTGCCACAGCGCTGAGACAAAGTGTGTAGACCTTCGACGACGACTCCCATCGTCGTCGGCAGGGCAAGAAGAGGGGCGCAATCAATCGCAAAGGCTTTGGACGATCGAGAATCCGGATACTTGTAACGAGTGTCATACTGGAGGATCGGACGTTTTTGACAGTGGGACGAATGATGTCTTTTAGACGACCAATGACGATTGACGAGAGTTCGCGAGAATCGACGTATTTCGGGCGATGGGCACAGCATATCGTACTGATATTTGTGGTTCTCTCTCTGTCTTCCTGTGTGTCGCCCCCGCCCTCTCCAGCAGATCTGCTTCCTGTATTTGACCAGTGCGCGGATCGGGACTGGGACGGGATCAAGGGATCGAGCGCGTATCTAACTGGTTGGGTTGACGGGATTGGATCTCGCGAGCAGGACGAGAAGCGAGCAAGCGCAAAAGCAAAGGACAACGCGCGAGTCGAGATCATCGAGATGATTCGCGTCGAGATCCGGTCCGAAACCATCGATCGCCTCGAAAGCGAATGGCGAGACCAGACGAGCACGGAAGGCGGCAAGGCGACGCGGCTGGTCACGGCAGCGAGTCAAGGCGTGTACTCGGGGATCGAGACGTGCGCGTACTGCAAGCGCGGAGTCTGTGGTGCGCGCGCCTGGCTGGAACTCGCACCGGCCGCGAGGCGGCTGGCCAAGGAGATCGAACAACAGCCAGCTTGGATTCAGAAGTCATTTGATCGGGCGAGAAAGAAACTAGCGAGTCGCAAGTTCGATTCGTTCGTTGATATTCTGCTCGGCGCACGAAGGGAGATCATTACTTACGGCGTCAAGCGCGCAGAGCTCCAGTTCCTCGACAAAGCGGGGGAATATTCTATTGGGGGCGATCTCGGCGTAACGATTACAGACATCGATCAAGAATTGAACGCGGCATTCACTTCGCTGACATTCGATATCGAGCCAGCGAGTCCGATCTGGTTGCCAAGAGGAGGCTTCGATGTTCGGGAGCCGGTTCGAGTTTCCCTCGCACATGAAGGCTACCCGGTGCAAGGCGTCGAAATCGTTGTGAAGTCTGAGTCAGATCTGGTCGAGACGACGCAGCCGCAGAACCGCACCAACAGGAACGGCACGATGAACATCGAAGTGGGCGTCAGTGATGCAGATGCTGAAAGCACGACGATTCGGATTACCCCGTCCTTTGGCGCAGAAGCGGCGAATCTTGTTCGTGGCGGAGATATCGCCAGTCTCCCCGTCTATGAGTTGAATGTGCGGACTTCAGCGAAGAGGCAGGCGGATTGTCAGCGAGAATTGGATGAGGCCGCACGCAATCTGGTTTTTGAAGCTCGCAAGAGGGGCAATGTCTCTGCCGCGCCGGATATCGAATTCGATGACCACCATCACGTCATATTCGCCGACCATCATGCGCCGGACCTCATGGGCGAATCGTTTCGGAGATTTGCAAACTTTTCCGCGCCGAGCAATATTCGAACGAGCCCGGAATCGGCTGGTCAACGCGTCACTGCCCACATCACTTGTGAAGATCAAAAGTCTCCTCGAGCTGGCTTTCGGCTAGAACGTTTAGAAGACAAGCAACTCTTAAGCTCGTATCAGATGGAGTTTGTACGGTGTGAGTGTGCGATTGGGCAGCGGGAGCCGAAACCGCCACCTGTCAGCGCGGGCCCTCCCCGTACGGTAATCTCGCGTCGTCCGTCTTCGTGCGATGGCATCTCTACCGAGGTGCTAGTCAGCATGGTCAAAAGCTGGGCGATCGACACGAATCTATCGGGGGCCTCCGAAACGAATCGCTGTGTCGAGACGATACGCAATTCCGTTGCCGAACAGAAGCGGTTCAAGAAACTGAATTGCCTTGGCGAATATGAACATTCGAATGCCGGTATTACCGTCGATCAGCTCGCCAGTTTGAGCGGAGATTCGTACACGAGATGGATGGCGTCGTTCGACACGTCCCATTCTTCAGGAAATTCCGACGTCTATGTTCCTGGAAGCCCGTGTATTCCGTTGCTCAATCGGATCGACGAAGAACTCTAAGAGTGATCGGCTTTGCGGCGGCTGAGCCTTCCGCTATGCGGCTGGGTCGTTTCGTATTTCTTCCGGAAACCGCACCTGGAGCACGAATCGCTTTTCGCCTTCTAGGACCAGCCCTGCTGCCCGCCGCCCCCCCCCAGCGATTCGATGGCGGTGAGCACGTCATCTGCAGCCACGCCGTGGCGCGCAATCGCGTGGCGGTCGACTGTCGCGGTCAGAAATGGAAGACGAGAAACCTGCTCGACTTTCACGGCAGAGGCTCCGGGAGTGCGCCTACAATGCTTGCGACGGAGTCGCCGAACTTGCTCAGTTCCTCGAGATCGTCGCCAAAGACCTTGATGGCAACGTCAGAACGAACACCCGAGATGAGCACGCCTACATGAAGTTCGATGGGTTGAGAGAATCCGAAGGCAGCTACCGGAACCGACCGATTCAGAAATTCTTCCACCGCCTCGATGAGCTCGCTCTTTGAGTCGAAGCGCTACTCATCACTCGGTCGAAGCATCACGAAGACATCGCTCATCTCGACACCCATCGGGTCGGTAGCGATTGCTGTACGCCCGGTTTTCCACACGACGGTGTCCACCTCATAGGAAAACTCGCGAAGGAGCACCCTTCGAGCATCGTTGATTGCTTCGCAGCCTAATCGATTGACACTGAGGGCAGTCGCCATACCTGAAGTGCGATAGCGGAACCTGCCAACGACTTTGAGACACCGTCATTGTCTATTTAGTGAACACCTCCTTGCTCTGCAACGGCCTGCTTAGGCGGGTTGATGTAAACCGCTTCAGGAAGGCGTTCTGGTTTCGGGCAGCCTTTCGGGAACCGTTCCGGCCGAGCCGCGTAGGCCTCGGCGAGCACTTGTCGGCAGTCGTCCAAGATCTGCCCCGCGTTCCCCTGATAGACATCGGCGGGGGGCAACATAGCGATCCCCGAGTGACGATGTTGATCGTTGTACCACGGGAAGAATGATTGACAGTAGGCCGTTGCGTCGCCCTTGTCCTCGAAGCGTCGTGGGAAGCCTGGGTGGTACTTCAACGTCTTGAACTGCGACTCGGAGAACGGATTGTCATCCGACACACGCGGTCGTGATAAGGATCGCGTCACGCCGAGATCGGCCAACATTTGTGCTGTGCACTTGGCCGTCATCGGCGCGCCTCGGTCAGAATGAAGCGTGAGCGTGTCTGGCTTAACGCCGTGCTTCGTGCAGCTCTCCTCGATCAGATGACTGGCGAGCGAGGCATTCTCGCGGTCCGCCACCATCCACCCCACGGCATAACGGCTGTAGAGATCAAGCAAGACGTACAGGTAGTAGTAGGTCCACTTTTGAGGGCCTAGCAGTTTGGTAATATCCCAACTCCAAACGGAGTTCGGAGCCGTCGCGACTAACTCCGGTTTCTTGTACACCGGATGTTGGCGCTGATTGCGTCGCTCTCGATTCGCTTTCTCAGCGGCCAGAATGCGGTACATCGTGCGTTCGGAGCACACGTAGCGTTGTTCATCGAGCAATGTCGCAACGACCTCACCGGGAGACCGATCGACGAAACGCGGCGAGTAGAGGAGTTCGAGAACATGGCTTCTTTCCGCTGTGGAAAGCGCCCGGGCAGGGGTTTTACGGGGCTGCTGTTGCCCGGTCTTCACGCTCGTTTGGCGATAGAAGGTCGCGCGAGACACGCCCAGGGCACGACAGGCCGGGGCAACCCCGACCTGCCGCGAGAGTCCCTTGGCAGCGCTCACAAGTCCTTCCCGTCCTCGAGGCCGAAGCCCAGCAGCCCGGCAACTTTTTCCTGCACATCCATGATCGTGCGGGCTTGATCGAGTTCGCGTTCGAGCCGGGCGACCTTGGCTTCCAGTTCTCGGACCGTCCCCAATAGCGGGTTCTTGGTCTTCGGCTTGGCGCCGCGTCTTTTCGAAGACAGTCCCGCGAGGCTTCCCTCGTGACGTGCCTTGCGCCAGTTCGCCAAGTGAGACGCATAGAGCCCTTCCCGCCGCAGGAGCCGACCGACCTCACCAGGGAGCTTGCAACGATCCGCCTCTTCGACGATCCGCCTCTTCGACGATCCGCAACCGATAGGCCGCCGTGAATTGTCGACGTGTTGGCTTGGCCACTACCTCCGAGTTCGGAGAAGGACTTGCGTCTCGGGAATCGGCTAGAGTGTTCGTGTCGTGATTCATTCGAGTACACCATCCATCGCCCTACAGTAATTGTTTAGGGGCCGGGTGTCTCATCGTTGTTGGCAGAGAGGGATAGAGCCTTCATCGAGCTTGGGGACGAACTCAGCACCCATGAAGGAGGCAGCGAGCGTACTGAGCGCAAGAGGTGCGCGGCGCTCCCAGAAACGAGAGCGACGTGCCCTGTGCGGGCTCGGTCGAGAAGCAGTGTGTAGAGCGCAAGGAGCCTCTTCACCAACCACGTTTCTTCGTGCGAGATGGCTTCGCGGCGTAGTTCACCAGCGCCTCGCGGACCAATGAATCGTGGAGGCGCGGCGAAACAGACTGAACACCAACAACCGAATCGTTGACCCGCGTGTTCCAGCGCTCCTCGATTAGGGGCTTTGTCTAAGTGAAGACGCGAAGGATCGCAGCCACAGGTCATGACGCCGCGTGACCTGTACGCGAGAGAGTCCGGCGATTGAAGTCGGTAAATTGATCCTCGAAGGCCGAGTCGCTCGGGCTCTTTGATTGGCCTGCAGAAGTCCATGGGTGTCCGCAGACGATCGTCTGAGGCAACGGCCCGGAGTTCTGAGCTTCGCCCTCGCGGTGTGGGCTCAAGACCGAGGAGTCGAGCTCGATTGCAACACGCTGGCAAGCAGGTCGAGAACTGATTCGTCGAAACTTTCAACGGAACTTTACCGGACGAGTGATTGAGCGAGAACCTACTCATGGGCGCCGGACGGTGCGATTCGGCTGGTCCGACCCTGGTGGAAAACTGCAGCAAAGAACCACCACACGGCTTATTGGCTGAGGTGCCTCCGAGGGACTTCGCAGCGGAGCCGGCATAGCGACTGGACCTCAAGAGGGGGGCACCGTCATGCTAGGGCGCTCGCCCAGCGGCGCTCTCGTGCTCGATTCGCCGGTTCAAACACGTTCCAAGTGCAGCACTTTACGGCCGAGTTGGCGGCGTCACTCAGCGCCAGCACTTAGGATTTCTTTGGCCTCCTTCGAGGCTTGCCGAAGAATCGCGTATGCCGCGTGGAGGAAGAGCGCTGCCAGAGTCGCACCCACGACGACATCGGGCCAACGTGAGCCTGTCCACGCCACAGCACCCGACGCCGCCAACACGGCGATGTTGCCGATCGCGTCGTTGCGCGAATAGAGCCAGACGGCGCGCGCGGTCGCATCGCCGTCGCGATGGCTGAGAAGCAAAAGCGCCGACGTCACGTTGATGATCAGGCCGACCACCCCGTAGAGGCCCATCGCAGTCGCGGCCGGGATCACAGCGAAAATCGCCCGCCACAACGCCGATCCGAGGGTGAAGAGCCCAAGCCCACCCAAGGCGGCTCCCTGCCAGAACGCGACTCGATTGCGCACCTGAGCCGCCGCTCCAATAAGAACAACCCCAACGCCTGTGGCAACGGTATCTCCCAAGAAGTCCAACGCGTCCGCCTGGACCGAGACGGATCTGCCGAAGAACGCGACCGCGCCGCCGACCAGAAACATTGCGCCATTCAGGACGACGACGATCCACAGCGCTCGCACATACTCGGGAGCGCCGTCCGCTTCGTCCGCGCCCGCTCCGCAGCCGTCGCTACTACCTACGGACATCGCGATCCCCTCTCTCATGCTTGTCCAGTGGATAGTCGACGCGGGGCAGTACAGTGCGCCTCGCACCGAGAATCCCACTCGCAAGCGCTGACGACCGCCAGCGCACCGGCGCTGACTCGCCACTGGAAACTTTCCCGCCCGGGACGCGAGACCAACCTAATCATCCAGACCTAAGACTGCAAACCCGACGCATACTCGCCAGCAGCCCTAGTCCTGCCACAAAACCCGCGAGGGCTGCATACTGGCCCGGCGTCAGTCCGGCGTATCGCGCGTCGGAGACGCGCAGGAAGTCGAACGCGAATCGGACCGGCGTGTAGAGCAGCAAGAACGCGGCTACCCAGAATCGCCGCGGCCGAGGTTTGCGGTCGAGCCAAAGGAAAATTGGAACGACTATGAACAAGAGGTACAGGAACTCGTACCAGCCCAGGTCGTGGAAGGCCATCTCTACGAGCTCCGATGGAATCGGAAGCTCGGCCGCCCGGCCCGCCGCCGCATAGATCTGCGCAATGAACCCGCGCGCTGCAGGGTCATTGAGGCTGCGGCCTAGGAAGAAGGTGGTGACGCCGCCGGGGTGGTCGTGGGCAAAGAAGCAACCGAACCGCCCCACAGCCCAGGAAACCGGGAGCACGAACGCAACGACGTCGAGCTGAGCCCATCTTCGGCTCGGTGATAGCTCCGGTCTTCGCCAGCGGAAGTACACCAAAATGCCGAGGAGCCCTCCGGCCATGCCGCCGAAGGAGCTGAGTTCCTCCCAGAAGCGGAGGAGCAACCACGGATCTTCGGCGAGGCGACTCGGGAAGTATGCGAACACCGCGTACAGGTGGGCACCGGCCAAGCCGAAAGGAAGCGCCCAGACAAACATGTCGCTGGTGATGTCTGGATCGAGTCCCTGACGCCGGGCCCGGCGCTGGGCAAGGTGAAGACCGATCAACATCGCAGAAGCGAGCAGCACGCCGAACGCGTAGATGGAGACGGGGCCGAGCCGTAGCACCGGCTGCTCGAAGAACGGAATCATCCCGGACCTCGAGTGGCGCGCGGCGGAAAGCCCACCTCCGCGAGTCGCCTTCGGAGGCCCTCGGCGGTGGTTCGGTGAGGATCGAAGCACAGTGTCACGGTGCCCGAGGTAGGACGAACGTCGATGCGCTCGAGGCCAGTGGCGCCTTCCATCGCGCGCCGAAGCGCGGACGCATCAGAGTGGCAGTCGAGGTTCGCGACGCGAAGCTCGAGCTGCTCACTCGTGTCGTCGGTGGCCGCGGGAGTACGTTCTTCAAATTGCTTCATCACATTTTCTCTCCGCGCTGTGGATTCTGGAGGCGCTTGATCAGGAGCCACAGGATCGCTCCGAGCCCCACCGCGAGGAGCGTGCCCTGGAGGGCGAGTCCCTGAGCGGTGGGCCGGATACCGAGCCAATCGACGCGGGGGAACGAAACCCAGGTCACCGGAAGGGACCCTGCCTCTTGAAGCGCCGCAATCCCCTGGCCTGCCAGGACCAAAGCAAGCGCGTAGAGGAGGACCGAGCTGGCAGCAAAGAACGCTGGGATCGGAAGGCGGTTTCCCAGATACAACACGCCCGAGATGAGCAGCACGAGAAGAGCCGTACCCGTGGCCACACCCAACATCAGCGGACGGGCGGCTTCGGAGCCGGCCTGCACCCACAGAGCCTCGAAAAAGAGGGCCGTCTCCAGGGCCTCGCGGTACACCGCCACGAACGAGACGACGGCCAGCGTGACGACCGAGCCGGTCGAGAGCGCAGCCCGGATGCGGCGGTCGAGGAACGCCTGCCAGCGCGCCGCCTCCGCCTTCGAGAGAAGCCAGAAACTCACGTAGAAAAGAACCGCGGTGGCGATGAGCGCGCTGGCCCCTTCGACGATCTCGCGTTGGGCTCCGCTCACGCGCACCAGATGATGGGCCGCGAGCCACGTGGCTCCTCCGGCGACTAGCGCGCCGACCCAGCCCGCGTGGACGTAGCGCAGCGCGTCGCGCCGCCCGGCGCGAGACAGCATGGCGGCGATGGCCGTAACGATCAACGCCGCTTCGAAGCCTTCTCGTGCCACGATGGCGAGTGCGCTCGCGAAGATCGCGGTGAATCCGAGCCCTCTATCGAGACGCGCCTCAGCGGTCTCGAGGCCACGCTCCAGATCGTCATAGGCGGCGTGAACTGCAGCGGTCGAGGCGCCATTCCGCAGCAGGCTCCGGTGGTCGAAGAACCGCCGCTCGAGGTCCCGGCTCAGCTCCGGGACGGTAGCGCCCAAGACGGGCTCGACGGCCTCGAAGCCGTCGAGATAGGCGGACACTGCGAGATCGAGGGCACGGCGCGGCTGACCTTGCTGCCATGCTGCTCGAGATTCCGCGAGGCGCCGCCGAGCCAATTCGAGAGGGAGCGAGCCTCTGCTGAGCGCGTCAGGGTGACTGCGAAGAAAGGCGAGGATCGAGAGATCCGGGGGGCCCTCGACCACCTCCACGGGCGGACGCTCTACGAGCGCCGCGAGGCTTGGGGCGATCTCCGCGACACGCCCGGGCCGCAGCTCGACGAGCTCGCGGCCCTCCTCGGTCTGCTGCGAATCGAAGGGGATCGAACCCGCGAAGAAGGCGAGATCGTAGCGCTCGGATTCGCTGAGCGTCTCGGCGAAGCCCTGCATCGCGGTGCCGTCGATCCCGTGGCTGATCGTGCTGTAGAGGTCGAAGAGGCTCAGCCCGAGCATCCGCTCCCGATCTCCGAAATCGGCAGGCCGCGGATTCATCGTCGCGGCGAGGGGCCCATCTCCTCGACCTTCCGGACCGTGGCAACTCGCGCAGGCTTGGCCGTAGAGCAATTGCGCGCGCTGGGCAGAAGGCAAGCGCGGAGGGAGTCCACGCACATCGAAGCGCTCGCGCACGGCCTTGGCGAGGCTCCGGCTTCGACGCGCCACCTCCGCGGCGGGGCGCAGCGATTTTATGGCCGCGAGCAGAGCTCGCGATTCACGGCGCAGCGGTAGGCCGGGAGGCACCCCGAGCTCCGCTAGCAACTCATCGACTCGCCCGGAAAACTCGATTTGCTCCCGGAACTCCACCTTGTCGAGAACCGCGCCCCCCTCCACCGCCGCCGCGTAGTCCACGGCGATGTAATCCAGCAGATGGACGATGCGGCGTGCCGCGTCGTCCGACGCGGCTATCGCCGATGCGAGTCCAGCAATGAGCATGACGGCCGTTAGCAATGCTGTCGCTATCGAGCGCAGGAGCCTACGCGACATCATTTGACCGGGACGCCGGGATGGAGCGGCCGCCGAGGAGGGCGAGCGCTCCCGCCACAAGACCAAGAATGGCGGCCAGGAAGCCCCCCATCCCGAAGAGCAGTTGCAGGCCTGAGGTTAGCAGGATGACGATGCCCCAGTCCCGGCGCGCTTCGGGCCGGACGTAGAGTGCCACGGCGGCGACAAGCAAGACGATCCCCGCGATCGCACCGAGCCACGGCCATCCAATCCCGAATAACTCGCCAGGCCCCCACTCCCCCATCCAGCCATGCATGCGACCGTGCCAGGATTGGTGTCCCCAGTCGCGCATCATTCCGGATCGGGCAAGCAGCCAGAGTCCGGCCAGCAGTGAGAGCACGAACGCGGCGATCGGCCGCTCCACGGGCTTCGGTTGGTTTGCGATCATTGTCTTTCTCCCTCTTGTTGAACCTAAATCGAACCGACGCTTTCGTGAGTTCACAGGTGCCACGATCCGCGGAAGGGGCCAGTGAAGCCCAGGTGCAAACTCCCTCTTATTGATGGGCGTTTTCCGTGAGGAACGCGAGGATTAGCGTGCGTCCTCTGTAGGAGGTGTCACACCCATCCGCTGCATGTTCACGTGCATCCGACTCACCACGTCGGGCCACTCGCTTGCCGTGTGCAGAGGAGGATTGGACTTCCCCCGCTTTCGTAGACACTCAGAGGGCTTGGTTTGAGGCATTTTCGAATGCCTCTGGACTAACGCCGCCAAGCAGAAAGACGTGGGCGACATGGTTGGCGTGGAGCAGAAGCTGAGCCCAGGTTGTGTCCATCATCGAATCGCCCCGGCATGGCGAAGATGCTCTCGCGAAACATCGAGCAAGAGCCGAACGTGGGCGTCGTCGAGGTTGTAAAACATCATCCGGCCGTCGCGGCGGGCCTTGACGATGCCAGCTGTTCGAAGCAAGCGAAGCGCATGCGAGACGTTCGTCTCCGGCGTTGCCGTGGCCGCCGAGAGGTCGCAGACACAGAGCTCGCCAGCTTCAAGGAGGGCGTAAAGGAGGCGTGCGCGCGTGGTGTCCCCCAGCAGCTTGAAGAGCTGGGTTAGTTCGTCGAGCTCGTTTTCCGGAAGTAACTGAGCTTTGGCAGCGTTGACGCGCGCTTTATCAATGACCTTCACCGCGCATGCGTCGAGTCCGACTACTTTAGTGGGCATGAAAGGGACCTCACTCTAGGTTTCGATATATGAATAGCTAATCAGATATCGATTTCAAGCCCGAGCCCGCCGCCGTGTTCTGCTTGTCACCATCTTCGGTACCGGCGGTGCCGGGTTCCGGGGGGGCAACCGCGGGAGGTTGACCTATGAAGTCTGCGTTTCCGTCCTGCGTTTTGTGGGAGGCGAGGGCGAGAGACGACAACGTCCCGTGCCAGGGATCAGGCCGGGAATGAGCGAGTTAGCACATGGTGTGGAACCGCCCGCGGCTGGCTATACGAAGAAACCCAGGGCATTAGTCCACTATGTCGATGGTTTTCGATAGCTACCAACGTCGCCTGTTTCTCCCGGAGAACGCGGTGACTCCGGCCGGACCAAGCCACAGAACGACAAGAGCTATCCAAACGAGATTGCTGGTCCCTGTACGCTGAAAAAGCAGAAGGTAAGACAGCGCAGCCATCGCCCCCGTAGAGAGGCCGGTCGCGAGCCGAGCCGGCAGCGAAAATTGGCTCCCCATCATCTAGCGACGGCTTCAACCGCTTGTTCTTCCGGCGGAAACCAACCCTGAGTTTTCAGACAGAACCGAACGAGAGCCAGCATGAGCGGCACCTCAATGAGAACCCCAACCACCGTCGCGAGAGCCGCCCCGGATGAAAGTCCAAACAGCATGACCGCCGTCGCAATGGCCACTTCGAAATGGTTACTTGCGCCAATCATGGCGGTCGGAGCGGCGTCGGCATAGCGAAGCCCGAACACCTTCGAGAGCCCATAGCCGATTGCGAAGATGAGCAGCGTCTGAATGGTGAGCGGAATGGCAATCCAGAGAATCGTCAGTGGATTTTCGAGGATGACTTCGCCCTTGAAAGAAAAGAGCAGCACCAGCGTGAGGAGCAGAGCACCAATCGTGATGGGCGTGAGAAGATGCAAAAACTTCTCCTTGAACCACGCCTCTCCCTTGGCCTGAATGATCAGCCGACGTGAGAGATAGCCAGCGACCAGCGGCAAAGCGACGTAGACGCCGATGGACAACAAGAGCGCCTGCCACGGAACGGGCAATCGGCCGACGCCCAAGAGGTATCCACCAAGGACTCCGTAAAGAACGAGCATCGTGAGGGAGTTGAGCGCGACCATGACGAGCGTATGGGCGTCGCTTCCCTTCGCGAGATAGCCCCAAACGAGAACCATGGCCGTGCAAGGCGCGACGCCGAGCAGGATGCAGCCTGCGAGGTAGCTCCGCCAAAGCGGAACTTCGAGAAGTTTGATGCCGTCCTGAACCACGACGTGCCCGGCACCGTACTGCGCACCTTCCGCGAGGTCCAAGCCGAATGGCAGCTTGACGAGGTCCGTTGCTTCCGGGCCGATGAATCCGAGGAAAAGCGTGCCCAGGAAGAAGCTCGAGATGGCGAGCATGGTGAAGGGCTTGATGCACCAGTTGACGAATAACGTAAGGAGAACTGGCCGCACGCTCTTTCCCGCCGCGACGACCTCCGTGAAATCAATCTTCACCATGATTGGGTACATCATGAAGAAGAGACAGATGGCAATCGGAATCGAGACGACAGGAGCGCCATCTACGTCGAGGGTCATGCCGTCGAGCGAACGTGCAAGACCAGGAGCAATCCGGCCGAGTGCGATGCCGGCCACCATACAGAGGAAGACCCAAACTGTGAGCAGGCGCTCGAAGCCCTGCATTTTTCGGTTCGATGCCGATGAATTAGCGAGCGGGGCATCTTCGGGTTGGGTTGCGGTTGTCATTCAATGTTTTCTCCGACCGGAGCTTCGGTCTTTCCAATATCGTTGAGCTGCGTTTGAAGGCTTAGGCGGTCGAGTGAGACGAGCGGAAGATTCGTGAAGAGGCCGATCCGGCGCTCCAACTCGACATAGGTTTTCCGGAACAGCGAGAGCATGTCCGCTTCAGAACCCTCGAACGCGGCAGGGTCCGGGACGCCCCAGTGTGCGGTCATGGGTTTGCCGGGCCATATCGGACACGCCTCTCCGGCTGCGTTGTCACAGACGGTAAAGATGAAGTCGAGTGCGGGCGCACCGGCTTCGGCGAATTCATCCCAGCTCTTGGAGCGAAGTCCCGATACGTCGTGTTCATGCTCCCGAAGCACTTGAAGCGCCATTGGATGAATTTGACGCTTGGGATAGCTCCCGGCGCTGTGCGCACGAATACGGCTCTTACCCAGGCGGTTCAGAATGGCTTCGGCCAGAATGCTGCGCGCCGAGTTTCCGGTGCAGAGGAACAGCGCGTTGTAAGTTCGACTTGTCATCGTTCAAGCTTCCCTAGTCGCATCGCAGTCGCTGCTCGATTCCATCCAGTCGCTCGCGGTCTGCGGCCAACTCGTCGAATTCTCCCAGGCAAGTCGCCACGCAGCGGAGCAGCGTGCGGTGAAGCCCAGTGCCAGGCTGCGCGAGTCCGTAAAATTTCCATTTGCCGTCGGTACGTACCTGCACCAATTCCGCATCACGAAGGATGGCGAGGTGGCGCGAGACTTTCGGCTGGAGCTCGTCCAGAACCTCGCAGAGGTCGCAAACACAAATTTCCTTCTGTGCGCCAAGAAGGTTCAGAATCCGCAGGCGAGTCGGATTCGCAAAGGCACCGAATAGATCCGAGGGCTTCATATTCATAAAAACGAATATGACGGAAAGCGTCGTTTCGGTCAAGGCAAGGGGAGGTCGGGAATCCCGCGGCCTTCCGTGAGCAGGACCTCAGCGGCAGCATCAAGGTTGTATCTGGCTTTAGGCTTGGGTAGAACGGTTCGATGGCCAAGAAGCTCACCATTGGAGAACTCGCTGCCGAGGCCGGCGTTCCGGTCTCAACGGTTCGGTACTACGAACGGGCCGGACTTCTCCGCCCTAGCTCCCGCTCGCCGTCGAACTACCGGTTGTATTCGCTAGATGGGCTCGAGCGGCTGCGATTCATCCGAGCGGCACAGGCAACGGGCTTCACGCTTGAGAACGTGAAGGCGCTTCTTCGCCCCGCAGCTTGTGGAAAAGTGCAGGGCGTCATTGAAACGCGCCTGGCCGAGGTCACCGAGCGGATGAAAGAGCTCCGTCACGTGCAGCGCGTTCTCCGTGCGTCGCTTGAGGAGTGCCAGTCCCACGAGGCGAGTGGTCGCTGCCGGGTGGTGGATGAGCTCACGGCCCGGGCAAAGTCTTCGACGTAGGAACGCTTTCTCACAAGCCCCTTGACCTTGAACCTTGGTGCAACCCCTATCCTTTCCGAATGCAAGGGGGACAACCCATGATTGAGGTTCTCTATTTCGCAGGTTGCCCGAATCACGAGGCGACAGTTGACTTGGCACGCGAGGTAATACGCGAGCTTGGACTCGACGCCGCTATCCGTGAGGTTCCGGTCGAGACGGCCGAGGCTGCAGAAACGCACCGCTTCGTCGGCTCACCAAGCATTCGCGTGAATGGTCGCGACATCGAGCCCGAAGCGCGCGAGCAAACTGAGTTTGCGCTGAGCTGTCGCATGTATGGCGACGCCGGCGTTCCTCCGAAGGAGCTTCTTATAGAAGCACTTCGGGAGCTGTCCTAAGGATGGGTAAGAGTATCTCGGGCGAAAATGCAGCGGGCGCGGGTGCAGTGCTTTCCGCTGCGCTGGCGTCGATGTGCTGCATTCTTCCAGTCGGGCTTGGTGCCGTGGGCCTCACGGGAGCGGTTCTGTCTGCGTTTTTTGAGCCGCTCCGGCCGTATTTCCTTGTCTTGTCCGCCGTGCTTCTCAGCGTAGGTTTTTACTTCGCGTTTCGTAGGCCAGCAGAGGGCGAGGTCTGCGCCGCTGAGTCGTCACGACTCTCGCGAGGGTCGCGGCCCATGCTGTTAGTCGCTGCGCTTTCAACGGCCGCGTTCGCGGTATTTCCGAGCATTTCCGGATTCGCGTCCGGAGGCGCAGAAACACTTCCGTCTGATGTGAACTCGGCAGTCATTTTTCTTGAAGTTGACGGCATGACCTGCGAGTCGTGCACGTCGGCGGTTCGAAGCGAGCTGTTAGATGTGACAGGTGTCATCGATGCAGCGGTTAGTTACGAACGAAAGAAGGCGGAGGTTCGTGTCCGCGAGGAACGGCCGCCCGGAGTAGAACTTCTCTTAGAGGCTGTGAAGAAGGCAGGTTACTCAGCGACTGTGGCCGAGAACTGACATGAACGACGAGAAGCTTCTTCGCGTAGGTATTGTTGGGGCAGTCGTTGCCGCGGTCTGCTGTCTGACCCCTGTGCTTATTGTGCTTCTTGGCGCCCTAGGCCTATCGGCCGCAGTCGGTTGGCTCGACTACGTGCTGCTGCCGCTGCTCGCACTCTGCGTTGTGATCGTGGGCTATGCGATGATTCGCCGCAGGAAGGCAGGGAGCGAGTGAGCGTATCAGCGCTCATAGAGGCGAAGCAGGCCTGGGCGTCCGCCTATGTGGGACTGTCGCAGGAAGAAATCAACTCTAGAGTTCGTGGCTTCACTGTGATGGTGAGAGCGATTGCGGAATCGGGATTCCTGACACCAGAAACATTCGCGGAGCGGATGGACCTTGAGCCCGCTCAAGCCGCGGAGTTGTTCGCTGGGCTCGATGCGTTTGGAATGCAGTTCGACGATGCTGGCAACATCGTTGGCGCAGCTCTCACGGCGCTCGAAACGCCGCACAAGGTGCGCGTCGTCGGGAAGCAACTCTATGCCTGGTGTGCACTCGATACACTGTTCATCCCAGGGCTACTCGGCGACACAGCCGACATCGAATCAAGGTGCCCGAGTAGCGGCGATGCGGTTCGCCTCACGGTGTCGTCTGAGGAGGTGGAGACGGCTGAACCGTCTTCGACGTGGCTCTCTGTCTTTCTTCCAGGTGCGTCTTCACGGCAGCTCGGTCCAGCGAGCCCCACTTGAAGCCAGATGCACTTTTTCCGGGCCCGTGCGGCCGCGGACGAGTGGGTGACGGGGCGAGACGGTGTCGTGGCAATGAGCCTAAAGGACGCCTTCGAATTGGCTCAGGTGCATTGGGTGGAGCGTTCGAGACGCATCGGCGTCTGATCTCACCAGCCTGCCAGCTCTTTGATTTCCACTTGTCAGAATATTAGGTATCGGTGCTGCACAAACTGCCATCTGAGATTCCCGTAGTGTGCAAAAAGTCAGCCGGACCCAAACTCGTGCAATTTCAGGAGCTTTGGTAACTGCCAGATCCGGAATCTCGGCCCAGTTGCCCGGCGCCTCCTGGCCTAACCTCTGTCCAATGAACGCTCTCCCGATCCATTTCCTGATGTTGCTGTTCGCTGGCTGGGTCAATCGGCACCAGCAAGACGCGATTGAATATCTCCAGGAGGAGGAAGCGTAGCTTCCGAGTGACCGAGCTCTGCGTGAGCAGCTAGGTGGGAAGCGATTGCGATTCACCGATCGACAGCGCCGCCGGCTCGCGGTCAAGGCTAAAGAAATCGGTCGAAAACGGCTATTCGAGATTGGGACTCTGATGACACCGGATACTCTATTTCGTTGGTACCGCGAGCTGGTCGCCAAGAAATATGACGGCAGTAAGAATCAAAAACCAGGTCGTCCGAGGACCGAGGCAGGCATCGAGGAACTGGTCCTCCAGATGGCCCACGAAAATCCGTGTTGGGGCTTACGCCCGAATCCGAGGAGCGCTCCACAATCTCGGTCATGAAATTGTGACGTTGCTCCGCAAAAGTGGACAAGTTGTTAAGCCGCTTTTCCCTGATCCATTTCTTCGAACTTCGCTGGACTCACATATCCGATTGTCGAGTGCCTTCGGATCCGATTGTAGAACACCTCGA
>Ga0316209_1001355_pt1 | contig 26171 bp, 26 predicted proteins | sample 6monopyrite_MG_FD_204945 | JGI IMG/M metagenome (GOLD analysis project Ga0316209, IMG submission 204945) | Microbial mat bacterial communities from mineral coupon in-situ incubated in ocean water Damariscotta River, Maine, United States -... | ecosystem: Environmental > Aquatic > Marine >...
TCGATTGCTGGTACTAAGCCACGAGTTTCGATCATGCCTAAAGCAATACCATAGTTATCATTAGCCATTTGTATTTCTCCTGATATCTCAGTTTAATTAATAATAAAGTTAGTTATTTTTTAACCGGTACTTTCGTCCCAGTTATCAATAATTCCTGCAATTGTTAAGTCAGTTAGTACGCCATAATCACCTGTAGCATGACGTGCTGCTGAACCACTTGCCGTAAAAACCCAGTTACCTTCTCTTACACCAACAGGGTCGGTCGCAACAACTTTTGCTCCCTTCTTGTTGAGCAAGATTCGAAACTGAGTATGTTTCAAACCGGGTACCCGACTTGTACAAACCAGAGTCTTACCAGCCTGGTAAATATCCATTTAGTTAGTTCTCATCCCAATGGTCGATTATACCGACAATGGTGAGATCACTTGGATACTCTTTACTACCTGCCGCTTCACGTGCGGCTGAACTACCTACACAGAGAACCCAATCATCGGGTTTAGCACCTACTGCATCAACGGCTACGAGTTGTGATTTTCCATCAAGCACAACTTGCAGGTGCTTGTGTTCCATCCCCGGTATGCGGTTGGTCGATACTAAAGGTTTAACTACCTTACAGATTTTCACCTGATTATCTCCGCGTTATCTATATCGCCGTATTTAACGACGAACCTAAAATTTCAATTTGTCCGTTAGCATTACAATCACGTATCACTAACAATGTATGCAACAAGCCTTTTTCAGCCAAATCGCTATAACGACTTGCGGCTGCATCGGATACACGTTGGCAATGCTCGATTGCTCTTTCACGTGATCCTGGTACCTGGCCGTGATAGTCAAAACGTATCACAACAGGTACGGGTAAACCGTGTGCAACATTTAACTTGCTGAAGATTTTAATTCCTACATCGAAATCCGCTGTAGATTCTTCAACTGTATTCAAATACGCAAAATACGTTAAGTTGCGTAATTGCACTTCTTCAAAACCAATGCCTGCGCCAATAAAACGTTCAGCATGGCCGATATCTTCGTAATGGCCACCGTAGTAGTTCATTACATATTCAACCTGCGACAAGTTGTTGATGATAAGCTTGCTGATTAATTTCAACATGCCTTCATTAACAGTGGCTTGCACTTCACGAATCATCTGCTCAACACGCTGTGTTGCATCAATCGCAGAGAATCGCTGTGTTTGCTGATAAACATCTTTTGCATCAACAAACTTCTCTAAATCTATTTCACCGCTTGCATCAGGTATATGTACCTTAATCGCATCGGTATCTGTATCAATGCCTAATAACAACAAGTCAATTGAGGCACCGCAACAAAAACTGTTTTCTATCGCCTGTTGAAACGCTTTTAAACGATTCAAACCTTCTTTGGCAGCTAACGCATCATCTGAACCATGTGCCGCACAACCTTCATGACTCGGATCAACCGAACTGAAGTGATAGGCCACCGTTTTCAAATACCGTGTCGGTTCATCAGCCGTATTGGGCTTACCTTCACGAAAACGCAGCATTTCTGTTTCAACCCACTTCTGGATGCTGTTATCAATATCAAACATTGCACCGGCATATGACTTACGACGCACCGCTTCAATCGGTAATCGTAAAACATAACGAATAGCGTGAGCTAAACGTCCATCCGCACAAGGCGATACATCCATGGTGTGGAATCCACACTGTTGAATAAAGTTTTGAAACTCTTCAACACCTGATTTATATAAACCAGTATTACTTAATGGTGCAGTACTAAAAAACTCATCACAATAACGCTGATAACTCTTAAATACACACCAGGCAAACAATGAACGCATATCCAGCTGTTCTACCCAGGCGTCTTCCAAAATTTCTTTTGGTAACTCAAACCCAAGCTCCTGCATTGCCACTGCTTGCGCACGTACAACAAAATCTTCTTCGTGCTGATAGGCTGAAACCTTTTTCAAGGTTGGAACAACCGCATCAAACGATTTCTTTACCGAAGTTTCGTATTGATACAAGCGTCCATTCTCAGCACCATCTACCAACACATGGTTGGCTGAGCCAGAACCATAATTATGGTTCGCAGCAGACGCAGCAGGTCGAATTCGACTTGCTGTGCCTGTTGCGGCTCTTTGTCGGTGTCTTGACAAAGAACTATTTGGTCTGCGCCTAATCATTTTTCTTACCTACTAAAGCCAGGGCCACTAAAACAAAAGCTTAACCGCGAGCTCCACCAGAGAATGTGATTAACGAACCATTTTCAGTGTTACCACTGCTGCCAGTTACTTTGCTCATTGGCAAAGCGACTTCTTCATTTCTTTTATTTGAAACAGCCATTGAAGACATATCACCACGTATCGTTGGGTTACGACGCGTTGCAGAAGTCCCTTCAGTACCCGTTACATGGTCACCACGGTCCCAGTCATCACCGGTGATCTTTAATCCCGCCGCCTGACCTTCGCCAGTTACGCGTGAGATTGCACGACCATCAAGTTCCTGAGCCATCATCGCTACAGGTTCTGGCATAGGCGCTTTCGCACCACCAAAACGTGCATCTTCAGTACCGGTTACTTTGCCATCAGCCATGCCGAATGGACCCGTAATATGACCACTTTCATAAACAGCACCTGTAATGCCACCCTTGGTCATCATTTCCTGTGCTGCTCCAGCTGGAGAAGACACACTGAAATCACCCCAGGGCTGACCACCTATTGCTTGCGGGAAGTCTGGACTTGCCGTTGTCGCTGCTGTTGCAGGACAAGCTTGTGCAGCCTGATCCGCACCGACATAAGGCGTGCCTGTTAATGGCTCACATACACCTTTTGAATCACCTGTCATCACACCGGCAATACCTGGCTGAATGCCTGTCATTGCTGGACCAATGTTGCCCGTGCCTTTTTGCGCACGCGCCATTGCCATCGCTTTTTCAGGTGAAGCACAGAAGGCTTCTGTTTGAGCCGCACCAACATAAGGTGTGCCCGTTAATGCTTTACAAGTGCCCGCTTCATTTCCAGTTACGCTACCGCCACGGTCCGTCATTGTGCCGGTTACGTTCTTTCCCATTAAAGTACTCGATACACCGACTTTTTTATCAGTGGGTGCCGGCGCACTTTTGCAGAAATCTGAATACTGCTCTGCACTTACGTAATCATCGCCAGTCACATTGCGACAGCTACCTGGCTCATCACCCGTCATTTTTGCGCTACGGCCTACAACCGTACCCGATACTGAGCCACCACGTAATGTGCTACTAATAGCCACTTTATTGGGTGCAGTATCCTGACCTTTTGACATGTATTGTGACCCTGTCAACAAACGATCTGAACCGGGCTCATCGCCAGTCACTCTTTCAGAACGACCAACATTGTTACCTGTTACCGACTTGCCTTTCGCAGTTTCAGCCATGGTAATTTTCGCTGGCTTAGTTGGACCTTTTGAAGCGCAAAATTCTTGTGCTTGCTCAGTCGATACATATTCTGTACCCGTTACCGCTTTACATGTACCAGGCTCATTACCCGTTACTGCTGCGCTGCGGCTAACGTTATTACCACTTACACGATTACCTGTACCTGTTGATGTAACGCTTACCCGGTTAAAAGAAGCTGTTGCATCTGTTTGGCAATAACTTTTAAATACATCGGCACCCATATATTCTGTACCGGTGATGCCACGACAAGTGCTTGCTTCAGTACCTGTAACATCTTCTGTGCGATCAACCATGGTGCCTGTCACTGCCTGGCCAGATGCCGTTTCCGTTACACCCACTTTCCAGGGCGCATCTTCAGCGGCACTTTGTGCTTTACGGTGACGACCTGGACCCGTTGCCTGAGTTTTAGTCGCTTTGTTCTTTTGCGTTTTACCCTTCTGACTACGCGTTGTACGTAAAGCTTTCGCTAACTCACGACTTGTCAATTTAGGGTTTGCAGCACGTGCTGCACTCGCTTCACTTACGCCGCCGCCTGATAGTGCCGCTTTACCTTTAGTAGACATAGCCTGACGACGTGCTAAATGTGCTGCGCGCGTAGGATTCATTCCAACTTTTTTCAAGTTTGGAGAAATCGCTACAGTTGAAACACTTGCCGTTAAACTCATATCTGTCGCTGTTGTTGCAGCAGGTTTATCTTTACCGCCACAGCCACAACCACAATCTCCTTTTCTCTCAGCACTGGCTGCCGGAGCAGTTGCCGCTGTTTGAGTTGCAGTTGAACTTGTCGCTGTTGGCGCAAGACGAACGCGATCTGAACTGGCTACTGCACCTTTACCACTTTTAGACATCGCTATACGTCGAGCTAAAGCTGCTTTTTTTGCACCACCACCTTGTGCAGGTGCTGGCGTAGATGCTGCATAACTCGTCGCTGGAGCAACACTCGTCGCCGGCGCAGAAGTTGTTGCCGCTGCCGTTGCTGTACCTTGAGCGTTACGCGTACGGTCAGTACCACCCAGGGCTTTTTTACCCTGTGTAGACATTGCGATACGTCGCGCCAATGCTGCTTTGCGTGCTGTTTGTTCCATTATTTATCTCCGTATTGTCAGGTTAGAGCGTGATCATTCACGCTCATAAACTAACGCTGGTGATTTATATTAACTCGTTATTAACCTTCGTAAACTACAAAGCAAACTGGTTGACTTTGAGTGTATGGGTCGTAACCGATCAAACGGATGTTGTGATCAGGGTAAGAACGACGACATGCTTCCAGCTCAGCCAGGATGTTAGCCATATTAGTTTCACCGAAGAATGGAAGCTTCCACATAGTCCAGTAGTGCTCCATTTTGTTGTTTGGATGCTCATGCTCGATAGCAGGAGACCAACCGTTAGCAACCATGTAAGCAATTTGCTTCTGAATATCTTCAGCACTTAACTTTGGAAGAAAACCAAAAGTTTCCAAAGTTGCTTTAGTTTGATAATCACCTTGTGTATTCATTGATTAATCCTCAATATTTTATACGTTAAACGAAACTTGACTTACTGAACGTCTAGTTTGTCAACAGTATCAAATTCAAACTTGATTTCTTTCCAAGTTTCCATAGCGATAGCCAATTCCGGGCTGTGTGAAGCAGCTTCAGTAAGGATGTCACGAGCTTCTTTCTCGATTTCACGACCTTCGTTACGCGCTTTAACTGATGCTTCAAGAGCAACACGGTTTGCACAAGCACCTGCAGCGTTACCCCATGGGTGACCCTGTGTACCACCACCAAACTGTAGAATTGAGTCATCACCGAAGATAGTAACAAGCGCTGGCATGTGCCATACGTGAATACCACCAGAAGCAACAGCGAATACGCCCGGCATAGAACCCCAATCCTGGTCGAAGAATACACCGCGTGAACGATCTTCAGGTACGAAAGACTCACGTAATTGATCAACGAAACCTAATGTTGAGTTACGGTCACCTTCTAATTTACCTACAACAGTACCAGTGTGAAGCTGATCACCACCTGATAAACGTAAACACTTAGCTAATACGCGGAAGTGAATACCGTGATGCGGGTTACGATCGATTACCGCGTGCATTGCACGGTGAATGTGTAACAAAATACCGTTTTCACGACACCAGTTAGCAAGACCTGTGTTAGCAGTAAAACCACCTGTTAAGAAGTCATGCATGATGATAGGCATGTTAAGTTCTTTAGCATACTCAGCACGCTTGTACATTTCTTCAGGAGTAGAAGCTGTTACGTTTAAGTAGTGACCTTTACGCTCACCTGTTTCACGTTCTGCTTTATCAATTGCTTCTGCAACGAAGTCCCAACGATCTCTCCAACGCATAAATGGTTGTGAGTTGATGTTTTCATCATCTTTCGTTAAATCAAGACCACCGCGTAAACATTCGTATACAGCACGGCCGTAGTTCTTAGCAGATAAACCTAGTTTAGGTTTGATTGTTGCACCCAATAATGGACGACCGTATTTATTTAAACGATCACGCTCTAACTGAATACCTGCTGGTGGACCACCACAAGTCTTAATGTATGCAATTGGGAAACGGATATCTTCTAAACGTAAAGAACGTAATGCTTTAAAGCCGAATACGTTACCAACTAAAGAAGTTAATACGTTAACAACTGAACCTTCTTCGAAAAGGTCTAGCGGATATGCGATGAACGTGTAGAACGCGCTTGGATCGCCAGGAACGTCTTCGATGCGGTACGCACGGCCTTTGTAGAATTCTAAATCTGTTAAGTATTCTGACCATACAGTTGACCAGGTACCTGTTGAAGATTCAGCAGCTACAGCAGCAGCAACCTCTTCTTTCGGCACACCTTCCTGACCGATAACCTTGAAACAAGCCAAAAGGTCGGTATCGAGAGGCACGTAGTCTGGCGTCCAATATTTATCGCGGTATTCCTTAACACCCGCTTCATAAGCTTTTGATGCTGACATGATTAAACTCCTACATAGTTAAATCTATGATGTTTAAAAAAACGATGTTTAAAAAAAAACAAATGTTTAAAAAACAACTGTTAAAAATTCGATGGCCCAAGCATAGACGTTATCCTACACATTGTTCCAATCAATATTTGATAAATAAAGCATAGATAAAAACCTATACTTTAAAGTTTTACCTGTATAACTCAGGTATATCTAGCTAATTGAGCACTAATATTACTCGTGCCACGTTTCCATTTTGGTTATTCAGTAAGTCTGCAAATTTGAAAGGCGTAAATATAGCACCGAATCAACTTATAGCCAGATTTATTTTAACAACCATAATCAAAATTATTTATGCACTTCTGAGGCGCTGCTTGATCGAATTACGCATTTCCCGTGTTTTCTCCAACATACGATATGTCGAGCGATTGCGGTTGTAATGCGACACTGCAAGCAGATCAATCCAAAGAACGTCATGTGACTCATCATTGCCTGGTACAGCTAAACTGTCATCAACTTCAAGCAAAAAACGCACATCAATATGCCGATGCTCAGGATCATTGCCATATGGTGCAATTGTGTGGATATCGACATCAAAAATACTGCCATCCACTAATTTAATATGTTCGGCATTGATGCCGGTTTCTTCTTCTGTTTCTTTCAAGGCAACCCGGACAATATCCGCATCACCATCTGCATGACCACCCGGTTGAAACCATTGATTCAACTTTTTATGGTGCATCATTAACACACGACTTCGATCAGGGTTAACGACCCAGGCTGAACCGGTCACATGCGCTGGCATTAATTCACGATAAAAGCAGTCTTCGTGTTGTTCTATATAATCGACAGAACGCCTTACAAACGCCATCTCGTCCATAAAACGGGGACGGTATTGTTTAAGTAGTTGCAATAACTCCTGACGATGCATCGTAATACCTAAGTGCCCGCCGGATTTTGCACAGCAGCAATGGCCGCTGCCGCTGCCTCTTCAACATCCGCCTCGCGACCTGAAATTGTCAAACGACCATATGCGCCCACCGCTTTAACATCCACTAAATTAATATTGGCCGCTTTTTCGGCCTGATTAGCGGCATAAACAATGTAACCTGCGGGCTCGGTTTCCAAAATAAACATGCTTTCGCCGGGCAACATCATTGAGCCTCTGCGATCTGAGCGATTCACCAACATGGTGTGATCAGAGGTCATACCACGAATAATTTCCTGCCAGGTAATTTCACATTGCTGACGATCATTGACTTGCGCATTCAGGTTTCGTAGCACGGCATGGCCTGCTTCAACCACGTCACTCGAAGTACGATGATGTAAAACCATGGAACCAAATGCACGTTCAACAACCTGTTGAGCCAGATGCACCTGTGTCGCTTTTAATGCAATATCGGTGTACTGATGAATCGCCATACCCGGCGCAACTTCGACCCAAAGACAGGCATTACCCGGCACGGGCGGAAAACCCTGAGAGACACCCGCTATGTATTCTGCAAGCTGTGGCTGCAGTGAATCGATATAGACGTAGGTTCTAAGTGATACCATGAATGTACTTTATGAGTAAGCCGTTAAAACAGCGGGTTAAAAGGCATTGATAATATCGTAACGGCGACTCTTTTAGAGTTACGTGTAAAATCAGGGTCACGAACAGTACCAACCATCAAAATGATTATCAAGCAGAATAAGAGATTTAGAACCTCGAGGCTAATCAATATTTTCTTATAAACAGATAGGTTATTATCTATCCTAAACCATTATCAACATGAGACGGCAAACTAAGCTATCCACAACAGAGATTATGCCCCTTCATATAAATAGTGTTAAATGCTATTGTCTGGTTAAAACCATAGACAATTATATATAGATAAAGCAAACCGTGATTAGATTATAATAATTGCTAAATTTGATCTATATGAATGGCTTTAACCTATCGACTTTTAGCAATGAATACTACATAGAGTATTAATTAGTCATCACCTTCCTCCTGCCTCATACTTCGCCCCCAGAATGGATAACTATAGTGAGCTAATCACGCAGATAGTTGTTTGGAGTATTCCCGCCATGTTGCTGTATTTTGTGGCCAGCTGGTAGGAAAAAATGAAAATGTTATGCACAACCGGATATATGTTATGAAGATACTCAATTCCTTGCTCCCTTTTCTACGCTGGTTTCCGATGTCCAAAGCGACATTACGAGCAGACTTTATTGCCGGTATTACCGTTGCGTTAATTTTAGTTCCGCAAAGTATGGCTTATGCTCAACTGGCGGGTTTGCCGGTAGTATATGGACTTTACGCGTCATTTATCCCGGTCATCATTGCATCGTTATGGGGCTCATCTAACCAGCTGCATACCGGGCCTGTCGCCATGTTGTCGTTGATGTCTGCGGCTGCAGTGATGTCATACGCCACACCGGGCACCACTGACTTTATTGAGATATCCCTCATGCTGGCCTTAATGGTGGGTATCCTGCGACTCGCACTTGGTGTATTCCGTTTAGGTGCGATTGTTAACCTATTATCCAGCCCGGTCATTATTGGTTTTACTAATGCAGCGGCATTGATTATTGGTTTTTCTCAACTCAGCAAAGTGATTGGGGTACCTTTCCCCCGCTCTGACTCTTATTTGCTGGATTTATTAAACGTTTTTGAACAACTTCCCGAAGTCCACTGGTGGACCTTAATCTTCGCTGCGGGTGCCTGGATACTGATTTCCGCTTTAAGGAAAGTCAACGCGGCTTTACCGGGTGTTTTGATTGCCGTTGCCGTGGCGACCTTATTAAGCGGACTATTTGGTTATGAAAACAAAATCAGCGTTTCACCCTCTCTGATTCAGGATCACGCCGCGGTTAAAACCATTGAGATGTATAGCAAGTCAAAACAAGAAATTGCGCAGCTGACAACAGCTATTGCAAACAATAATGCACAGGCTAAAAAACTGGAAGAAAAAGGCGGCGTTAACAACATTGAGCAGGCACAAACGCTTCTTGCCAAATCAAATGTCTACAAATATCAACTGGAACAACTCAAAAGTCAAAATAACAATCGCCGCATTGAGCTTCATGGCATGACCTATCAGGGCGTAATTGAAAACGCGTCACTTATTGCACTGTATCCTTCATCTGCAATTCCGGCCAATATCAAAACGGATAATCAAACCTGGCGTTTTAACAAAGTAGAAGATGATAAACTGATCCTCTCATCGGGCGGTGCTGTCGTTGGTTACATCCCTAAAGGTCTGCCCAGCTTTAAAGCGCCGACTATTCGTTGGGATCTGGTGCTCTCTCTGTTACCTGCTGCATTAGTTATGGCACTGATTGGTTTTATGGAAGCCACTTCCATATCTAAGGCCATAGCAGCAACAACGGGCGAACGTGTTGATACCAGTAAAGAACTCATTGGCCAGGGTCTGGCAAACATCACCGGTAGCTTCTTTGGCTCATACACGGTAAGTGGTTCATTCTCTCGATCAGCCGTGGCAGCAAAAACCGGCGCCAAAACCGGTTTTTTTGCCATTATCAGTGCATTGTCCGTTGTATTGGTATTACTGTTCTTTACAACCTACCTCTACCATCTACCGCAAGCGGTTCTGGCCGTTATTGTTATGATGGCAGTATTCAGCCTGATTCGAATCAAGCCATTAATCCATGCGTGGAAAATCGATCGACCGGGCGCCATTATCGGTATCATGACTTTCCTTGCCACCTTAATCATGGCACCTGCCATTGCGGACGGTATTTTACTTGGTATCGTGTTAACCATACTGACGAGTTTAATTGGCACAATGAAACCTCGTGTTGAAGTGCTCGGCCTTAAGAAAGATGGCACGCTGGGTGGTATAAAATCTCATAAACTAGAACCCGTTAGCCCGTACTTTGTTCCGGTACGTTTTGATGGTTCACTGACTTTCGTCAACGTGGCGTATTTTGAAGATATGATTCTTGAAGCTCATGCTGATTTCCCCGAAGCCACGACTATCATGGTCGTCGGCAGCGGCATAAACAGTATCGATGCTTCTGGTGAAGAAAAAATTCGTGAAGTCGCCAAGCACTTACGTGAAGCTGGCGTTAACCTCGTCTTCAGCAGTCTTAAAAACCAGGTAATGCGTGTACTCGAAGAAAGTGGTGTTGTAAAAGAGCTTGGCAAATATGCCTTCTATGCCAGTAAAGCGACGGCATTTAATGCATTAAAAGCTGCACATGACAGTGCACTTAAATATGAATGTTATGAAGAAAAACAGCAAGAAAAAGAGTAAGCTAACATCCATGATTAATAGCAAGGGAAATAGAACTAATTAGAAGATGAAAAATTCACAAGAGTCCTTTTTATCAAATTTTTTACGGCTTGAATCTGCCGGTGGCATTATTCTCATTTTTGCTGCCCTGCTTGCGATCATCTTAGCGAATTCACCACTACAAAGTTATTACGATTTACTCATTAATACGCCCGTTGAAGTAAGAGTTGGTGTACTTGAAATTGCAAAGCCTCTGTTACTCTGGATCAACGATGGATTAATGGTTGTTTTTTTCTTCATGATTGGTCTTGAACTAAAACGGGAATTTATTGAAGGCGAGTTATCAGATAAGAAAAATATTATCCTGCCGGGAATTGCTGCATTAGGCGGTATGGTTGTTCCCGCGCTCATTTATATATACTTTAATACCGATGATGACACAGCACTCAAAGGCTGGGCCATTCCGACAGCAACCGATATTGCTTTTGCGCTGGGTGTACTGAGCCTGCTCGGTTCAAAAGTACCAACCAGTTTAAAAGTGTTCCTCACTTCACTAGCTATTTTTGATGATGTCGGTGCCATTATTATTATCGCTATTTTCTACACCTCAAATATATCGGCAACTTCACTGGCTATTGTACTTATTTGTTTACCGATTCTTTTTTTAATTAATAAACGAAATCCTTCATCGACAAGTGTCTATATAATGGTAGGAGTTGTCATGTGGGTCGCTATGCTGAAGTCAGGTGTGCATGCAACATTAGTCGGTATCATCCTTGCCATGTTTATTCCCATGCGTTCAAAAACAGACCCTAACTATTCTCCTGTAAAACGCATGGAGCATGATCTCCATTCACTTGTGGCTTTTTTCGTATTACCTGTATTTGCTTTTGCAAATGCCGGTGTTAATTTCACTGGCATAGGGACGGAACAACTGCTTCATGGTGTGCCACTGGGGATTGCACTTGGCCTGTTAATTGGTAAGCAAGTAGGCGTTTTTGGATTTTGTTGGTTAGCAATAAAATTAAAGCTGACCCAGCTACCAGATGGAATGTCCTGGGTGTCTTTATATGGCACGGCGGCACTTTGCGGAATTGGTTTTACCATGAGTTTATTTATCGGCTCACTGGCTTTCGAAGAAACAAACGTTAATTTTGTGTTTGATGACCGACTAGGCATACTAATCGGTTCATTCGCATCAGGTGTTATTGGCTATCTTGTATTAAGAAAAAGTTTGTCAGCAAACAATAATCCTTAACCAACTAGTCACTTTCTTTAGCCTGACAAGGGTCAGGCTTTTTATCCACACTATTCGATATAACCTTAATGCCAGCTTTCGTCAGCAGCAGATACCCAAACAAAAACTATCAGTTCCAGACGAACTGAATTTAAATATTACCCAATATTTTAATAGCATAACTTACCTAAATATTGTTCTATATCAATATAAATCTATTTCAACCATGCTACCGTCAGCGAAAATTCCGGATATTAATTTTTGTTGAGGAGATTGAAATGACTGAAAAAAATATTTCACAGAAAAATGAAACTAAGAATAGTTATTTAGCCGCTTTCAAAGATTTAGAAAATAAAATAGAAGACATGTTTCACAATATGTGGAAAAAACCTTTCCATCATGAAAAATTATCTGACACTTTTTCATTTAGCACTCTGAGCAAAATACCGAATATTGATGTGATTGACAGAAATAAAGAAATTTTCATTAAGGCCGAGTTACCTGGTTTTGATAAAGACGATCTCGATATTTCAATATCTAATAATCAACTCGTAATAAAAGCTAAATCTTGCACAGAAGAAAAAGAGGAAGAAGGAGACTACCTGAAGCGGGAGATAAAAAAAAGCGAGGTCTATCGCTCAGTATTATTACCCGCCGAGGTAGAAGAAGATAACATCAAGACGTCTTATAAGAACGGTGTATTAAAACTAACCATACCAAAACAAAAAAAATCTCAACGTAAACAAATAAAAGTTGAGTAACTTTTTAAGGGCTCAGGCATACAGAAGTGGCATATTTAGTCTTATTTTTTTCTATAGATTTTACGCCGGATTTTTGATCTACATGCTTTCTACATATCCGGCGTAAAACGGCCACACATAATTATTTAAAAATATATATCCGCCAGTAAATACCCACCTAGTATCACGCCAATCCATAACACCATACTGCCTGTTGGCCAGCTGCTGGCCAAATGATACTTTGATAACCTGCTTGCCTGAAATGCAGACTGAAAACTTTGCCAGCTTTGTTGCACCGCACTTGTTACTGCACGATTAAAACTTTGCAACAGGTTATAACTGGCACGACCTGTCGCGGGTAACAATTTGCGATACGTCCATTCAAAATCAATATTCACAGAACGTAGTTCCGGTGGGTATAAACCTTGTTTGTTTAACCAGACAAATGCCAACGCTGAGAAGAAGAGGAGTTGCAATTGCGTCAATACATGTGTCATATCATATGGCCAGTATTCCATTTTCCATGGCAATAAGGCATAAAGATATTGCGGTTGTGAGCCAATGAAAATACATAGCACGGCGGCAATAAACATGGCAACAAGCATGTTCTTAGGTGCTTCTTTAACACGAATACCCCGATCATGATGGAAAAAAGCAAAGTACGGTACCTTAATGCCGGCATGGTGAAACACACCGGCTGCTGCAAACAGCAACATCAACCAAATGATAAAATACCCTTCTTTCATTACAGCCACCATGATCAATGATTTAGCAATAAACCCGCTAAATAAGGGAAAGGCAGAAATTGAGGCCGCACCGACTATACAAAATGTCGTAGTCCATGGCATGCTCTTGTACAGGCCACCAAGATCTGAGCCATTAATATTTGCCACGCGGTACAACACCGCTCCCATTGACATAAACAATAATGACTTGTAGATAATATGTGCGAAAGCATGGGCGACCGTGCCATTAAGCGCCAGCGCCGTACCTATCCCGATACCTACCACCATAAAGCCAAGTTGATTAATCATACTGTAGGCGAGGACACGCCTTAGATCATTTTCAAGTACTGCATAGAAAATCGGAAAACAAGCCATAATAACGCCGATATAAATCAGAAGCTCTGTTCCTGGATATCCACGTGCGAGCGCATAGACTGCAAGCTTGGTGGAAAATGCCGATAAAAAAACCGTTCCGCTTGGTGTCGCCTTAGGATAAGCATCCGTAAGCCAGTTGTGTAAAAAAGGAAAGGCACATTTGATACCAAATGCTATGAATATCAACCAGCTACCCATGCCTTCAAGACCAATAAAATCAAATGCGAATGAATCATGCTCATAATGATAGATGAGAGTACCGGCCAGCAATAACACGCCAGAAGCGACCTGAAACATCAGGTAACGTATACCCGATTTAATTGCTCGTTCAGTGCGGCTAGTCCAGATTAAAAAAACTGAACTCAAGGCAAGGCATTCCCAAAAAATAAACAAGCTAATTAAATCACCAGCAAATACGGCACCAAGTGCACTCCCAACATAAAGCAACCCTGCAACTTGTTGTATTGTATCCCGCACATGCAAGGCATAAATAATGGCGATGAAGCTGGCGATATGAAACAGGTAACCAAATAACAGACTGAGTTTATCGACCCGCATAAACTCAAGCTGATAATTAAACATAGTGAGTTGGTATGAAAGTTCTTTTGCTGTCACTAATGCATCGGTTGCCACCATAGGAACAAAAGGTTGAACATCAAACCATAAATGCAAACCACCCAGAACAGGGGTTGCGAGTAAGATAATGCTACGCAGATGGCCTTGCGTTACCAGCACCAGTAGTGCGGCAATAAAAAAAGGAATAAAAGGCGGCAGATTATTCATCCACATCATAATAATCTTCCTTTCTCATCAACACTTTTCGCATTGCTTTAGCAATGAAAACTAAAATCACACAGGCAACAAAACCATAAATCGCGTAGAAGCCAGGGAGACCTTCCCATGGATGCACACTATGACGATGCACAAAAAAGTCTGCAATAAACAACCCGACACAGGTAATATAAAAACCTGATAACAGGCGTGACACGTTACGCGGCTTATCAAATAAATACGTCTTTTCATCTTTATCTTTGTTTGACATAGCGAGCTTCCCTTAACGGCCTTTCGCCGCATCGAGCGCGAGGTTATAAAATGGATCGGGATAAAAAAACAAAGCAATACAGGCCAATGCTGTAAAACCCATTGCGATTAACATGCTTAAGGGGGCTTCTTTTACTTCTGTATAAACCGGCCCCTCTTTAGGTTTTGCAAAAAAGGCACGAATTGAAATAGGTAACAGGTAAGCAATATTAAGTAATGAACTACTCATTAATATCGCAAGTAATATCCATTGTTCAGTTTGAACCGTACCTAATGCTAAATACCATTTACTCCACATACCGCCAAACGGCGGTAAGCCAATGATACTTAAGCTACCTATAGTAAAAGCAATAAACGTGACCGGCATGGCACGACCCAAACCACTCATATCACTAATGTTCTTTTTATGTGCCGCAACTAAAATTGCACCTGCAGCAAAGAACAGGGTGATTTTGGCAAATGCATGCATCACAATATGCATGGATGCGCCAATTAAACTCATCTCGACTGCGATCAATGCACCCAGTACGATGTAACTTAACTGGCTGATGGTTGAGTAAGCTAGCCGGGCTTTGAGATTATCTTTAGTCATAGCGATAAGAGAAGCGAATAAAATTGTCAGCGCAGCAAACCAGACTAACCAGTCACTTGCACCAGAGCTTGTAATAAAGTCACTGCCAAAAATATAAATGGTGACTTTTAATATTGTAAATACACCTGCTTTTACAACCGCAACTGCATGTAATAATGCACTGACCGGTGTTGGCGCCACCATGGCTGCCGGTAACCATTTATGAAACGGCATAACAGCAGCTTTACCAACACCGAAAATAAACAAAGCATAAAGAATACCGGCATAAGCAGGATCCAGCTTACCGGAAAGAATACCGCCATGCTTAAAATCAAGTGTACCCGCCACAGACCATGTGATTAAAATTGCTAACAACTGAAAACCGATCGAGGTACCAAGTAAAATACCAAGATAAATCCGCCCACTACGTCTGGCTTCGCTTGTTCCGGCATGGGTGACTAAAGGGTAAGTTGAAATAGTTAAAATTTCATAACATAAAAATAAGGTAAACATGTTACCGGAGAATGCGGCTGCCAGCGCACTGCTAATAGCAATAGAAAACACGGCATAAAAACGAGTTTGATTTTTTTCATTGTGCCCCCGCATATAACCAATAGCATAAACAGAAGTTACCAACCACAAGGTAGCTGCCACTAACGCAAACAACATTCCTAAAGGTTCAATACTAAAGCCAACATTAATGCCGGGGACAACTTCAAAAAGATCAAAAGCAGGACGTTCACCTGCCAAAACACGCATCGTTAATGTTGTGACAACAATAGCCACGATAGATGCGGTAATAAGAGTGATTGTTTCACGCAGATTTGGCCTTTTATCTGCAAGAATAATTAAACCCGCTGCCAGTAACGGCAACAAAATAGCCAGTATGATTAATTGTTCACTTGCTAAACTAATCACCTATTGAGCCTCATTAATATTCATCCGGCACCAGTAACTTAGCTGCCTGCTCTGCTGTACCGACGGTGAGCTCAGTATTAAAACCAAAATAGACATTTGCTACGACCAATGCCCACATAGGAATGAGCAACATTAACGGCGCTTCTTTTACATAGATATTATTTTGTCCCGATGTAATCTGACTGGTTTCATTTGGTGCTTTAAAGTACAACACTTCAATGATTTTCCAGACATAAACAACCGCTAATAAAGAACCAATTAAGATCACCGCAACAATAAACCACTGTTGTTGTTCGATTGCTGCAAGCACCAGATACCATTTAGAGATAAAACCTGCTGTTCCCGGCACACCAATTAAACTTAAACCAGCAATCACAATCGCCGCGAATGTCCATGGCATTTTTTTACCTAAACCGGAAAAATGTTCTATCCGGCTTGAACCAATACGATATATCAATGCACCAATTGCCATAAACAAGGCACCTTTTATTAGGGCATGATTAAATAAATGCACTAAGGTTGCGGTAACACTTAACATACTGCCTAAGCCTATACCCAACATCATGTAACCAATTTGCGCCACACTGGAATAAGCCAGTAAACGTTTACTGTCCTTTTGATAAATAGCATAAAACGACATCATCAAAATACCCATAATACAAAGCAATAAGAACAACTCATCCGTTGGTGTGTTTTCAATAAATGAAAAACCAAATACCGTAAACACCATACGTAACATCACATAAACAGCGACCTTAGTTGAAGTGGCCGCAAGAAAAACGGTTACCACGGTTGGAGCATAGGTATACGCATTCGGTAACCAGAGGTGTAACGGGAACAAAGCCAGCTTTAGTGCAAAACCAACCATAATAAATGCAAAAGCAGTATGAATGGTTCTATGATCATAAAGCTCAGGCAAACGCTGCGATAAGTCTGCCATATTAAGCGTGCCGGTCATGGCATATAACAAACCAACACCGATGATAAAAAATGTCGCGCCTATCGTACCCATAATTAAATATTGGTAAGCCGCAGTCAGTGCCTGACGATTTTTACCTAAACTAATTAAGGCATAGGATGATAACGATGAAATTTCTAAAAAGACAAACAGATTAAAAATATCCCCAGTTTGCGCAATACCTAACAGACCTGTCAGGCATAACATAAAGGCCGCATAAAACAGTGCATGTTGCCTTTGCGGAATTTCTTTAATTACACTTTTCAGTGCATACGGTAAAGTTAGCGCGGCGATACCCGAAACAATTAACGCAACAAGTGCATTCGCCGCATCAATACGATACTCAATTCCCCAGGGCGGTGCCCAGCCACCGAGTTCATAACTGATGACATTTCCCGCACTGACATTGATTAACTGCCATGCGGCAAGATAAAAAACAGAGCAACTAACTAAGGTGCTAATAGCCCAAGCTAAACGTCCTCCTGGTAACACGGCAACGACAGGAGCCGCAAGCAAGGGTAAAACAACAATCAGTAAACTCAGATGACTTTCTATCACAATGATTGATCCTGATTATGAATATCATCTTCTTCAATACTGCCGTAGGCTTCTTTTATACGTACCACCAACGCTAAACCCAATGCCGTTGTTGCAACGCCAACAACGATCGCGGTAAGAATCAAAACATGTGGCAGTGGGTTGGAATAAAGTGTGACACCTTTTTCAATAATCGGTACTGCACCTTCTTTTACATTCCCGATACTGATATAAAGTAAGAAAACGGACACCTGGAAAATATTCAAGCCAACAATTTTTTTTATCAGGTTGCCGCGACTAATAACCGTATAGAACCCGGCCATCATAATGATAATGACCAGCCAATAATTGTAATGTCCCAGAATCATATCCATCTTAATTATTCCAACTCTGACTCTGAATCCATTTCAGGACGACCGCGTTCTGCAAAGGCAAAGAACATTATTAACATCACTGACATAACGGTGATACCTACTCCCAGTTCAATCGCCAGAATACCAAGGTGTTGGCCGTCGAGCTGTGATGAAGCCAATACACTGTACTCTAAATAATTACCGCCTAATAACAATGTCGCAACACCCGTACCAGCATAAAGCAGCACTCCCACACTGGCGAGAAGACGTAACGCATAAGGTGGAATCACTTGCTTTGCGCTATCAACACCAAATACCAGGGCGTATAAAATAATCGCGGCACTAAAAATTACACCCGCCTGAAAACCGCCACCGGGGCCAAAGTCACCATGAAATTGCACATAAAGCGCAAACAGAAAAATAAGTGGAATAATAAATTTTGCAACAACACGTAAAATCAAATTATGCTTCATGCTTGCCTCCACTCTTTTCAAGTTGAGGCTTCTCGCGGCGGCGGCCACCAAGGAGTAACAGCACTGCGATACCGGCTGTAAAAATGACGGCAACCTCACCTAAGGTATCAAAACCGCGATAGCTGGCCAGCACAGCCGTGACGACATTCTGCACCCCCGTTTCGGGCAAACTTTCCTCTAAATAATAAGGTGCCACATGTTGTTGAGCCGGTGCATCCGGATCGCCGAATGCGGGAATATCCCAGGTACCATAAATTAATAATGCTCCTGTGATCACAACAACAGCTAAAGGAAGCCAGGGTTTGTGTGTTGAGCGTTTTTCTTTCCTATCGATTTCTGTTGCGTCGTAGGTTAATGCCAGAGTCGCCAACATGAGTACGGTTGATATACCTGCACCAACAGCGGCTTCAGTAAATGCCACATCGGCCGCATCCATCACCACAAACAAACCGGCTGATAAAAAACTGAAGCCACTGAATAGCATAATGACAGCAAACAGACTGCGCATACGAATAATGGCAAACGCCTGAATCGCCAGCAGACTTAATAAAGTGATATCAACAATATTATCAATCATGGTTTATCCGGTTTTGCTGCTTAAACTATCACGATTTGAAAGCATGGGTTTAAGACCGCCTAACATAGCGGCATGGGCAAGAGAATGGGATGCGGTCGGGCTGGTCAGATAAATAAAGGCGAAAATGAAAAATAACTTAAAACTGGCCAAAGTTAAACCGGCCTGAAAAGCCAGCCCCAATAGAAACAATGCCGCACATAATGTATCGGTGATGCCGGCTGCATGCAGTCGTGTATAAAAATCAGGGAAACGATGTAAACCTATACCGCCAACAATACCGAGCAAGCCACCCAATACTAAACAAAGCCAGCTGAGCACATCCAGAATCATTTTTTGGTCCCCTCATGCTTTGCATCAACTGAGGCTTCACCCGCAGTATATAAATTGCCCTGTTCCACTAATTTCAAAACAGCAATAACACCAATGAAATTAATTAATGCATAGACCAGTGCAATGTCCAGTAAATCGTGTCTGCCTGTTAAAAAAGCAAATACTGCAATGAGCAAAATGGTTTTAGTACCCAACATATTCATTGCAATAATACGGTCGTAAATTGTTGGTCCTAATAAGGCGCGCACCAGCGCCAGCAATATGGTGACCAGAATGGCAATAATGGCGACGGTATACATCATTTAAGATCACTCTTCATTATCGGGAACGGCTTTTGCCATTTGTCCTGCTTGCAAATCCACTGCGCCCTCTTTGCTTAAGGCATGAACCCTGATTTCATCACCCGATAACTCCAGCGTCACTGTTCCCGGTGTCAGCGTAATAGAGTTAGCATAAATGACTTTGCCTAAAGCTGTTTTCTTACTTGCCGGAAGAGTAATAACTTGAGGGCTAATAGTGTGAACAGGAGAGAAAACTTTTTTTACGACATCAATATTAGATTTTATAATTTCTTTGCCCAGATAAAAATAATAAGGCAACAAACGTAAACTTAAATGAAAAGGATAACTTTCTTTATCAATAATGCTCATCCGTTTTGAGAGGTAAACACTAACAAGCGTTGAAAGTACACCGAGCGCGATCAGCAAAGCTTCTGTATACCCTGAGAGCATAAACCAGAATAAAAAAATCAGACTCGCCGCAATGATTGTCCGCATTATATTTTTAACTTCCCTTGCGCGTTAGCTTACTTACTTCAAGCTGTAACGAGTATAACAACCCATTTTTCAGATAAAAAGAAAATAAATCACAATAATAATCAGACAAAAAGCAGGGAAACGGCTATTTTTTAACCATTTAATATGTGCTGCACACTAAATCCAGCCAGAACCTTTTTTGTGCAAAATCAGGGAGAATTAGAAGTTCAACGAGAAAGAAATAATACTAGCTTATGTCGTTTTATTATAGACAAACCAATAATTTTTATTTATTCATTTCAATAACTTAGCTTCTTATTTTTTAGTGGAGAGATTTTATCTATTTGCAGGTAACTTCATTTAACGTACTACTTTTCTTCATTAATGAGCTGCGGCTATTATTTTAAAGATAATGCTCAATTATATTGATTCTCGAAGTACATACTCTATTCCTGTATCATACAAAATATCATTGGCAAAGATACGGGATAAATTATCAAGACAAAAAAAGTTATTATTACTTATGGGACATTCGACATGTTTCATAAAGGCCATCTGCGATTATTAGAACGCGCTAAAGCATTAGGTGATTACCTTATTGTCGGGGTTACCGGTGAAAATTATGATCGCTCTCGTGGCAAGTTAAATGTTATCGAAAATACAAAAACACGTGTGCAAGCCATCGAAGCGCTGGACTTTGTCGACAAGGTCATTATAGAAAAACATAAAAAGCAAAAAGCAAAAGACATGGTGAAATATAATGTAGATATTTTTGCCATCGGTGATGACTGGGAAGGTACATTTGACTACTTAAATGAATACACCCATGTGGAATACCTGCCGCGTACAAAAGGCATATCGAGCACTGAATTAAGAAGAGATAATTTTGACACCATAAAATTAGGTATTGTCGGCCTTGGACGGGATACTAAAGCCTTTATAGACGAAGCGGATCATATACCAAACCTGAAAATTAATCGTATCTATTCGCCGGATCTGCCTGAATTAAAGCAATTTACCCAAAAATGTGAACGTATTCGATATGGACATGACAACTACGATGAATTTTTAGACACAAGTATTACTGCGGTCTATATCGATACGGCACTTGAAGAACATTACCCGTTAATTAAAAAAGCATTGCTCGCCAAAAAACATGTATTGTGCGAAAACCCGCTTGCATTGCATAAAAGAGAACTAATCGAGTTACTCTCTTTAGCCAAAAAAGAAAAAGTTTTGCTGCTCTCTGCTCTCAAAACGGCTTTTTTACCCGCTTTTAACCAGTTATTAACCGAGTTAGATAAAGGAATAATTGGTGATATTAAAGAAGTAAGAGCAACTCGCACCTCGCTTTATAAAGAAAAAGATTATCCCGATACCTTTATGGCGCAGGGAGCAACGAATATTTTATCCTCTTACCCGTCTTTACTGGTTAATAAGATTTTAGGTGAAAGTAAAGACATCACTTTTTTTGATCAGGGTACGGAGGGATATGATGTTTCCAATCTTATTATTAGCAAGCATAAAGGCGGAGCTATTGGCATTTCTAACGTTGCAACAGGCATTAAGTCTGAAGGCGATGCGGTCATTTCAGGAACAAAAGGCTATGTTTATATTCCTTCTCCCTGGTGGCTTACTAAAGAATTTCATGTACGTTTTGAAGATGAGCATAAAAGCCAAACTTTCAAATATGAATTTAATGGTGGTGGTCTACGCTATATGATTGCCGAATTTGCTTCATTAATACAAAGAGGCATACGTAAATCTAAAATGCTGTCACCTAAAAATATGATCAGCATTAACAGAGTGCTCTTAGAATATAATGAAAGAAAATTTAAAGAACTGGAAAAAACCAAAAATGATTTTTGAAGACTACACCATTTTTACCCCTGGCCCGGTAAAAATGTCTGAAGAGATACTACAGCTGGGAGCAAAACAAACACCTTACTTTAGAAACAGTGAATTTTCAGACGTGACCTTCGCTTGCGAAAATGAACTTTTAGAAATGGTTAATGCGCCAGAAGGCGCGAAAGTTATTTTCTTAACTGCATCGGGTACCGCAGGTATGGAAGCGGCAGTAATGAATTTACTCAATAAAGAGGACCATGCTTTAGTAGTAAATGGCGGCGGCTTTGGTGCACGCTTTATTCAAATTTGTGACACGCATGAGATACCACACTCTGACTTTAAAGTTAAAAACACGAACTTATCCAACATAGAAAATTTAGCCCCGAATGAAAATCATACTGCGTTAATTGTTAATGCACACGAAACATCAGTTGGGCTACTTTATAACCTTGATGCGATGGGACAGTATGCGGTTAAAAATGACATGCTCTATATTGTCGATGCTATTTCGATGTTAGTGACAGACCCTCTCGATATGCAGCAATCAAATATTGATGTTGTTATTGCCAGTTCTCAAAAAGGCCTCGCCTTACCCCCCGGATTAACCATGGTGATTCTTGCACCTAAAGCAATAAAAAAATGCCAGAATATAAAGTCCTTGTACTTTAACTTCAAAGATTATTTAAAAAACGGTGAGCGAGGACAAACACCCTACACACCGGCGGTAACGATTATGCTGCAACTTGAAGCCCGGCTGAAACAGATAAAAAACCGAGGTGGTGTTGCACAAAGTATTGCCAGCGCAAAAGAAATCGCTCACTATTTTAGAGAAAGCATCAAAGCCTTACCGTTAAAAGAATTCTCACCCTACATGCCCAACGCAATGACCGCTCTTAGCCCCGTCGATGGAAAGTCGGCAATGGATATTGTGAATGATCTGGAAAAAAACTATAAAGTTATGGTATGTCCGAATGGTGGCGCAGAACGTGACCGTGTTTTTAGAGTCTCTCACATGGGCGAAATGACAAAAGAGTATACCGACATACTTATTAATGCGCTGCATGAGTATTATGGTGTTACCAGAACATAATAGTACAACCTGATGATAGAACCTGAAATATTACGTAAAGCGCAGTTAATTATGCTCGAGATGCTCATCGAGTTTGATGCCATATGTAAAAAACACCGGTTACAATATTGGTTAGATTCGGGCACCTTGTTAGGTGCTGTGCGTCATCAGGGTTTTATCCCCTGGGATGATGATATTGACCTATCCATGCCAATTGAAGACTACACAAAGTTTTTAGACATCGCTCGAGCAGAGCTCTCGAATAATATTTTTCTACAAACATCTCAAACCGATAAAAATTTTAAATTTGATTACATCAAACTTCGTTCGAATAAAGCCCGCATTGTCGAGTTTCATGAAAAAGATAAACAACTAAATTATCATCAGGGGGTATTTGTGGATATTTTCCCCATGCTGACAATAGAAAACACTGAAAAAAATGAAAAATTCTATAACGAAACACTGCAACAAATAAGAGCCGTATCTTCTGTCAGCCTGCACACGCCAAATGGTCAGGATGAACCGGTAAAACGAGCAGCACTGGTCACGTCTTTAAAACAAAAACACCGGGGATGGGAAAATAAAAAAGCTAAAATTATCTACGCCGGTGAAATGCCCGATGTTGCAGCATGGTTTGACAGTGAAAAAGTTTTCCCATTAACAACAATAACGTTTGAAGGACACCACTTCCCGGCTCCAAACAACCCCGGCCACTATTTAGATGCGATTTATCCTTTCGACTACAGACAACTACCGCCCGAAAACAAACGCATAATTCATGCCCACAGCATAGATTTCACTTAGTTAAAGCCTGAATTATCAATACTGTGTTAAATTTGACGTTACGATAAAGACTCAAGCCAGGAGAGGAGCAACTGTACTTCTCTTTTTATTAACCTCGTATCCCCGTGAATATAGGACATGGTTGCAATGCCCTGTGTCCTCACCATAAGGTGCATAGCCAATTCAGTTGCATTTTTGCTATGCCCCATCAACTTAAACTGTTTTTTTAGCCATTGCTCAAAAACATCAAACTGCTCTTTTGATATCGCCTGCAATTCATGTTGGCCCTTGCCGAGTTCTGAATTAAGCGTTCCCATTGGGCAACCATATTGAATCACTTCATCTTTCACCTTTAAAGCAATCTGCGCATAACGTTGCAAACATTTAAGGGGGGATTGATATTTTTTTTCCCAGTCATTCAGCATGTTCTTCATTTCATTAACACGAAATTGAATAACCGCCTTTAACACATCTTCCTTTGTACTGAAGTGATAATTTAAATTACCGCGGGGTATATTTGATGATTCCGCAATATCGCTAAAGGAGGTTAAATTATACCCCTTCTGGTAAAATAAACGGTCAGCCGCTGCTACCACTTGTTGCTTAACCTGCGATGTTTTCTCTCTTGAAGCCATATCACATGAAGATACATATATTTGACCAATTACACAATTGGTCTTGCCATTCTCATAGCGCTTTTTTGCAAGGTATTCATTTCCAATATTTGTTTAGAAACAGCATCTTGCCAACTATGCTCAGGCTGATAACCAAGCCTCTCAATAGCCCGTTGATTATCGGCATTAACTTCCTCTAGCAAATGTACAATGCTGCGCGTAACCAGCGGTTCCCACGGCACAATAGGATCTAACTTTTCCATCAACCAGGCAAAGGGATATGCAATAAAGAAGGGCACGCTAAAATGGGGCGCAGGGTAAGAAAATTCATGATGGATAAACTCAATGACTTCCTTAACCGTTGGAACTTCTTTTCCCACAATATTAAAAGATTGATAACCATTCAAACTTTCCGCCGTTGCAGCACATGTCATAGCATTACCAATATCTCTCCCATCTATAACAGGTAAACTCGTTTTTCCACCCGCTACCCAGGGAACGAGATGCGTTTTCAAACGGGGTAATAATATTGGCAATATACCAAGGGCATAATGTTCACCTGCAAAAATCCCCAAACGCATATTAATCATACTCGTTTTATAATTTGCGTTTGACCGCATATAATTTTCTATTTTTATTACATTACATAAATGTGGCCAATAACTTCTTCTAACACCCTCATTCATAGGGTTGTGAGAATATTCTGGTGAAGCAGCAGAGGTCGTGCTGACATTGATAAAGCGGCTAATCCCTTTTTCAACGACTTTATCTATCAGCTTAATTACTGGTTCATAATAAAGTTCTTTGGATTGTTTCTTATGCCCCCACAACGAAGTCCATGCCATGGCATTACAAACAACATCCACTCCTTTTAACATTTCATCCAGATAATTTTCATCTCTAAAATCGCCTTCTCTTATCTCACCCCTAAATTCCGGAATGATTCTGGAACCATCACGACAAGCGGCAATCACATTTACTCCTTCAACACTCATTAATTTTTTTAATGTATGTGTGCCCACAAAACCATTCGCACCCGTCACTAATATTGTTTTCATATTCTCCCTCCTCCAAAATAATAAGATGACCGTCTTACATATTATTTCAGACGATCATCTTAATATCAAGTTTTTTAAAATATACAGGGAATGGACATCAATTAAATCTAATTTCTAACGTCAGCAAATAACCAGTCATTTCATAGAGAAAAGAACAGAGCCTGTCATTTGAATGATGTATGGCATGCCAAAATGCCCAGCATCGATAGAGAACTTATTATTTCCCCCAGTAAAGGCGGGCTATCCGTAATGCTATTGAAAAGAATGCAAGACAATGCGCGACTTGCACACGGAAGCAATGTGTTAAAAACCACAAACTTCCCCTTCACACAAATCAAAAAATTAGCATTTATGTTTTGCGGAAATTGCCTTATATGCCTTATAAAGATCCGTTACCAGGCGAAAAGCTGCCTTTTCATTAGGGCTGATTAGTTATACTTATCTGTTTCACAGATAAAATATACGTCTTTAAAGGGCAGAATCATAAGATTTTTTAAATCAGAAGATAAATAATAACGCTAAATTATTATTCTGGCCTGCACCAGTTTATAGAGCATGCGATAGAGATGATCTACATCATAACTTTTATTTAATAGAACTGTTATAAACATCATTCG
>Ga0316209_1001356_pt1 | contig 26158 bp, 23 predicted proteins | sample 6monopyrite_MG_FD_204945 | JGI IMG/M metagenome (GOLD analysis project Ga0316209, IMG submission 204945) | Microbial mat bacterial communities from mineral coupon in-situ incubated in ocean water Damariscotta River, Maine, United States -... | ecosystem: Environmental > Aquatic > Marine >...
GAAAATGACAGGGTTCAGCTTGGTGTAGAAAGAGCAAAAGTGCTAGCGAGAGCACTTAAATGCCATCCTGCTGTGCTAGTCTTTCCAAGCTGGGATATCCAGCATGAATCAGCCGCATAAGCCTAACAAAACGGTCAAGCTCGCCTGCAAAAATCGCAGGCTTGGACGCGTAAACTGCTCCATATTTTCCTAGCAGTATTGATTCTAATATCATCAATTTCGTAATTAATATTGGTCGAATATCAAAGTTGCGCATTCATAATGTATTACAATAACAGGCATGAATAGTGATTAGAATTGGAAAGTGCTGTTGTGGTCAAAGTGAAATAGAGGTTATCGGTAATCCTGAGCTTCATGCTGTTTGCAACTGTAACAATTGTAAACAAAGATCGGGCAGCGCGTTTGGCATCTCGTCTTATTTCTTCCAAGACAAATTTCGTATTACTAAAGATTGTACCAAGGTCTATGAATTAGAAAATGAGCAGGGAAAGCAAGAAAGGTATTTTTGTAGTAACTGTGGTTCAACATTGTTTTGGCGGTCAGATGTTTTTAGCGGCCTTGTAGGTGTTGCTGGTGGCTGCTATACAGAAAATTCTTTACCAGCCCCAAACTTCAATTCAATGACCGAAAATCAGTGTTCGTGGGTATCATTCACGGATTCTGTTAACCGGCCTATTACTCAACAGGACATACCAAAAGCGTAGCAAATAATGAAAGATTTAAATGAGTATATTAGTGCATATAAGGATCAACTAGACAAGGGAGATATTCTTGTTGCCTATAATGCGCTGGTGAAGTTTGTTATGAAAATTAGAGTGGATTTTTCAAAACAATTATCTGAACAGTATTCGTTCGCAAACATCCTTCATGGATATATTGATTACACCTATTTCTATTACTCAAATGATTTTTTGAAGAGCAAAAAATTGAAAATGGGTCTTGTGCTAAATCATTTGGAAATGAGGTTTGAAATTTGGCTCTTGGGAAATACTATTCCAATTCAAGAAAAATATTGGGGTTTGCTTAAGGAATCAAAATGGAATAAAGGTAGAAACGAAATGCCAGAGTACTCGATATTAGAAGCTGTCGTCGTTAGCAATCCTGATTTTAATGACTTAGGACGGCTGTCCGAAAAAATTCTAACTAGTTTAATTCGAGTCACAGATGAAATCATTGAGCTTGTAGAAAGCAAAACACTACCTGATTAATCGCTGGTGATTCGACCCAGAGAGTCTTAAATATTCCGTGTCAGCCAGTCCGAAGCCTCGCTTTATCCAGCGCATATGAAAATAGGCAAGATAATACCTAACCAGATCAAGCAATTTAAGGCCAAAATATAATCATGATCACTATCAGAAAGGTAACATTATCTGACGCTAAAAAACTGGCTGATTTGGCAAGGAAAACTTTCCTGGATGCTTTTTCTAAGCAGAATACGCTCGAAGATTTAGATATTCACTGTCAATCCAGCTATGGTGAGGCCATTCAGTCTAGTGAAATCATCGACCCACAATATGTCACACTTGTGGCCGAACAGGGTGATGAACTCGTTGCCTATTCGCAATTACGGTGGGGTGAATTCCCAGGTTGTGTTTCGGCTATCTCGCCGGGTGAAATTCAACGGTTATACGTAGACAAACTCTGGCATGGGAAAGGTTTAGCTCAAGACTTGATGTCAGATTGCTTGAAAATAATGCAAGAGAGAAATACTGATATCGTCTGGCTGGGAGTTTGGGAGAAGAATCCAAGGGCTATTTTTTTCTACAAAAAATTCGGTTTTAAGGAAGTCGGCGAGCATATATTCACGTTGGGCAGTGATCGTCAAAGAGATATTATCCTGGCGCGTCCAGCGAATGTCCTTTAGCAAGCTGCCGTTTTTTTAGCCTTAATTCAACATTGATACATATTCTGTAACATCGACAAGCAAAAAATAGATTCGCCATTTGTAATTTTCCTGCTTTTACCAACTCTTAATTACGAACACAGTAACTTTAGATGAGGTGAAAAAAATGATCGCTATTACCAAGCCAGAAACACATGGAAATTTAACTTTGTTATCCAGTCCAGGCATTCATAAAATTGAATCTTTTTTAAGCGAAAATGCTCACTGGCTTTTACGATTTGCACTTGCCAGTGTTGTTATTTTCCACGGAGCAGGAAAGCTATTTATGCTAGAACAATCGGCCAATATGTTAAATCTATCAATTTTAATTACCCTACTTGTTGGTCTGGCTGAAGTGCTAGGAGGACTAGCAATAATTATAGGGGCTTTTACAAGCTCACTGATTACACGCCTCGGCGCGCTGGCTATTATCCCGGTATTGATTGGCGCTATTACGCTAGTTCATTGGGGACGTTGGAGTTTTACAGTGGCAGAAGGTTACCCCATGGGCGGAATGGAATTTCAAGTAGTGCTTACATTGATTGCCAGTTATTTTTTGTTTAAGGGAAACAAGTGAATACCGTCGTAGACGGTCACATTAACTTTGCTATTGGGTCATTTGCACGATTGTCGAATATTTCGATCTTATGAAACGCCAAATATTGGCGTTAATTTTTAAAAGAGGATGAATCGACTATAAAAAGATGCTGAGGATTTTTCGTCGGTTCAGCCTCCAATACCTAAATGCTCAACCCGCACTGTCCTTTAACGCACAGACTTTTTTATAAAGACATTCGGCGCTAACGTCGCCTGGCTCAACCGGCTCACCCGCAACCAGATGAATTTTTGCCATAAAACGTCGCGGAAGTCCTTTCATCGCGCTACCATTAAAACGGCTAAACCAGGACCCCCACAGACCGTCAAGTGCCAGCGGAATAACCGGAACCGGGGTGCGCTCGACAATCTTTTCGATCCCTTTTTTGAATTCGCCAACTTCGCCGTCTGGCGTTAGTTTTCCTTCGGGAAAAATACAGATCACATTACCGTCTTCCAGTTCGCTGGCAATTTGGTCAAAAGCTGAATTCATTAGCTTTTCGTTTTCGTGCGCAGGTGCAATTGGGATGGCGCGCGCTAACTTAAAAAATGCGCCGATGATCGGTAGTTTAAAAATTTTGTGGTACATCACAAAACGCACATTGCGTTTGCAGTATCCGGCAATAATCAGCGCGTCGACAAAACTAACGTGGTTGCTCACCAGCACGCAGCCGCCATGCCGGGGAATGAGGTCAAGATTAGCGTTACGTATGCGATAAAGCGTATTCACCAGGAACCAGGTGATCAGGCGAAAAATAAATTCGGGGGCTTTGGAAAAAATGTACGCGGCTACCAGTAAGTTGACTGCGGCGGTGAACAAGAATAGTTGTGGAATAGTGTAACCGTTTTGCAAAATAACGATCGCAAAGCCGCCTGAAACTACCATAAAGAGAGCGTTCATAATATTGAGCCCGGCGATCAGGCGGCTCATGTGCTGTTTGTCACCAATCTGTTGCAACAGCGCGTACAAAGGCACGGTAAATAATCCGCCAAAGGCACCGATCATGGCGGCGTCAAATAATACTCGCCACGCACCTGGCTGTTGCAAAAATTGGCCTGCGTCAAAAATAGGCGTTAATCCGCTGGCTCCGTTGGCAAGGTAGAGGTCGTAGCCAAAAAAACTCAATCCAAAAGCGCCAATGGGAACCAATCCGACTTCTACTCTTCCGGCTGAAATTTTTTCGCAAAATAATGCGCCCAGGCCTATACCAATGGTGAAGGCGGTCAGGAATAAAGTGGCGACCGACTCATCGCCAGCGAGGGTGGTTTTTGTGTAGTTGGGAATTTGTGCCAGAAAAACTGCGCCGTAAAACCAGAACCAGGAAATACCCAATACCGTGAGAAAGACGGTAGTATCTTTGGACATAAATCGGAAATTGCGTACAATTTCCGTGGCTGAATTCCAGTTGATTTTTAGCTCCGGCATTACCGCGGGTGTGTGCGGAATATCACGGCTGGCGAAATATCCACCAATGGCAATCACTAGCAGAGTAATAGACAGGAATAAAGGCCAGCTATCGTCCAGCGTCATCAAGGTGCCGCCGATGATGGTGCCGAGCAGTATCGCGATAAAAGTACCGGACTCCACCAATGCGTTGCCGCCCACCAACTCTTCGGTGTGCAGGTGTTGCGGCAATAATCCGTATTTAAGCGGGCCAAAAAGTGCAGATTGAAATCCCATTAAAAACAGCACGAACAGCAGCCAGTAGATATTTTCAAAATAAATCCCGAAAACGGCAAGTGTCATAATGCCAATTTCCGCCAGTTTTATTTTTCTGATACTGGCCGATTTTTCAAATTTTTCGGCTAACTGTCCGGCGGTGGCAGAAAAAATAAAGAAAGGTAAAATAAATAAAATGGCGGCGACATTTACCGCGACGTCGGAACTAAACGGAAGAGTGTTGGCCGCTTTAAACGCGATCAGAATCATCAGCGCGTTTTTGAAAATATTATCGTTCAGCGCGCCGAGGGCCTGGGTAATAAAAAAGGGTAAAAACCGTCGTTGCTTGAGCAGGGAAAATTGACTGTGCGACATTAATCCATTTCTCCGTCGCTTGTAGCCTCGCTTTCCGTTTTGTTTGCGCTCAAGGGAGAAAAACCATCCGGGCCACCGTATTTGTCGAGCTGATCGTCAAATTGCAAATAGCTAACGTGGCGGTCATAAAAAACGTGGATCTGGGGTTTTTGCAGTATGTCTGCCTGGGTCGACTCGCGCGTGATATGGACTTCGTTGTGCCATTTTTCGCCGATGAAAAATAGCGGGGTGCCACAATGAATGCAATGGCCGCGCTGGGCTTTGTCGGAGGAGTCGAACCAGGCCACGTCGCGTTCACCGCAAAGGTAATTAAAGCTGGATTTGTCTACTCCGAACCAGGTGACCAATGGTGCTCCCTGGGTGTGTCGACACTGGGTACAATGACAGTGGGCGCACCACTTTACCGGCAATTGTACCGAGTATTTTATGCGCCCGCAGTAGCAGCCGCCTTCAATGTTTTTATTCTCTATTTCTGTGGTTTGCATACTTTAGCCCGCCCTGTTGCTCGTAAAAATCACGGATTCCCTTTAAATTTATCACTAAACCGTCCGTGTTGAATAAACTGGTCGACCTCTTTGACCAGAGAACTATCCCACGTCATAAAGGAATGATGCAACGGCATTATGATAAAGTCGTGCATATTCTGGATTTTTGTCCTTTCAATCTCAACCACGCCGTCGCCGGGGGCGTTTTCGGTTGCTCTTTTGTAGTACCAGCTCACGGGGATCAGCAGGCTAAAATCGACGTTGCCAGCGATGATCCCGGTTTGTAATTCAGGCTCTGGCAGCGATTTTAATAATTGACTGTCACGGGTTAGTTCTTTTCCAACCCGGGGCGTCAGGTAGCTCAGCCAGCGGTGAGACTGCATAAAATCGGCGGTCGCGGTTCCCTGATTTGGCGATCCCAGCATTACGCAGCGTCCGGGATTGTCGCGGCGTTGCCACTGGGGTTGCGCCGCCAGGAGCCCGCGGATCAGGATGCCGCCCAGAGAGTGACCGACAAAATGCAATGGCAACGAGGGGTTAACCCACCCTAGCAATTGGTTTTCGAGTCTTTTTAATATCTGCGCGTAATCATTGCTAATTCCGTTGTAACCTGCGTTAAAGACTTCAAAATCTCTGGCGAGAAAGTACTTTTTTATCTTGTTCATGCTGGCACGGCTGCGACCGAGACCATGAATTAACACCAGTTGCGCTTTTGCCGTCATGACTGGGCTTCTTCCTCGACCCTGTCTAACCTGAAAAAGCGGCGGCTGTTGCGGTAACTAATCGTGCTCAGGTGTTCGAGCGACTGACCACGGGCATCGGCGACAACCTGGCCGATATGGGGCAGGAATTTGGGCTCGTTACGGGCACCTTTTGGTTTTGTTTCGAGAGTTCTTGGGGTGAGATAGGGCGCATCAGTTTCCAGCAGCAATCGCTCGTCGGGAATTTGGACAACCATTTCAAGTAGTGGCCTGCCGCGTCGCTCGTCGCAGATCCAGCCGGTAATGCCGATGTGCAGGCCAAGCTCAAGATACGCCAATAACTGTTCGCGCGAGCCGGTAAAACAATGGCTGACCGCGCCGACCAGCGAGGGCAGATAGTCTTTTAAAATCTGGTACTGGCTGTCAAAAGCGTCGCGCTCGTGCAGAAAAACCGGTTTCTTTAACTTTGCAGCCAGCTCGAGCTGTCGTTTAAATGCGCTAATTTGTTGTTGCGGCGTCGAAAAATTTCGATTGAAGTCTAATCCACACTCCCCGATGGCGACCACCGCATTTTCCCGCGCCATGGATTCTAACAGGCATAGTTCGCTCTCATTTAAGGACTTGGCGTCGTGTGGATGGCAGCCAGCGGTGGCGAACAAAATGCCTGGATATTGCTTTGTTAACGTCAGCGCCGCCTGACTCTCAGCAGGATTAGTGCCGGTGACCACCATTTGCGTTACGCCCGCATCGACAGCCGAGTGGATCAGCGAGTCCCTGTCTCGATTAAAGCGTTTGTTGGTCAGGTTCACGCCAATATCTATCCACTTCATTTTTAAAGCTCTTCCTGCCGGTAAAAGAAAAGTCGTACGACCCCGTTGAGAGTCGCATCGATTACTGGGAATAGTGTATTCTATCTCGGCATTTTTAAATAATCGTTTTAATCTGGCACCTATAGATAATGAGTCATCAACCTCATGAATAGCCATCAACCCATGAAAAGCCAGCAGCAAAGAGTGAACCGGATCTGGCAGGTCGTGCAGGCAATTCCTGCCGGGAGAGTCGCCAGCTACGGTCAGATAGCCGATCTGGCCGGGCTACCCGGCAGGGCACGCCTTGTCGGAAAAGTGCTTGGTCAAGCGCCGAAGCAAATGCGTCTGCCCTGGTTTCGCGTGGTGCGGGCAAGTGGTCAGCTCGCTTTTGCCGCCGGAAGAGCACAGGCGCAAGAACAAAAAGGGCTGCTACAACAGGAGGGCGTGGTGGTGCTTGGTAACCGGATAAAACTGGACAAATTCGGCTGGCAGCCAGATTTGAGTGAAATACTGGGATTGGAGTTCTGAATTACAAATTTAACCGCGCCGCCGGGTTCGCGACTTATCGGGTTAAATCGCGGCTAGTGCCTGTCAATAAAGCTATAGCGGTTTTCGGGGTCATAGTCGTTACTTAGCTCAGCCTCAATGGCTAACAGTTGGTATGATAGTTGGGTGTCTTTTTCAGGGTGATAAACAAACTCGATGCCGTACTGATGGCCAGTCTCGGTTTCAAACCGGTGGCGTATCCTGGCTGGTAGCGCACTGATTTGAATCGTTTGCTGTCGCTGATAGCAGATACTCAAAACACACTTTTCCTGCGGCGGCAGCCGCTTGTGGGAGTAGAGGGCAATGCCGTAGCGATTAAAATTGACCGAAACCATTTCCCGCTCAGTCGAATTGATCGTCAATCTGGTATCGCTAAAATTCTGATCACAAAGATAGCGTGGCAGTTTTCGTTTTTCTTGTATTTCTGTCATTTTAAGCCCCGCTCAACGCTATTGATTAGCCGGTTCCAGCACCAGACCACGCTTGATAAAATCCTGAATTCTAACGCCGTACTTGCCGTTGGGAATTTCCGCTTTAATTGCATAGGGATTTCCTGAGTCGTCTTTAGGCAGGTCTCTTAAATTGACAATTTTTTCACGTTGTTTTTTCTTATCCGCGTCCAGAACCATAATAATTTTGGGCCGCAGCTTACTTTCCTGGTTAGAGGCAATAATGATGCCGACTTCGCCGTTGCTCATTTCGACGATGGAGCCCGGAGGGTAGATGCCGATGCACTTGATGAATTCGATCGCCAGCTCCTCATCAAACTGACGCCCTTTGTTCTTGTAGATGATATCGAGTGCGTCCATTGAAGACCGGCCTTGATCGTAGCAGCGACTACTGGTGATCGCATCGTAGGTATCAGTGATAGCGATAATGCGCGAATAATAAGGGATTTGATGGCTTTTCAGCCCGCGAGGATAGCCCATTTCGTCGATACGTTCGTGGTGGTTATAGGCGACGTCGATGGCGGCGGTATCCGAATCCGAGAGAGACATGAGCAGGTCACGCCCATACAACGGGTGCATTTTCATGATTTCGAATTCTTCGTCGGTAAAACGGCCGGGCTTGTTGAGCACTTCCAGCGGAATTTTGGCTTTACCGACATCGTGCAATAGTCCGCATAACCCTATTTTTCTAATTTCATCTTCATCAAGGCCCAGATGACGGGCAAAAGCCGCGGATAGAATACAAACATTAAGACTGTGCTCGGCGGTATATTCGTCTTTGTTCTTGAGCTTTGTCAGCCACACCAGCGCATTGCTATTACGGATGATGCTATCGACCACGCGATTGACCACAAGACGAGACTCATTCATATCGATGGTTCGGCCAATACGAATGCCATCCATGATATTTTTGGCGGTCAGCTTGGCGTAACCGTAGCTCTTTTTTGCCTCTGGAAATTCGGTCTCGATAGGGACTTTGTTGATATAGCTGGTCTTCTTGCGGGCTTTTTGAGAGGCTTTGTCAGTTTTCGAGGCCCCGCTTTCGGAAGATCGGGACGTTGAGCGGGCGTTTTGCTTTTTTCGCGCGAATAAGCCGTGCTTTTCCGAACGCCGCTCGAACCGTGCGCGCGAAGGGTGCAGAAATTGAGATTTAGTTTCGATGTAGACAAAATCGCACTGCGCGCGCAAGGAATCGATGGTTTCCGGGGATTCAATGAGAAAGCCCTGCAGCAAAAAGTCAGTTTCGGTCCACGGGCGATCCAGCCGGGATACGTACATACCAATTTCAAGGTCCTCTACCGGGATCTTTATTTCGTCTAACTCGACTGACATTGCAAGTACAAACCCTTTTACTTCTAGACGGACGGATTGTCACATTATTTGAATTATGAGTATAGACCGAAATCCCAAAGTTGCCTTACTAGCATTCGCTTACAAAGATTCGTTCGACGCAAGGCGGTAATTTAATTAATCTTTGTTCTGGAGCACACTTTTATTTCGGAATAACCCCACGAAAAGCAATGAGTCCAACGCTATCAGACTTCACCGGCCTATTCTCACGTCCCCAATTATTATCCCTGATTGGGCTTTTCTGGGGCACCTTTGCTAACGCGCAAATTCACCAGTATCGGGTTGCGCTGGACGATAAGTTACGCGAGGCACAGGTGGAAATATGCTTTGATGGTCAGCCCGCGGATTATTTGATGGCTGATTATAAAAAGGCCACCAGAAACCTGATTGAATTTCCACAGGTTAGCCGGGTAAAAGAACATGGTCATATTGAGTTTCAGGGACGCTTTTGGAAAACCAGTCAATTACCTCACAATGCCTGTATCAATTACCGCGTTGATATTTCCAGGCATCTGTCGAGAAAGCGAGCGCAGTCGCAGCAATCACCTCTTATCAATTTCCAGAGCGATAATACCTGGCTATGGCTACCAGAAAACTTCGACAAGGGAGAGTCGGCCGAAATTGAATTTATCCTGCCGCCTGACATGCAGATTTCTACGCCATGGAAACGACTTGATCAGAGCAAACAGCGTTACCTGATCGGAAAAACGCCACACGACTGGGGTTTTACTTTTATCGTCGGTAATTTTGATTCTATGGCGCTTCCCGTATCCGGCGGCGGGCAATTGAATCTGGCGCTTTTAACAGGTGTAAAGAACAGAGCTGAGCTAATCCGGTGGTTAGTCAAGGTGGCAGGTTCGCTTAACGCCTACCTCGGGGGAAACGCGTTTGAGCAGCTGCAGGTGATTTTGATGCAAAGTAAGCGCCAGCGAAAATCCCCGGTTCCCTGGGGAGACATCCGACGTGGTGGCGGAACAGGAGTTCGGTTTGTCGTTTCCAGCGATTTGCCAATAGAATCGTTTTATCAGGACTGGACCGCCAGTCATGAATTTAGCCATATTTTGTTGCCAAAACTGGGTCAGGAAGACCGCTGGCTGTCTGAAGGTTTAGCTTCATATCTGCAATACCTGCTCATGGCGCAGGCCGGGCAAATTAGCGAGCGAGAGGCCTGGCAGCGCCTGTATCTTGGATTAAAGCGCGGCGAAGAGGGTGCTCAAAAACTATCCAATAAAACCCTGAACGAAATTGCTGACGGTTCAGCTTACCGAGGCGGTTCCGCCGCAATCATGCGGATCTACTGGAGTGGCGCTGCGTACTTTCTGCTGGCTGACTGGCAGTTGCGACAGGCGTCGGATAACCGGCAGGGGCTACCGCAGGTTCTCCTGAAATTGGCAGCCTGTTGCAGGGAGTCGCCTCAAATTTGGGACGGGAAAATGCTGTCGGGAAAGCTGGACCAGATAGCTGGCTCAAGTATTTTTAGTAAGCTCTATCAGGAAATTGCCTTTAGCGAAGAGTTTCCCGATTTTCGGCAAGCGCTCTCGGGATTAGGGGTTGAAGTTGACTCGGACGGTGTTGAGTTAGTGGCTGGAGATAAAGGGAAAATTCGTCGGGCGATTCTTTCGCCTTCGGGATTTGATTAGCTGATAGGGAAACTGCTTTTAGTTTTCTAAGTGAATGGCGTATTTTTACCTGCAGTTTAGAAGCATTTCGAACCAGCGCCGCAGGCAAACAAACTCACCCCATATCCCCAAACCGTGACTGCAATATGGAAATCACAGCCAGCCCTGCTGTTTCCGTCCTTAAAATCCGCGGCCCCGATTGCACGCCTTGCGCCTGGCTGTTTTCCAGTTGTCGGATATCGGTCTCAGAAAAACCGCCCTCCGGCCCGATAAACAAACTTATCTGATCGGCGAGCTTTAGCTGACTTACTTTGTGAGAGCTTTCCGGTTGCAGATAGAGCGCGTTTGCCACTGTTTTTAGTTGCGCCAACTGCAGCGCCGGATGAACCAATGTCAGTTTCGCCCGGCCACATTGTTCGCTGGCGCTAATCGCGACTTTACGCCAGTGTAGTAACTTTTTTTCCAGTCGTTTCGGTTGTAATTTAACATTACACCTTTCGCTAAATAGTGGCGTTATTTCTGTTACTCCGAGTTCAACTGCTTTTTGAATGATCAGGTCCATCTTGTCGCCTCGGGCGACTCCCTGGTATAGATGAATTTGCAGTGGCGACTCTACATTAACAGCAATTTTTCCGCACACTTTAAGTTGGCATTGTTTACCGTTAATTTCGATAATCTGACACAGGTAATCAAATCCGTCACCGTTAAACAGAATCAGCTCTGCACCGGTTTGATAACGTAACACCTGCAAGCAGTGATGGGCGGCCTCGGGTGGCAGCGCAATCGTGGCGTCGACGCTCAGATCGATTGCTGCAAAAAACCGATGAATTCGCATGGCGATGATCCTGTATAAAAATTGGCTATAAAAAAGCCACCAAAAATAAGGGGAGCATTAATGCTCCCCTGTTTGTCCGATCTGAACGCGTCGCTTAGTAACGGTAGTGATCGGGCTTGTAAGGGCCATCCACGCTGACGTTAATATAGTCGGCTTGCGCCTGGCTCAATACAGTCAGTTTGGCGCCAATTTTTTGCAAATGCAAACGAGCAACTTTTTCGTCGAGGTGCTTGGGTAAAATATACACTTCGTTGCCGTAATTATCGCCATTTGACCACAGCTCAATTTGCGCCAGCGTCTGATTAGTGAACGAGTTGGACATAACAAAACTCGGATGACCGGTGGCGCAGCCTAGGTTGACCAGTCGGCCTTCGGCCAGCAGGATGATGCGTTTGCCGTCAGGGAAAATAACATGGTCTACCTGCGGTTTGATATTTTCCCACTGGTATTGTTTCAGCTCTGCGACCTGAATTTCGTTATCAAAATGACCGATGTTACAAACAATCGCCTGATCTTTCATTGCCAGCATGTGCTCGTGGCGAATGATGTCGAAATTACCGGTTGTGGTGACAAAAATATCGGTGCTCTCAACCATGTCTTCGATGGTGACCACGCGAAACCCTTCCATCGCTGCCTGAAGCGCACATATCGGGTCAATTTCCGTGATGTACACTGTAGCGCCTTGTCCGCGTAGCGATTGCGCGCAACCTTTACCTACGTCACCGTAGCCGCACACCAATGCGATTTTTCCAGCGATCATCACGTCGGTGGCGCGTTTGATTCCGTCGAGTAGCGATTCGCGGCAGCCGTATAAATTATCAAATTTTGATTTGGTGACCGAGTCGTTTACGTTAATCGCAGGAAACGGCAGAGTGCCTTCCTTTGCCATCTGGTTCAGGCGCATTACACCAGTCGTGGTTTCTTCGGTGACCCCCTGAATATTCTTGGCCAATCGCGCGTAGAGTTCCGAATCTTTCGCCAGTTGCGCTTTAATTGACGCATACAGAAAAGTCTCTTCTTCGCTCTCCGGATTATCCAGCACGCTGGCGTCAACCGCCGCTTTAGCGCCCAGAATAACCGCCAATGTGGCGTCGCCACCGTCGTCCAGGATCATGTTGGCGGTTTCGCCGTTGCCCCAGTCGAGAATGTTATGCGTGAATTGCCAATACTCTTCTAGTGTTTCGCCTTTATAGGCAAATACGGGAATGTTTTTGGCGGCGATGGCCGCTGCCGCGTGATCCTGAGTCGAGTAGATATTGCAGGAGGCCCAGCGTACTTTGGCGCCTAGTTCGATCAGAGTTTCAATTAGCACCGCAGTTTGAATGGTCATGTGCAAAGAGCCGGCGATACGCGCACCTTTGAGCGGCTTGCTGTCGCCAAATTCTTTGCGCATTGCCATTAGACCGGGCATTTCGGTTTCGGCGATTATGATCTCTTTACGACCCCAGTCGGCCAGAGATAAATCTTTTACGTAAAAATCGTTGTTGTTCGACATTTTTGCTCTCCAATTATCAGAGCGCCCTTGTTCTTTGAATTGATCTGCCGGTTGAGCGTCGCGACTCTGTCGTTACAAAACGGTAGCCGCTGCAGCGCCCCTCAACCAGCAGTTAAAACGATGCATCTATTGCGTCGTTTTAGTTAAATGGTTTATTGCTTTACAGGCCTGCGTCTGCGCGTAGTGCGTCTGCTTTGTCTGTTTTTTCCCAGGTGAAATCAGGGTCTTCGCGGCCAAAGTGACCGTAAGCGGCTGTTTTCTGATAGATAGGACGGATCAGATCCAGCATCTGGATAATGCCATACGGGGTCAGGTCGAAATGGCGTGAGACCAGTTCGGCCAGTTTGCTTTCGGCAATTTTCCCGGTGCCGTAGGTGTTCAGGCTGATGCTGGTGGGTTTTGCTACGCCAATAGCGTAGGACACCTGTATTTCACAGCGGTCGGCCAGTCCTGCAGCGACAATGTTCTTGGCAACATAACGGCCTGCGTAAGCGGCAGAGCGGTCTACTTTGGAAGGATCTTTGCCGGAAAAAGCGCCGCCGCCGTGATGGGCTGAACCGCCGTAGGTGTCGACGATAATTTTACGGCCCGTTAGACCACAATCGCCGACCGGTCCGCCAATCACAAAGTTACCGGTCGGGTTGATATGAAACTGGGTATCGGCGTGGATCAACTCCGCGGGTAATACCGGCTTGATGATCAATTCGCGTACCGCTTCCTGCAAGTCCTCCTGGCTGACTTCGGGGTTGTGCTGAGTGGATAAGACCACAGCATCAATGGCGACAGGTTTGCCGTTCTGGTAACGCAAGGTGACCTGACTCTTGGCGTCGGGACGAAGCCAGGAGAGAGTGCCGTGTTTGCGTACCTGGGCTTGTCTTTCAACCAGTTGGTGTGACCAGGTGATGGCCGCGGGCATGAGTACGTCGGTCTCGTTGGTAGCGTAACCAAACATCAAACCCTGGTCGCCAGCACCCTGGTTCTCGCGGTCGTTACGGTCGACTCCCTGATTAATGTCGGGAGACTGTTTGCCTATGGCGTTTAAGACCGCGCAGGTATGGCCGTCAAAACCGACTTCCGAGCTGGTGTAGCCGATATCACAGATGGTTTTTCGTACCACTTCTTCCAGGTCGACCCAGGCATTGGTGGTGACTTCGCCGGCAACAATCGCCATGCCGGTCTTGACCATAGTCTCAACTGCAACGCGAGCATTAACATCCTGTCGGATAATTTCGTCGAGAACGGCGTCGGATATTTGGTCGGCAATTTTGTCCGGATGGCCTTCCGATACCGATTCGGAGGTAAAAAGTGAATATTCAGCCATGAGCGTAAGACCTTTGTGAGAGCAATAAACAGGATTGACCGGCAACTTGATAGGGGGACCAACTTGATTGCGGGACAATCGATAAAATAAGAGCGCAATTGTACAGAGAAACGGTCGTTTTTACACCAAATTTAGCTGATGGAGATCATAGTATTATTTTATATCAAGCGACTTTAAGCCTGCGGCAGCGGGTGTTTTGCAGGCTTTTTTCCTTTTGGCTAATAGTCGACTTTTTTGCGTAACTGTTTGTTCTTGCTCTGGCGAGACTTGCCGTCGAGTCGTTTTTGTTTTGCCGCTTTGCTCGGTCGGGTGGCTTTGCGCTTTTTGACCGGTGTAAGCGCGAGCTGAATCAGCTGATTCAAACGGGAAATTGCATCCTCGCGGTTTCTTTGCTGAGTGCGGTGTTTCTGCGCTTTGATAACAATAACGCCCTCACTGCTGATACGTTGATCATTGAGCGCTAGCAGGCACTGTTTGACGTGATCCGGCAACGAGGAGTTTTTGATATCAAATCGCAGATGAATCGCGGTTGCGACTTTGTTGACATTTTGCCCGCCAGCGCCTTGCGCGCGGATGGCGGTCAGCTCTATCTCGTCGGGATTTAGATTAATGTGGTTATTCGCAGTCACAAGAAGCTCTTTAAGAATTCGGCACAGCGCAGTATATCCTATCAAGCGTGGACACTGAATTTCTGTCGAATAGTACATTTACTCAAATCGACGATTTCCAGTGTTTTGCCAGGCCCGGCAATTCGTCGCCAATGATAGGCAATTGGTTCGCTTGTTGGTAGAGTCGAGGTATGAGTTGAATTATGAGTATTGCGATGCAATTTGCCGAGCCACTGGTGGCTACCCGTCTAGTCAAGCGCTACAAAAGATTTCTGGCCGATGTGATTCATCCGGATAAAGGCGAGATCACCGTACACTGCCCGAATACCGGGTCGATGAAAAATTGCTGGCAACCGGGTTGGACGGCATGGGTGTCTGACAGCCATAACCCCAAACGAAAATATCGCTATTCCTGGGTGTTGAGTGAGAGTCCGGATGGCGCATTGATCGGTATTAATACTCAGTTAAGCAATCAAATTGCCTTGCAGGGTATTGAGGCCGGAAAGGTGCGCGAGTTATCGGATTTTGAAACCATTCGCTCCGAAGTAAAGTACGGCAAAGAGAATAGCCGTATCGACCTTTTACTGAGCGAGCCGGGTGGTAGACAGTGTTTTATCGAAGTTAAAAATGTCACTTTGATGGAGCAACCCGGATGCGGCTTTTTTCCCGACGCCGTGAGTGTACGCGGCCAAAAGCATCTACGCGAGTTGATTGAGTGCGTAAAACAGGGACATCGCGCGGTGCTATTTTTTCTGGTGCAACACTCGCAAATAGAAACAGTTTCTGTCGCGCGCCATATCGACCCGGACTACGCAGAATTGTTCGATCAGGCGATTGCCGCGGGGGTAGAAGTTATTGCTTACGATTGTGCAATGTCAGCGCAGGGGATCTCGCTGCAAAAAACCCTTAGTGTGGTTAATGGCTAATCCCTTTTTTGTGAATAGCATCTCTAAACATGATTTCAGGCGCGCTGGTTAAATGTGCTTTCTTGTCCGGTTTTATTGGGTGATTTTTAAAAAAAAGGAAACTCACAGGCTGGAAAACAGTCAAAGGCCGTAATAGACTAAAAGCGTCAGTATTTCGAGTTATCAGGTGAAAGTTGCCCTAATATCACAAGGGGGAATGGAAATGGAACATTCAGGCGAAACGCGTCCAAACCGGAATCAAACCAGGCAAGTTCAACCCACAGACAATCAATCAGAATCCACCGGGCCGACGAGCGCTGGTTTAAAGTCAGCCAAGCTCGAAGCGCCCCGCTCTAAAATCATTCAGTCAGTCGAAAATCTACTGTCATTTGCCGATGTTAATCTCGGCGGAGAGCGTCCCTGGGACTTGCAAATTCATAATCGTAATTTTTTCTCGCACGTTCTCGCGCGAGGCTCTCTTGGATTGGGTGAATCCTATATGGATTCCTGGTGGGACTGCCCTCGACTGGACCAGTTTTTTGAAAAAATACTCTCGGTAAACCTTGAACACAAGGTAAAAGCGCGGATAGAAATTTTTGACCTTATCAAGGCAAAGTTGCTTAATTTGCAAAAGCCATCACGTGCATTTGAAGTGGGCAAGAAACACTACGATATTGGTAATGATCTATTCGAACGGATGCTCGACAAGCGGTTGATCTATAGCTGTGGTTATTGGAAAGACGCTAAAAGCCTGGATCAGGCGCAGGAAGCCAAACTGGATCTGGTTTGCAGAAAATTAGGGTTAACGCCTGGTATGCGGGTACTTGATATCGGATGTGGCTGGGGTGGCGCGGCGCGCTTTGCCGCTGAACGTTACGGGGTCGAAGTCGTTGGCATTACCGTCTCAAAACAGCAGGCAAAATTGGCTCGCGAACATTGCCGTGATTTGCCAATTGAAATCCGCTTACAGGATTACCGCCGTTTGAATGAAAAATTTGACCGAGTCTATTCTCTCGGAATGTTCGAGCACGTGGGTTATAAAAATTATTCCAATTATTTCAAGGTGATTAAAAATTGCCTGAAAAAAAATGGCCTGTTTTTGCTGCATACTATCGGTGGAAATATTTCGGTTAACAACACCGACCCCTGGATTAGCCGCTATATTTTTCCTAACTCAATGTTGCCTTCTGCCAGGCAGATCACACACACCTCTGAAGGTATTCTGGTATTGGAAGACTGGCACAGCTTTGGAGCCGACTACGACAAAACTTTGATGCAGTGGTACGCCAATTTTCAGCGCCACTGGCACGAGATCAAAAATGATTACGATCAGCGTTTTTATCGACTGTGGAGCTATTATCTGCTTTCCTGCGCCGGTTCCTTCAGAGCAAGAAAAAATCAATTATGGCAGTTGGTTTTTTCTCCCGCAGGCGTCTTCGGTGGCTACCAGTCTGTGCGTTGACTACAAAAATAAAGCAAACAGCAATACGTTAAAATAATTCACGTTGTTCGCTCGCACAGTCGTCAGAAAACATATTTATTACATGGACTTTTTATTTCTACGTATGAAAACGTTGCTATTCTGACGTTTATTTTGACTAAACGCCGAATTATTGACAAAAATCAATTTGCTCAAGTGAAAAGGCTGTAACATCGCGCGCCAGCATAGAAAACCCAGAAACTAATTATGACAACTGAACAAAAACCTATCGTTTACTCCTGCTCGGGCTGCTCCAATCTGGCACAGGTCGCGCACGATGTTGCTTTGACGATGGATAAGGACGGCATTGCGGAAATGTCCTGTATTTCAGGCGTTATCGGCAATGTTAAACCGATAAAGCGGCTGGCAGAGTCGGGCCGAAAAATCATCTCTATTGACGGTTGTAATCTGGTTTGTACTAAAGCCTGCTTGGACGCCTGTGGAATTAAGGCCGATCACTACTTTGACCTGAGCGAGTACGGTTTTGAAAAACGCAGCAAGGAAGAAAATTCTTTGAATGAGGCCTGTGTTGCCCTGTCCAGAATATACAATACGCTGGTCGAATCCGGTTATTCTATTGACCAAACTCTGGCGGATTAGAGAACCTGTCCTTCTAAGCAATTGGGTTTGCGATAAACCGACTAAAACAAAAATTGTCTATCCTGCATTAATTCAAAAGCGGTCGATTCGACCGCTCCATTTAGACTAGTCAACTAACGCGTAATCCCGCTTCAGAATTTCGATTATTTCCGCTTTGGGGTTGTCAGAAAGCTGAATTTTGTCACCGGTAATTTTTTCTGCGATCGAGGTATAAGTCTGCGATACCGCCATCAATGCCGACTCGGGCAGCTCATTATCGCGCGCCAGCGCTTCCCTTTCTGGCATGCGGTTTTTATTCAGTAAAATATCCGGGTCGGGAAAGTGGTTGAGCAATAACTGCCGGAATGCTTCTTTGGATTTTTCGACAATTTTGCCTTCGCGTTGCGACGCTCCGTCCCAGATTCGAGACGAATCCGGGGTGCCGACTTCGTCCATGTAGATAAGTTTTTCCTGACCAGAACGGTCTGTTACGTAGCCAAACTCAAACTTGGTGTCGACGAAGATCTGGTCGAGTTTACTCAGCTCGCCGCTGATCACATCAAAGCCTTCTTTCAGCAATTTCTCATACAGGTCGATGTCATCTTTACTGAGGAAGTTAAACGCCTGAAAATTGGATTCTATGTTTTCGCGCGTGATATTTACATCGTCCTGCGCGGGAACACCCGGAATGCCTTCAAGGATTCCTTTGGTTGAAGGGGTTATCAACAGTTCGGGTAATTTCTGGTCTTTTGTCAGTCCTTCGGCAATTTTTATTCCGCAGAACTCGCGCTCACCTTTTTCGTATGCCCGCCACATGGAGCCGGTAATATACTGTCTGGCAATGGCTTCGATCATTACCGGGCGCGCTTTTTGGACGATCCACACAAATGGGTGAGGAATGTCGAGAATATGGCTGTCGGCAAGCCCGTTTTCGCGGAACAGCTTAAACCAGTGGTTGGATATTGCGTTGAGCGCCGCACCTTTACCGGGTACGCCGTTCATGCCACCTTCACCTCGCCAGATGCAGTCAAATGCAGAAATACGATCGCTAATCACCATGATCGCCAACGGCGCGTCAGGTGCTACGTCGTAGTTTTTTTCCTCGATCAGTCGGCGACTGTCTTCTTCGGTCAGCCAGTAAACCGAACGCACTTTGCCGCTGTGGACCGGCTTGTCTGTCCGGATCGGAAGATCGTTATTTACCGCCAATACTTTGTCAGCAAGACTCATAGCAATTTGTCCTCTTAATCTTTTGGATTGAATTTCTTAATGGCCAGTTTCGACCGTTCTAAAAAATCGAATTAACACTTTTCCCGGAAGGGAGATGTACTAGCTGCCAGACAAAACCGGCTTGCAGCAAAGGATAAAAGCGGGATTTTTTTAGAGGCAGGATTATACCAGAACCGGCGTAAGTGACCAGTTTTTTGCCAATAGTTGGAGTCGTATTTCGCTAAAGTGAGCGGACAAAATATGAAAATCTCGAAGGTGAATTATCCGGCATAATTTAGCCCGCGAGATTTTTATTCGCGAAAATCACGACCAGGTTGGCGTATTTAGTCAAAATTGCCGTCATTTCCGTGTTGCCAGCCTAAAAACGGTATTGAGATCAATCAGCAGCACAAAATGAGAGGATGTTATGAAAAACAGTTCAATTGCTTTTATCTTGATCGCCGTCGTGCCATTTTACGGGGCTGGCGCAGAAACTGACGTTTCCAATTGGGTGTTCAGAGGCGGAATTGCGCAGGTATCACCTAATGATGATTCAGGTGGTGTGCTTGGTGGCGGCGTGGGTGTCGACTCAGCCACCGGTGTTGGCGTCAGTTTTACCTATCTGTATCAGCCAAATTGGGGCGTGGAAGTGCTGGGCGCTTTACCTTTCACCCACGATATTAGGGGAACAGGCGCGCTGGCGGGCCTGCCCATCGGCGAGACCAGGCACTTACCGCCCACCGTTAGCCTGGTTTATAACTGGGGCGAGCAAACGCAATATCGTGTGGGAGCCGGGGTTAACTATACTCAATTTTTTGATGAAAAAACCAGCAGCGCACTGGATACCACTCTGGGCGGTGAGACCGATTTGAAACTGGACGCCTCAGTGGGGCTGGCTTTGCAAGTTGGTTTCGATACGCCGCTTAGCAATGAATGGAGCTTTAGCGGAACCCTTTATTACATGGATATCGGCACTGAAGCCGACGTTTTAGTGGATAATACTGTAGCTGCTACAGTTGACGTAGACATCGACCCCTGGGTATTGATGTTAGGTGTCAGTACTCACTTCTAACCAGGGAGTCCGGTTTTTTAAAGATTTTTATTGAACAAAAGTAGCCAATATTGTCTAACGAAAACCCGGTTTTTAGTTTTCAGAGCCAGCAAATATCAGCAGGACATCCAGGCTTACAACTTCCTTCAATAACTCAACAATAATTCCAGATAAAAACTGCGTCCTTCATCAAGGAAAACATAGGGGTTTTGTCCACGAATATTGGCGAACAGGTTTCTTTTATTGAGAAGGTTTTTAACGGAAAAAATCAATTCGTATTTCGCTTCGCTCCCTTTGATGCGCGCCGGGTTTTTTCGGGCGGTGAAGTCAAGAACTGTGTACTCTGGTACGGTTAAAACTTCGATGCTGGAGTCGGCTCTGATAATTTCGGTATTGACGCTGGAGGTTTTTTTCGCTTCCATCGACAAAGTTAACCAGTCTGAAAAATAATGGGACACGCCAACCAGATATTTTCTTTTGGCATAGTTGAGCAATTTTGTATCATTTGGATTTTTTGCATAACTGGCGTCGAAATAGCCACTAAAATTATCGCTGCTCCATTTAATGCGGCTCTCAATTCCTTTAATTTCATTAACGCCTCTATTGCTCGCGGTGGCAGGTGTAATCGTTCGGTCGACTTCAATTAAATTGGATGCCTGGTTGACAAAATAAGAGAGCTGTCCTGAGAGTTGATCGCCGTGCTTATATAAAAAAACCAGCTCGTTACTTTTTAGCTCAGAAGGCTGCAAATTGTTATTGCTGGCCAGTTCAAACAGCGTTGGTTCCTGAAATGCCTCTCCGTAGATATATTTGATCCCAAAGGTCTGGTTAAATTTATAATATGCAGACGAGCGGGTTGTGATCACATCGTCGTAGTTATTCGATTGGTCCAGGCGCCAGCCAAAAAGCAGATGTAATTGATCATCTAACAAATTCTGTTGGTCGAGAAAATAGTAAGAGTATTTAGATTGCTTTAAGAACTGGAAATTATCGGGAAAAGTCTGGCTGGTAACACCGGATATCACCGATGTTGGTGTGGTCAGGTCAAACTTCTGATAAGTATATCCGCCGATAAGATAATTATTGATAGTCTGCCATTGATGATCAACTTGCAGGTCTAATTGGTCAAGATTTTGATCCAGTACCTTAAAGTTTCTGATGGTCGGTCCGTCGGGCAAATTGAGTCCTTCTGGATTGATAGTGCTGGGGCCACTGATTTCATCTGACTCCTGCGCACGGTCATACTTGAGGTTGAATTTTGTATTTTCGTTTTCAAATTCGTAAAGATAATTAACGTAGGAATGTAGCTGCTGCCTCACTTCTTCACGCGAATTAAACTCCAGGTGAGCCACTTCCTGTCCACCGCCGTCGCGATTTTTCCACCAGTAGATCCCGGCTTCCAGTTGCTCTCTACTAGATAGCTGATATTGCAGGTCGAGGTTAAAGTTATTGGCGCGATTTTCGTCCCGATAAGGTTTACCGGCATTGGTGATGATTTGCCGCTCCAACAGACTGATTTCAGAAAACTCGGGCGATAAGACAAACTCTTGATTGTCAGGACCGCTCTGTTCAATATAAGTGCCGGAAAACGAGAGACTGAGATCGCCCAGCGTTTTAATAGAAGAGAAACTGGACCTGAGGTAATCGTCTTTGCCGAGCGCAGTAGAAACCGAGACGCCGTCTTCTGAGTTGCTGGCGTTTTTAGTTTTAATGTTAATCACACCGCTGAAAGCGTCTGCCCCGTACAGGGTGGAAGCCGGGCCAAAAACTATTTCGATCTGTTTGACGTTATCCAGCGTGTACTGGTTCGAGTTGTATGCTTCGCCGGTCCAGAACAGGTTATTTTCCAGACCATTAACAAATAATTTGGTTTGCGAAAAATTATTGCCAAAACCACGTTGCCCGCCCTGTAGCCATGAACCGGGAAAGCCGTACTCAATACCGAGAGTGTGTTTTAACGCATCTTTCAGGTCGCGATAGGCGAAATTCTTGATGTCGTCTTCACTGATGACGATGGTGGTTGGAGTCGCATCGGCGATGGGCTGTTCGCGCTTATTCGAAGTAGTCACTTTGACCTGCAGCAACTCTTCAATGCTTAAACCCATTAATTTCTGTAATTCGGCATCGGCGCTTTCATCCGCGCTAACGCAGAAGCTGTAAAAAAGCGCCACGCTTGATGCCAGGTAAAAACACAAGATACGAGTACGCAATTGTTATTCTCTTGATGGAGCGAGCCTGGTCATAAAGTATAGTGGATTCTGCTTTTAACTTCACTCTAAGTAAATGGCAAGGAGGAGAAGGCCAATACTCTAGTGTTAGAATTGGTCGCGTGGCAATCGATTAGACTGCTACGATAACCCGCACGGCCTCCAGTTGTAACTGAGTATCGCTCAGATATTTTTCCAGTCGCTGAGTCTGATTTTTGATAAAAGCGATTTCTTCTTCTCGAATGTTGGAGTTTTTCTTTTGCAAAGAAAGCAGTCGGTTGAGTTCATCAGCCTGGGTTGATTGCATTTTATCTATCACCGAGCTGAGCACTGTGGCCGCTTTGGCATGAGCTTTCTGATCGGCGCTGGCTAACATTTTACGCAATGTTTCCTCCTCACTTTTTATCGCCTGACGTGATGCCTGCTTGGGAATTTTATGGCACTGTTTGCTTAGGTTGGTATGGCTGACTTTATCGGCCAGATCATTTGCGTTAACGTCGACCAGAACTCTGATTGCGGTGTAAGGTAAAAACCGCTGCGCCTGAAGGTATCTGGGCGCTACGGATTCAAGATGATACAAGGATTCAACCAGCAAAGTGCCGGCCTTAATAGCCTTATTTTTCAGAATACAGACGCTGGCGTTACCTTTATCTTCTGACAGTACCAGCTCGATTGCGCCGTGCACCATTGGGTGTTCCCAGCTCAGAAATTGCATATCATCTCTGGAGAGCGCAGTTTGTCGGTCGTAGGTTGCGGTAATACCGTCTTCCGGTAGCGCCGGGAAAGCGCCGACAAACATATGATCGCCCGGTGAAATCACGTAAGCTTTTTCGGAATGGTCTTCTACATTGACGCCAAAACGATCCCAGCAGGATTCCATAAAATCTCTTGGTGCCAGGCTGTCTCTTTCGGCAACAAACTCGATCAGCTGCTCGGCTGTGGTCTTATCAAACGATGAAAGTTCCAGTAATTTATCCCGGCCCGACTCCATCGTCTGATTGATTTCCATCGCTATGCGTTGTGTATCAGTTATCAGTTGCTGCTGGCGTTCATTGCTGTGGTGTTCGATTAGCGCGTCGTAAAGTTGCGCTTTTGTCCGTTTGAAAATGGCGGCACCAGCCGCATTGGTTTTTTCAAACGCGTTCATACCCTGATGATACCAGTTAAACATGATCTCCTGCGCCGAGTGTTGCAAAAACGGAACGTGAATTTCAATGTCTTCTCGCTGACCGATCCGGTCAAGCCTGCCGATGCGTTGTTCCAGCAGGTCAGGGTTGAGGGGTAAATCCATTAACACCAGTCGATGGCTGAACTGAAAGTTGCGTCCTTCGCTTCCAATTTCTGAGCAGAACATTGCTTGCGCGCCTTCTTCCAGATCGGCAAAATGGGCGGCGGCCCGGTCGCGGCTGATAATGTCCATATCTTCATGAAAAGAACAACAGTTAAGCCCCTGCTTGAAGCGACAGTGAAGTTCTAGTGCGACAGCGGTATCTTTGTGGGCACAAATGATCAGAATTTTTTCGTTGCGGTGTGTTTTTAAAAAAGTGCTCAGCCAATCTACCCGTGGGTCAAATTGTGTCCAGGATTCGTCTATGTAACGCGTTTCCGGGTGCAGTTTTGCGGCGATGGTCTGGTCGAGACTATCTCCTACCTCATCGCTATATTGCTCGCATTCAGCCAGTGGGTGGGCAAACACTTTTCTACTCGGGAAGCCTTGAATATTTTTTCGCGTATTTCGATAAAGAACGCGTCCGGTGCCATTGCGGTCGAGCAGTTCGCTGAGTATTTGCTGGCGGTTTTTTTCGATCACTTCGACATCGTCGACAAACTCGCTAATTTGCTCGATAAGCGACTGATCCCAGCTTTGGTTTTCCGCTATTTGAGTGACCAACTGAGCGATTGGCTGATAGGCTTTTTGTTCCTCTATGAACGCTGGCAGGCTATGAAAACGCCCTGGGTCGAGCAGGCGCAGGCGGGCAAAGTGGCTGTCCTGCCCAAGTTGCTCTGGCGTTGCCGAGAGCAGTAATAATCCGGGGGTATTGTGGGCAATGCTTTCTACGCGCAGATATTCTTTGCTGGGTGAGTCAGGCGCCCACTCCAGATGATGAGCTTCGTCAATCACCAGCATGTCCCATTCGCCACCGCTGATGAGTTCCAGGTCACATTCGGCCAGAAATTCCGTACTGCACAGGACTAATTGCTCCGACAGGTAAGGGTTTTCCATTTCAATCTGGCTCATGTCGATATCGCCATCCAGTGCCAGATCGTCCAGCTGGGTCAGCGAATCGATACGGGAGGCGTCAAAAATGCTGAAATGTAGGTTAAAGCGCCGGATCATCTCGACAAACCATTGATGCACCAGGGCTTGCGGAACCACAATCAATACTCGCTGAGCGCGATGGTTCAGTAATTGCTGATGAATTATCATGCCCGCTTCGATGGTTTTTCCCAGTCCCACTTCGTCGGCCAGTAAAACGCGAGGCGCGAAGCGATTACCAACTTCGGCGGCAATGTACAGCTGGTGGCCGATCAGATCGACCCTGGGTCCCTGCAAACCGTTAATCCTGCAGCGCTGTTGTTCTTCCTTGGCTTTCATCGCCCGGTAACGTAATTCAAACCATCGAATGGAGTCTACCTGACCGGAAAAAAGCCGATCTGAGGCTTTGTTAAGTTGTAGATGGTGACTTAACTGAGTTTCAGGTACGGGAACCGTCTCGCCTGATTCGGTTGTACACAGGTAGACCAGAATTTCGTTCAGCGGCTCTACCCGGTCGACACTCAGTAGCTCGCCGTGGGTGGTTTCTATCTTATCTCCGGCTCTGTAGGTCACGCGCGACAATGGCGCATTATTTTTGGCGTAGGTTCTTTGATCTTCTGAAGCCGGGAAATAAACGGTGACCAGTCGATGATCCACATCCTGAATCAGCCCAAGTCCCAGTTCCGTTTCGTTTTCACTCAGCCAGCGCTGGCCAATTGCAAAGTCAGTCATAGTCGAATTTCAAGTGTCAAAATTGCTTATGCCGATTAATTCAGTATAGGCGTTGTTCGAAAAAGGCGCGGAGTATAGCACTACTCACTGCCTGAAATAAGCGTTAATTCCTTTCTTCTGAGTGATCAATTACACTGTGGTTCGACTGTTTCTGGTTTGACCACTTTGTCGTAAAAATAAGATTGAAAATTTGTTAGCGACCTTGCCCACCAGACCCGGTTGCGACGGCGCAAGCACTAATAGGTCAAACGAACTAAACAGAAACTGGTTTAATAAATGATTGAAAGAGGATTGTAATGTATTTATCCCCCGGACGACTTAAATGGCTGCTCAACTTTTATCCGCCTTATCTGGGCGCAGGCATCAAGGTTGACAGCATTGATCCTGACTGGAGAAATATGCGCGTGAGAATGAAGTTGCGTTGGTATAATCGCAACGCGGTAGGCTCTCATTTCGGCGGCAGTCTGTATTCTATGGTCGACCCTCATTTAATGCTGATGCTAATGCAGTTACTGGGACGAGACTATATCGTGTGGGACAAGAGCGCTCATATTGACTATATCAGCGCGGTTAAAACAGAAGTGGTCGCCGATATCAAAATAACAGACTCGCAATTGAGCGACATTAAAAATGCGACCGAGAATGGCGATAAATATCTGCCAAAGTATCAGGTATTAATTTCCGATACCCGGGGCGAACTGGTCGCCAGGGTTGAAAAAGAGCTTTATATACGGAAGAAGGCGCACGTTGAGCGCAAGGGATAAGGCTTGATTGAGACTCAACGACTTAAATTAAGACGCTTCACCCTGAGCGATGCTCCGTTTGTACTGGAACTGATGAATCAGCCCGGCTGGCTGAAATACATCGGTGACCGACAAATTGGCTCGATCGAAGCAGCGCGAGATTACCTGACAAACGGGCCGATGCAAAGCTATCGGGTAAACGGTTTTGGACTCAATCTGGTGGAATTAAAACATAATGGCTCGCCGGTCGGCATGTGCGGCTTGCT
>Ga0316209_1001357_pt1 | contig 26138 bp, 24 predicted proteins | sample 6monopyrite_MG_FD_204945 | JGI IMG/M metagenome (GOLD analysis project Ga0316209, IMG submission 204945) | Microbial mat bacterial communities from mineral coupon in-situ incubated in ocean water Damariscotta River, Maine, United States -... | ecosystem: Environmental > Aquatic > Marine >...
AAATGGACAATGCCAATCCATAACTGGAATTTGACTTTGTCTCAACTGGCGGTATATTTTGAAGGCCGGTTAGATAACGTTCTGGATATTTAGCCGGTTATGCTGACACAGAATTTTGAACAGTCTCTTGGTAATAGCCAGTTTACTTTTATTATTTAGTAAAAGTGTTCATTAGGTTAATTTTGATATGACAGCAGCAACCGCAGATGTCAGGTAAGCCAGATCTTTTTCGTCCATAATATACGGCGGCATCAGATATATTAATTTACCAAACGGCCTTACCCATACACCCTGCTCGACAAATTGCGGCTGCAGAGACTGCATATCCACTGCCTGCTTCATTTCAACCACGCCTATAGCCCCCAGCACTCTGACTTCTTTAACCGAATCAAATTGCTCACAGGCACTGAGGCCTGAAATCAATCTCTGCTCTATGCGTTGTATATTTTTCTGCCAGGGCGAGTTCAGCAATATTTTAATACTGGCCAGCGCCACTTTACAGGCAAGCGGGTTCGCCATAAAAGTAGGGCCGTGCATAAAGACGCCCGGCTCATGCTGGCTGATCGTCTGACTTATTTCTCTGCTGGTTAAAGTTGCTGCCAGACTTAAATAGCCACCGGTTAAAGCCTTACCCACACACATAATGTCTGGCGTTACTTTACTATGCTCGCAGGCAAATAGTTTTCCACTGCGGCCAAAACCTGTGGCGATTTCATCCAGAATCAGCAGTACATTATTTTCTTCACACAGTTTTTTTGCACGCTGCAGATACTCGGCAGAGTAAAATCTCATACCCCCTGCACCCTGAACAATGGGCTCCATAATTAATGCCGCAATATTGTCGTGTTTATTTTCCAGTAATTTTTTTAACTGTAAAATATCTTCATCACGGCATGGCTCGCCGAACCTGCAACTGGGTGCATCGACAAAATACTGTTTGCTCAACACCTCTGAAAATAAACTGTGCATGCCTGTTTCGGGATCGCAGACTGACATTGCCCCAAGAGTGTCGCCATGATAACCACTACGAAGGCTGATAAATTTCTGCTTGTTTTTATATTCACCTTTCTGCCCTTTCGCCTGCCAGTATTGAATCGCCATTTTCATCGCCACTTCTACCGACACCGAACCCGAGTCACTGAAAAATACTGATTGCAATGGCTCTGGCGTAATCTCCACCAATCGAGCCGCCAGCTCCACAGCAGGCTGGTGAGTCAGGCCGCCAAACATCACATGAGACATATCATGCAGCTGCAACTGCACCGCTTCATTTAACTGCGGATGATTGTAGCCATGAATGGCGCACCACCACGACGACATGCCGTCTATAAGCTCTCTGCCATCCGCCAGCTTTAACCTCACTCCCTGAGCGGATGCCACAGGAAACACTGGTAATTCATCCCCCATGCCACTGTAGGGATGCCATACATGAGCCCGGTCTAGTTGCATTATTTCATCCGCTTTCATGGTTTGGGCACCCCTCTGCATTATCTTTATAGCCTGAGCTATCCCTACGAGTATTTTCTAAAAAGCAAAGGCATATTGTCCGCAAATGAACGCCAATGAACGCCAATGAACGCCAATGAACGCAAATATTTTAGTTGTGTGCCTGCGGCGCACAGCACCTTATTAATGTTTTCGCCTTTGTTTGCGTGTATTGGCGTTCATTTGCGGACAATATGCCTTTATCTTTTTGATTTTTCTGACTCTTTTGTGGAGATAGCTCAGCATTAGAGCCCTTAATATCTCGTAGAATTTCCTCTATCTGCTCAAGTTCAAGGCTTTTAATATCCAGCGCCATTAACATATACATCAGCAGTTGCGCCCCCATAGTGCCTTTATTGACCTTATTTCTCAGCGTGCCCTCTTTTTGTTCCACCCCCAGCTCGGCAAGCCTGCGCGACAGGCTTCTATAATCTATACCTTTAATACCCATTTGTGCTCGCAGGTAACGCTTAAGCGCCTGACGCATATCTGGGGAATCAAAAAACTTCATGGCTCACTCAATCTGTGTATTATTGACAGATGTTAATTATATGTGACAAATGTTGACAATCAAGTGTAAAACAATTGTTATTTGTCACGTATTTATGACAAATAATAGATAAAGGAGATAAGTATGGGTTCATCAATAACGGTTATTGTATTTTTCATATTCGCTATTTCGCTTATATTAATGGGGGTAAAACGAATATCTCAGGGCTATGAGTGGACGGTAGAGCGATTCGGGCGCTACACCCGCACCCTTAAACCCGGCCTGCACTTTATCTGGCCTGTATTTGACGCCATTGGCTTCAAGCAAAACATGATGGAACGAGTTCTGGATGTGCATCCACAGGAAGTCATCAGTTCCGATAACGCTATGGTCACCACCGATGCCGTGTGTTTTTATCAAATCATGGACCCTGTTAAAGCCTCCTATGAGGTAAACGATCTGGATCGTGCATTGCAAAACCTGATTATGACCAATATCCGTGCGGTGCTGGGTTCGATGGAACTGGATCAGATGCTGTCTAACCGTGATGCCATAAATATGGCTCTATTAGATAAAGTAGACGAGGCCACTGACCCCTGGGGTGTGAAAATTACCCGAGTTGAAATACGCGATATTTCACCGCCTCGCGACCTGGTCGATGCGATGGCCAATCAGATGAAAGCAGAGCGAGAAAAACGCTCATCCATTCTGATTGCCGAGGGTGAACGTGAATCGGCTATTGCAGTGGCTGAAGGTGAAAAACGATCTGCCATTTTAAAAGCTGAAGGCGATAAAGAAGCCGCATTTAGAACAGCCGAAGCCCGCGAACGCGAAGCTGAAGCCGAAGCCAAAGCCACCGCGATGGTATCCCGCGCAATTGAAACGGGTGACCCACAGGCCATCAACTATTTCGTTGCCCAGAAATATATTGAAGCATTGGGTGGCATTGCTACCAGCGATAATGGAAAACTGGTGCTTATGCCTCTGGAAGCGTCCAGCGTTATCGGCTCGCTGGGTGGCATTAAAGAATTATTTGCCAACTTAAAATAATAAATTAAAACTTGTTAACAGGGGTGCCTGACTCAGGCACCCTGAAAAGGAGTAGATTATGATTGAATGGCTAACAGATATTTCTGCATGGCACTGGTTTGCTTTAGGTATTGCCCTTTTGGCAGTTGAAGCACTGGGAACAGGTGGCTTTTTAATTGGTGCTGCTCTGTCTGCTTTTGCCACGGCACTGGTATTAGTTATTTTTCCTGAACTAAGCTGGAAAATTTATTTAACACTCTTCAGCCTATTGTCAGTAGTGTTTACTCTTGTTTACTGGCTTAAGTTTCGACGCTTTAATGAAAAAACAGATCAGCCTCTGCTTAACGACAGAGCCTCACAGCTGATAGGCAGGCATTATACTTTACAGGAAGATATGAAAAATCATGCAGGAAAACTACAGATCGGCGATTCCTTATGGAAAATACGTTGTGATAAAGATTTACTCGCCAACACTAAAGTCGAAGTGATTAAAACTGAGGGCATGACTTTATGGATTAACAGCTACGAGTAGAAAAACATAATCATTAATCTTTAGCCGATTTAGAGCTATTTAACGTATTTGAATATGCCAGCTGACAGACTGCCGTAGTTAATTTAGAATACTGAATGCTTTTTCACACCTCAACAGACTCCAGATCTAATCCATGACATACGCTCGCCTTTTACTCCTGCTCTGGCTGGCCATTTTTACTTATGGCTGCTCAATTGCAGATAAATTTGCCAGCAACCTGTCCACTGCCGTACTGCAGAGCAATGACCCTCAGATAATTGCCGATGGCCTGCCTGCTTATCTGCTGCTGCTGGACAGCATGATTGTTGATGATCCTGAAGATGCCGCCATGTTACGTTCTGCCGCCTCTCTCAATAATGCCTATGGCATATTTGTAACCGATCTAGACAGGCAAAAGCTGCTGGCGGATAAGGCTCTGAATTATGCCAGCAGAGCCATTTGCCTGCACGATCAACGCACCTGCCAGCTAACACAGAAAAATTTCAAAGATGTAGAAAAACTGATTACGACTCTGGGCAAAAATGATATCAGGATGCTTTACACCTTTGGTGTAGCCTGGGCCAGCTGGATTCAGGTCAATCACAGTGACTGGAATGCCATCGCCAAAATAGCTCAGGTCAAACTCATTATGTCTAAAGTCTTACAGTTAGATGAAACTTTTGAGCACGCCGGAGCTCATCTTTATATGGGCGTACTGAATAGTTTATTACCCGCAGCTTTAGGCGGCAAACCAGAACTTGGCAAACAGCACTTTGAAAAAGCCATTAAGCTATCAAACAATACTAATTTAATGGCAAAAGTTTTATACGCCCAACACTATGCACGCCTGATATTTAATCAGCAGTTGCATGATCGATTATTAAATGAAGTGCTGCAGGCAAATGCAACAGTGCCCGGCCTGACACTGATAAATACTCTGGCACAGAAACAGGCCAGAAAACTGTTAAAAGATTCTGCGGAATATTTTTAATTTACCAAGATTAAAATTCGGAAAAATATGAAAAATTCAATCTTCAGTCGTTCTTTATTATTTTTACCGCTGCTCATTTTAGCAACCGGCATTCAGGCAAAAACATTTAAGATTGCAACGCTTGCACCCAGTGGCTCTTCATGGATGACTCACATGAAGTCTGCGGCAAAAGAAATTTCTCAGCGCACAAATAACCGGGTTAAATTTAAATTTTATCCTGGTGGCATTATGGGTGACGACAGTGCTGTGCTTAAAAAAATGCGTATAGGTCAGTTACAGGGTGGCGCAATGACCAGCGGCAGCATGGCGAAATTTTTTCCTGACATACAAATTTATGGCCTGCCAATAGCCTTTAAAACTTTTGATGAAGTCGATTATGTACGCAGTAAAATGGATCAGATGATTATTGATGGCCTGGAAAAAAATGGCATTATTACATTTGGCCTGAGTGAAGGCGGTCTGGCTTATGCTATGTCTAACACGCCCATTAAAAAAATCAGTGATTTACAGGCGCGTAAAATCTGGACGCCCAGTAATAATAAACCTGCCTTACTGGCATTACAGGCCTTTGATGTTAGCCCCATACCCTTAGGCCTGGGTGATGTGCTTGCTGGCCTGCAATCTAATTTAATCGATACCATTGCCACTTCACCTATTGGCGCTATTGCCTTACAGTGGCACACACAAATTAAATATATTACAGACATGCCCATACTTTATATTTATGCTTTACTCGCCATAGATAAAAAAGCATTTCTAAAGCTAAAATTCGATGACCAGAAAATTGTTAAAGAAATTATGGGAGCTGCATTCGATGAAATTGGCAAACAAAATCGAGTAGACAACCTGGCCGCCTATGAGGCTTTAAAAAATCAGGGCATAAGTTATGTTAAACCTGATGCTCACGATCTTGGTGCATGGCATCATGCCGCTAAATCAGCCACTGAAAATATCCGCAAAGAAAGCGGCATGTCCATTAAGGCTATTGATGATTTTCTATTACACCTAAGCACTTTCAGAATGCGGCAGGCTAAACTTAGTGACCAGCATAGTCAGTAATATTCTATCCAGGCTACTACACAGCCTTCAAAAAATAGAAGATAGCATTATAGTTTTATTACTGTCTTCTATGCTGGGCGTTGCCGTATTGCAGATTATTTTACGCAATGTTTTTCATAGTGGAATACAGTGGAGCGACTCTTTCTTAAGGGTGCTGGTTTTATGGCTTGGCTTAATTGGTGCCATGATTGCAAGCCGCGATGGCAAGCATATTAATATTGATCTACTTTCAAAATATCTACCAGGAAAGTATTCCAGACTTAGTGGAATCTTTTGCCAGTTTTTTACCGCCATTATTTCTGCAATCGTCGCTTATTATAGTTTTATTTTTGTGTTGATGGAAAAAGAAAGCGGCGACCTGGCTTTTGCCAGTGTACCTTTATGGCTCTGTGAATCTATTATCCCTTTTTCTTTTTTTGTTATTTCAATTCGCTATTTTATTATGGCAATCAAAGATAGTTTCAAATTTCACCTGTAATGTTAATAATCATATCCATTATTTTAATTATTATTGCATTGTTAGGTGCGCCACTATTTACTGTTATTGTGGCTGCTGCATTAGCCGGTTTTTACACAGAAGAAATAGATTTATCTGTTATCGGCATAGAAATTTATCGTATTGCCAATACGCCTTTGCTGCTTGCTCTGCCCCTGTTTACATTTGCGGGCTATTTGTTAAGTGAAAGCAATACATCAAAGCGGCTGGTAAATTTATCCGAAGCGGCCGTAGGCTGGATGTCGGGTGGACTGGCTATTGTCGCGTTTGTTATTTCTGCTTTCTTCACCGCATTCACCGGTGCATCAGGTATCACCATCGTTGCTCTCGGCGCACTGCTTTACCCTGCGCTAAAACATGGCGGCTATTCAGATAAATTTAGTCTGGGATTAGTTACTACATCAGGAAGCCTGGGATTATTATTGCCCCCGTCTCTACCACTAATACTTTACGGCATCATTGCACAGCAACTGGATACTGGACAATCCATAACATTCAGCGAACTATTTCTTGCAGGTTTGTTTCCCGCCATGTTAATGATCGCCGCTCTATCCATGTGGACTATCTACAGTACACGACACGACAATATTGAGCGTATTGCTTTTTCTGCAACAAGACTTAAACATGCTCTCTGGGATATGCGCTGGGAACTGCCTATGCCGCCTTTTGTGCTTGGCGGTATCTACAGTGGTTACTTTGCAGTATCTGAAGCAGCGGCAGTGACCGCTTTGTATATTTTAATTGTTGAAGTATTTATTTACCGAGAAATAAATTTCACCCAGCTGATTAAAATAATGCGTGAATCTATGGTTATGGTTGGCGGCATATTACTGATACTTGCCGTATCGCTTGCGCTGACGAATGTGTTTGTAGATGCTGAAATTCCCATGCACTTATTTGATTTTATTCAACAACATGTAGACAGTAAATTTACTTTCTTAATTTTACTTAATATTTTCTTATTAGTACTGGGCGCAATTCTGGATATTTTTTCTGCATTAGTTATTGTCGTGCCACTGATATTACCTATTGCAATCGGTTACGGCATTAACCCTGTACATCTCGGCATTATATTTCTGGCTAATATGCAAATAGGCTACTTTACCCCTCCTATTGGGATGAATTTATTTATCGCCAGCTACAGATTCAAAAAACCTATATCAGAAATTTATCATGCCACCATTCCATTTATGTTTGTATTGCTGGTGACACTGTTAATTATTACTTACGTACCTGCATTGAGTTTGTTTTTGATTAGAGAATAGATATGGATATGGTTTTGTAGGAACGAGTCTTTAGCTTGCGATTTCAACAGCTTGCAGAGATCGCGAGCTAAAGACTCGCTCCTACATAATCTTATTTTTGTTTTTACCCTTCTCGGGTTTTAAAAAACATTCAAATTTAGATCAAAACGTTATTCGAATAACACCGGGCTTCTTGTTTTTATACTGTGGCATAGTCATTCCTGCATTGGCATTAATATAGGTGGGGTCAGTAATAACATATCGCTTGCCATTATTTCTAAATGCATCGCCCTTCACTTTCTCATTAAAACGCACTGCTGCAGAAATATGCCCGGGGTAATCCAGACCGACCACTTCAAGCCCCACCAGGTTATGTACTAACCAGGCAAAAAATATAGCTCTATCTTCGCAGTCAGAGTAAGGATAAAAAAGTGTTTCTTCCGGGAACAGATAATTCTCTACCCCGAATTGACCTTCATCAGTTTTATACTCAAAAGATGTCTGCACAAATCGCAACAACAAATTAACTGCCTCCTGTTCAGACTTACCCTCTACCAGAGGCTTCAGCTGATTCAAAATTGGATTACCAGTCGATGAATTCACTGTGGCACCAAAGTACATACCAATATCCATTTGTGGATAAGTTTTAAGAAAATTCACTGTCTGGCTATCATAAGCCGTACCAATTCGATAGGTTTTGCCCTGAAATTTAAATGCCAGTATTTTCTTTTTCTCACTACGGCCTGTATTCAGTGCTCTGCTTAAACTCATATCCAGCCGTTTAGTGGCACCGGGGTACTGACCGTCATAGGTAAACACTTTGCCCGGCTTTTGCTTTTTGCCATCAAAGCCGAGGGCATAATAGCGAACTTTATCAAAAGTAAAATAGGGCGCTGCAAATAGTTGCTGCCTGGATGGAAGCAATAAAAATACCTGCCTGGAATCATAAGCAATACGTGCCTGATACCCGGCCTTTACCAGAATAAACCAGGTAAATAATGACTGTTCACTACGGCGACGAGGATAAATAGCTTTGGCAATTTCATTTATTAATAATGCATAGCCCCAGTCATTTAGATTCAGAGGCTTGCGTTGAGCATTAATTTGTTTTAACAAAGGCTCATAATCTGCTTTGCTTAAAGCCGACCAGTAACTACTCATCGCCTTTTCATTTATTCGTAAAGCCAGTCTGGCATATAACTTTGGATCATATGTGAATTTTAATTTTTGCCCATAAAAAACAATTTCGACTGCTTTTCCTTTTGGCAACTTAATAACTGGTATCGGTATAATTTTAACGGGCTTTGGCACCGGCTTTATCAGCGGTACTTTCACAACAGGCTGCGGTGGCACTTTAATCGCAACCGGCTTTTTATCTGTCCCTGGCAATTCAGGTTTTATCTTTACTACAGGCTTGGGTTTAGGCTTAGGTGCCACTGGCATTTTGACAGGCTTAGGGGCTTTATCTCTGACCAGACCCTGATAGGTTTGCATTTCCTTCCACTGATTTTTCAGGAAACTGGTGAATTCTTTATCACGCTTATCTCTGTATTCCTGATAGCTCTTTGTTTCCTGATTCATCCATTTTTCAAACTCAGAACGATCACCGGCTACTACACCAGTAGTTAGAACTATAACGGTTAGAAAAATACTGGAAATAAATATTCGTAAACGGAACATGTCCTATCCCTTAAATTTGGAGCTACTCTTTAAAATTTAACGTGACTTTATAGACAACAAAGCCGGCCATGTGGCCGGCTTTGTTAAAATGACAGAGGCTTAGTTGCCATCCATTTTGGAAATTTCAGCAGCTAGCTCATCCTGCCCTTTCTGAGCTTTGAACTGCTGCCATAAAGCACGTTCATTTTTCATACTTGTCTTAACTGCTTTTTGAGTAGCCTGTTCAACACCTACAGGATCCATACCAAGCAGTACATACAAACCACCCGTTGGACTTGTGCGAGATTTAAATATCTTAGTGCCAATCAGAGTTTCGTTTGTAATCTGTTTAGTAACAGATGTCATTACCTTGTCCATTGTCTCTGTATCAGCAGCGCCTGTTGTTTCAACATACTGCTTGATCATATTCTTAACCTGAACTTTCATTCGCTGAGCAAGTTGAACACGAGCATCTGTTGCAGCCATCTGTTTCATAAAACTGTGACCCGCTCCAGATTTTTGTGCAGCTCCAACCGCCGCTACCTCAACGCCTTCTACTGGACCATCACAGACCCACGCAGGGGCAGCAGTGCCAGGCGCATCAGGAAAAACACAATCCGCAACTTCTTCTTGAACATTATTCCCACAACCTGCAAGCAATGCAGACATTGCGGTACCCACAACCAGATAAGCAACCTTATTCATATAATATTTCTCCGTAAATGTTTATGTTGTATTTCATAGTGTTCAATAACATAGCCGAGAAGTTCTGAATACGCAATACTGTTTTTAAATTTCAGATTATTCTTACATATTAACGGCTTATATTGTCACTGTGCTATTATTCTACACTCAAAAAAGAATATTAAGGAGAACTCCATTGCAACGGTATGCCACACTTGTTTTACTCTGTTTTTTGCCCTCTTCTTTATTACAAGCCTCTGATTCAATAGAACATTTTAGTTCTCAGAATGAATTCGAGACATTTAAGGACTCAGAAAACAGGCAATTTGATCAGTCTAAAGAAGAATTTAAACTCTATAAACAGCAGTTACTGGCCGCATTTGATCAGTATAAAAATCAGACATCACGTGTTTGGGGAAGCAAAAATACTGCGTCACCGAGCAGCAAAAACTGGATCAACTATCTAAATGATCTACAGCACCGAAGCGTTGTAGATTTTGAAAAAGGCACCATTGATGTTGAAATTGCTGTCGATGCTAATCAGAATATTTCAGATGACGAAGCACAAAAGCAATTACAGCAGACCATAATTAACAGTCTGCAACAGGGCAGTGATAAGCGCTCTGTTTTAGACATGGCTAAACAGCCTGTTTCTCAGCCATCCGGGGCTGCCGTTTTAGATGGCATGGTTGCAAAGCAGGACGGCTCTAGCGCAGCCCGCTCTGATTATACTCAACTGGCCGCTCAATCAATGAAGAGCGTTAAGAAAAAACGCATTAAAGGCAATGATGGTAAAGCACGCGTTATTTACAAAGCTCAATTACGCCTGGTGCCCAATCACATAAAAATACGCGCTCAGAAATATAAATCTCAAATCGAAATAAATGCCCTTGAACAGAAAATTCCCAGCGCAATGATTCTGGCTATTATGGAAACTGAGAGCATGTTTAATCCTACGGCACGCTCTCCTGTACCTGCTTTTGGTCTGATGCAACTTGTTCCCGGCAGTGGTGCCCGTGATGCTTACAAACATTTATATAATAAAGATCGCATCGTCAGCGATATTTATTTATATAAGCCAGAAAATAATATCAAACTTGGCACTGCTTTTTTAAACCTTCTGTATTATAACTATCTTGCGGGAATAAAAAATCCTGCTTCACGCCAGTGGGCAACGATTGCCGCATACAACACAGGGGCAGGGAATGTATTTCGTACGTTTGCTGGAAAATATAGAAAATCACGTTTTGGTAATCGCAGAAAATGGAAGCTGGCTGCTTATTCAGAAATAAATAAAATGAGCTCAGATGAGGTTTATGCTTTTTTACGCAAGCGGTTACCGTATAGAGAAACCAGAAGCTATATGAAAAAAGTATCCAGTAAGATGAAAAAATATGAATCTATATAGTTCTGGATTTATTTTTTATGTGCGGAAGAAACAGCTGCTTTTGTCCTGTAGCGGAAGATCAAAGTCTAAAGCTTTTTACCGCAAATGAACGCAAATAACGCTAATGTTTTTTGTGCGCCTGCGGCGCACTACACTTAACACAGGATTTTGACTTTATTTGCGTCTATTCGCGTTCATTTGCGGTAAAAAGCTTTTGAACTTCCACTGCTGACTATAAAGAACCATCCACAACACATTGATTACGGCCGTTCTCTTTTGCTTTATATAAAGCATTATCCGCACGTTCAAATACTGTCTCTAATGTGTCGCCCTCTCGAAATGCACTTATACCACATGAAACAGTTATACCAACAGCACTGCCTTTATATCTGAAGCCACAGCTTTCAACTTTTTTTCGTAAATCGTTAACCAGCCTCAGAGTTTCTTCTTCTTCCGTTCCTGGCAATAGCATTACAAATTCTTCTCCGCCAAATCTTGCCAGAAAGTCGGTTTCTCTAATTCTTTCATTTAATAGCTGGGCAATTGTTTTTAATACCTTATCACCCGCTTTATGGCCGTAGGTATCATTCACTTTCTTAAAAAAATCTATATCCCATATTGCCAGACTCAGTGGATTAGAAAACCGTTTCCATCTGGCAATTTCTTCTGCTGATTTTTTTTCATAAGCCAGTCTGTTAGGAATTTCTGTCAGCACGTCAAACATCGCTTCTTTGTTTTTTTCTATAATGATGCTTTTCAGGCTTTCTGATTCTTTCTCTAAAGACATCATTTGATTCTGCATATCAAAAACATCTTTTTTTACATTTGTATAACGTTTTTGCTCTACTTCTCGATATTCCTTAATATGCTGGGATATATTATCAAGCCGATTTGATACCACATCCTTTAAGCCTTCCAGATCATTCGCCTGCATCATATCATTGCGTATTTCTTTTACGTGGCCGTCAACTTTCACATCAAATATTTTTCCTTCCTGTTCTGCGGTAGTGATGGATAAATTTTCATTTTGTAAAAAATTATCCATCTCTTTAAGTCTTGAAGTCACCTGTTGCAAAAAGTTTTCAAACTCATGTTTTTCCTGCTGCATACGAATGCGAATAGAATTAATAAGGGCGGCTACATCTTTAAGCAATTGTTTCCAGTCTGATAAATGAGTCTGTTTTTCCAGCCGCAGCTTCATTTCTTCTACGCTTTTATGCAGGTCAATGGGTACAACTAATTGCTCAAGTAAACGAATTAGCAACTCCTGTATATTGGGCTGAGCCTCCAGATCAGTTGCTGATATATCTGCCTGTGTTATACCTTGCCTGTTTTCTACTAATAATATATCAGCCAGATTTGATGCCAGTTCATCCAGCTCTATTCGTTCTACCGCATCTCTTGCAACAACGCGAAGTGCAGATATTTTCCCGCCCGGAGATGACGGATTATCAAATCGGTTAAGAAACGATATCACACAGGATCTGTATGCCTCCAGATCTGCGTTTTGCTGATTTGCTGCAGGCTGATTTTTTACTCCACCTGTTTCTATATTTGCATCACTATTATGACTATCAACTACCTGATTATCTTTTTTCCATTCATTGATTATTTTTTCCAGTTGACTAATTTTGGTGCTTAATGCCTTATCTGTTTTTATTTCTGCAGTGGCATCAGCTAATGAACGCACTTTATCTCTAAATTTTTCTGGCCAGGGAATCAGCTGCATGACATGGGCAACAATTGATGCAGTAGCAGGAATATCAACTGACTTTGCAGCCTCTTCTGTCGCTCCCATTATGCGCCCGAGAAAGCCTGTTTTTTTCGCTTCGGGTTCTGTTTGCAACCTGATGGCTTTGTTTAAAACTTCAAGCACATCACGAATGCATGCATCCTGATCTTTGTCAGTAGAGTCAGACAGTTGTTTTAATAATTTCTGTTTATCTTTATCGCAGGATTCAGGTAGCTTAAGCGGCTCAATTAGAGACTGTAATACATCCATTATTTTCTGACTGGATGGTGTCGCCTGTGCCTGTTCAGCTTTTGCCAGTACTTTTGATAAATCATCCAGAATGGATTCAAGACGAAAACGATCAATGTCGTTTTTTATGACTATGCGGATTTCTCTGATATATCGATCGATACCATCATTCTGGCCTTCCGCTGCCAGTGTAAGCCGGCCTATTGCTCTCTTTAGCACAGACTCCAGGCCAGCCCATTCCTTTTCTTTTTTCTCCAGCTGATCAAGCTGGTTATAATATTTGCCTTTCCAGTGTTCTTCGCCCTGACCCGATATAGCAGTCATATGACTGGCCTCTAAAAATTTATTTATCTATCTCGATTAATATAGACCTTCTTTGATAAATCTTCTGCTTTATCGCTAACTCTCAGAGCTTATTTTTCTTTCTTAACTAAATAATTGGTGATTTCAATCATTTGTTTATAGCCACCCGCCTGCTGTGCAGAGATTGTATATTTACCATTAACCGCCATCATAGGCACACCGCTTAACTTATAATCTCTGCTCAACTGCATAGCCTTACGAGCTCGCATTTCAACAGCAAAAGAATTTACATTAGAAGTAAATGCCTTTTCATCCACGCCCTTGCTTGCTAAAAATTTGGTGATGGCGGCCATATCATAGAGTTTTTTCCTTTCAACATGGATCGCTTTAAATAATGCTTCGTGGTATTGCTCACCCTTGCCCATTATTTCCAGCGCATAATAAGCTTTGGTATGTGGCATCCAGCTAGGATTTAACGGTGCAGGTATGCGAGTAAAATGAACATTAGCTGGTTTATTTTTCTTCCATTTGGAAATAGTTGGCTCAAATTTAAAACAATGGGGGCAGCCATACCAGAAGAATTCCAGCACCTCAACTTTATCGCCGCTTTCAGTTGTTACATCTTTCGCCAGTCGCGTATAGTTTTTGCCTTCTGTGTAAGCCCCTGCCTGAACCGATATTGTCCACACCAGTAGAAAACAAAACCCTGTTACACTTTTTATCCAGTTTACTTTCATTGAATATATCCCCAAATTTAGTCTGTCTTTAGTTAGCCGCATTTAACTGACCATAGCATTCATATAAGATTCAGAAGAATTATATGCCATAAAAAAGGGATGATAAATCACCCCTTCTTAAATATACATCATTATATTAACGCTTATTTCATAGATGTGATGTAGTTAGCGACCGCTTCAATTTCAGCATTACTCATACGAGCCGCTACATTTTGCATCATGCTATTTGTATCATTAGCACGGGTTCCGTCACGGAAAGCTTTCAGCTGCGTAATTGTGTACTGAACCTGCTGACCTGCCAGTGATGGGTAGCTGGCAGTCGGGTTACCTGAACCCTCTGGACCGTGGCAACCCATGCATGCTGGTACTTTAGTGGCTGTATTACCACCGCGATACACATCTCTACCCAGCAGCACTTTACTTTCATCGGCTGCATCTGTAGTTGTTTTCTGACTGGCATAATAAGCGCCAATATTCTTTGCATCGTCATCAGAAGCAACCAGAAATGCCATGCCCTGCATCACATCGTTGGTACGCTTTGATGCCTTAAAATCATTAATCTGCTTAACAATATACTGCTCATGCTGGCTGGCTAATTTAGGAAAGCCCGGAGTCACACTATTGCCATCGGCATTGTGACAACTGCCGCAACCTAATGCTGTCGCCATCGCTTCACCTGCAGCAACATCGGCTGCCATAGCAGCATTACTTGCAGTCATCATCGCCATACTAAAAGCAGCAATCAGAAACTTGAATTTCATTGTCTTTATTCTCCAATACTCTTATCGATTGTCGAACTGATTTAAATTTGATCAGATTCGGCAGACTCAAAATCATTAACTGGCCATATCACGGCACAAAAAAGTGGCGCAAGTCTACACCAGATGGCCGTTTTCAGCAATTTACCTGATCATAGAATGGCTGAAATAGTTGATTCAGAGTAAGATTCCGCCAAATAAATAACAAAGATACTCAATGAAAAATTACTACAATAGTGCCGAATTTTTAACCAGTGCCAGTCAGGCTACTCAATTTCCTGATCTTGAAGGCATAGAAATTGCCTTTGCGGGCCGCTCAAATGCTGGAAAATCAAGCTCAATCAATACCTTATGTGATATCACCAATCTGGCACGAACCAGTAAAACTCCTGGCCGCACACAGTTAATCAATTTTTTCACCCTGGATGAGCAGAGGCGGCTGGTTGATCTGCCGGGCTATGGCTATGCCAAAGTACCAGAAAAAATCCGCAGGGAATGGCAAAAGCTGATGGAGACCTATCTCAGTAAACGGGAGCAACTTACCGGCCTGGTCATTATTATGGATATTCGCCACCCGATGAAAGAATACGATCTGCAAATGCTGGAATGGTGCCAGCATTTTGCCATCCCGGTACACATATTACTGACCAAGGCCGATAAGTTAAAACGAGGGCCCGGAATGCAGTCTCTGGCTAATGTAAAAAAGATGCTAAAGACCGAAGGCCTTGAAGCCAGTGTGCAAATATTTTCCGCACTTAAAGCCACAGGATTAAAGGAATTGCAGACTAAATTAAATGAGTGGTATCAACTGGTAGAAAGCAGAAATTAAAGACGACACCAGGCCAGGATTAGACCCTGTAATTTTTTATTGAATTTATTCTGGCAAAAAAAATCCCCAACCCTTGGGGGGCTGGGGTTAACTAGAGACCAGCTTGGGGAGGCCAGTCTCAATTGTACCCGCTCAGGGAGGCAAGCGGGTTTGCGCCGGGCTTTAGCGCAATTCAAAAAGAGAAAAACTAACTCTTTCGCTAATAATTAAAGTTCATATTAAGGGGAAGTCAAAGCACAGCCGACGAGTGGTATCGGCTTTTTATGCTCTTCTGACGAACGGAAAACGTCAAAATTTAGTCTTATTTTTTGTTCGATACAAATCAACTGCTTAGCAAATAAATATAAATGTTTTTGTAGGAGCGAGTCTTTAGCTCGCGATTTTAACAGCCTGCAGGCATCGCGAGCTAAAGACTCGCTCCTACAGCAGTATGGTTTTCTTCTGCCTGTTCTATTACTAACTGTTTAGATTTAATTCATATCAGATATATTAAAAAATCGAAACTCAATGCGCCTCATCCCAGTTATCCCCAACACCAACATCAACCAGTAACGGAACATCAAGCTTTGCCGCCGATTCCATTTCTTGATGCACCAGTGCCGTCAGTTCATCCACATCTTTTTTCGCTACTTCAAACACAAGTTCATCATGCACCTGCATGACCATACGTGCACCCAGTTCTGATTTTTGCAGACAGTCATGCAGGGTAATCATTGCACGTTTTATAATATCCGCAGCCGTCCCCTGCATGGGTGCATTAATCGCTGTACGTTCTGCATATTGTCTACGCATACCATTGCGTGAATTTATTTCTGGCAAATAAAGTCTGCGCCCGAACAGTGTTTCTACATAACCCTGTTCATGGGCTGTTTCTTTAGTGCTGTCCATATAATCTTTTACGCCGGGATAACGATCAAAATAAAGATCCACATATTCCTGTGCTTCGTAACGCGTAATATTTAACTGTTTGGCAAGACCGAATGCAGACATGCCATAAATTAAACCAAAGTTAATAGCCTTTGCACTGCGACGCTGTTCGTTACTGACTTCATCTAACTCAAGCGAAAATACTTCTGCTGCTGTTGCGCGATGTATATCCTGACCTTCTGCAAATGCTTTTAATAAACTTTTATCTGCCGACAGGTGCGCCATAATTCTTAATTCAATTTGCGAATAATCCGCGGCTAATAATTTATAGCCTTTACTGCCGACAAAAGCCTGACGAATTTTTCGCCCCTCTGCTGAACGAATGGGAATGTTCTGTAAATTCGGATCAGAGGAAGACAGTCGCCCGGTAGCTGCAACCGCCTGATGATAAGAGGTATGCACACGCCCGGTATTTTCATCAATCTGTTTAGGTAATTTATCAGTGTAGGTTGATTTAAGTTTACTTAAGCCGCGATGCTCAAGAATTATTTTTGGTAAAGGATAATCTAATGCCAGTTCCTGCAATACATCTTCAGCGGTAGAAGGCTGCCCCTTTGGAGTTTTGCGAATCACAGGTAATTCCAGCTTCTCAAAAAATATCGCCTGTATCTGTTTGGGTGAAGCCAGATTAAATTCTTCTCCAGCTTCTTTATAAGCCTGCTGTTCAATTTCCTGCATGCGTGCAGCTAGTTCCTCACTTTGTTTCGCCAGCATTTTGCTATCGACTTTAACGCCATTGTGTTCGATATCCTGAATCACGCTCATTAATGGCAGCTCAATTTCTTTATATATTTTATAAAGTGGTTTATTTTTTTCTAACTGCGGGTGAATAGAATTATGTAAACGCAGGGTAATATCTGCATCTTCAGCGGCATAGGGACCAGCCACTTCAAGATCAATTTGATTAAACGTTAATTGCTTAACGCCTTTGCCCGCCACATCTTCAAAGTGAATCGTATTATGATTTAAAAATCGACTGGCCATGCTATCCATATCATGACGTTTAGTGGAATCCAGCACATAAGATTCCAGCAAAGTATCGTGAGCCACGCCCTGCATATGTATGCCGTGATTCATTAATACATGGGTATCGTATTTTAGATTCTGCCCCAGCTTGGCTTTATTTTTATCTTCCAGTAATGGTTTGAGCCCACCCAGTACAATTTCTTCTGCAAGCTGTTGCGGTGCGTCTTCATAGTCATGGCCAAAAGGCACATAAGCAGCCTTGCCTTCTTCAACTGCAAATGACACGCCCACCACTTTTGCCTGCATATAATTCAGGCTGGTGGTTTCTGTATCAAAAGCAAACAGCTTTGCCTGTTTTAATTTCTTTAACCAGGCATTAAATGATTTTTCATCCAGCACGGTTTCATATTCTGTGTCTATGACTTTTGCATCGGGCAGCGCATCACCACCGAGATCACTTAACCAGTTTTTAAATTCCAGCTCTGCGTATATTTCATTTAATTTTTCTGTATCGGGTTCACGCAGTAATAAATCCCCGGGCATCTCTTTTAACTTAACATCACAAACAATAGTGGCCAGCTGATAAGACAGGGGCAATTGTTCAAGGGTGTCGCGCAGGTACTCGCCCACTTTGCCCTTAATTTCATCGGCATGTTCTATCACGCCTTCCAGAGATTCATATTGAGTGAGCCATTTCACCGCGGTTTTCGGACCACACTTGGGCACACCGGGAATGTTATCTGCGCTATCACCCACCAGTGCTAAATAATCAATAATCTGATCTGCCCGCACCCCAAATTTTTCGATCACCGCATCCGGCGTCATTAAATGATTATTCATGGTATTAATCAGCGTCACCTTTTCGGTTACCAGCTGCGCCATATCTTTATCGCCGGTTGAGATCAGCACGTCCATGCCCAGAGCTTCTGCCTGAATCGCCAGAGTGCCAATTACGTCATCGGCTTCTACTCCTTTAATCACCAGTTTGGGATAACCCAGAGCTTCAACCAGATCGTGCAGTGGTTCAATCTGGGTGCGTAAATCATCGGGCATGGGGGGACGATTGGCTTTATACTCTTTATAAAGGTCATTACGAAATGTTTTACCCTTGGCATCAAAGATCACCACCATATGCTCAGGCTGATATTCAGCCACCAGTTTTTTCAGCATATTGATCACACCATATACCGCGCCCGTAGGCTGGCCACTTGAATTAGTTAAGGGCGGCAATGCGTGAAAGGCTCGGAACAAATAAGACGAGCCATCGACCAGAATAAGGGGTGGTTTTTTAGAAGCCATGCTATATTTTCTTGTAACTGTATGTGACACGCTATATTAATAGAATGGCCCAATAAAGCGAGACTAAAATGTCTGATAAACTCTCAAAATTTCCTCGTATTTCACCTGCCAGTGAAGCCTCACTCAATCGTGAGTCCTGGAAAATATTTCAAATCATGGCTGAATTTGTCGAAGGCTTTGAACGTCTTGCGCCGATCAATTCCTCAGTCAGCATTTTCGGCTCTGCCCGCATCAAGCCCGACCACCCCTATTACAAAACCGCCGAAGAAATTGCACAGAAATTATCCGATGCCGGATTTTCCGTAATCAGTGGTGGCGGCCCAGGTATTATGGAGGCTGCTAATAAAGGCGCTCAGCAGGGTAAATCCCTTAGTATTGGGCTGAATATTCAACTACCAAAAGAGCAACTACCCAATTCATTTCAGGATGTTAAATTGCATTTCCGCCACTTCTTTTCCCGCAAGGTCATGTTTGTAAAATACGCATCGGCCTATATTGTCTGCCCCGGCGGTTTTGGAACCCTGGATGAAATGGCCGAAATGCTCACCCTGGTACAAACCGGTAAGACACGAGCCATACCTGTAATACTGGTGAATAAAAAATTCTGGCTACCTTTACTGGACTGGTTTAAAAATACGCTACAGGCAGGCGACATGATTACTACTGACGACCTGAAATTATTTAAACTCATCGATGAACCGGATGAAGTGGTCAAGGCTATTTTTGATCACTATGAACATCGGGACATTAATCCTTCTGCGGAAGAACAGGAAATTTTGCTGCAACTTTAAGAACATGCTCTCTATAGAATTACTGCTACCCTGTAACTTAAAAAGCATCGTCATTCCCGAATGCCTGTGTCGGGAATTCAGTGACTTTACAGCACTTAAGTCGCTGGATCTCCGACACAGGCATTCGGAAATGACAATTTTTTTGTTTGCTATTTTCATATCTTACTCGATGATTCGAATATTTATATGCTTGTTATATCAGGCCTATAATTAACGATTTAAAAGATTAACAGACAACAATGTCTTAAATATAAGCAGGTACAAAGATAATATGAAAACACTGATAACCTTTTCAGCTTTTATTTTCTTTATTTATTTTTCTCTTTGCGCCGCCCTTTATTTTTTTCAGGACAACTTTATTTTCTTTCCACCCAGGCCTGATAATCAATGGTATTCAAAAATAAAATCTTTCGAATACTTTATAAAAACCGACTCGGCCACTCTACATGGCTGGAAGATTTCTAATAAAAATATTAATCATAAAGCATCCATTATTTATTTTGGTGGCAACGCAGAAGAAGTCAGCTATAACATTGAAGATGCCGATTTTTATTCGGCTCGACATCTGTTCTTTACCAATATGCCGGGCTTTGGCAGCAGCACCGGCACACCCTCGGAGCAAAGCTTCTTTAGTAATGCCCTGCAAACATACGATCATATTATTGAACAATATAATCTTGACCCTGAAGATGTATTTATAATGGGCAGAAGTCTAGGTTCATCTGTGGCTACCTATGTGGCCAGCAAACGAAAATCGAAAGGTCTGATTCTTATCACCCCCTTTGACAGCGTAGAAAATATTGCCGTTAATAATTACAGCTTATTCCCGGTTAAATTATTGCTTAAACATAAATTTAAAACCGAACAATACATCGATCAGGTTAATGCGCCTATTATGTTTATTGCCACAGATAATGATGGCGTGATTCCCGCGACCAATCTTGCTAATTTATACGAACCCAGGGCAGAAAAAATTAACCTGTTAAAAATAAATGATGCCGATCATGGCAGCATTAGTCATAAAGAAAAATATTTCTCCTATATCAATGGCTTTATTTTATCTAATAGCACAATTGAAAATTGAGTCTACTCAGACTATCAGGCAAAATACCCGCGCTATGCAACAAATCATTAAAAATATAGAAACCTTTATCGAATGGACAGGCCGCACCATTTCCTGGCTCACTCTGGGCATGGTACTGCTGACCTTTCTTGTTGTGCTATTGCGTTATGTTTTTAACACCGGCTGGATTGCATTACAGGAATCCATCAACTACATGCACGCTCTGGTATTTCTAATTGGTGCGGCCTACACCCTGAAGCATAATGAACATGTGCGAGTAGATATAATTTATTCAAAACTCAGTGAACGCGGCAAGGCGTGGATTGATCTATCAGGTCACATTTTTATTCTACTGCCGGTGATGCTGTTTATTTTCTGGATTAGCTGGGGTTACATAATAGCCAGCTGGAGTGTATTTGAATCTTCAGCTGAAGCGGGAGGCCTGCCTGCGGTCTACCTGTTAAAATCATCCATAATACTTATGTCTGTGCTGCTGATATTACAATCCTTCGCACAGATACTGAAAGCCGTAAATACATTATCAACCAGAGATAACGCCTGATGGAATTAATGGCAATCTGGTTATTCGTCGCTGTCTTTATTCTGCTGCTCGCAGGTTTTCCTGTTGCCTTCACTCTGGCCGGCACCGCATTAATGTTTGCCGCCAGCGGCCATTACTTTGAAGTATTTGATAGCGCGTTTCTCGAAGCCCTGCCCAATCGCCTGTTCGGCATAATGATGAACCAGACACTGGTAGCCGTGCCCCTGTTTGTATTTATGGGCGTGATGCTGGAGCGCTCACGCATTGCAGAAAATTTACTCGACACCATGGCGCTTTTATTTGGTTCTAAAAAAGGCGGCATTGGTTTCTCCGTTATTATCGTCGGCATGCTGCTCGCCGCCAGCACTGGCATAGTCGGTGCCACCGTAGTCACCATGGGGCTGCTCTCCCTACCCACCATGTTAAAACGCGGCTATGATCCACAAATTGCCTGCGGAACAATCTGCGCCTCGGGAACCCTGGGGCAAATTATTCCGCCCTCCATTATTCTGGTATTACTGGGGGATGTTTTATCTTCAGCCTATCAACAGGCGCAACTGGATATGGGCATCTTCAGCCCGGAAACTTTATCCGTAGGTGATTTATTTATTGGTGCTCTTTTACCGGGGCTATTACTTGTTGCACTCTATCTTGGCTACCTGATTTTAATCAGCCTGATTAAACCCGATGCCATGCCGGCGATACCAGCAGAAGAACGCCAGCTTAACCGTGGCGATTTAATAAAACAGGTAATGAAAGAATTAATTCCGCCACTCACATTAATTTTCACCGTGCTGGGCTCAATTATTGCCGGCCTTGCCACCCCCACCGAAGCCGCCGCCGTGGGTGCGATGGGCGCGATGATTTTAGCAACCATTAAAAACCAGCTAAGTTTAAAAATACTGCGCGAGGTTATGCAAAACACAACTCGCATTAGCAGTATGGTGTTTATGATTTTAATTGGTGCGTCTATTTTTTCATTAGTGTTTAGAGGTTTTGAAGGTGACGAATTAATCCGGGATTTTTTAACAGATTTACCCGGCGGCACTTACAGTGCTTTGTTTCTGGTTATGCTGGTAATGTTTCTGCTGGGTTTTGTGCTCGATTTTATTGAGATTACTTTTGTGGTGATTCCTATAGTTGGGCCGGTGTTGCTGGCGATGGGGATTGATCCTGTCTGGCTGGGTATTTTAATTGCTATTAATTTGCAGACTTCATTTTTGACTCCACCGTTTGGGTTTGCTTTGTTTTATTTGCGGGGAGTGGCGCCGGATAGCATTAAGACTGTGGATATTTATAAAGGGGTGATGCCGTTTATTTTGATTCAGATTCTGGTTATGGGGATGATTGCTTATTGGCCTGGGATTGCGGTTTGGTTGCCTGGGGTTGTTATGGGTTGATTGTTTTTGGTTTTAATCTGAGGGTTGATTATTTTTTTAATTCGGTGGTTTCGCCTGTTGGCGACTCACTTTTCTGTCTGCAGCAACAGAAAAGTAAGCAAAAGAGTGCCGCCCCGAATCACAAGCCCTCATTAAACAGCAATGAGGGTACCCTCGTCACTCGCAATTTATGTGGCCGCTGCGGGACTCACGAATTACAAACAACGTAATTCGCTCAGACATCCTCGCGGAAGGCCCCACATAAATCACTCGCTCCTCAGCTTGCTCAATGGGGAGGTAGTTCAAAATCAAAGTCAAATGCACAACAAAGCCCGTCGTTCCCGCGCAGGCTGGAACCCAGCGACTTTGGTTTTAATTTACCCTCTTTATTCTAATTGTGTATTTCCTTATAAATCAAAATTATATTACTATTAGTGGGGTTAGGTTCTGGGGAATAGCAAAGGATATGAATACTTCCCATTATTCAATAGATAGTGCGCGGTATAATCACCATAAAATGCCACATGCTATATATATCACTGTTAGGAGTTTTTAAAAGGAAAAATCATGTTTGATGATGAATTTATTTCAGAGCTTTCAGAAGATCCTCAAGAAGCTGCAAAAGCTATTTGTGATATGTTTGTTGAACTTCATAGCACAAAATGGGGAGGCAGCATAAATAGATATGATGAATATGTTTCATCATATGCACTTCTCGATGCCTATATTGAGGAAAACAATCTAGAACACAAATTACCCGTACTTAGCACTAATAGAAATGAAAATATTGAGAATATAATCCAATCTATTTATGTAATTCAAAGCGCATTAGATAAAGAACTAACTGATAATGTTGTTGAACATCTGAAAAATAAATTCCGCTCAAAGTTCAAAAATACATTTGGAATCGAATCGGGGTCAGTACACAGATATTCCTAATATAAGTGATATCTGTGTACTGACCCCAATAACGCGCGTACTCAATAAAGAATGCAAGCACTTAATGATGTTATTTTTATAAGATTTGGAGGGAGAATGAATAAATATTATCTGCTAATAATAATTTTTATTACATTAACTGGATGTTATTCAACTGTACCTTTAACTTCTCCAGAATCTGATAAAGAGTCAAAAATATTTTCACCGCCAGCTGATATGTCATATATTTATATATTACGAGATAACTGGGGAGCACATCACTTTATAGAAGTAAATGGAAAATCGATTGGAGATTTATCAAATGAAACTTATTTTCTTCTTAAAGTACAACCGGGTGAATATAAAATTAAGGTAGGTTTGCAGTTGTCAGCAGAAGCTAAGAAAAAATTAGGAGCTGCTAATATTGATATATTTACGGAGCCCGGTCACATGTATTTTTTACGTATTCAAACACCTTCAACAGGATTCGGTATTCCTGCAATTTTAACCGTGCTACCTATCGGCGAAGGCAAAAAATACGTCCTGAAATTCAAGCGTGCCAAGTATAATTTCAACTAATGCTATCTATTCTCAATTTTGAATACATAATATTTAAAGAGCAATACGTACATGCTAACACTCTCTAAAAAAATATATTTGTTACAGAACATATTTTGTATATTTACCATATCGATAATTTTATTATTTTTATCTGGTTGTCAATTAGTACCGCCTGATGAGAGAACTCGTTACGGAGACACTAAACTTATGTGGGCAGCAAAAAATGGTGATATTAAAACTGTTAAAACTTTACTGGAAGAGAGCTCGGGCATTAATGAACGACACCCTGCTACTGGTGAAACACCATTAATTTACGCGGCCAAGAAAAATCACACAAATATAGTTAAATTACTAAAAGACAATGGCGCAGACACAAGCATTAGAGATAATATGGGTAATAGCGCTCTTGACTGGGCCTCAAGAAATGGAAGTAACGATGCTATCAAGATCATTTTAGATAATGATAAGGAACTCAATGCAAGCTCTTTGATATCGGCTATTTATTCCGGTGATTTAGATACCGTTAAATTTCTTTTAGGGAAAGGGGCACCAGTTAATTCCTATGATTCTTATGGAGACACTCCTTATCTCGCAGCAATAAAAGCTGGAAACAAAAAAATAATATCATATATCTTGAAGCAAGGTGGGGATATACATGCAACTGATAAACTAGGCCGTTCAGCTATTCTGCTGGCTTCGCAGACAGGCTCATTAGGCATTGTTTCTGATTTGATTGATCAGGGTAGTGATGTTAATTCGAAATCAAAGGATGGTTACACAGCTCTGATGTACGCTTCTGTTAATGCACAAGCGGGCACTGTTCAATTCCTGTTGGATAATGGGGCGAATCCAAACTTGCTTGATAACAAATCAAACAGTGCTATTTATCTTGCTGCAGCTAGAAAACAGTGGTTTATTGTAGAACTTCTACTAGATGCTGGTGCAGACCTGTCGATTAGACCAGAAGAAGAGGTATATAAGGCAACGCATATTATCGCTCCCTTGTATGGTATTGCCGGAAATTATTATCTAAATAAAAACAATAAAGAAAAAGCGACAATGTATTATTTGTCGTCAAAAAAGTTCTATATAAATTTGTCTAAACAATATGAGCAGCAGCTTGATGACGCAGAAACAAGAGAAATGTTTTCGTTAATTGGTAGAGGTTTGTTGGTGGTAGCTGCATTTGCAGTCGTACAAAAAAATTCAGAGTCGCAGGCTAAACAACAATCACGACTAACTGCATTAAGAAATAAGCCAAAGAGTTATTCTGCATATAACAGTAATGCTTCAGCTCTTTATCCAAAGTATTACAATCTAAACCAGGCGTTATCTGCAGGACGAATTCAAAAATATAACGAATGGTTGATTCCTGACAATGAGGCCAGCCAGAGTATAGATAAAATTAAACAAAAATATAAAGAGCGTTCAGCCTGGGCTTTTAAAAAAGCTAAAAAAATTGAACAGATAATTTCATGCCTCAAAATGAGCAACCAGGAAAATATTAAAAACTGCGGCAAATAATTAAACATCTGAGGCATTGATAATTGGAGTCACTGGGGTCAGAATGAGCCTCCCCCGCGTTCTGGGTTCCTGCCTGCACTCCAGGAGTACTTTGTCGCTTCACTCGGGCGCGCAGGAATGACAGTGGTGTTGATATAGGTTTGTTTTTGACCTTCTTTTGACTTTAAGGTTTTGACTTTGAACTACCCTCCCCATTGAGCAAGCTGAGGAGCGAGTGATTTATGTGGGGCTTTCCGCGAGAACTGTCTGAGCGAATTACGCTGTTTGTAATTCGTGAGTCCCGCAGCGGCCACATAAATCGGGAGTGACGATGGAACCCTCATTGTTTTTTAATGAGGGCTTGTGATTGGGGCGCATTTTCTTTGGTTCGGTTTCTTTTGTGCGAGCAAAAGAAATGAACTTGTAGTGGTCAAGTAAATCTGGACACATTAATGAGAACAAATTAATTGTTCAGCTGCATCTGGCGACAGGTAGTTATTATAACTATGACCTCTTGCCGTGTTGTAATGCAGAATAATATATTTTA
>Ga0316209_1001358_pt1 | contig 26117 bp, 21 predicted proteins | sample 6monopyrite_MG_FD_204945 | JGI IMG/M metagenome (GOLD analysis project Ga0316209, IMG submission 204945) | Microbial mat bacterial communities from mineral coupon in-situ incubated in ocean water Damariscotta River, Maine, United States -... | ecosystem: Environmental > Aquatic > Marine >...
ATCTACGCCAACAAGAAAAAGGTCGTGCTGACATATATCCGGCCTCTTAGTGGAAGCTTTATTTTCGTGAGCTTCCGGGCCCAAATGAGAACCGCACCTGACCGCCTAAAACACCCACTCGGTTTCAATGAACCATGTCCAGACCAGGCTCTTGCCAGGGCGGTGTGGCATTTTTTTCATCTTGCTGTTCGCACGATGTGAAGGTATTAATTCAAGTGAATATTTTTTAAGTATTTCACCTAAGTTAATGGTCATAGTATGATCCAATATGGCACTAGATTTCAAGGGGCGTCCATCTCATCACCCACAATAACAAAAAAGCTGAATTCACTCTAAGCCTTTGTTTTTGCTGACGACTTAACATGGGTGCCTCAAGAAGCCTCTGTTGCTCATTTTTTGGCTCCAACGCCCTAAGGCCACTTATTAGGGCATTGAGGCTGTAAGTCGCCTATTTATATAATGTGAGTTTGTGTTTAAATAATTAATTTCATATTAAAGTAATAATAATTAAAAATGAAACCAAATATCTATTATCTATCATTTAATCAATTGATCTATCTCATTATTAGCTAAGTGGAAACTGTAGTTAACTTATTCAAAGTATTTATTTTTTTCGTGGATAACTTATTAATAAAGCGTGTAATGAAAAAATATTATGAGGTCGCACTTTGTTTTCTACTGATGGCTTGAACGGCTCCAATAAATAGAAAAGCATATCTATTTAAGCGCGACGTTATCTAAATATATACTGGGATAATACTATGAACCCATATTGGACTCTTGCGAACTTTGTCATAGCAATGTCGCTACTTCTGGCCTCACCTATCACAAATGCAGATGAGTGGTCTGGCCATATTTCTGGATATCTAGGTTTTAAGACTATGAATAGTAGCGATTGGCCTGATATCGACACGCATTTCTCTATGGGGCCTATCTTCGATATTAAAAAAGACTCATGGCCAATCAGTATTGCGCTAGATTTAATGGATACAGGTTCAGAACATGAGCGTGGTGGCTTGAAGGATTTAGCACATACCACAGAGTATCATCTTGGTGTACGTAAAATCTTCATGGACCAGGACTCGAAAATTCAACCCTACATCGGAGGTGGTGTTTCATACATGTACGCCGAACTGGAATACCAGGAGATCAGCTCAACAAGGACACAGGATGATACAGATCTGGGCATTTGGATTGGAGCAGGAATGTATTATGAAATGAATCCTAGTTTTGTACTTGGATTAGATCTGCGTTATTCGCATGGTGAAGTAACTCTTTTCGATCAGGAGCGAAAAGCAGGGGGGATTTATACTGGTGTAACGGTTGGATATCAATTCTAAAAAATTTTTGTGACGGCGAATAACTTATCCAGATACCCACCGTAACACTCAACCCTCTCGGCCAAATCACCAAAAAACAGGTCAAAATCGATAGCTTAAACCCACACCGCCCCAGAATAAATCACGCAATAACTCGTCGCCGGTATCACTAATCCGGACACCCACAATAACAAAAAAGCCGAATTCACTCTAAGCCTTTGTTTTTGCTGACGACTTAACATGGGTGTCTCAAGAAGCCTCAAGAAGCCTCAGTTTGACCCCTTTGATTTGTCTTTGATTCAGCCTCCTCAAAACTAACAATTAAAAATATTCGTAATTAGCAGCAAACCTTCTGCCCACGATATGTAATCTCTTTTGTATGATCTTTTTCTGTTTTATTATCAATTACAGGTTTCACATCAGCATCGACTACTGGCTGACCTCGATAATAGCGAACATGGACTTTAGGTTTATCTAATGCTTTATCAGCAACCTTATTTTCTACAGGAATGACCTGAATCATTAATTTATCAGAACAGTCTTTCAATTCCACTGAACCAGACTGGCTTGCATATGCAAGGAATATAGCAATTGCCTGTTCATTATCAAGATTAACACGCACTCCGAATTCTTTATTAACCATCCTCTGGCATTGCATCATTAACTTAATGGTTTCTCGCGATAATGTCATCGCCTAGTCTCCCCTCAATGTATATTTGGTCAATTAATATTAAAATATAATAATATGCAAATATAATGCCTACTCATACCCAACATAATAAATTCTTATATTACAATCACTTAAATGCTTGGCTAAAAATTAGTCATATTGTTTATACCAAGATGCACCAAATGAAACCTGCTGCAGTACAATTGCTGTGCAGTCATGTTCCGTATAAGCCAAAACACTCAATCTCAAAATATCAATGGTGTCAGACTCGATTGATACATACATCATGCATCTAACTCCGTATATTTCTTAGCATTGCCCTTTGCTTTTTCTACGGGGTATTTTTGTTCGTTGTGGCACGGATATATCGACGGGGGAATCTTTTGAGCACAGAACCAATGGGTTGAGGATAAATTATTCCCCTCAGCCAAATCACCAAAAAACGAGTCAAAATCGATAGCTTAAACCCACACCGCCCCAGAATAAATCACGCAATAACTCGTCGCCGGTATAACGGTTGCTGTCTCGATTAATAGCCAGGCTATAACTGGTATAGGCATACACTTCCAGTTTATCAATCGCCTGATAAGAAACTCTCGCCAGTAATTGACCATGGTTGATGCCGTTGTGTCCATCAACAACGTAACCCGAATTAAACCCAAGCCCGGCACGTAAATTGAGCGAGAGCGTATTATCGATACGATAGCCTTTATTAATGGCCACTTCGGCAAATGCACCCTCTGCATCAAATGAATAGTAAATGTTACTTACGATCTGAAAGCGTTTTTCGTAGAAATAGACCAGGTCAAGATTGATTTCATTATCATTTGAACGGCTGCCTGATTCGCGCGACCTGATATGGTTATAGCCAACAAAAAATTCAAGATTATCGAGTAACTTTGTTGCATAAACAATATTCAGATTAAACTCTGAATAGTCTGTATTAATAGCGTCCGCGATCCAGGGGACAATATTAATGTCTTTATAATTAAATTCGGTTGAAGCGGAGTAAATACTTTTACCTGAGAGATTATCGCGACCCTCTGTGACATAGCGACTCTCCCACAGCAGGTGTGCGTGCCACTTGAACTCCTCTTCGAGTTTGGTTCGATATGGTTTTTCAAGTCGGAGATTACCACCGGCACCAATTTCGACATCGCGGGGTTCATTGTCTTCAGTATTTTGTGCCATCACAGGTGCCGATAGCCCCATCAGGATGACGAAAATAAAACGCAATAGAAACTCTTTCATTAATAATGGTATAGAAAAATAAGGGTAAAGGGCCGCCCCAAACTGCCAGGCGGATCGGTCGGCCAAAAGGAGTAACCCTGGCCAGCTTGTATGGTATCACTTTTATCACCCATTCTATTGCTGAGTATTGAATGATGCCGACGGACTTTCGGGTTCGCTTTTTTTATCCATGTCAGGCGAACCTTCAGGTGGGTACTTGATGGTATCTTTAACCTGTTTACGGTAATCCTTGGTAAATTCCGGGAATGGAAAGGATTGTGAAGCGACCCATTGCGCGACCTGCTTCGAGGCTGCGTGTTGTTTTTTACTGTCCATCCCTGTGTCTCGACTATGGTAAAGCGTTCTTGATGGAAACGCGAAAGCCGTGCCCGCATCAGCGACAATTTCCGTTACCCGCAATATCACATCTTCCTGCACCGAGAGAAACTCATTCCAGTCAGCCGTATCGACATATCCAAGCAGTTCAAGATTAATGGCATACTCACCAAGCGCTGTCACTCTAACCCGCGCAGGCTCTTCAGTAATGCAGGGGTGTGCCAGCAGCATCTCGCGCAGCCGCACGAGCACAACACGAAGCTGGTCTGTCGTGGTTTCGTAGCGCAGCCCAATGCTCATCTTCAACACCATCTGATTTCGTTTGCTCATATTGACGATATGCATTTTGGCAAAGTCGGCATTAGGAATCGTGGTTATCGTTCTGTCAGGCCCGCGGACGCGGGTGGAGCGCAACCCGATCTCCTCGACAGTTCCCACCCGCGACAGACCGGGTGACTCATCACCGAAACGGCAGAAGTCGCCAACCCGCGCCGGGCGATCGGCAAAGATATTCAGTGTTCCAACAAAGTTCTCCAGTGTACTTTGGGATGCTAGTGCGATGGCAATACCACCGACACCCGCGCCGGCTATCAGGCCGTAAACCGGTATTCCCATGTTATGCAGAAACTGGAAGATAAACCCGATGATGAGCAGGATTCCTATCGTACGTTCGGTAAACTTGATCAGGTGTGCATCAAGGCTGCCTTCGCTGATTCGCGGTGAAGTTGCAATAACAGCATCGGCTACCCATTTCATGGTGAGCCATACCAACCAGATAGCACCCACATAAACAGCCATCTCGGTAAGATAGGAATACACGGGTCTGGCCAAACCCGTAGAAACGACATGCTTCAGGATAAATGCTTCCATAAGAACCATAAGGAAAATCAAGGCTAATGGCGTGCTGACACGGGGCAGATAGGTACGGTAAGTGCCATCCCATGGCCGAATTCGTGTAATTTTGTATAAAATTATGATCAGCGCTGCAACAAGTCCAATCAGCAGCAGCTCAACAATCCACTTCCAGAGCACCTGATCGAACACAAGCACCTTGCTCCAGTCGGGCAGTGACTCGACCCACTTCACCGGTATCATCCAACCGGTGATGTGCTGCAAGGAATAGTAAAGGTTCTTAGACGGCATGGGTCGCTGGTATGGCTGTGACTGTATCAGCTCGTAGTAGTCACGTACCCTTTGCATTGTACCGGGGCTAAACAAATACTCTCCTGTACGCTGGCCCTGTTTAACCTGCGCAATGACAATGCCGGTGTGCGGAATACGCCATCGCGACGGCAGTGTTACCCCAGTCCCCGTATTAATCCCCGTATTAGTCCCAGTATTAATTTCAGTACCAGACTCTGCTTCTGTTTCTTTGGGTGCACCGGGCACCTCACTCAAGTCATTCAACTCCAGGCGTGCAATAACTTCCCATAAAAGAATGACCGTTTCCGAAGCCACTTCATGGTGAGCAGCGGGTGGTATGTCACTCAGGTCCAGCAAAGATGCAGCCTTGACCATGTCCTGTCGGGTTTTCTTATAAGTGGCAGGACCGGGTGATTCCCGGTATTTGTTGTAGGACTGGCCAGTGGCATCGGTAATCGCCAGGAAGCTTTTTAATGTTGCATAAGGACTGGAGGTGTCAGCGGGCTCTAATGGATTTTGAGCCCATGCGATGCTACTGAACAGCAGCAGAAGCATCAGAATCAGGACGCTACTGATGCCAATACGGCGGTCTGTGTTTCTGTAAAGCGTTAGTAACATGCACGTGCTCCCATATCATTACCACAAATAGTTGAGTTGGGCCTCGAGAACAAAGAGATGTCCGACTCGAATCGGAACAATATTCTTAAATTTATCGACATCATCTTTATTAATACCTTTTTGATGAATTTAACGCAATGCGTACTAAACGAGATTCTCCCGCCTGTACCTGAACATAGCGCCATCATAGCCATTTCACTTTGCGCAACAATAGAGCGCCAACAATTAACCCCATAACGCCCAGCAATGAGCGCTAACGCAAGAAGGGTTACGGTTACCATAGTCTGGACTTTCATGATCGGGTTCAGGCGATGGCGGGTGATAGAAATGCACGCATTCATCGGTTACTTCCTTAATACAATGTTGGCAGGCCTGTGAGCCATTCTGTGTGTTCAAATATGGAAGATGACATTTAGTTTTACAGAGACTAATCTTTATCTTCACGAATTCGGTTCCGATATTCCTCTTTTAAAGATGCCTGCAAATCTTCCACGGTATCACTTTCATCTACAATTTCACTTCCGAGTAATGTTTCAATAGCATCTTCCAGGCTAACAACCCCTTCATCCTGGCCAAATGAATCTTCAACAATAAAAATATGCGCATTTTGTTTAAGGAAACGTTGTAACAATTGCTGAACAGGTAAGTCTTCAGAAACTCGATGAATGGCTTTTGCAAATAGTTTGATGGCTGAGTCACCTTGTCCCTGACGCTCCGCTTCATAGAGATCACGACTCAAAACCATGTGCTGACTCGTACCACTTTCATCATAGACAGGGATTCTGGAGAACTGACGGGTCTTTTCATTATCCAACGCATCTTTCACCGTTGTCACTTCACTTAAAGAGTGAACGACACTACGTGGAGTATAAATTTGCTGCGTCTTTATTTCTCTTAAACTTAATGCATTAGATAAATACTCATTTTCATGCTTACCTAAGCTACCCAGTTTGTGACCGAGTGAGGCTAAAGCAATAATCTCATCTCGACTTACATTGTTATCAGCGTTATGACTGAATAATCGGGTTATAAGACCTGAAAGCCAAACCAGTGGATAGACCAGTTTAACTAACCAGACAATGACATGTGCTGAAGGGATGGCTAATGGTCGCCAAAAGGTAGCGCCTAATGTCTTGGGAATAATTTCTGAAAAATATAAAATCGCCAGGGTTAAAAGTACCGCAATCAACGTTTCCCATTTAGCACCAAATACATGGGCCGCCTGAGCCCCTACACCAGCCGCACCCATGGTATGTGCGAACGTATTAAGAATCAGAATACTGGAAATGGATTCATCCAGGCGCTCTTTGACTCTAACAAGTACTTTGCCACTGCGAGGTGACTTAGATGAAACACTTTGTACATAACCCGGTGTTACCGAAAGCAACACCGCTTCAAGAATAGAGCACAAAAATGACACGCCTATTGCTATTGTCAGATATATAAATAACAAGGTCATAGTAAGCTTCCTAATTAATTCACATTTAGTTTTTTATCGTGCTCTAGAGTTAATAACCAGTAAAACTCATTTAACAGGCTTAGGCTCCGGGAACTTCCAGCTGCCATTCAGGATTTCCTTCTTCGGTCGGTAGAGCCTTACAATATAGTTCCAGCCCTTCACGATCGGAAGAAAGTTGTCCGCCTTGGGGTCACCGCCGAAGCGAATGGTGATGCTTCCGTCTTTGTCTTTCTTAGCAGTGACGTTGTTGAACGAGTAGGCCTTGTACTTGTTGACTGGTATAAAACCCTTGTCGTCGTAAAGGGTCACGGACCAGAAGGCGTCCACCGGTACGTCCTTGACGGTGAGGGTGTACGGGGTCTTGCCGTCGTTCTTCTCGGGGACCACATTCACGTAGCTGGCCGCATCTGCCGGCAGCGCCCCCCAGCCGAGGGCGGCACCGAACATCCAGTAGGCCGGGTCCAGCTCTTCTTTCTTGCCGAACATCTTGGAAGTATCCGAAAGGGTGGATGTGATCACGTTGATCGTCTCCCGCATCTTCTCCACCTCATCCTTCTTCCAGTCGGGCACCTCAAACTTTCCGATATCCGCCTGCTTGACGACGACGGCATCCTGAAGTCGAAACGCCTCTTTCATATCTTTCTCGTCATTTGGATCCGCAAAGGTTCGAACGGTCATTAACACATACCGCGATCCGACCTTTTCTTCTGTCAATGTGCCGGTCTTGGGACCATAGAGACCCCAGATCGAATGATCCTGGCTCACGATCATCAAGGACTGGTAGCGCCCCTTGGTTTCCGGCATTGTGATCGTGACCGGAGACCTCAGATCCCACACGCCGAACGAGTAGAGCGTGTCCCGGTTGCCCCTGATAGTAATCTGGTTGTTTACGTCGTAGGGCTTGCGGTTATGGTGGAACTTTCCAAAGTTGTTGAAGCTCTCGATGTAGCCTTTCATCTGAATGTCCGATTCAGCACGGACGTAGTTGGCGGCGGAGACCTTAACGGGATCCGCAGCGTGAGCCGTCGCCAAAGCAAATACTGAAATGCCTGTAAAAAAAAAGGCTTGTAGTGTTCGATGTAGTCTCGATTGTGTGTTCATAACTGATTCTCCTTTTGTTAGTGTTCTGCAGTCAGCCACGCCGTCTGCAAAACATCGACGTAAATAGTTAAACTTTATTTAACCTGTTCAATTTCGCTTGGACGCCAGCTTTTATCTATCCATGCTTCCAATGGTCCATACATACGCAGTGCAACAAACCAGCTTTTTCCTGGAATAGTTTGCAACCAGTTATTCTCAAAACCAGCAGGTGCTTCAGGAGCGAAATAGATATCATACGATCCATCGTCATTCATTTTAAGACCTTCGGTTTGACTTCCAACTGTTGGGTATTTCTGATCTGTCTGTAGTTGTGAACGCGTTTGTGTGTCATATATTGTTAATGCCCAGAACAGTTTGGCAGGAGGATTAGCCGGAATATTGATTTTATAGGTAAGTGCGCCATCCATAGGTTGTTTTGCAGCATCTACATAGGCCATACAATAATCAGAACCAGCTCCGGGAACAGTAACAGCCATTGCCGGTGTCACAGCAGTATAGGGATAATGGAAAGTTACTTTGGCATCAGTATTCATCGTTTGTCCGTCTTTACCGTTGAAGAATACGTTTTTATCAACCCATCCCATCATCCAGGCGCTGTTTGAACCAGGATAAGTTTCTATTCCTTTCATATTATCAACACTTCCACTAACCCTTGGGTACCAAAGTATCGATCGGGCGGTGGCATTTGCTATGGCTACGGCATCGGTTAAAATGCGTTTCATTCTTTCATCAGGATTAAATTCTTTGCCTTTCTCAATACCAATTGAAGCTAATAGTCCGCGAGTTTCAGCATCAATCATTTCCAGGGGTTCTTCCTGAATAACAGCATTTACATGCTCATAAAAATGATAATCGTTGTCGTGGATTGTATTTAACTCTTTCCCTGATCCACTAATAAACTCCATTTTTCTAGGATTGTCTTTCTCCGCTAAAGGATAAACTTTTAGATTTTCTGTTATGTTTTTAACCGCAGCTTCCATACCGTTGGCGATGGAGCCACGCATAAATGTCCAAACTCGGTAAGTAGGAGATTTCACCACGAAATAACCTGTTGGAATGTCTCCCTCGTAGTCAGGTGGTAGTAATAAGAATTTTCCGCCTTTTCCCTTATCCGGACCCATAGGACCCACATCCTGCATGTACCTAAACCATGCATCATTAAAAGCGCCCAGCATACCCGGTGGTACTTCAACAACCGTTGCTCCGGTTTCTTTTAAATTAAAGGTAGGTAATACATAAAGCGTAGAGGTGTTACCCGTTAAGAAGTAGGGTTTCGAATCCATTAATTTGTCATAAATAAGAACCTTATTATTGTGGTTAGTCCCAAGAGCTTCAGGTCCAACCATAAGTTGTCTTACAGAGGCTGCAGACATCGTTTTTAAAAAGACATCCACACCGCGCATTTTGTCCAGGTTTTCGTAAACCAACTCTGCAGTTTCAGGAAGCGGAGCCCCATCCTTAAATTTTAATGTTCCGATTGAAGTCTCAACGACGTCAGGAGTATGAAGACCCTCCGGTAATTTTGTTGTTTGTGAATAAGTTTTTAGCTCTTGTGGGCGCATCTCCGGGGCCTGCGCCTCCGGAGCAGACACTTTCTTATCTGTCATATTAGTTTTGTCCTCGCAGCCTAAAATACCTAGGCACAATAATCCGAGTAGCAATATTTTCGTCTTCATTATTTTCTCTCCCTAATTGAATCGGTTTCAGTTTTCTCAAAGCGTGTTCTTGCCGGCCTTTCGACCGCAGTCAATCTGCAGCTTGTCTATCGATTTAATGTTGTCATATCTTTATTTTGCATCCGGATTGACTCAGGTCCGGATCAGAGTCGAGGACTCTTTCCCAATCCACTCGCTGCCATAAAGCGTAGAAACCCACACGCGAGTCAGTGCCTCTTGAATCTGTTTCGGTTTGCTTCTCTGGTGTTGCCCGAATGCCTCAATGATCGTATAGGCATCAAGACGATTGAGCGCAACGGCGACGGGGCGCGCATCAAAGTCAGGGATCAAACCCTGCTTCTGATCTGCCTCTATGCGTGCACAAGCGGCTTCATCGAATTGTCCGAGAAACTGCTTCCAGTCTTTTTCAAAACGCTCGTCGGTAGTGGCTGCATCGGCAACGGCTCGCACTAAAGGACCTTGTTGATAACAGACACGAACCAGCCCTGTAAGCGACTCGTTGACCAGAACTACGGGGTCACCGACACCTGCAACCCAGGGTCCGGCAGCCTCAAAAATCTCGTCCTGTAATATGGCCAGCAAGCTTTCCATGACTTCATGCAAATCGTTGAAATACTGGTAAAACGCTGAACGGCTAACGCCTGTTGAAGCCATTAGAGAGCTTACTTTCATATCACGAAATGGATGCGACCAGATGAAATCCAGTGCGCTATTTAGAATTGCCGCCCGCGTACGTTCGGATTTACCGATTTTGGTAGAGGGTTGTGGACTGACTCGTAACGGCGATGGCTTTTTAATCCCTGACATCTGATTACTCTGGTAACTGATTGTTCTGACTTGTCGTTACACAATATAGGCGACTTGTCAGTTTTTAAACTACATGGCACCGAAGCCTGACTGCTAAGCCATTCTTTAGTGTTAGTAATAAATTATTTTGTGCTTTCCTCAGCAGGTGCAGCAGGAGCACTATTTTGTATGGTAGCGCCTTCCACTGCCCCTACAGCCTTTAGTAAAGCCTCGCACTGAGCCATTTTTTCTTCAATTCCTTCAGATTTTTTAACGCATTCCTTATATTCCTGTAGTGTTTTCGTCTTTTCTTCAGTGTATTCCGCCTGTGCTTCGTCCTTTTTATCGGCGGGCGATGAACAAGCTGCCAGACTCAAAGCGACAACAGTAGTCAGTAGAACAATGTGTGTTTTCATTTTTTAATCCTTGTTTTGTTATGTGGGGTAGGTAGTAACAATTAACACAAACTAGAAATATCAAATATTAGTCATATTTTCTTTAGTCATATCTTCTCATGCAACTATCTGAATAATAATGAGCATTAACACTAATATTGGTAAACGGTTGCAAGCTCACCCGTGGCGGTGACAACCGTTTAATACCTGACATGCAGTTAAATAATATTGACACCGTGTCAGTTTGTCAAGCTGCATGGTACCGTATCCTGATGTACTGCGCCTGTTGATTACGGACTTAGCGAGGGACTAATCTTAACGTTGGCCTTGTAGCCAGACTGTATTTACTTTTACAATATTTTATATGAACTAAAAGCGGGTCTGTTTTTGATCTTTGCTGACAAAATCAATCGTTTATAGTCTGCTGCACTAACTAGATTTAGTCGCTTTTACGCCATGCGTTGTAAGCCCCGCCTTAGATGTGAATTTGAGGCCTCCGTTGTTTAAAGCTGTCGGCTATCATTACCTCTAAAAACAGGCATGGCTGTTTTTCTTATATGATTTTTATATTTAAGTACCCTGGTTATAAGCAAAACAAATAGTGCATTTCCCTATGCCTGTTATTTGCTATTTTTACTTTGTACTGTTTCAAATTCACATCATTAACGTATCGGTTTTACCTTAAATAACAAAGCATACAATACCGGTACCACCCCCAGTGTTAACAACGTTGAAAACAACAGACCGGCCATAATAGCAATCGCCATGGGTTCCCACATCTCACCACCGCCAAGGTATAGCGGTATCAGGCCAAGCACGGTTGTTGCTGTCGTCAACAAGATAGGTCGAAAACGTTTAATAGCAGCTGAAATAATGGCTTCATAAGGAGTCAAACCAATCTCATCTATCTCCAGTTGAATACGTTCAAGCAGGACGACGGTTTTTCTTTCAGTAGCCCCGCAAGAGGACACCCTACGGCAAGAGAAGCGATGGTACGTATAGGCTACTTCAAATCAATATATAATTGCCTTGCACTTAATATATATCTTCAAAAACGTTCATTTTATTTTGATGAGGGAAATTTACCTGCACTCTATACTCAAACAGCTGCTACTGTTGCAGAAATGAGCTGTCGCTGGTAAATACCAGGAGACTTATAAAACATAAATCTCCTGAATAAGCTGGGCTTTAGTTAATTTACTTTATTCAGTTAATCAAAGTATTAATCGGCAAATCGACAATAGAAAAAAGTGCTCGAAGATTTTATCCATACAAACATAAATAGTTAAAGTGATCACAATAAAAATTATTAGCTTAAAACAGTTATTTAAAATGACAGGAATACTTATTGCAGTATTGCTTGTGCTGTTTATCGTCGCATTTATCTGGATTACTTCTTTCGACCTAAACACACAAACAGCTCGCATTGAAACACTGGCGAGTCAGGCATTGGCCCGTGATGTAAAAATCGATGGTCCATTACAGTTCAGGCCATCACTACCTCCCCGATTTACGATTGAAAATGTACATATTGCAAACCCTGAATGGGCAACGCATCCTGATTTTATAACCGCGGATAAGCTTGAAATTGAAATCAGTTTTCTAGCACTACTAGAAAATAAACTGGTTTTCGAAGATATTGAATTAACGGGTGCAATTATCAATTTACAACGTGACCCTAAAAGAGGGTCAAGCTGGGATTTTCATAGTGACATTAATCAGCAACCTTCCTCATTGTTGATACCTGATCTTGTCGAATTTGATGCACACCAGATTAAAATCATTTACTACCCCTCAGATCGACCACCCATTGAGTTGCATATTGATGAATTACATGCCGCATTGAGCCGTAACGAACCGGTTGCGGTTCGCTTGATATCACAGGTTCGAGATTTGCCGTTAAATGTTGATTTAGAGGGTGGTACATTTGAACAGCTTATTAACCCAGAGACGACCTGGCCCTTCAAAGGAATACTTGAGACGGATACCCGAAAAATTGATTTTGATGGTCACATCACTAACCTGATCACTCTAAATGACATCGAGCTTCACATCACTTCGGACAAACAGTCACCGCATGAGTCAATATTATCTGGCCGCCACTTTGAGCCCCTGATAGAGCAATATCAAGCCCGATTAAACATTAACAATATTGATGATATTTTTACGATGAAACTCACGGCTGATGCTCACAACTTCGACTTATCGCGCCTATACAAACCGGAGCAGCGCGCACAAAAGCCTTCATTAAAATATCAGGATTTCACAATTGATGCCCAGAGTTCGGGTCATACAATGACTGAAATTTTGCACGCTGCCGTTGTCAAAGTAACCGGTACAAACTTTGTCTATCGTCATCCGATAAATCAATCCGCTAAAAAATACTACCAGGCAAGCATTAATTCGTTGCAACTTCAATCAAAGCAAAATACTGGTTTTGAATTATTACTAAATGGAACTGCCAACAACATTCCATTCAAAGCTCGCGCAAGCACTGGAAAGTTACTTTCTGCAATCTGGCAAAAGAAAAAAATACCCATCAATCTGGATATTAATTCTAATGGGGCAACTGCTCAAATTAAGGGGAACATTACTCATGTTATCAAAGCGCCCGAGTTCAGTGGCCAAGCATCAATACAAGCCAGTAGCCTTGCAAAGCTGGGAAATCTGTTTAGCCAAACCTTGTTAGATACGGCTGCATTAAAAGCCCAAAGCCACCTTAAAGCTAACGATCACTCAATTATTTTTAGCCATGTCTCAGGGCAATTAGGATCGCAGAAAGTGAAGGGGGAAATTAAACTGAACTACAATAATGAATTTGATCTGTCGATAAATGCACATGCGAATCATGTTGATATTCATAAAATATTTTCAAATAATAAAGTACCATCAGAACTTGCGCTTAATCTAGATGAAGTAAATTTAAGTTTGCAGGGTAAAAGCCCGAGCTTTGCACAAAGTCTGCTGAGCGGTAACTGGAAAGTTACTGCAAGTAAAGGCAACGGCGGTTGGTGCACTCGCCCTTCCACCCCGGCTTGCATATTCACCTTACACAATATCCTATTGACTACGCAAGACGATAAACCACTAAAATTAAGCGTTCAAAGTTTACATAAAAAAATATCACTTGAACTAGATGCTGAACTAGGCCGACTTAAAACGGTCTCCAAAGATACTGAGACGGGAACGTCACTCGACTATTACCCTTTAACGCTGAATCTTAATGCTGCAGATCTATCCGCTTCATTTCAGGGTGCACTGCATAAGCCTCTTGAAAGCCTTGCACTGCTGGGTGAACTTCAAGTTAAAGGCGAGCTATCTTCTCTAGCTCAACTCATCAACAAACCAGTCAAACGTCAACAAAAAGTGAGCTTGAACGCACACCTTTCAACACAGCACAATGCATTAAGGTTAACCCGCATTAATGCAAACACGGATGGAATTAATTTAAAGGGGGAACTGAACTACCAGACTGCGCAGTCGCCGAAGTTAACAGCCAGTACCTCAGGTAGTATAGATTTGGCGCGCTTTTTTAATGCTTCGGGCAAAACAGAACAATCCACTAACAAACAAAATAAACCGAGTAAACGTGCTATTCCAGAACTTTCACTCGACTATAGTCAATACCGATGGCTTGATACGCACATAAAAATCAACGATTTTAACATTAACTATGATGATGAAACGGTGTTCACTATCAATAGCCAATTTTCAGCATTTAATGGCGTGTTTAAGTTAGGCCCAAGTAAAACCTGGACAGCTATTGGTAGCTCATCTAGCCTGTCCAACATTGAACTGGATAGCTCACGACAACCAGTCAAGGCTGTGTTTAACCTTCAGGCTAAACAAATTAACTATGGCAGCATTCTCAGACAGCTTGATGTCAGCAATGAAGTTACGGGGTCAATGAATTTGAATTTTGATATCACAGGCCAGGGAAATACGTTGCGCAAAGTTTTGGCAACAAGTAATGGTGAATTCCAGATTATTGCCAACAAAGGCAAAGTCCCCAGACGGCTGCTTGAACTATGGGGTTCAGGGCTGTTACGTTCTTTATTTCCGACTATCTTGTTAGAGGCTTCTTCTACCGATATTAATTGTGCCGTGGCTGATTTCAAATTGGAAAATGGCAGCATGCGTAGCCAAACCCTACTATCAGATACTAAGCGTGTTACGGTTGCTGGTGAGGTTGTGATTGACTGGCAAACTGAACAAATAGAAGGCCTCTTCAAACCACAACCCAAAGAAGCCACATTGATACATATCGGCACACCATTAAGACTCACTGGCACGCTAGGAAATACTAAAATATCTTCTGCTGAATCCAGTGTCGTCACGCTTGGGAAATGGGCAATAGGCTTATCAAACCCGGCGACAATAATTGTATTATTTGGAGACACCGGGGCGAAAGATAAAAACCCCTGTGAAGCATTACTCAAAGATCCCTCTGCTGATTAATAATTAATATTTCATTACTGTCCCATTAACTTAAATAATGATGTCATTCCCGATAAAATCTTCTGGAAAGATTTTAAACAGGCTTCGCCTGGCTCTTTAGAACGGAGGGCAGGAGCCTGGAGTAATGCTTATGTCGGGAACCCAGTGACTTTACAACATTTAAGTTCGCTGGATCTCCAACAAAGGCTTTCGGAGATGACGATTATGTTGCACTGTATTCTCATGTCTCTGCTGAACTATTACATAGTAATAATTTGATAGTTCAAGCCATTACAGAATTTCAGCACAAGTTAACGAGGCAGCACTGTTAATTTTTTAGTTAACTAATTCTTCTGAATATCCCTGATTTTAAATGACAAAATAAAAACTAAAATAAGACTTTAGCGATTACCTAAGAGAAAGACTCTCCAGACTTTTTAAATACCCCCAAAATATATATTCAGTTATAAGGTCTTACCGCATTTATAAGCCTGACCAACAAATGTAACAGAGGTTTTGAAATCAATATTGTTATCTATATATACGATATCTGCCCCCATTTCGCTGGCATCGTTATGCATTTTATTAATAGCACCCGTTGTAAGATCGGTATTGCTAATATAAATAGAGTTATACCAGCGACCTTCTGATGCCACCAGTGTTCCCAGGTAATCACAGTCAGATAAATTTTTAATAGTGAAATTGCGCAGTTCATTATGAAAAATAATACGAACCGGATTATTATTTGAGTGGCGAGAAGTAATACTGCAGCCTGCAATAAACAGGAGTGTAATTAATGTTAGATTGATTCTTAACATATATTTCATTTAAAATTTATCTCGATTAGTCGGTTTCTTGCTTAAATAAACACTAGCGCAACTCTATCACATACATAACAGCTTGGGGATAATGAAGATTCATAATATACTTCGTTAAAGTAAATAATTAAATAAGTTACATCAGTGAAATTGCTATCTAGACAGTAACCACGCTCCAGCACGTTCAGGTTTAATAGAAATATGATATTTAGAACCGAGTTATCACATACAACGAAAAGCCGTGGATTAGCAGAGACTCATCACTGTTATGTCAATACTACAACACCGACAATAAGAATGACTATTTTGCCTGCGATCATTCTGCTTTTATTATTGTTGTCAGCCTGCTCATCAAAGGAAACAACGATTACCGCCGATCAGGCAAAGATAGAGTATGACATCCTCTATACCGTACCAAAAGAAACCCTCTCTTTTAAAGCGTCGGTTCAGCCTGTGCTTGAAAATCGTTGTGTGGTTTGTCATGGCTGTTACGATGCACCCTGCCAGTTAAAGTTGTCATCCCCGGAGGGCATTCATCGCGGCGCCAATAAAAAGAAAGTCTACAATGCAGCTCGCCTTACAGCGGATGCACCGACGCGTTTATTTATCGACGCAATGACAACCCGTGAATGGCGTCAGAAAGATTTTACAACGGTACTTAATGAAGGCGAAAATAATAAAATTAAAAACCTTGAAGATTCGGTTATGTATCGTATGCTACGTCAAAAGCGGCTGTATCCACAGGCAACCACGGGGATGCTCAGTGATGACTTTGATGTAAACATTGATCGTGAGCAATCATGCCCAACACTCGATGAATTTGATAAATACTCTGCAGAGCATCCTAAGGGGGGCATGCCATTTGCAATGCCAAATCTGAATAGAAAAGAATACACTACACTGGTGCACTGGCTGGCGCAGGGTGCGCCCATGCCACAAAATGAAGCCCCTTCAAAAGTAGCAGCTAAGCAGATAAAACAATGGGAAGCATTTCTCAATGTAAATAATAACAAAACCAGCCATAACAAAACCAGCGATAACGCCAGTGATAACACCAATGATAATACCAATGATAATACCAATGATAATAAAAGAGCACTGGTGGCTCGCTATATTTATGAACACCTGTTTCAGGCACACCTGCATTTTGAGGGAACTGAAAATCGTGAATTCTATCGCCTGGTACGCTCAAGTACGGCACCGGGAAAACCGCTTGAAATTATTCCCACTCGGCGCCCTTATGATGACCCCACCAATTCAGTTTACTACCGACTGGTACGCCATCAAGGCAGTATCGTAGCCAAAACACATATGGTGTACGATTTATCAGACAAGCGTATGCAGCGTTATAAGGAATTGTTTTTTGATGTAGATTACGAAGTTACTAACCTGCCCTCGCATGAACCCGAGCTTGCCTCCAACCCAATAAAAACCTTTGCAGCTATACCGGCCAAATCACGTTATAAATTTTTGCTGGATGATGCACGATTTTATATCGAAGGATTTATCAAGGGTCCGGTTTGCCGAGGACAGGTCGCATTAAGCGTAATCGAAGACCAGTTCTGGGTGGTCTTCATGGACCCTGAATCAGATTTAAAGTATTTGACTGACGATTTTTTGAATGCGACAGCAGACTATCTCGCATCACCCGCAGAACGAGAAGATAACTATAAAGTGCTGACTGGGAAAAGATATTACAGAAATCTGTTCCAGAAATATAACCAGTCGAAACAGGCGGTTATTTTTGCGAATGATACCAAAGCAGTTAACATTAAACAGGCAATGAACTTTATCTGGAAAGGCGACGGTAAGAACCCGAATGCGGCACTAACCATATTCAGACATACTGATAGTGCTTCGGTTAACTATGGTTTTATTGGAAATTATCCGGAGACTGCCTGGGTACTCGATTACTCAGTGCTAGAACGAATTCACTACCTGCTAGTCGCAGGTTACGATGTGTACGGTAACCTGGGTCACCAATTCAATACCCGTCTGTACATGGACTTTTTGCGTACCGAAGGAGAAGACTATTTCCTCGCGTTTCTACCTGCGGATAAACGAGAGGCTATTCGCCATAACTGGTACCAGGGTATTCGCCAAAGCAACAAAGATGACCTGAAGGACATTGACTGGTTAAAAAAGGAATTTGTTAACGGATATCAAACTGACAATCCTCAGCTTGAACTGTATCAACAGCTTGAACAGCATCTTGGCTCTTTGGCGGGTGACGGAGATTACATTAATCGCTGTACTAAAGAGCAATGTAAACCAAAAGACCATCAGAATATTTTACGCGTAGACAAGGCGATGCAAAAAGCGGCACAAATGGATGGCGTAGTGGTTCAGGTCTTACCTGATGTTGCTTTTGTGCGAGTCAAAATGGGCGGCAACCCCGAGAATGATCTAGCCTATACCATGATCAACAATAGATCATATACCAGTGTTACTTCTATGTTTGCCGGCGAGAAGGAACTAAACAGACGTGATTATGCGCAAGACACACAAACCGTAATCCGATGGCTGGAGGGCTCCCACCCGAATTTCTTTTATGTAGTCGATCTAGATAATATCGAAGCGTTTGTTGAAGAGTATAATGCAATTGAGAACCGTCAGGCGTATGAAAAGTTTGTAGCACGATATGGGCAGCGACGTACCAGCAATGACTTCTGGATGCATGCAGACTGGTTTAATAAACAATATACTCGTGAACAACCCATATTATCTGGCCTGTTTGATCTAAATCGATACCAAAACCGTTAACTACTTATGCTTTTGTTGAAGTTATTTTTAATGAGAATAAATGTTAATCAATAGCATTAATTTTAGCTGCATTAGTAGTAGATTACTACGTTGTAAAAAAACAGCCGACACGATCGGTTGAGTAAGCTATACCAGGTAGTAGTTAAATGTTACCGCCAATATTTAAGGTTGTGTATAAGCTTTAAGTGCACTGGGCATAATTAAGCCCCCTTTAAACCGTAGTTTTATATTATCTCAAATTTATGGAAACAACTTAATTTATGATACCTATAACATACACAAAATTATTACTGAGTTTGTTCTTTGTGCTTATTTTTTTCTCCGGCTGTGCCAGCAGACCGATAGCATTACCCGAGAAGCATGCTAGCGAACTTCCCTGGGGAGCCATTGAATTAGATATAAATAAACAAGGGGCTTTTACACTTAGAGATAGCTTTGGTAGTGCGCTACTAAAAAAAATTAATGCTCATACCAATGCAAATGAACACATAACTTACAACATATTATCTTTATCTGGCGGAGGCACTAGAGGTGCTTTCGGTGCCGGAATATTATCCGGTTGGGAAGACAGTGGAAAAATACCTGTCTTCGATATAGTGACAGGCGTTTCTACCGGTGCGGTGATGGCGCCTTTTGCATTTCTTGGTGGTGACGAATTAGATAAAATCGAATGGTTTTACACAAAGACGAACACTGAAGATGTATACACATCTAGCTGGCTTAGCTTTTTTGGTGAAGCCTATTTAATGAACCCCGCACCACTGAAAAAATTATTTTTAAAAGCCTTTAATGAATCGTTTATAAATAAAATTGCTGCAGAACACGCAAAGGGTCGGCGCCTTTATATTGGCACAACAAACCTGGATACAGGACAATTTGTGGTATGGGATATAGGGGCAATAGCCTCCAGCAACAGAACAGATAAATATCAACGCATTGCAGATATCGTTTATGCCTCTAGTGCAATGCCAATTTTTCTACCGCCTCAGTACATGCAGGTAAACATTGAAGATAAATCATATTTTCAAATGCATGTTGATGGCGGGGTATATTCTCATGTATTTATGGTTGGACTGCTTGAAGACTGGAGTGAGCTTCTTGATTTAAGATCTCACCCAAAGTATAAGTTTGATACAACAATTTATATCGTTGCTAATCGTAAATATAGAAACAGGCATATATATGATCCAGTAGCACAATCACCATTGAAAATTATTTCTGCATACATTGATATAGAAACAGATTTACTTTTTGATAAATCAATTTACAGGCTTTACAGTAACAGCGTAAAAAAGGGCATTAAGTTCCGTTTAGCAACGGTGCCAGAGTACGCAAATTCAGTAGATGATTCTACAGAATTTAACCCGGAAAAAATGACGGAACTATTTAATGTGGGACATGCCTATGGCTTAAAAGAGATTAGATGGCAGGACAAAATTTCTATCGGTGAATATGACATCAGATAATGATATTAAACAATGATATTAGATAATAATTTTATTATTGAAGCACCATTAACATCGTAAGAAAAAACTTGCAACACATGTGCCGCGAATTAACAGAACAAATCGGACACCCGCAATAACAAAAAAACCAGGCCTTTGCTTTATTAACCCTTTAAGATGTTCTTTTTATTTAACCTCCCCTGTCTCCATGGGGTTGCTGGGGTCGGCTGTCCATTCCTCAAGTGAAGCCATATATACCGCGACATTGTTAAACCCCAACCGGGTTAAAACAAATGCATCGGTTGAGGCGACGATGCCACCACCACAATAAGTGATTATGCGGGCATTATGATCAAAAGCATGCATCGCGGCCAGTTCATCCTGCTTAAGTAAGCGCCCTGTCTTATCAAGTAGGCTCAGGCCATTAATATTGACCGCATCAGGTATATGACCGAGTCGAGGATAGATGCTCATCTCACCTCGATAAAATTCCTCGGGTAATGTATCAATAAGAATAACCGCTTCATTATCAATGCTGGCAAGCACTTCATCGTGATGCGCAATCAATTCAGGGCGTGGTTTTGGCGTTAACGGTTGTGCAGATCGGTTAACAGACTCAAGTGAAAGCGCATTACCTGTCGATGTCCATGCCGCGAGACCACCATCCAGTATCGCAGCATTATCAAAACCAACCCAACGCAACATCCACCAAACCCGTGCAGCCCAGGCGGTGTAATTAGCATCGTACAACACAACACGGGAATTATCCCCCACACCCAATTCGCTCATGGCGGCACAAAATTGTTCAGGACTTAATAAATCGAATTCAACTGGCCCATTAGATTTGCAAAGCTCGGCTTTTAGATCAGCAAAGCTAGGGCGCCTCTGATTAAGTCTATGATACTTCTGGCTTACAGGCTTGTTCGTGATCAAGGCAGTATTTTGAAAGCATGTAGGTACCTGGTGAAAAATGCTAACGCAGAGCACGGGCAAGCCTGTAAGCCCCTCCGGGCGCGATCTGAAGGGCACATTTGCCGCGTTGCAAAGCTTATTAAGGACTCGGCCATTAACTTCGCTTTGCGCCTTGCAACTGTACCCTTCAGGTCACGCAGAAGCATTATAGACTTAATCAGAGGTGCCCTAGCATTGGGGATATGACCTAGTTCATAATCAGGACGACCACTGACATTGTGTAAGCCGCGTGCATCATTTGCATCGGGCATGGTAACCACCGTACAATCAAGTACGACTAAGTCTGAGTCATTAATATGCTGTTTCAGCCATTGTGCAGTTACTAGCGTATCCATATCGACATCTCCAAATTGATATCTCCAGGTGTGAAGTCAAAGTATAAATGAGTAAAGAAAGTTTATTTCTTTAACTTTCTTCATTCATAAATATAACGTTTTGATAATGGCGCAATAACCCAGCAATCAGTTTTGTAATTGTCGTGATGAGTAGTGTAACTAATTTATGGCATAATCGTTAAGGGTTTTTGTGGTGATGCTTCAATTCGTTATTGCGTTGTAATGTATGATTTCATTGCGTAGATAATTCATATAACTTAAGTAAGGACTTCCAATTTCTAGTGGTAGCATCGACACCCAACTTATTTTCTATAAAATTATTTGACAATTTACTTTTACCATATCCATTTGGACAGTATAGATAAACTTCTTTACCGACGACCATCAATTTTTCTGGTAATTTTACATATTCCTGAATCTTGCTAATGTTAGTTTTCGACGGAGCAGATGACAAAAATGTAAGCAATACTTTCGTGCCGTTTTCAATTGGATTAATTGAGCCAAATGGACAATTTTTGATGATTTTTAATATTTCTGATTTCGTACGTATTTCTACGGGAACATGAAATTTATATTTACCCTCAATAGCACTTTCAATCCTGTTTTTTAACACAAGCGTTTTCTTTTCATTCGAATCAAAAATGACGTTCCCAGTTTGAATATAAGTCAAAATATTCTTGAATCCAAGATTTTGATATAAGACTTGAAGATCTTTCATGACGATCTTTTTCTGCCCACTAACATTAATTCCGCGAAGTATTGAAATGTATTTCATGTTTTTCCATTACTGACACTTAACGCTTTAATAGCCTGACATCTTTTCTTACGGTCTGCATTTTAGCTCATAAGCAACAATGGTCAGCGTTAATATAATTGGTCCGCCCAGCATGGGCGTGAACTTAAAGAGGTGAACGTACTCTGTAGGAGATTCACCCGTTTATATTTATAAACAGTATAACGACTAGCCGACGACAACGCTCGAGTATAGAAACTTAGCACTGCAAACATAGAACTGGATGACCCGTTATGATAAAACATGGTCTGCCCGCTCTTATTCTGCCAATTATTTAAGTGCTCGTCTAACACCTTAATTAACCCATCTTATTCAGAACAGCGAATAGGATGATATTCGTACACTGCTGTCTTAATAAGTCATACAGCCACTGTTAAGCTATATTTTGCTAGTGTTCAGACAGGCTAACTTCCTGTGAAATTCATTATTCTTTCTATACTCAGTATATGAGAATAGATATGCCTTTAAGCCTGGATAGAATTATCCTGCCGATATACCACAGCACAGGAATGAGCCTGCGCTCATTACTCATCCTTGGTGCTACAGCCATACTGCTGTTTAGTCTGACTGGGTGTTCCAACGAGAATGGACACTTAGAAATGCCCGGGGTATTAAAAATAGGCATACTTCCAGATGAGAGTGAAACTATTCTGTTAAAGCGCTACACGCCTCTATTTAAGTACCTGTCAGAAGAGCTTGGTGTACCCTACGAGTTAAAAATATCAAAGAGTTACGACACATTACTTGAACAATTCAACAATAAAGAGATCGATCTTGCCTATTTTGGTGGATACACCTTTTTACAGGCTTACCATAACTCCAGGGCTGTTCCACTGGTCATGCGTGATATAGACATATATTTCACCAGTTATTTCATTGCAAAAGCCAATACTGCTGAGAGCAATATTAAGGATTTTAGCGGCAAAACATTTAGTTTTGGCTCAAGATTATCAACTTCTGGCCACCTGATGCCGCGTTATTACCTGAAGAACATGAATATCAATCCTGAAACTTACTTTAGTAATATACGTTATTCAGGTTCACATGATACTACCGCCTACTGGGTGAAAGATGGCATCACCGATATCGGTGTTACAAATTCTGCGATCCTCGATAAAATGTTCCAGGATGGTCGATTAAAGAAACATGAAATCAAAATTATATGGGAAACCCCACCCTACCCTGATTATGTATGGGCTCTACAATCAGGCTACAGCACGACGGTACAAACAAAAATACGTGAAGCCTTTTTATCACTGTCCCCATCGAATAAAGCACATGCAGCGATTTTAGCCCATGTTGACGCCGGCGGGTTTTTACCGGCCTCGATTGATGATTTTTCCAAACTCAACGATATAGCCCTTCAATCCGGGTTACTTGACGGTACTCATAAGTAAATGCAAAAGCGCACAAAGGTTACTCCGGATATTATTACTTATGTTCGATTACTGCTGGTTACATTTCTGGTCACTGTTATTGCAGTAGCCAGTTTAATTTCGTGGCAAATAAACCAAAACGATAAAATACACGACCTGGAAACTAACTATCATACTGCTTCTACATTTCACTTTGACACTATTCGTTATGAAATATTAAAAATAAAATCGATGCATGATCATAAAATAAATCACACCCATCATGATGATCAAGTCCTGAAAAATCAGGACATTTATCAATCACTGCATATTATTCATCAAAGCTTCGATGATATTATTACGGTACAGAAAAAGTATAAATTTGAAAAATTCGATAACCTGATCTATCGATTGCAGCAACAACTTAAACCACTATCTTCGATATTAGAAGACATGTCGTCTGAAAATAAAAAAGTTCAGGCTGACGATATTGATGCACTTTTACTCACTGCGAACCAGCTTGAGCGTTTACATAAAATATCACATAAGAGCCTCGTTCAATCATCAAGAGAAACTGAAAAACAGCACATTAATATCATGTTTGGTTTTGTTCTGTCGATTATACTATTGAGCAGTTTTATTACCAGAAAGATATACACTTCAATCATTGATATTTTACGCAACCAAAGGAAAAGTGAAAACAACCTGCGAATTGAAAAAGAGCTTATACATACAACCTTAAACTCTATCGATGATGCAGTCATTACCATTGATGAACTGGGCACTATACAAACGTTTAATATGACTGCTGAAAAACTCTTCGGTTGTAAATCGAACGAGGTTATTGGTACAAATATAAATCAGTTTATGCCAGAACCTGTAGCCAGTGAACACGACAGTTATCTTCAACGTTATATTGGCACCGCTGAGCCACATGTCATTGGCCTGAACCGTGAAGTTCTAGCGATGAGAAAAAACAAAGAAACCTTTCCCATGAGCTTATCGCTGGCAGAGTTACCGGTTGGCGCTGATGGTAAACGACATTTTCTCGGCTCATGTCAGGACTTAACCAATATAAAACAAAAAGAAGAACAAATTCGACGCTCGCAAAAAATGGATGCACTGGGTAAATTAACCGGCGGTATCGCCCATGACTATAACAATATGTTAGGGGTTGTCTCAGGCTATGCAGAGTTATTAAAAAATAACCTGCAAGATCAACCCAAGCTACTGAAATATGCAAATGAAATACACCACGCGGGGCAGCGCGGTGCCTTACTTACCCAGAAACTACTGTCTTTTTCCAGCCAAAAATCAACCGCTGAAAAAGCATTAAACCTGAACCAGCTTCTTTTGAATCAGCAGAACATGCTGGAAAAAACACTGACTGCGCGCATTAGCATGACGTTTGATTTACAGGAAGACCTATGGCCAATATGGGTAGATCATAGTGACATTGAAGATGCCATTCTAAATATGAGCATTAATGCAATGCATGCTATTCAGGGTAATGGCCAGCTCGTTTTTCGCACACATAATCAAAACATAAATACCTTTGATGCGACAAACCTGGGGCTTGCAGCAAACGACTATGTCATTCTCAGCATATCCGATACTGGCTGTGGTATGGATGCGGCGACTAAAGAAAAAATATTTGATCCGTTCTTCACCACCAAGGGCGACAAAGGTACAGGTCTTGGCTTAAGCCAGCTCTATGGGTTTATGGATAGAAGCAAAGGGGGTATTAAGGTTTATTCAGAGCCAGACCATGGCACACGATTCAACCTCTACTTTCCAAGATATATTGAACGTGACTGTAATGCTCAACAAGACCAGGAAGAAGTCATCACCAACGACAAGGGGCATGAAACAATACTGCTGGTCGACGACGAACCCTCTCTACTTGATCTAACATCTGAAATTTTGCGCCTTCAGGGCTACAAAGTATTAACCGCCGGGAGTGCAGCACAAGCGCTTAGGATTCTTGAGCAGGAGAATATCGATCTTTTACTCACCGATGTCATTATGCCTGAAATGGATGGTTACCAGCTGGTTGCAAAAGTTAAGTCGAAGTACCCTTCGGTAAAAATCCAACTCGCCAGTGGTTTTGCAGATATTACTAATTCGGGCATGATTGACCACAAGCTTAACCAGAACATGCTGAATAAACCCTATAACTCACAAACGCTGGTTAAATGTATAAGGAAATTATTAGATTCTGTCGATGAGTAAAGCATGATTAAAGGGGCGAGCCTTTTTATTTTTTATAATGGTGCATTCTATTGATTTAGACTTTTCTTAGGATGAGTTTCGAGTTTTCTATTAGTGGTACGGTGCACTGCCTTGTCGAGGGTGTAAATAATTCTGTGTAACTGCCATGGTTAAATATAATCTGTTAGTCGTTCTTCAAACTCAATCATAAACCGATTCAGTGCCGCTTTCCAATTTCTAATGGGCATGCTCCAT
>Ga0316209_1001359_pt1 | contig 26047 bp, 22 predicted proteins | sample 6monopyrite_MG_FD_204945 | JGI IMG/M metagenome (GOLD analysis project Ga0316209, IMG submission 204945) | Microbial mat bacterial communities from mineral coupon in-situ incubated in ocean water Damariscotta River, Maine, United States -... | ecosystem: Environmental > Aquatic > Marine >...
TCTCAGATCATGGTGCAAACCGTTTAGGAGCGTCGGCTTTAATGCAAGGCTTAGCAGATGGTTACTTTGTGTTACCTTATACAATAGGAGATTATTTAGCCGATGATATTAGAACTGGGGAAATTTCTACCGATACAAAAGAATTTGAATACGCTGAAAAAGAAGTAACCGATAGAATTAACTTCTTTATGAACAACAACGGAACAAAATCGGTTGATCACTTTCACAAAAGGCTTGGAAAAGTAATGTGGGACAAAGTAGGGATGGCACGTAATGAAAAAGGTTTAAAAGAAGCCATGGCCGAGATTAAGCAAATTCGAGAAGAATTCTGGAAAGACTTAAAAGTCCCAGGCGATGCTAACGAGATGAACCCTGAATTAGAAAAAGCTGGTCGTGTTGCAGATTTCCTTGAACTTGGAGAGTTATTTGCTAAAGATGCTCTAATGCGTGAAGAATCTTGCGGTGGACACTTTAGGGAAGAATCTGTAGAACTTGATGGCGAACAAAAAGGCGAAGCGAAACGTAACGATAAAGATTACGCTTTTGTGGCTGCTTGGGAATACAAAGGAGAACCAGCAGATGCGGTTTTACATAAAGAAGAGTTAGAATTTAAAGATATTGAATTGAAGCAACGTAGTTATAAGTAATTTAGGCAATAGGCAAAAATCCAATGAGTAAAATAAGCACATATAAGGATTTATTGATTTGGCAAAAGGGGGTACAAATTGTCAAAGAGATTTATATAATATGCAAAGATTTTCCTAAAGATGAATTGTTTGGGTTGCAAAGTCAAATTAAACGATCTTCAATATCAATACCTTCAAATATAGCAGAAGGTTGGGGAAGAAATTACACAAAAAATTATCTTCAATTTTTAAAATACTCAAGAGGCTCTTTGTTAGAATTAGAAACTCAAATAATAATAGCTAAAGAATTAAACTTTATTTCAACAGAAAAATTTAATATAATTCAAGATTTAATAACCGAAGAAAGTAAAATGTTAAACGCCTTTATTAAATCAATAGACAAATAAACTTTTGCCTGTTGGCTTTTGGCTAATAATAAAAGAATGAATCTAACACTTAAAATTTGGAGACAAAAAGACTCAAATGCAAAGGGTCAAATGGTCGATTATAAAGTTACTGATATTTCGGAGCACATGTCTTTTCTAGAAATGATGGATGTTTTGAATGAGCAATTGGTAAATTCTGGTGACGAGCCAGTAGCCTTCGATCATGATTGTCGTGAAGGTATATGTGGCATGTGCTCAATGTACATTAATGGAGAAGCTCATGGTCCAGATCGAGGTATTACCACCTGCCAATTACACATGCGTATGTTTAAAGATGGAGATACCATTACTATAGAACCATTTAGGGCAAAAGCATTTCCGGTTATAAAAGATTTGGTTGTAGATAGAATGGCTTTTGAGCGTATTCAACAAGCTGGTGGTTATATATCGGTAAATACTTCTGGAAATACGCAAGACGCTAATGGAATTCCAATTTCAAAGCATGCAGCCGATGAAGCTATGGATGCAGCCACTTGTATTGGTTGTGGTGCTTGTGTGGCTACTTGTAAAAACTCATCGGCAATGTTGTTTGTTGGCGCTAAAGTATCTCAATACGCTTTATTGCCACAAGGGCAAATTGAAGCTGTAGACCGTGTTAAAAACATGGTTGCTCAAATGGATGCCGAAGGTTTTGGTAACTGTACCAATACTGGAGCTTGCGAAATAGAATGTCCTAAAGGCATTTCATTAGAAAACATTGCACGCATGAATAGAGAGCTAATGAAAGCCCATTTAAAATAGGTTAAAACAATTTTATATAATTAACATAGAGGTTGTCTAAAAAGTAATAAAGAACTCTAATTTGTAATTTTGAGTACAGTCGAAGAATCTTAAATTTAAGTAAATTAGATATTTCGATTGCGCTTAATATAACATTGAAAATTACTTTTTAAACAGCCTTTTTTTATTAGCTTTGGTTTCCAAAAAACCGAATGAGATTAAAACTTTATTGCCTTGTATTAATTACTTTACTCGCTTTTTCTTGCAAAGGTCAACCTAACCAAACAACAAAAGAAACTGAAACACTAGAGAAAACAGTTCAATTATTTGACTCGAATGCACTTTTAGAACGTGTTAGGTTTCTGTCCTTAGACTCATTAGAAGGAAGAAAAACTGGTTCAAAAGGAGGGTTAATAGCAAGAGAATATTTAATAAGCCAGTTCAAAAAACATGGTATAGCTCCTTTATTGGATAATTATGAACAACCTTTTAGTTTTGAAGGTCATCGAGATAAAAAAGCCTATAAAGGCGCCAATGTTTTGGGCATCATTAAAGGTACTGAACACACTAAAAAATGCATTGTAATTTCAGCACATTACGATCATGTTGGTGTTAACAATGGTAAAGTTTTTAATGGTGCTGACGATGATGCTTCAGGTACTAGCGCACTATTTGCTTTGGCTGAATATTTTAAAAACAAACCTCCAAAACACTCTATTGTAATCGCAGCATTTGATGCCGAAGAAATAGGTTTACAAGGAGCTTCTCACTTTTTAACAGCCAATACCTTACCAAAAGATCAAATTGTTATGAACATTAATTTGGATATGATTAGCCGTAACGATGATAATGAATTGTATGTGGTTGGAACCAATCTTTACAAACAACTGCAACCAGCAATTGAAGGCTTGAAATTACCGGAAAATTTCAAGTTATTAACTGGCCATGATGGATTAGATGGCAAACAAAACTGGACGTTCTCATCTGATCATGGACCATTTCACAAACAAAAAATCCCGTTTTTATATTTTGGTGTAGAAGACCATAAAGATTACCACAAACCAACCGACGATTTTGAAAATATTCAACCAAAATTTTTTGTGAAAGCTGTAACTGCTATTATAACTGTGCTTGAGAAGGTAGATGAGATGAGTTTTTAGTAAAAATGAAGATTGTTTAATCTAAAGTCACAAACTATATAAAAATTATGTAATTTTCGGTTAATAATTTTTTGTATGAACCACCAATCGAAACTTCCAAATTTAGAAACCACGATTTTTTCGGTTATGAGTGCATTGGCACATAAACACAAGGCTATAAATTTATCGCAAGGTTTTCCAGATTTTAAAGGCGACCAAAAATTAATAGACCTAGTTTCTGCTAATATGAGTGCAGGTTATAATTATTATGCACCAATGCCTGGAGTTTTTAAGTTACGCGAAGCCATAGCCAAAAAATACGATGCCCTTTACAGTTCTAGCTATCATCCAGAAAATGAAATTACGGTTACAGCAGGTGCAACACAAGCAATTTATACTGCAATTACTGCATTTATAAGACCTAGAGACGAAGTAATTGTATTTCGCCCTGCGTACGATTGTTATATTCCTTCAATTGAATTAAACGGTGGAAAAGCCATTTCAATACAACTACATAAACCAACGTATGCGATTGATTGGGATGAGGTGTCTTTGGCTATTACCAATAGAACAAAAATGATTATTATCAACACACCTCACAACCCAAGTGGGACTGTGTTTTCAGAAGATGATATGCTTCAATTACAAAAATTAACCAACAACACAAACATTATTGTTTTAAGCGACGAAGTGTATGAACATATTATTTTTGATAGTGAAAAACACCAAAGCGTTTGTTTATTTGCCAGTTTAAAATCACGTAGTTTTATTACAGCTTCTTTTGGTAAAACGTTTCATAATACGGGTTGGAAAATAGGCTACTGTTGCGCTCCAAAGTCGTTAATGGATGAGTTTGTAAAAGTACATCAGTTTAATGTGTTTAGCGTAAACCATCCAATACAATTAGCCTTAGCAGACTATTTAGAAGAGCCAAATCATTATCTAGAACTTTCTGGTTTTTTTCAACAAAAAAGAGATCTGTTCCTTAACTTGATGAAAGGCTCTCGATTTACTTTTAAGCCTTCAAAAGGCACTTATTTTCAAGCGTTGGATTATTCAAACATTTCAGAAGAAAACGATTATGATTTAGCGATAAAACTTACCAAAGAAAACGGTATTGCATCCATTCCAATTTCGGTGTTCAATAAAGATAAGTTAGATGAAAAAATGCTACGATTTTGTTTTGCAAAAACTAACGATACTTTAAAAAGAGGTGCTGAAATTTTATGTAATATTTAATCAAAGCTGTTTTCCACTTTTTTCATAAACTCATCAATTTTTGAAGGTTCTAACCATCTTGTAACTACAACAAGATTTTGTTCTTTATCAATCACAATAAAGTTGCCGCCAAATCCAGCTGCGTAAAAAATATTTTCAGACAGTCCTTCCCAATGCCTGCTCTCTTTATTGTTCAACCACCACATATAGCCATAATTAGCATTTGGTTTGGAAGGTGTTGTGGCTTTGTTAATCCAAGATTCACTTATAAGTTGTTTATCTTTCCACTTACCATTGTTTAAAAACAACAATCCAAGTCTTGCCATATCTTCTGCCGAAATAAATATTCCTCCACCAGAATGCCCTCCACCTGTAACCGATTTCATTTTGATGCCATCAATAACTGTCCACGCATTGTCATAGCCAAACCATCGCCATGATGTGGATGCTCCTATTGGATCCATAATATGCTCTTTTAAAACTTGTGGTACAGGTTGTCGCCAAACATGCGTTAAAGCATATGCTAACACATTTACACGCACGTCGTTATATTCCATAACTGTTCCAGGTTCTTTTAATTCCCTAAATTTCCAATCATCAATATCGCCTTCTCTTGGTGGTCTATCGGCCCAATCTTTTCCTCCCCAAAGTTCTCCGGACCAATCGGAATTTTGCTGTAATAAATGCTCCCAAGTAATTTTACCGTTATGATTACCTTTAAAAGTACCATCCCAAATGTAGTTTGCGACTTTGTCATTGGTATTGGCAATTAATTTATTATCGTAAGCTAAACCTGCAACTGTAGATAAAAAGCTTTTGGTAACACTAAAGGTCATATCCACACGCTTGGTGTCTCCCCATTTTGCAACTATATAACCATCCTTTAATATCATTCCTGCAGGACCTCCTCTTTTTTTGGTTGGTCCTAAAATTTTGTGAAATGGCTCTCTTGAAAATCCTTTTAAAATCGCTATTCTTAAATCTTTTGATCCGGAATATTCGTTATTAATAGCAAATGCTACAGCTTCATCCAATGCCTTTGAATTGATATTGAAATCCGTCGGTACTTTTTCTTGCCATACAGCATTTTTTTCTGGAAAATATGTGATTTCTTGACAAATGCCAGTATTGATAAATATTACTGTAAAAACAAGTGATAGAATATAATTTTTCATAAAAGAGAATTTGAAAATTGATTCTAAAAATAATTAAACTAAACCAATGTTTCCCGATAAAAAATAGTTCATTTAAAGAAAACCTTTGTGAGTAGGGGTTTTCAAGGCTTATAAAAATTTGGCTCCATGCTTTTATAATTATTGAACATTTTATTTTTCGGAATCATACAAATTTAAAAATTATTGCGTATCAATTAGTTACAATTAAGTCTTTGTTCTTTGTTCTAAAAGCGAAGCGGTCTTGATTCTTTAATCGGACATTAATGAAACTAAACCAAAACTTCTTATTTATGAATACCTATTTCAAGATAATTAGGATAAATCCTTACTTTTGATATATGCAAGACACTTTAAAAATAGCCATTATACAATCGGATTTAGTTTGGGAAAATCCCAAAGAAAATCGAAGTCGTTTCACTAAAAAAATGGCGTCTATTACTATGCCTATCGATGTGATACTTTTACCAGAAATGTTCACTTCTGGGTTTACCATGAATCCTGAGAATGTTTTTGAAACCATTCAAGGGCAAACTATTGCTTGGATGAAAAAAACAGCTAATGAAAAGCAGGCAGCTATAGGTGGTAGTCTTGTAATTAAGGAAAATGATGTATTTTATAACCGTTTTGTTTTTGTAAAACCCAATGGTTGCATTGAAACTTATGATAAACGACACACCTTTACGCTTGCAGGCGAGGATAGAGTATATAAAGCTGGAACAAAAAAAGTGGTTTTCGATTTTAAAGGCTGGAAATTGTGCCCTTTGGTTTGTTATGATTTGCGTTTCCCTGTGTGGTCAAGAAATGTAGAAAACTATGATGTGCTAATGTACGTGGCCAATTGGCCAAAACCAAGAATTAATGCTTGGGATGCCTTGTTGAAAGCTAGAGCTATTGAAAATATGTGTTATTGTATTGGTGTAAATCGTGTTGGATTAGATACCAATAACCATGAATACTCAGGGCACTCGGCTGTTTATAATGGTTTAGGAAATCTACTTACTTCCTTAAAAAATAACGAAGAGGGTATTGAAATTGTCTCGCTAGAAAAAAACCATGTATCTACAATTAGAAATAAGCTGAAGTTTTTAGATGATAGAGATCCCTTTACTGTAATGTAAAGGCAATAATTTGTTCTGAATAAGACCTAACTTCTATTTCTTCTGGATAATAACTCACACGTTCTGGTTGTATTTTCTTTAAATAATTACCAGGGTCGTAGGTTCTATTTTTATTGGTGTCAAAAACAACTCTAATAAAATATTTTCCAGGTGTTAGACTTAAAAAATCAATTGGTTTTGAGCCATCTTCTATATACTGTTCTGTCTCAACTTCATTTTTTTGATCAACTAATTGTACAATCACTGGATAGATAACATTTTGTAAATTCACCCGAATATCGCCATAGTCTATTTGGGCTTTAGTACGTGCATTAAAGCTAAGCGTATCATTTTTATTTTCGAAAAAATCGGTAAATGTACCTGGAAGCATCTGTATTTTATAAACGTTTTCTTCCGTTTTATCAAAATTGAATTTATAAATATTGTTAAACTTATCTAGCGTGGTTGTAAAAGGCACTTTAATGGAATCTTTATCAAGAATGGTTATTTTATTTTCATCAATTGCAGTAAATGGTGTTGAACCTTGTAACTGAAAATTATCTAATAATTTAAGGGTATTAGCCTCAATTGGCTTAATAATTAAAGTATCTTTTTTTAAGTCTCTTAAATTTACTTTAAAGGTCTCTTCGTAATTGTTGTTTGATATTTTAAACATTAAGGAATCTGCCTCAAAATTGGGTTTATACCAATAATTGAGTGTGTCTTTATCAGTTTCTTTGGTAATTACATTTTTATAGTTGGCAGTTGTTTGAGATAACAATTCTATGGTCATATTTTTTGCATCACCTTCGTAACCAAATGCAATTTTGTTTCCTGAAACCAGAGTGGGTCTTACTGCTTTAAAATCTGGAATTTCTTTAAATAAATTAAGTTCATAAATAGAATCGGTAGGTGCAGTGATAACCGATTTTATAAAAGCTATTTTATCGGTTTTTTGCTGAAATGTATAATTGCCATTTTCTTCCTTTAACGCAATCATTACATATTTTCCTGCTTTTAAATTTTCTAGCTTAAAAGTGGTGGTACTATCAAGTGTATTGGTTATGTACTTAGGTTTTTGTTTGTATATTATGGAGTCGTTAAAGGAGTCGTTAACTTCATAAAGCATTACAGATACAAAATCGTCTGGTTCTCGCTCTAAAGCATTTTTTACATATCCACCTATACTTAATGAATCTATAAAATTTCCAGTTGAAAACACATAGCGATAATATGGATAGGGATTGCCTTCATTATTATCTACAATACTTGTCCCAAAATTAATGGCATAGGTGGTGTTTTCTTGTAATGTGTCGTTTATTTTAATGGTAATATATTTACTTGCCAAACCTAATGGTGTAATCTCTGGTTCTGGATCCATAGGTGGCGAAATAATTAACTGCTTTTGTATATCGTTAAGTTTGATATACTCATCGAAGTATATTTTTATTTCTTTTGATTTAAAATTTATTGAGTTATTTTCTGGAATTGATTTAACAATTACAGGAGGGGTTTCATCTTTATCGCCTCCAGAAGGTGTGCCTCGGTTTGCGCAATTAAAAATGACCAAACAGATAACAACTATAAAAATAAAGTTTGAGAGCTTACCATTCATTCTCTAGTAGATGATTTTTTTTACAAAGAAACATATTTTTTTGGTTTATCTTTTAAACATTAGAATTCAAATAAAAAATTAAAAGAGACCTTCATTTATTTAATTGTAAAAAAAATCACTATAAGTTTAAACTCATAGTGATTATAATTAAAAATACTGTGTGAAAAATTAGTTAATTTCTAGTTTTTCTAGTTTAGATTCTATTTTTTCCAATTTACTAGATAGGATTTTTACCTCATTAAGTTTAGATTCCAGTTTATTTAATCTTAATTCTTGTTGTTTTAAAATATCTACCCATTCATTGGTTTTAAGTCCTACAGAAACATTAATGATATTTGCTTTTTTCCCGTTAGAACCTGTCCAAGCTTTTCCAATAATTGCTTTTAAGTCTTTTAGTTGTATTTCACTTGAAGAAATGGCTTTGGCATAACCATCATTATACCCAGAAGCAACTATATAATCTCCAACTTTTACATTGCCTAAAACCAGTACAGGAACTTGACCCATAAAGCCCACTTTTTCAAAATCTTTTTTTCTGTTTTCAGCAGGCATGTTTCCCAATACTATAGGTGCTAATGATATTGACATTACTTGATCTGCTCCCTCTGTAACTCTAGATATTTTACCTCCTTTTACACCAACAACTTCACCAAACATAAACTTATCTTCAGGGTTTTCTTTTTCTAACCACTCGGCATAATCTGCACCTTTAGAGCCATATATTACACCTTGGTCTCTTGCAATTTGGTTTGCTGCCAGTATTAATGGTGTTAAAGCTATTTTCCAAGGTGAGGTTGGTAAAAATCCTGGATTTCCATTACGCATACCCCAAGCAACCATATTTGTTATGTCGTTTTGAGCATTTGCTCCTGCCTGCGGATTAAAAAAATCATCGAAATTAAATGTTGGGAAGGACCCTATATTTAATGTAGGGAAAGAACCAGAGTTAAATGAAAGACTAGGCAACGATCCTCGATGAAGCTCCTGGTGAGTACCATCAGAGTGCCAAGAAGGTAGTGATCCTCTTGAAAAATTAGCCGATGGTAATGACCCTCCTGTTAATGAAGGCAGAGAACCGCCTTGTAATACAGAATTAAAATCAAATATTTCTATTAAATTTGCGAAATCGGGTACTGGGAATGATTCATAAAAATCTCCTGCTAATAAATCGTAACTTTCTATTCTTCCTGCCACATAATCGTCATTCCCATAAAATGTAATAAACCTATTTCTAAATCCCAGTTTGTTACTTTCATTTCCTTGTATTCTAATGGCAATACCATCGGCTTCATTTCCATTAGATGGGTTAGTATTTTCAAAAAGGGCAATGTGGTTTGCTCCTGCTCCTCCACCAATATCATCTCCACCTTTTACAACTAAATTTGCAAGGACTGTTTCTCCTTCAACAGTTAAACCATCAAATAAATTAGTAGTTCCTTCAACGGTTAAATCTCCTGATGCAGTAATATTTTTATAAAAAGCATATGGGATAAAAGTAAGTTTTTGGGTGCTTAGAGAAGTAAAACTATTGCCTCCTTCAAAATCGATATCAACTTTTAAATCTTTAGGTGTTCCATCCCAATCTATATCAATAAAACTGCCATTGGAAATTTGATTTCCTTCTCCTATAAACAAATTAACCATACCATAAGAATCGGTTGTTGTGGACTGTATTTCTTGAAAAATAGTTGTTCCACTTTCATTTGTTATTGTAAACCTTATGGTTATCGCTTTATTTGGTAAAATGTTACTACTTGCATTAACACCTGGTAATTCTTGTGTATTTGGGTTTAATATTACGGCTTGATAACTCATGCCTTCGGTTTGTGCAAACATTGGTAGCGATAAAAGCAGAACTATTATAAAATAAATATTTTTCATAATCTTAGTTTTTATAAGTTTAGTTTGATAGGGCTTCGTTTTTCTTTTTTTCTAAATTTATAACTAACCCAAACCCAATATCATGAGCTCTAAGTCTGGTTCTAGATTGGTTAATGTTTGACGACTCGTATCTAAGTTGTTTACTTTGACCGTATTTGTATTGAAGAAAAATTGAAACCGATTCGGATAAAGAATACTCAGAAACTAAACCACCACGAAAGAAGAAATTGGTTTTGTTAAAATCTTCCTCACCAACCAAATTAAACACTTGATTGTTCAGGGTTTGTGATCCTTGTAAAATAAATTCTGATGATACTGTACCTCTAAGGTAAAATGAGAATTTATTGGCTTTAAACATTTTAATATCTACACCTGTAAAAAGGCTTAAATATGTTGTTTCCCATTCAAAAAAATTATTTACTGCATTATCACTACCAATTGCTCCATAACTATTTATGCCAGTTCCAGCAATAACATGCAATATGTCTTTCACAGCATTTTTTCTAAAAGCAACTGAAATATAATTTTGTGTAGTTGCCTGTAAGTTTTCTAAATTTTCGCCTTGTGAATTTTTAAATGTAATTGTTGTGAGTGATTTTCCGCCTTCAAGCATTAACTGTTGGCCTTTAACCTGAAAGCTAAATAGAAAAACAACTATTGTTATAATATAAAAGTATTTCATTTTGTTTTTATTTTTTAATTAGTCTTGCAGTGAAATATTTATCGCCAGAAATTATCTTTAATAAATATATGCCTGATGAAAAAAGAGACATATCAACTTGAAAAGTAGAGGTTGAATCTTGAGATTTAAGATAAACTTCTCTACCTGTAACATCATATAACACAGTATTTACAACCGTATTTGAAAGTTCGTTAAATAGTATAGTTACATAAGTATTTATAGGGTTTGGATAAACTACCACATTTAAACTGTTATTTTTATTTAGAGTATTTTTTACCTGTATTGGAGGTTGCTGAAATCCTTGTAAAATAGTATTACTGTTATTGGTAAACGTTCCTATAACACTGCTTTGTCCTATACTTTGACTAACATAATACGTGTTTTCTCCAACCGTAACTTTTGTAGCATTACCACTTATCCCTAAAGAATTTCGTTGTGTGTTTTGTGCAAACAGCAATGTACTAGTTAAGCAAAAAAAGGTTGCGAGTATTAGATGCTTCATTATTTAAGTTTTTGCTTTCTTTTAGAAATTATAGAAAATGACTAAAATTTAAATGTAGTTGTAAACTTTAATAAATGAAATAGGTATTATCTCTTAATTTTATAAGAGATAACCCTTAAAACCTAGAGGTATTTTGAAAAACCCACTTAAGAAGGCTGTTTTTTTCTGGTTTTAAATTTAATTTTTTACAAATATTGTAACGATGTGCATCAACAGTTTTTGAGGAAATAAATAGCATATCTGCAATGTCTTTAGTGGTTTTTTCTTTTGAGATAAGTTTAATAATATTCATTTCTGCTTTGGTGAAAATGGAAAAATCAATATTGTTTTTTTCAATAAACTGTTCGATTTCTTTGGAATAATATTTTCCTCCTTTCAAAACAGAGTTTAGACATAAGGCAATTTCCTTTATAGAAAATTCTTTTAAAACATAACCATCAATATTTAAAGCATTAATTTCATTAAAGAGATTTTTGTCTTTGTGAAGAGTTAAAAATATTATTTTAGTGTTTAAGTTAGATGATATTATTTTTTGTGCGACTTCAACCCCATTTAATAAAGGCATCTCGATGTCTAATATTGTAATATCTGGTTTTATCTCAAAAACCTTTTGTAATGCTTCGGCGCCATTAGATGCCTTATATATGATGCTGTTTTTTATCTCCTTTTCAATTACCGAAACAATGCCTTCTAAAAGTATTGGATGGTCGTCTGCCACTAATATGTTTAAGGGTTTACTCACTCTTTATACGAAATAATAGTAATTACAGTTCCTTGGTTTTCCTGCGCATTAAACTTAATTTTCCCTTTTAAAAACTCTACTCTTTCTTGAAGAGATTTAAGACCAAAAGCTTTAAGTTTTAATTGATTTTTTTCAAAGTTAAAACCAATTCCGTTATCCTGTATGGTTATTGTAACTTTTTTCTCTTCTTTTTTAATTTTAATTTGTGCAGCTGTTGCTTTAGAGTGTTTAATAATATTATTAATACATTCTTGTACAATTCTATATAGATATATTTCTTTTTCTTTTGGGAAAAAATTATCTATGTTGTCTATTTCTTCAGAAAAGAAAATAGTGGAGAACTCGTTTATCTCTGTAATAACATTTTCAAGAGCTTTTGTTAATCCAAATTTTTCTAACTGAACAGGATGTAAATTTCTTGAAATTGCTCTAATATCATCTAAAGTCTTGTCAACAAGCTTTGGTGTTTTTTTGGGGTTTAAAGTGAGTGAGTTTTTAATTAGCAATAAGTTTTGCCCAATACCATCATGAAGCTCTTTAGAAACTCTTTTTCGTTCTTTTTCTTGTTCTTGCAGCAAATCTCTAGTAAATTGTTGTTGTAAAAGTTGTTCTTTCTTTGCGAAATTTCTGGAACGGAGTGTAATAAAGAAACTAAAAAGCAATAGCAACCCTAAACTTCCAAAAATTAACCACTGAGTCTTAATTTTATTTTGGACATCTAATAGTGCTATTTTATTTTGCTGACTGTTAATTTTAGCATCTCTTTTCTCGGTTTCATAAAGTGTTTGATAGTAACTTAGTCCTTGTGCTTTTTTTAACCCTGTTATAGAGTCTTTAATTTCTTGATACTTCAAAAGGTGTTGATTTGCCTTTTTATCATTTCCTAAAGCGGTATATACTTTAGCTAAAAATTGATTGGCGTTTTCTAAACCATCAAACTGCCCAATCTCTTTTTTATATTGGTAATATTCTTTCCCATACTTTAGTGCTAACTTATAATTCTTGTTAGCAAATGCAAATCGCATTTTAGCTTCTTTATAAAAAGCTGTAGTTTCACCTGGAGCATTTTTACGAGGTTCTTTTTCTAATGCATCCATATACTCTTTAGCATTTAACACATTATTTAATTCGGCCCAAGCAATAACAGCTCCTGCTAAATAAATTGGTTTGTAGTATATTTTGTATCTGGATTGCTCAACGTTTTTAAGTGCCAAATCAATATATTTAATACGCTCTTGTAGCATTCCACGCTTTTGTAATTCAACCGAATAATTAAAATATATTTGAGATAGAAACAAATAATGTTTCTCTTGCTCTGCCAGTGCAAGAGCTTCATCCCGTTCTTTTTGAGCTTCACTATAAAATCCATTTTCCGAATACAAACTCGTCATTATATTTTTTACATTAATAATGGCGTTTATGCCTCCCGATGTTTTAAAATATGGTATTGATTTTTGAAGGTTTTGAGAAGACTCCATAAGCATACCTTGATTATAATATACCATCCCTTTTCCCATATAAATTTCTCCAATAGCTTGCGAGTCTGTAGTTTTAACTGCTGCTCGTAATGCTGTTTCATAATATTTTAAAGATTTTGCATATTCATCGATATTATAATATAGTAAGCCTCCAGCCTTATAAAAATTGGCAATTCTTCTAGGCTTTTTTACTTTTAAAATATGATTGTTTTTAAAATCTTCGAAAATTTCTTTTGATGTATTTAAGTCTCCTTTAGATCCTGAATAATAATACATTCTATTTACTACATGGTAAGCAGCAACATCTGCTGTGTCTTGCTCTAACGAATATTTTATGGTTTCTATAGCTAATGAGTCGAAATTATATCCTTTTTTTCTCCAAACAACTGTGGTTAAACTATCTAACCATTTTACACGTTCTTTATTTATAGAGTATTCTATCTTTTGCTTTAATTCATTTACTTGTTTGGGTGTTACTTCTTGAGATTGCAGCAACATACTAAAAGTAAATAGTAAAATTAAAAGCACATTTTTCATAGTATTAAATATATAGAATATTTTTTTGCTTTTTGTAATGATGATTTATAGCCTAAATTAACATCTAAGCTATCATCATACTATCATTATTTTTTCGCTTTTTTCTGTAAATTTTTAAGTAAAAACTTATTAGGCAATTGCCATAGTAGCTAGACTAATTTTTACATTTTTAGCATTTAAAAGAACATTTGCACAGGCTTCAATAGTTGCTCCAGTAGTTATAATATCGTCCACTAGTAATATATGCTTGTTAGCAATAGTATTATGGTTTGTAATACTAAATACTTCGTTGTTATTATTCCATCTAGCAATTCGTTCTTTAAATACTTGTGTTTTAGTTGAAGTGGTTTTTATAAGCACAGTATCTATATATTCTACATCAAGAGCTTTTGCTATTTCAAGGCCAAATTTCTCTACTTGATTGTAGCCCCTTTTTCTTTGCTTTCGTTTATGCAAAGGTACTGGGACAACAGCATCTATATTACCATAAGCTTCAATAGTTTTTAATTCCTCACCAAGCCATTTCCCTAAAAAAACGCCAATATTTTCATAGCCTTTATATTTTAAACCATGTAGGAGGTGTTGCACCATTCCCTTTTTTTGAAATTGTAAAAGTGCAGTTGCGTTTTCTAGTTTAACACGTCCATAGAGTACTTTTTTTACAGTATCATCATTGTTAAAATGATAATTGGTAACTGGTAAATTATGCCTGCAATCGGTACAAATGTATGTTTCTTGGTCAACTAATAAATTTCGGCATGCATAGCATACTTTAGGGAAAAATAAGTTCAACAAGTTTTTTACCATTTTAACGATTAAAATTAGTTACTACAAACTTAATATATATTTTCGCATTAATTAATTAACCTTCCAATTACACATAGATTATAATGATAGTTAACCCTCAAGTATTTAACTACAGATTCACTATAGGAACCTTGATGGTTGCTTTTACGGTTTTAGCAGCTTACAGTTATACAAGCTACACGTCTTCTCAAGCTAAAGAGGATTTTTTAAATCAGGAAAAAAAGCTTTTGGAAGATCAAGTATCCAAAGTTATTTCTGGTTATGAAGAACTTGGAAGTGTTAACAAGAGCTTGAAATTGGATCTAGAAAACTCAAAAAACATTATTACCCAAACACAAGATTCTTTACAAAAATTACAAGCCAATATGTCACTTATCCAAAAATATAGAGATGAGTTATTGGCTCTAAAAAAACAACAATCAAACTTAATTAAAAAAGGTGATTCTTTTTTGGCTGTTAACGAAGAATTATCAAAACAAAATACGTCTATTTCTAAGCTATTAGACAAACAGGCTGCCATTATTTCTAATTTAAAAGAGGATAAGAACCAACTAGATAATGATATTAAAATGGGTGCACAGGTTTCTGCAAATTCATTTAAAGCTACTGCTTTTTCAATAAAGAAATCTGGAGACGTTTTTGAGACAAAAAAAGCCGATAAAACCAAAAATATTAGTGTTGCGTTTGTCTTGGCAGAAAACCCTTTAGCAACAGAACAAGAAAAAGAACTATATATTCAAATAATTGGCCCTGACAACAATGTGGTATCGGACAAAGGTGCTATCGAATTTGATAAATCATCTTTAATATATAGCTACAAAACAACTATTTTGTATAATAGTAATGCTTTAGATGTTTCTGCTAATATTGAAACTAATGAAACTTTAGAAGCTGGACGCTATATTATAAATGTATTTGACAATAATAGACGATTGGGAAGCACTAAAATAATTTTACTTTAATTCAACAATATTTTTCAAGTAACCGTTCTATTTGTTTGGAACGGTTTTTTATTTTTGCACCATGGCAAATCAAGACGATAAATTTAAAAAAGTAATCTCTCACGCAAAAGAGTACGGTTATGTATTTCAAAGCAGTGAAATATATGATGGTTTAAGCGCAGTTTACGATTATGCACAAAATGGTGTAGAGCTTAAAAAAAACATACGTGATTATTGGTGGAAAGCCATGGTGCAAATGCACGAAAATATTGTAGGACTGGATGCTGCCATTTTTATGCATCCAACCACATGGAAAGCCTCTGGACATGTCGATGCTTTTAATGACCCTTTAATTGATAATAAAGATTCTAAAAAACGCTATCGCGCTGATGTATTGGTTGAAGACTATTGTGCAAAAATTGAAAATAAAATCAATAAAGAAGTAACCAAAGCCGCTAAACGCTTTGGCGATGCTTTTAATAAAGAAGAGTTTGTTTCAACAAATACTAGAGTATTAGGATATCAAGAAAAAATAAACACCATTCTATCAAGAATGGCTAAATCGTTGGAAAATGAAGATTTAGCTGATGTTAAGGCATTAATTGAAGAACTTGAAATTGCCGACCCTTTAACTGGAAGTAAAAATTGGACCGATGTCAAGCAGTTTAATTTAATGTTTGGAACTAAGTTAGGTGCTTCTGCAGATACTGCAATGGACTTGTATTTACGCCCTGAAACTGCACAAGGAATTTTTGTAAACTTCTTGAATGTCCAAAAAACTGGACGCATGAAAATACCTTTTGGTATTGCCCAAACAGGAAAAGCCTTTAGAAACGAAATTGTTGCGCGCCAGTTTATTTTTAGAATGCGTGAATTTGAGCAAATGGAAATGCAATTTTTTGTAAAACCAGGAACTCAAAAAAAATGGTACAAAAAGTGGAAAGAAACACGACTTAAATGGCATTTATCTCTAAGTTTAGGAGCAGAAAATTACCGTTTTCACGACCATGAAAAATTAGCACATTATGCTGATGCTGCTGCAGATATCGAGTTTAAATTTCCCTTTGGTTTCAAAGAATTGGAAGGCATCCATTCGCGTACAGATTTCGATTTAAAAGCACATGAAGAATTTTCGGGTAAAAAATTACAGTATTTCGATCATGAAGAAAACAAAAGCTATGTGCCTTACGTGGTCGAAACCTCTATTGGTTTAGATAGAATGTTTTTAGCCGTATTTTCTAATGCTCTTGAAGACGAAACTTTAGAAGATGGAAGTATTAGAACGGTTTTAAAATTACCTGCTGTTTTAGCACCAACAAAAGCCACCGTTTTGCCATTGATTAAAAGAGATGGCTTACCAGAAATAGCAAAGCAAATTGTAGAAGATTTAAAATGGGATTTTAATGTAGCTTATGATGAAAAGGATGCTGTTGGAAGACGTTATAGACGTCAAGATGCTAACGGAACACCTTTTTGTATTACAGTAGATCACGATACTTTAAAAGATAATACTGTAACCATTAGACATCGTGATACTATGGAGCAAAAACGTGTGCAAATCTCAGAGCTTCGTGATATTATCAAAAAAGCAGTAGATGTAAAAACCTGGTTGATGAGGATGTAATAAATTCTTACGAATGTAGGAATCTCATTAGATTAAGCAACCCTACCAGACAATCAATAAACTACTATGTTATCTTCTTGAACTTGTTTCAGATAGACAATCTTAGGTACTTTTCTAGTAGCCTTCTTAAAATCTATATCCTAAAGTAATTGCTACTTTTCCAACTAAATCGTCAATATTATTACTGTTAAACAAGTTTCTACCAACACCTAAATTTAGTTCTCCTATAAAGCCATTATTAGTTACCCATTTTCCTCCTACGCCAATTCCTAGCGCAAAATCAGTAACATTATCTCTACCAAGAAGAACATCTCCTTCAATAATAGAAAATGAACTCTCTTTTACAGAGCTTAATAAACCAAAACCTTCTACAAAAAATCCAGCAGCAAATTTTCCTCCAAAATACATTCTGTAATAAGGTGAAATATAATAGTTAATTTCATCATTAATATCTTTATCTATGGGTAAAAAGAGAGAGATACCTACTCCAGATTCTTCGTTTAAAAGTTTTTCAAAAGTACCTTCAATTGCACCAAGAACTAAATAAAGTCCATTTATTTTAACTTCATTATAATTCTGTTGAGGAATTTCATTATTATCTTGAGCTTGAATTGAAAAAATACTGAATAATATTAAACCAATAACTAAATAATTTTTCATTTTTTTTTGATTGATTAATAGTTTTTAAAAGTCATAGTGGATTATCAATAATTATACCATTAAGATATCAAATATATCAAAAGGTTGCGTAAGAAAATACATAATTTTTAAAAATAGGCTTTTAGCTGTATGGTTCCTGTATGAATGGTTTTATTGGATTCACTTTTTCTTCCAAAATAATTAATGTTTAAATCCAAAAACATGGTTAGCTTTTTTTGAGCCAACAAGCTCCAAGTGAAGTTTTTCCCTGGCTGCAAGCCTTCCATCATTTGATAACCAACTGGAGAATTTGCGCTACCTTGAAATGTATTCGAAAAGTAGTTTAATTCGGCCGTTATCGCTGCTTTTTGATTATTAGAAACAGCAAATGACATACCGTATTTTTGCTGAATTAAAGTCTCTAGACCACCTATGGTGTTTTCCTTATTTGCGTATTGGTAAAACACATCTAAACGGGATGCATCATTAAACAAATATGAAAGTTTCGGATTTAGTTTTGTTTCGTCTATATTATAATTTTTGCTTGCAAAATTTTCACTAATGCTCTCATTATTATTAAAAAATGAGTCTAAAGTAACCAACCAAGTATTGGTAATTTTATGATTAAAATTTAATTGGTGGCTCTTTAATTTATTTTCAATAAACCCAAAAGACAAAACATTTCTCACTTTGCTGGACAAGTAGGTGTAAGATGTAGTATAATGCTGCTTGCCTCGATTAAAAAAAAGTATGTTCCTAAAATTTAGTTGTAACCCTAATTGATTTTCAATATCGGTCTTAAAAGGGTTTAGGTTAAAATTGTTTCCTTCCCTTTTTATTTTTCTATCTATTAAATAAGAGGCCTGATTGTAAAAATGTGACCAGAATTTTTTGCTTTTACTTTTAGAAGATGACCAAATGGATGGATTGATGGTTAAGGTTTGGCTCAATCTATTTTGATGCGTTTTTAAAAACACTTGATTAGGCAATAACACCCTTATATACTGGCCTTGATCTTGAAACTGTGCCAATTCAAACTCTTCTAGTTCTTGTATGCCATTGTTGTTATAATCAATCCAAGTGTAAGCGCCTTGTCCAGACTCGACCTGAACATATGTAAAGGCTTGTTGGGGCAAGGTTCCTGAGTTGGTCTCAAAAACCGTGTTCCAAAACATTATTTGCTTAAATAACTTTTGGTTATATTGAATTCGGGAGTTTAATGATGGTGAATCTTCTATAGATTTTTCTTCGCTTTTTAAAACGCGATAGTTTATATAAACACCTAAATTGGTGTTGTTATTTTGAATAAGTTTAGAATTTATATAATACGTATTAGAGGTATTCACTTTTTTAAGTTGACCATTTTTAATACTATCGTTAACCCTGTTTTTATAACCAATTTCCACAAATATATTGGTGCTGTCACCAATTCCTGTAAACACTTCGTAAGATGAAAATTTTTGGCTTAAAGCTGTAAGCTCATTTGTTAATTTTTCTTTTTGCTGATTGTCTTCAACAGCTACTTTTGTTCCAATCCACCCTTTATTAAAGTTATAGGCAATTCTATTAAACGACCTTGAAAATTTTGATGTATTTAAACTTGAATTTGCCGTTAGAAAGCTAGAATTAGAAAACACATTAAACCTTCCTAACCTAAGATTTGCTAAAACAACGTGTCGATTTCCATTAAAATTTTCAGAAAATCCTAAATGCTCAAATTGATAGGTTGCTATTCCCTTTTGTGGATGAAATAAATCGACTCCAGCTTTTAATAATTGTTGATTTCCAAGAGGCATATCTAAATTCCAATCTCTGTTAAACTCGGCATTATATAAACGTTCAATGGTTTTAAAGTTTTTTTGAATATAGTCACCATCTACAAAAGCGTTTAAATTCCAGAGACTATCATTTTTAACTATACTTTGCGTAATTTTTAATTTACCTGCAAACCCATCATTATTGGCATCATCTAATGCCGAAAATAAATTAAGGTCGTTTTTGCTAGCAGAAATTTCAAAATCAACGGTCGTTTTTTCTGAAGGTGTATATGAGCCATTAACTACAGCTATCTGTAATTTTGTTGGTGCTATTAGTTGCACTATTGGCTCGTAATTGCCTTGAGGAACTCCCAAAATTGGTTCTACATACTCGTAAATTGTAGAAATGGCGTTAGTGTTACTTACCACATAATTACCTTGATTGTCTCCAACAGCTGTAAACCTTACGCCAAATAATTCGTCGTTAGGGTCGTTAGAAAACACAAATACTTCAACCCCATTGATGTTTTCTTTTTTATACAAAATTCTATTCTCACTAAAAGGTTCAGGAATTGCTGATGGTGCTACCATTAAAGCATTGTCATCGCCAGCATCTTTTAATATTTGAACTTGATCGGTCGATAAATTTTGCTGTAAAGGTTGATTTTTAGTGTCATTTTCGGTAAACACCGAGGCACCTATTTTTAGTTTGTCACTTTGGTAATTTCCGCCTCCATAACCAACAAACCGCGAATAGTTTCTGTCGCTAAATTGGTAATCTACAACAATCCTCATTTCGGAAGTAATAGGATAGGTCGCATTGAAAATAATTTCGCCAGCATTATAATCTATAATGTAATCTTTATTCTCTCCTCGCTCAAGTGCAATTCCATTTGCGTAAACGGTTTCGCTTCCAGACACAATCAGTACAAATAGCTCGCCATTTTGCCCTTGTAACTTATAAGGCCCTTGATTTCCTTCTTGACCTGTAAAAGTACTGCTGCTAAATTGACCTCTAACCAAAGCTCCAGCAGCAAAAATATTCGATTTAGAATCGTTCCCATTTAAAATAGCATTAATCGAGAGTCCTTGAACACGTTTAGAAAATCGTCCAAAATAAGACTCGGTGTTTAGCAAATCGATATCTCCAGCGCGAATATTCCACGAGTCGCTAAATAGCTCAATAAATATTTGGTCAAATTCATCCAAACGTTGTGAATACCCACTTTCTTGCAACGGAATATTAGCATCTTGTATCGACGCTCTCAATGAGACCTTATCATTTAACTTGCCAGAGATTTGTAAATCTAATTCACTATTCAATACCGAGTTTTGATTGTTCCCAATAGTAACGCCTCTTGAAATACTTCCCGATGTTGTGAGTCCATCAAAAGGTATATAACTATTTGTTTCACTAGGTTGAGATAACTTATATAATTTATCTAGGTTATTTGTGTTTTCAACAATAATACTCTCGTCTAATTGCTTATAAGTTTTAGTTAAAAAATCTGGAAAACGCAAATATTCAATAATAATGGAGTCGGTTTCAATGGTTTTTTTAAATGTTAAAAGTGCTCTTGAAAAGTCAATACTATAAAATGTAGAATCTAAGGTAGCTCCATTTTTTAACTTGACTAAAAATTTACTTGAATTAATACTCACACTATCAACTACAATAGAGTCTTTTACAGCAACTTTCTTTGTCTTGTAATTAGAGGCCTGTTCTTGAGAAAAACTCAAAAAACAAAGAAAAAAAAAGAAAAAAAGTAGTGTTATTCTCATCTAGTATGATAAACTAAAAAGCTTGCAAAATATTTTGTTGATAGTTTTAGTTAAAACTCCTATAAAATTATAGTGTAAAAGTACAGCATTATTTATTTTAGCTAAAACTAACTTACCTTATATGTAAGATAGGTTATCCCAACCTTGTGTTGAGACCTTTTTTAAATTAAACTAAGAATTAAAAAAATTCCTCTTTTTGTGGAAAAAATATGAAAATCATTTCTTATAACGTCAACGGAATTCGCGCAGCAATTAACAAAGGTTTTATAGATTGGTTACAAAGTGCAAGTCCAGATGTGATTTGTTTACAAGAGATAAAAGCCCTGGAAGAACAACTAGATTTATCAGTTTTTGAAGATGCTGGATATAACTATAATTACTGGTTCAGTGCTCAAAAAAAAGGGTATAGCGGTGTAGCTATTTTAAGTAAAACCGAACCCGACCATGTAGAATATGGTACTGGAATACCAACAATGGATTTTGAAGGACGAAATATTCGAGCCGATTTTGGTGACCTTTCGGTAATGAGTATGTATTTGCCTTCTGGAACCAATATGGAGAGGCTTGAGTTTAAGTTTAATTATATGGACGAAATTCAGGAGTATTTAACCTCACTTAGAAGTAGTAAGCCTAATTTAGTGGTATGTGGCGATTATAACATTTGTCATGAAGAAATTGATATTCACAATCCTAAAATGAAAAATGTTTCTGGGTTTTTACCTGAAGAAAGAAAATGGCTAGGAGAGTTTATAAATAGTGGATTTGTAGACTCATTTAGGCATTTAAATAACGATTTACAACAATATAGTTGGTGGAGTTATCGCGCCAATGCTAGAGCAAATAATAAAGGTTGGCGTTTAGATTACGTAATGGTAGCTGAGTCATTACAAGAAAATATTAAAAGAGCCGTTATACTCACTGAAGCTGTTCATAGCGATCATTGCCCAATTTTAGTAGAAATAAAAAAGTAATCAAATCTATATAATACCCTAACAACAAAACAATAACAGTTATGATTAAGAAAATCTCATTAATAGCAGTAATGGCAACCCTTGTAATATCTTGTGTCTCTCCAAAGGTTTATAAAGATTTAGAAGATAAGTACACTAACCTAAAAAAAGAACATAGACAATTATCCGACGATAATGAGATGCTTCAAAATGCTAAAACCAAACTTGAGAATAGCCTAAAAGAACTTCAAAAAAGCTATGATAAAACATTAGCAAACCGTGACAAACTACAAAGTGACTATAAGGCTTTAAAAGCAAGCTACGATAATTTAGCTGCTTCGTATGATGCATTAGAAAAAAATAGTTCGACAGCTATTGCTGAAAATTCTAAGAAAAATAGAGAATTATTAGCACAACTTGAAGCCAAAGAACAAGCTCTTGCAGCTGAAAACACACGATTGAAAGCACTAAAAAAACAACTGGAAGACAGGTCAAATCGTGTGGCTGAACTTGAGGCCGTTATCGCAGCAAAAGATAAAGCCATGACCGATTTAAAAAATGCTATTTCAAGAGCATTGACCGATTTTGAAGGTAAAGGTTTAACCGTTGAACAACGTGACGGAAAAGTGTATGTGTCTATGGAAAATAAGCTATTATTTAGCTCAGGAAGTTGGGCTGTAGGATCTGAAGGAAGAAAAGCAGTACAACAACTTGGTGCTGTTTTGGCAAACAATCCAGACATTGCTATTTTAATTGAAGGCCATACCGATAATGTGCCATACAAAGGCAACTCACAATTGAGTGGAAACTGGGATTTATCTACCAAACGTGCAACAGCGATAGTTAATATATTAAGGGAAAATGCCAATATTAATCCTGGAAATTTAACAGCAGCAGGCCGTGGCGAATATGCACCAGTTGCAACAAACGATACTGCCGAAGGCAAAGCTAAAAACCGCCGAATAGAGGTTATTTTAACGCCTAAATTAGACGAACTTTCGAGACTTTTAAATGAAAACTAACATAAGTCTATACTCTATTATCTAACAGCGAAGCCGTCCAATATCTAATTTATGAAATACACAACCCTACCAAACTCCAGTATAAAAATTAGTAAAATTTGCCTTGGTTCTATGACCTGGGGAAACCAAAATACCGAAGCCGAAGGTCATACTCAATTAGATTACGCCTTCGAAAATGGTGTGAATTTTATTGATACTGCCGAGTTATATCCTGTGCCAGCAACTGCCGAAACACAAGGTAGAACCAGTAATATTATTGGTACATGGCTGCAAAAAACAGGAAATCGGGATAAAGTAATATTAGCCAGTAAAATTGCTGGTGGTGGCGATTATACAGCACATATTAGAACAACAGGTTTCGTAAAAGGCATTAAAGATGCTGTAAATAATGAGTTAGCAAGATTACAAACCGATTATATTGATTTGTTCCAATTGCATTGGCCAGAACGTAACACTAACACCTTTGGTGTGAGAGATTATATTCATAACCCAAACGACCAATGGGAAGATAATTTTAAAGAAGTGCTTCGTGTTTTAGACGAAGTCATTAAAGAAGGTAAAATTAGACAGGTAGGCTTATCTAACGAAAAAGCTTGGGGAACCATGCGTTATCTAGAAGAGTCAAAAAAGCACAATTTACCTAGAATGATTACTATACAAAATGCCTATTCGTTATTAAATCGTGTGTTTGAAGGCGATATGGCAGAAATTGCTATACGTGAAAACATTAAACTCTTAGCGTATTCACCAATGGCATTTGGTGTGCTTTCTGGAAAATATATTAAAGGGACTGCTGCTGATAATTCACGATTAAAACTATTCCCAAGGTTTGCCAGATATAGTAGTGAGCAAGCTACCCAAGCAACGAAAGAATATTTAAAACTAGCTGAAGACAATGGTTTGAGTTTAGCGCAAATGGCATTGGCTTTTGTAAACCAAAGACCATTTGTTGTAAGTAATATTATTGGTGCTACAAATATTGAGCAGTTAAAAGAAAACATAGATAGTATTAATGTAGAATTAAGTGATGAGCTCTTAAATAAGATTAATGCGATTCATGCTGCTATACCTAATCCTGCGCCTTAGTTTAAATATAAGGAAAAAGCGGTAACTCTGGTTTCCTTTTTTGTTGGGTATGAGTTGGTTATGCTAACGCTAAGTTGCGCTTAGTAGTCTCTAGTAAGCTAGTTTTTGCTAACGCTAACCTTTTAAAGACGCCACTAAACCGAGCTTAGCGGTAGCGTAGATAAGTTTGTTGTGCTGCCGCTAAGCTGCGCTTAGTGGTGAAAAAGCAGTAATATTGGTTTCCTTCTTTGTTGGGTGTAGTTGGTTTATGCTGCCGCTAAGCTGCGCTTAGTGGTCTCTACGTCATTAAGCAAAAGCTTTTTTGTATTTTAGACTTATGAGCAGAAACTATAAATTCCATAATAAATCTGGGTTGTACTTTGTTTCATTTGCAACGATCCATTGGCTAGATGTTTTTACACGACAAGTTTATTTTGATGTGTTGGAAGGTAGCATAAACTATTGTAGGGCAAAGAAAGGTATGGAATTGTATGCCTATTGTTTTATGCCAAGTCATCTGCATTTGATATTTAGATCAAGCAATGATGATCCTAGTGGGTTGTTGAGAGATTTTAAGAGCTTCACAGCAAAAAAAGTAATTGAAGCCATAGAGACCAATCCACAAGAAAGCAGGAAAGAATATTTGCTATGGTTTTTTGAACGTGCGGCAAAAAAGAAAAGCAACAGTTCAAAATATCAATTTTGGCAACATCATAATAAGCCTATAGAATTATGGAGTGAAGCTGTTATAAAGCAAAAAATAGATTACGTTCACAATAATCCTGTAGAGGCAGGTTTTGTTACAGACCCAACGCATTGGAAATACTCAAGCGCAAGAAATTTTCAAGATGACGATACGGTTTTAAAAATTGATGGTACTGGGTTTCTGGGTTGAGTTTTTTGCTTTTATTGCCACTAAGCGGAGCTTAGTGGTAGCGATGTGCAAGCAGATTCTACCAAAGTTCCAAATTGTAATTGTGTTTAATATGTTGGAATTGTTCATCTCAAGAGACCATAGTTAGAAGTCTCGATTATAATTCTGAAATGAATTATGTTTTTGCAAGAATATACACTAAAAGTAAAACGAAAGAACTTTATAACAAAGGTTTATTTGTAACTATTTATAAAATGTCTGATTCAAAGGCTACACCAAAAGAGCGTATAGAGGATTTTTTAAGTAGCTATATAATTTCTGTAAGACCAGACGGTGACTACTACTCTTATAGTAAGTTATATAAGATTGAAGGTTTAATTATTCCAAAAATAATAGAAATAAAAGAAACAGTAGCTCCTAATTTTTCAATAAAAATTGAACATGGTTCATATAGAGATAATAAAAGAAAAATGGAGATATTTGAATTTGAAGGCGTACAGTAACGAATGCTAAATATTCAAAACCAAAAAAAGACCTTACTTTTTCGAGTAAGGTCTTTTTTTAAAGTTTAATTTCGTTACCATTTTTGTCTAAAAAATGATACTCTAGATATGTGTAAGCATCTCTTGGTAATATTTTCACCCATTTTTTATGTTCAAAATACCATTTTGAACGTTGTGATGGAAAACCTTTTGTTAAAAAGGCTGCTATAAAAGGATGTGTGTTTA
>Ga0316209_1001361_pt1 | contig 26039 bp, 21 predicted proteins | sample 6monopyrite_MG_FD_204945 | JGI IMG/M metagenome (GOLD analysis project Ga0316209, IMG submission 204945) | Microbial mat bacterial communities from mineral coupon in-situ incubated in ocean water Damariscotta River, Maine, United States -... | ecosystem: Environmental > Aquatic > Marine >...
GCCCCAGCAAGCTCAGGGCCCTGCTTGCCAACCTACGCTATTCCATCGTGGCTATGGAGGGCTGCGGCAGCTGCCATTACTGGGGGCAGCTGGCAGAGCAGTTTCAGCATGACGTGAGGATCATTAGTCCTAAAAAGATTAAAGCCTTTCTTCAGGGGCATAAAACAGATGCCAATGATGCCCTTGCGATCGCCGTTGCTGCCACGCAACCGGGCATGGTCTTCAGTCGCATAAAGACGCGAGAGCAGCAATCACTGCAAGTACTCGAAACAAGTCGGAAATTCCTGGATAAAGAACTGACCGCATTAGGCAACCATATTCGCGCTTATCTGTACGAATTTGGCATCACCACACCCAAAGGGCGAAAAAGCTTAAGACAGAGCGTTGCCGAGACGCTGGACGATCAGGATGAACGCTTGCCCCGCTGCCTCAAAGGCACGTTGAGGCAGCTCTGGTCTCGTTACACGGAGACCATTGAACAATTAAAGCACACAGAAAAAGCCAAAGCGGCGCTGGTCAATCAAATCGATCCGTGTCGGCGATTACTGGATTTAGAGGGCGTAGGCCCTGTCTGTGCCGCCATGTTGTACACCAGTCTGGGTGATGGCAGTGATTTCAAAAATGGTCGACAGGCATCGGTGTATACGGGCCTGACACCCAAACAGCACAGTTCCGGGGGAAAGACCATTATCCGGGGCATCAATAAGCAAGGGGGCAATAAAGCCTTACGTGCAGCCCTCTATCAGGGTGCTTTCTCTGTGATTAATCGATTGCCGCTTGAGCCGAAAACCGTCAAGCAGCAATGGTTGCTTGATCTGGTGAAGCGCGTTGGCATCAAGCGGGCCTGTATTGCCCTGGCGAATAAAACCGTCAGAACAGCCTGGGCATTATTAGCCACTGGAAAAGCCTATCGGCCGGTGCCATTACACCCAATGCAATAGCGCATCACTGACCTGAAAACGACTGAAATTAACCGGCGACACCGAGTTCTACCACGATAACGCTGCATAAACGGTAAGACCAACCTGCTCAAAACCTGTAATGAACGCCAGCCCAATGAGGCTACTTTCGCGAAAAGGAGGGTGGGTGCGCAAACATCGAAGGCTAGAGGGTAGCGCCCTCAATAAGAAGCCGTATATACGTTAGCAGTTTACACTTTTATGCAAAATTAGCGTTGTAAAATAGGTGGAGTCCATATACGTTTATTCGCGTGCATTTGCGTTTATTTGCGTTTTCTTTTAAAAATCCTCTCGCGAAATACCGTACTTCCTGTACATAATCGCTAACGGCGTCCTGCCTCTCGCGAAATACCGTACTTCCTGTACATAATCGCTAACGGCGTCCTGCCTCTCGCGAAATACCGTACTTCCTGTACATAAAAAGCCCTGACAGTTTTTCTGTCAGGGCTTTTTTATACAACAAGAAACGCTGGAAATTTATTCGTAAGGATTACGCAGCACAATGGTTTCATCACGCTCCGGGCCGGTTGAAATAATATCGATGGGTACACCCACGACTTCTTCCAGGCGATTGAGATAAGTCAGCGCATTCTGAGGCAGTTCATCCTTATTGCGTACACCCACGGTTGATTGATCCCAGCCGGGCATTTCTTCAAACACCGGTTCGCACTGTTCGATCGCATCGGCACCAATGGGTGGTATTTGCAGAATGTCACCCTTGTAGTTATACGAGGTACAGATCTTCAACGTTTTCAGGCCATCCAGTACGTCCAGCTTGGTAATACATAAACCGGAAATACTGTTCACCTGTGCCGCACGACGTAATGCAACCGCATCAAACCAGCCACAACGGCGGCTACGCCCGGTGGTCGCACCAAACTCGTGACCTTTTTCCCCCAGGTGCTGACCGATATCATCAAACAGCTCGGTAGGAAAAGGACCCGCACCCACACGCGTGGTGTAGGCCTTGGTAATACCCAGAACATAATCCAGGTCACGGGGACCCACACCGGAACCGGTACAGGCGCCACCCGCGGTGCAGTTGGATGAGGTAACGTACGGATAGGTGCCCTGATCAATATCCAGCAAGGTGCCCTGCGCACCTTCAAACATGATATTGGCACCGTTCTTACGCAGGTTGGAGAGAATATCGGGAATGTCGGCGATCATGCCAATAATTTTATCGCGCATGCCCATAATTTCATCCAGCACTGTCTGGTAATCAACTGCATCCACTTTAAAGTAATGCACCAGTGCATGGTTATGGTATTCCATCACTTCTTTGAGTTTTTCCGCAAAGCCGTTTGCATCCAGCAGATCACCCACGCGTAAACCGCGACGTGACACCTTGTCTTCATAGGCCGGACCAATACCACGACCGGTGGTGCCAATGGCTTTTTTACCACGGGCAATTTCCCGTGCCTGATCCAGCGCCACGTGATACGGCATAATCAGCGGGCAGGCTTCAGAAATCTTCAGACGTTTGGTAGCCGGCACGCCCTGTTTTTCCAGCATGCTGATTTCTTCAAACAGCGCAGCAGGTGAAAGTACTACGCCATTACCAATCAGGCACATTACGTTGTCACGCAATACGCCGGATGGCACCAGATGCAGCACGGTGGTTTTGTCGCCAATCACCAGAGTATGGCCCGCATTGTGACCGCCCTGAAAACGAACCACGGCAGATGCGCGATCGGTTAATAGATCGACAATCTTGCCTTTGCCTTCGTCGCCCCACTGGCTTCCAAGTACAACTACATTCTTACCCATTCACTTATGCCTTTATTGATGTTAACTGTCTGCATGCTACATTCAATCAAACTGCATTATTTCGTTACCTGTCACCTACAACATGGGGTTGAAACAATACGTTGGTTAAAAATTAATTTTTAGTAAATCCTGCCTTGCATAATTCGGCGCTTATTTAACAACCCATTCGCCCTCTACATTAATCAGCGCACGATTACAGCCCAGCTCACTGGCATCGCCCTGCTGACCTGGCAGCGACTGGATAACCGTTTCACCCTGCGCACGCAGCTTGCGGATTTTTGTCCATAATGCGACATCGTCCTGCGTAGTGGACAGGGCCGGCGCCAGAATCGCATCATCGGTTAAACGGTTCGATGTGTAGTTCGACAAATTAAGCAGGGTTTTTAAATCCGTGCTGAAACCGGTGGCAGGACGGGCACGACCAAACACCTTGCCAATATCATCATAGCGGCCACCGCGGGCAATTTCCTGACCTTCGCCTGTGGTGTAGGCGGCGAATAATAAACCGGTGTGATAGTGGAAGCCGCGTAATTCGGATAAATCAAAATGGATACACACATCACTGACCCGTGTTTTAAATAAATCCACTGCCTGCTGCAGATAACTCAGTGCAGCCTTCACTTCATCGTCCGCCTCGGCAAGGGCCTCACTGGCACGTTGCAGACACTCTTCACCACCGTGTAATTCCGGTAACAGATTGAGCATATCCGCAATCGGCTGTGGCAGCTGCTGTTCTTTGATAAATGCCTGTATTTCAGGAATCGCCTTGCGCTGCATCATTTCAAACAGGGCTGCTTCCTGTTCACTGCTAAAGCCGGCCTGCTTGCTCAGACCGCGATAGATACCCACATGGCCGATATCAATATACAGCGTGTCGATATTAGCGGCGTTCAGGGTTTCCACCATCAGGCACAACACTTCCACGTCACTTTCTATGCCGCCGTGGCCGTAGAGTTCAACCCCGGCCTGAAACGGACTGCGGCTGCTACCAAAGCCGTCGGACATGGTGTGTAACACTGTACCCATATAACACAGACGATTGGGTGCCTCATTTTTTAAGCGATGTGCATCGATGCGCGCGACCTGTGGTGTCATATCCGCGCGTAAGCCCATAGAACGCCCGGTGAGCTGGTCGATGAGTTTGAAGGTCTGTAAATCCAGATCGTAACCGGTGCCGGTTAACAGCGACTCCAGAAACTCGATCATCGGTGGCATCACCAGCTGGTAACCCCAGCTTGCATACATATCCAGCAACTGCCGACGCAACGACTCAAGTCGCGCAGCATCTGCCGGCAAGGCTTCTTCTATGCCCTGGGGTAATAACCAGTGATTGTTTGTAACGCCCTTTTTTATCATGTGTAAATCACGCTTTTCTAAATCGGTTTATCGCATCAGGTACAACAGTATAACGCCAAGCAACATACTGGCTATGCCAATCATGCGTAAGCTTTTATCCGGCAACTGTGCTGCCTGCAACATGGTGTTACGCCAGTTTTTCGGGCTGATAAACGGCATAATGCCTTCAATTACCAGCACCAGCGCTAACGCACTCAGTAAATCACTCCAGGCTATCATTATTCACTCATTGTTGGCTGTTTAGCCGCACTGCCACAGCTACGCCAGATACAGAATACGCATTCTGCAGACACACAAAAAAGCCGGACGGAACAGCCCGGCTTTTTCTGTTAACGTGCAATTACTGTTTTGTGCCTGCCGGATTCTTCAGGTATCTAAAGAATTCTGAATCAGGTTCAATCAGCATCAGATCGCCTTTATTCGAGAAGGTGTTTTTATAGGCTTCCATACTTCTATAGAAACGATAAAAGTCACGATCACGATTATAGGCTTTGGCATAAACGTCGGCTGCCAACGCATCACCCTCACCGCGAATCGATTGTGCATCACGATAGGCTTCAGCCACCAGTACACGGCTTTGTGCATCGGCATCGGCACGAATACGGGTTGCCATTTCTTCACCCTTGGAACGGTTTTCACGGGCTTCACGTTCACGCTCTGTGCGCATACGTGCGAACACGTTCTGGCTGATCTTGTCCGGGAAGTCGACACGCTTGATGCGCACATCCACTATGTCGATACCGAACTCATCGGTTTTTTCATCGATATTGCTGCTCAACACACGCATGATCTGCGAGCGATCCTGGGCAATAACTTCCTGCACGGTACGCTTGGCAAACTCGTTACGCAAGCCGTCATCCACCATGCGGTAGATCAGCGATGCTGCGTTCTGTTCACGCCCGCCTGATGTGGAGGTAAAAAACTTGGCCTCATCGGAAATACGCCATTGCACGAATGAATCCACCACCATGTATTTCTGTTCCTTGGTCAGAAACGGTACAGGACGCTGGTCGATGGTCATAATGCGTCCATCAAGTTTTTTCACTTCGTTAAACGGAAACGGCAATTTGAAATGCAGACCGGGTTCAAAACCGGTTTTTTCAATCTTACCAAAGGCCATTAAAATCGCTTTTTCCCGCTCATCCACAAAGAAGGTGCTGGTGTAGGCAACAATAGCGATAACGACTGCAATAATACCAATCAGCTTATTCATTATCTGGTCTCCCTGCTACGCGAATCACGGTTTCTTAAATCATCAACATTGAAATCAATATTGCGCGACTGATCCGTGGTTCGACCTGTACTTGCTGCGCCATCCCGGGTCACTGAGCGATTTTCCAGTATCTTGTCCAGCGGCAGATACATCATATTGTTACCGCCTTCTACATCAACCATCACCTTGTTTGCCTGTGACAGTACCGACTCGATACTTTCCAGGTAAATACGGTCACGGGTTACCCCAGGTGCCTTGCGGAATTCGGCATAGAGTTTATTGAAACGCTGTGCGTCACCTTCTGCGCGAGCCACCATTTCCTGCTTATAGGCATTGGCTTCTTCCAGCATCTCCGCGGCACGACCACGTGCACGTGGCAGAATTTCATTACGATAGGCTTCTGCCTGGTTTTTCAGTTTAACCTCGTCCTCTTTCGACTGGGTTACATCATCAAACGCGGCTTTGACCGGCTCCGGTGGCTTGGCTTCCTGCATATTAACGCGGATTATACGAATGCCTGCGTCATAGCTGTCCAGTACTTCCTGCAATGTATTCTGGGTACTCAGCGCAATGTCTTCACGCCCGTCACCAAACACATAATCCATGGTACTTTGACCCACGTGCTGACGCAGGCCGCTTTCAGTGGCATTGGTTAACGATGTCACCGGACTGCGCAGATTAAACAGAAACTTTTCTGCTTCGGCAATTTGATACTGTACGGTGATTTCAATATCGATAATGTTCTGATCCTGAGTCAGCATGGTGCTTTTGTGTGCATATTCCTGAATATTGCTCACATCCACTTTCAGAACTTTCTCAATCGGGGGGGGGAAGTGCCAGTTCAGGCCGGACTCAACGGTTTTGACGTGCTGACCAAAACGCAGCACCACGCCGCGTTCTGCTTCGCCGATTTTGTATGTACCGGTCAGCGCCCAGATAACCAGACCAATCACCACCAGTGCAATAATGCCAACAGAACCAGGGCCCGAGCTGTTGCGTCCACCGCCTGAGCCGGAACCGCCAAACAGACCGTTCAGCTTTTTCATGAATTTGTTGAAAACTTCATCAAGATCCGGTGGACCCTGATTATTTCCGCGATTACCCCATGGGTCTTTATTGTTTCCACCCGGCTCATTCCAAGCCATTAGCGACTCCAGCATTTACTTATTGAAAGAATGCGGATTGTAACCCGTCTGTAGCGGAAACAGAAGACCGACTCGCGCCTGTGATCAGCCTATTTTACGCCACTACACGGACTATTCGTTACCGGCGTGCATCCAGTCTTCCTGTGGCGCCTTATAGTCAGCGGGCAGCACCAGCTGCTGAGGCACTGACTCGCGGCTCACCATTTGCATCAGATCCCGATAGGGCGCATTGAGCTGCAGAATAAACTGTCCGTTTTCACCAATATGCTCGTCTTCCACCGCATCGATAGCAAATAACAGCGCCCGCACCCGGGCATCTGCCGGTGACAGGCGAATTTCACCGCGCACCAGATCCTGCTTGAAGTGGTCTGCCAGCACCTGATGGATCAGCTCCAGCCCCAGGTGGTTTTTTGCCGACACCCAGATACGCTTCACCTGCCCCTGCTCGTCACGGTCAATGCGTGGCTGCATTTCCAGTCGGTCGATCTTGTTCATAATCTGAATTTGCGGCACATCCTGCGCGCCGATTTCATCTAGCACGCTATCCACCGCCTCTATATTGTCGAGACGCATGTCGTCGGCGGCATCGATAATATGAAACAGCAGGTGCGCCTGTTCGGTTTCCTGCAGCGTGGAGCGGAACGACTCCACCAGGTCGTGGGGCAGATGACGGATAAAGCCCACCGTGTCCGCCAGAATCACCGAACTGCCATCGTCCAGATGCAGTTTGCGCAGGGTCGGATCCAGGGTGGCGAACAGCTGATCCTGGGCGTAGACATCGGCATTGGTGAGCGCATTGAACAGCGTCGATTTGCCGGCATTGGTATAGCCCACAAACGCCACCGTTGGCACTTCGGCCTTACGCCGTGATGAGCGCCCCTGCTCCCGCTGTTTACGCACCTTTTCCAGACGTTTATTGATCTGTTTGATGCGTGCACCGAGCAGGCGGCGGTCAGTTTCCAGCTGGGTCTCACCGGGGCCACGTAAGCCGATACCGCCTTTTTGCCGTTCAAGGTGGGTCCAGCCGCGGATCAACCGGGTCGACAGGTGTTTGAGCTGCGCCAGCTCCACCTGCAATTTGCCTTCGAAGGTACGCGCACGCTGCGAGAAGATATCCAGGATCAGCCCGGTACGATCCAGCACCCGGCATTTAAACAGTGCTTCCAGGTTACGTTCCTGGGACGGGCTCAGTGAATGATTAAACAACACCAGTTCGATGCCTTCTGCCTCCACCAGTTCAGCGATTTCTGCGGCCTTGCCACGGCCGATAAAGTACTTGGCATCCGGGGCATGACGACGACTGGTGATGATGTCCCTGACTTCAGCGCCGGCGGATTTCGCCAGCTCGTCAAATTCGGAAATATACTCACGCTGCTGCTCGGTATTGAAATCGACATGAACCAGTATGGCCAGTTCACCAATGGATGGACGTTCGAACAAGATAATCTCTTATAGGTTGGGGTCAGCTTATATGGCGACAAAACCGGGTTTCGGCCTGCCATTATTACAACGACCATAAGGCCGTTGAGACTGCATAATACAGCCAGCACAGCCTCGCCGTCCTGTATATTTAAAACATTATATAACGCAAAACGGCTGTTTCAGAGCTAATAAAAGCATATTGAAACAGCCGTTTTGCACTCTGCAGCACGTTTCACCTAAATGGCGTCACGGTTAATGACTCCATGCAGCGCCGTACTGACTCAAGGTCTAGGGAAGCTCTGAGTTTTTCAGAGCTTCCCTAGATATTGCCCGGCCCTGCCTCATGCTCATCGTCATGGTTATTAGCCCAGCGCACCGGCCGTGCCGGCACAATGGTGGATATTGCATGCTTGTAAACCATCTGGCTTACTGTATTACGCAACATCACGGCGAACTGGTCAAAGGATTCAACCTGCCCTTGCAGCTTAATACCGTTTACAAGGTAAATTGAAACTGGAACACGTTCCTTACGTAGTGCATTCAGGAAGGGTTCTTGTAATGATTGCCCTTTTGGCATGGTTGCTCTCCCAACATTTTGTTGTAGTTATAAACCCACATGCACAATCACTGCATGTAAAAAATATTCGTATACTGTATTGCCATATGGCGCCATGAAAACCGATTTCAAGTCAGCCATCCGGCTAAGTCAGCAAATCGACTGACTTTCTTTGAATATCAATTAAGGAAATGCTGCATTTACAGGCGTTTCCATACAGCACACGAACATGCTGCCATTTTGACTTTTTATCTTCTGAAAATTCCAGAATGTAATTATTCAGCGCTTACTTAAAAGAATAGCGACTTTTTCAGATTTTTCATGATTTTATCTGCAGTAGACACATCAATATCATAGAAGTTGCAATTCTGCTCCTTTCGCAACCAGGTCAATTGTCGCTTGGCCAGCTGACGGGTTGCAGTAATCGCCTTTTCCACCATCTCGTCGTGACTTAGCACCCCCTCAATATACTCCCATACCTGACGGTAACCCACACAGCGCATCGAGGGCATATCCAGGCTCAGATCACCTCTGGCCCTCAGTGCTTCCACTTCTTCGATAAACCCCTGCCTGAGCATCTGATGAAAACGTTGCGCGATGCGCTGCCGCAGTAATTCACGATCCTGAGGAAAATAGGCAATTTTTGCCAGCTTATAAGGTAAACCCTGCGCCGTCTGCTGCTGCCACATCTCACTCAGGGTTTTGCCTGAAATTTCATAGACTTCCAGTGCACGCTGAATGCGTTGCGGGTCATTGGGGTGAATGCGCCTGGCAGATGCTGGATCCACCTGTGCCAGCCGCTGATGCATCGCCAGCCAGCCAGATGCCTGCGCCTCGGCTGCGAGCCGCGAGCGGACCGCCTCATCTGCTGCGGGCAGAGCAGACAGGCCTTGCTGCAGCGCCCTGTAATACAGCATGGTGCCTCCCACCAGCAAGGGGGTTCTACCGCGCTCGAGAACCGCACTGATTTCAGCCAGCGCATCGTCACGGAAACTGCCCACAGAATAGGATTCATTCGGATCGATAATATCAATCAGTGCATGGGGTGCCTGCTGCAGGGTTTGCGCATCGGGCTTGGCGGTGCCTATATCCATATCACGGTACACCAGTGCGGAATCCACACTGATCAGCTCACAGTCAAACTGCTCGGCACAGGCCAGTGCCAGCTCGGTTTTACCTGCGGCGGTGGGCCCCATCACAAACAGAATGCTGGGTGCGTCTTGGCTGGCGCTCTGCGGTTGGTGAATAATCAAATCAGACATGTATGAGGACGGCAACGAGTGCTACTGGCCGCGCATAAACCACTTGTCGATCGCGTCCAGACTGAACTCGGTCCAGGTGGGGCGACCGTGATTACACTGTCCGCTGCGCTCGGTCTGTTCCATATCCCGCAACAGCGCATTCATTTCAGCAATACTCAGGCTGCGGTTGGCGCGCACCGAACCGTGACAGGCCATGGTGCCCAGCACCTGATTGATCGCATTGCGGATGCGCTGTGAAGTGCCATAGCTGAGTACATCGGAAAGCACATCGCGCACCAGCGACTCGGCATCGGCGCGCGCCAGAATCATCGGCAGCTGGCGTATCCGGATCGACTCGGGGCCGCTTCGATCCAGCTCAAAGCCCAGTTCGCTGAACAGTGATGCCTGCTCCTCCGCCAGCTCCGCCTCCTTTTCACTCAGGCTCATGCTAATCGGTACCAGCAATGGCTGCGACGCCAGTTGCCCCTGATCCATAGCCTGCTTCAGGCGCTCATAGGTGATGCGTTCATGGGCCGCATGCATATCCACCACCACCATCCCTTTGGCAGTCTGCGACAGAATATAGATGCCATGCAGCTGTGCCAGTGCGAATCCGAGCGGGGGTATATCCGCCGCATCGGCCGCTGTTTCTGTCGCTGCCTGGCTGTTAAAGGCTTCTGCCTGCTGCGGGGTGAAACCACGGGACAGATTGTCATAGGCCTGAATCTGCTCCTGCACCGGCAGTGCCATACTGCTCTGTCTGGGCCCACTACCCGCATAGGCATAACCCTGTGCAGCCTGTGTCGGCGGCGCTGCCTGCATCGCCGGATTCTGTGCCATAGCTGCGCCCTGTGCCGCCATATCCGCCGGGCGCACATCCGCCAGTGCACGGTGAATGCCGCGAAACAGAAAATCATGCACCAGTCGGCTCTCGCGAAAACGCACTTCGTGCTTGGTGGGGTGCGCGTTCACGTCCACCAGCGCCGGATCCAGCTCAAGGTACAGCACATAAGCCGGATGCCGGCCATGGTAGAGCACATCCTGATAGGCCTGGCGCACCGCATGGGTCACCAGCCGGTCGCGGATCATGCGGCCATTCACAAAGAAATACTGCATATCCGCCTGTGAACGGGAGAAGCTGGGTGAGGCAATCCAGCCATGCATCGACAGGCCCGCCGCGGCATATTCCATATGCTGCGCCTGCTCGATAAACGCCTTGCCACAGACCTCGGCCAGGCGCTGTTCCATCGAGACACGATCCGCCGCAGCCCGCCACTGCTTGATGGACCGCTGGTTATGGTTGAGGCTGATACTGACATCGAAATGACTCAGCGCAATGCGCCTGACCACATCCTCCAGATGATTGAATTCGGTTTTTTCAGTGCGCATAAACTTGCGCCGCGCCGGCACATTGTAAAACAGGTCGCGCACTTCAATCGTGGTGCCCAAACCGTGAGGCGCCGGTGCCAGTTCGGCGGAGGCCTCATCCCGCCCCTGCACCTTAAAACCCTCCGCCGAATCCTGGCGCGAGGTAATGCTCATGCGGCTGATCGAAGCAATACTGGGCAGGGCTTCACCACGAAAACCCAGACTTTTCACATGCTCCAGATCATCCAGGTTGCGGATTTTGCTGGTGGCATGGCGGGACAACGCCAGTGCCAGATCATCCTTGTGGATACCATGACCATTATCGCGGATACGAATCAGCTTGATACCGCCCTGCTCGATATCAATCTCGATTTTAGTGGCATTGGCATCAATGCTGTTTTCCAGCAACTCCTTCACCACGGAAGCCGGCCGTTCAACCACCTCGCCTGCGGCGATCTGGTTAATAAGCTGGTTGGGCATTTGCTGAATTCGCTGGGACATAAACTCTCTGGTATTCGCTCTGGCGACTAACATGGCGTGTTGAAGAGCAGCGAGTTTAACAAGCTTTATTGCTTTGACAAAGCCATCAGCAACCTAAAAAGAAAACGCACTAAAGTGCAGGAGCACTTTGAACGAGCCAATGCACGGCCCGAAGGGTGGGGCACGGGATGTGCGGAATAAATGACAGCTCCTGCGCATCCATGCGCTCGCTGAATTAGTGCATCCATGCACGTCAACGCGACGAACAACGCCAATACACGCAATCAAAACCTTATATAAGCTTTGGTGTTTATCAGCGACTCTGGTATTTCGCAAAAAATTTTTAATAAAAGGTTATTTATACATCAGAAGAGACGGGGTACGGCCTGTATCTTCTTCAAAGCAGATCAACCTACGACACACGCCGGATCCACTGCGTTTGATCCAGCCTTCATAAAGATTTGCGTTTATTCGCGTCCATTTGCGTTGTTCGCGTTTTCTTTTTTAACAGGCATCGCTACCGATATCCAATAAAAAAGGCGGTCCGCAGGCCGCCTTCAGAAATCGTACTATTTTATTATGCTTATGTAATGCCTGGAGTTAAGCCGCCTTGCGGCGGGCAAGGCCGGCCAGCGCGATCAGACCTGTGCCAAACAACCACAGGGCGGCAGGCACTGGTACAGGTGTCAGCTCGGTAATGGTGGCATAGATCTCGGCCGTGGTTTGCGCGCCTTCTGCCAGATTGGCATAGGTTTCAAACGATACGCCATCGTCACGGGAAAAGCCCTGCAGGCTCAGCAGATAGTTCATGCCATTCATTTCAAAGGCCACGTTTTCCGGGTATGACAACAGACTCGCTGTATCATCAGCCGGGTTGGCGCTGTTATCAATGCCGATGCGGTACTCAATCGGCATCAGACCGTAGCCATCCAGCTGAATATCCATGCGGAAATCAATCTCTACCTGGCCACCGGATAGTACGGTCTGTTCATTGGTGTAGGTAAACGAGCCCAGCGAGAAGGCTTCGCCGTAGGTAATGCTGGTGGCTGAAGTACCACCAGCACTGCCGGTACCATTAAACCAGAAGTGGCTCTGGATAATCTCCTGATTAACAAAGCTATCATAAAGATCAATACCCCAACCAAAATAGGACACCGAATCGGTGCTGGCATTCAGGTTACCGGGTAAGGCTCTGGCTGGTGTTGCGTCGTTATCCTGATTATAGGTTCGGTTATAGAAGTAAAAACTACTGGCACTCGGGTTTTGAAATGACCCCATCACCTGCACAGTCGCCGCATAGACACCCTGGGTGCAGGCAATTAATGCTGCCGCTGCCACCAGACTCAATGCTGATTTTTTATAATTATTCATTTCAATCCTTATGACTCACCCTGAATCATTAAACAGTCTGTTTATCGCTTGCGCAACCATACGCCAATGCTAACGCAACTACAGTGCCACTATAACAATTTATTTTAATATCAATAACTTATTTTAACTCTTGGGAGTTCAGCAGATGTCGGGGGTACATTCTGTAAACCACTCCGACGACCATCACGGCGAGACTTTACACTCCGTCTGGCAAGCAACCCAGCCTCAGGCGTGCGATTTAACTCACTGGAATGTACAGTTTTTTACCCACATGCAGCTCATCGGTGCGCAGTGAATTACGCGTGCGCAGATGGGCCACCGGCAACTGATAGCGGTCACCGATTTTCGCCAGGGTGTCGCCCTGACGAATGATATATTGCTCCTGCGCTTCCGCCAGCCAGGTACCAGGGGGCGCCTTGCGCGCGAAATAGTCGTTCACACCACGCAGTATCGCCCTGGCCAGCTTGTTCTGGTGAGCACTGCTGCGCAGTTTACGTTCTTCGTTGGGATTGGAGATAAACGCGGTTTCCAGCAGTACCGCCGGAATATTCGGTGCCTTAAGTACCGCAAAGCTGGCCTGCTGCACTTTTTTCTTATGCACCCGGCCTACGCGGCTCAGCTCCTTGAGCACTTCGTCGCCGATATCCAGGCTCGACTCAATGGTGCCGGTCAGTGACAGATCCAGCAGCACCTGCTTGACCATCTCATCCTGGTGGTCGATCGCCACATCACCAAACAGCAGATCCACCTTGTTTTCCTTTTCTGCCAGCAGCCGGGCTGATTCGGACGATGCGCCACTCACCGACAGCGCATACACAGAAGCCCCGCGCGCACGGGCATCGGGGAAGGAATCTGCATGGATTGAAATCATCAGGTCGGCGTTTAACTCATGAGCCCGCTTGATGCGCTCACGCAGTCGCATAAAGCGATCATTACTGCGAATCAGCTCGCCGCGCATGCCCTTGGTGGCATCAATTTCCTTTTTCAGGCGACGCGCCACCTGCAGCGTAATGTCTTTCTCACGGGTGCCCTTACGCCCGACCGCGCCGGGATCTTTTCCGCCATGTCCGGCATCAATCGCCACTATCACATCGCGCAGCGGTTTTTTCTGTGCCACTTCGGGTTGCGAGCTGGCGCCGTTTTCTTTTACATCTATCACCAGACGGTAGCCGCTGCTGCCTTTGGGCTCCAGCAGAAAGCTACTGGGCGTGGTGCGTGATTTCAGGTCCAGCACCACACGCAGGTCATGGCCATTGCGCACACCGGTGCGAATGCTTTTCAGCTGACGGCTGTGTAATTCTTCCAGGGTGCCGGCATCCATCAGCCGGGTCTGTTTGAGGTCGATCACCAGGCGTTCCGGCTTGTGCAGCGAAAACAACGAATGTTCTACCGGGCCGTTCAGGTCAAATACCAGACGGGTTTTATGCGATTCACGGGAAATACGGATGTTTTTGACCTGAGCCTGCGAAGATGCAGCCCGTGTCAGCACTGGCGCCGAGGCAAGTGCACCCAGCCCGGCAATCTGGCTGGTTAACTGTGATAAAAATTGACGTCGCTGTTTTTTCATCTCACACCTCAAAACATCTGAGTGCTAACACGGATCTGTTGACACCGATTCTGTGGTACCGCCTTAAGTGTCTGATTTATATAGAGCAGTAAAGCGGAATACAGAAATCTATAACTTACTGTTTAAGTAGTTTGGCAAGTTTTCCGTAGAATGCAAGAAAGAAATTAAATTTTTATCAACAATTTTAATAAGATAGAGATATTACCTAATGCAGTTAATTAGATAATGCAGCGATTATTTTACTGCCTTTATCAGTGCCTGCACTCAACTGACAGGCCCGCCCCTGTACCCCATCCCGGGTTTCATAGGCCAGTTCACACAGCACATCAGCAATGGGTAAATAGCCCGCCGCTTTCTCAGGCCACTCGATCAGGCAGATGGCTTCACCGTCAAAATAATCACGACCACCGGCATATTCCAGCTCGTCCGGCTCACCCAGTCGGTAGAGGTCAAAATGATAGATACCCTGGCCATTGATCTGATAAGGCTCAACCAGGGTGTAGGTGGGGCTTTTTACCGCACCGGCATGCCCCAGTGCCTGCAGAAAACCACGCACCAGGGTGGTTTTACCGGCACCCAGGTCTCCCTGCAGGAAGATCACCGTACCCGCCGGAGTGTGGCGAGCTATCCTGGCCGCCAGGGACAGCTGCGCGTTTTCATCCGCTAAAAACACACTGAACTCGGCCATCAGGCATTCACCAGCTGGCGCAATGGCACAAACAGATCGCTGGCCAGCAATCCGGCTATACCGTCACGGGCCGCCATATCCGCCGCCAGGCTGTGCATACACAGGCCCAGCCGTGCAGCCTGCGCTGGCGCATAGCCCTGTGCCAGCAGACTGCCAATCACGCCGCTTAATACATCGCCCATACCCGCCGTGGCCATGCCCGGATTACCGTAAGGGCACAGTTGCGGCAAGGCATCGGGCGACTGCAATAAGCTGCCAGCCCCTTTGAGAATCACCTGACCACCAAAGGTCTGTTGCAGCAACTCGACGCTGGTAAAACGCGAGTTCTGAATATCTGCTGTGGCTTCACCCAGCAGCGCCGCGGCTTCACCGGGATGAGGGGTGAGAATCCAGTCGTCGCGGCGAGCATCGTCTTCGCTGAGCAGACGCAACGCGCCAGCATCCACCAGCTTGGGCAAGGGGCTGGCAAGTGCTGCTGAGAGCAGATTGCGCGACCATGCGCTGTCTTTCATGCCCGGACCAATGACCAGCGCACTGGCGCTGTGCAGCAGATCACTGGCCAGATGGCCGTCATCGCTGGGGCACACCATCAGTTCCGGCCGCCCCGCTAATAGAACGTCGGTGTGCGCAGCATGACTGACCACGGTTACCAGCCCGGCCCCGGTGCGCAATGCACCTTCTGCGGCCATGCGCGCCGCGCCCGGCATGCCCAGATCGCCACCCAGCACCAGCACATGACCACACTGGTGCTTGTGACTGCTGTACAAACGGTTTTTCAGCTGCAGGCGCAGACGCGACCAGTCGAGCAGTTCCGCCTGTGGCGGCTGCTGCTCATACACCTCGGCGGGCACGCCCAGATCATCAAACTGAATCTCGCCACAGCAATCCACCCCATGGTGGGTAAACAGCCCCTGCTTGAGGCCGATAAAGCTCAGGGTCGATCTGGCCTGAATCGCGGTACCGGCAATGCGTCCGGTGTCGGCATTCAGCCCGGAGGGAATATCCACCGCAATCACCGGCCGCGAAGACGTATTCACCGTATTGATAATCTCTGCCCACTCACCCTCGACGTCCCGATCCAGACCGGTGCCGAGCAGCGCATCCACCACCACATCGGCACTTTGCAACAGACTTGCGGAGAACCTGACCGGCTGATGGCTCATCGAATGCCAGTCTTTCCAGGCGGTGCGCGCATCACCCTGCAGCTTTTTCGGATCAAGCAGACTGACTACGCTCACATCCAGCCCCGCCTGCTGCGCGAGTTTCGCCACCACGTAGCCGTCGCCGGCATTATTGCCCGAGCCACACAACAGCAGGATTTTTTTCGCCAGCGGATAGCGGTTTTGCAGATGCCGAAACAACGCCTTACCGGCACGCTTCATCAGCTCGTAGCCGGAGAGATTAAACTGGTTGATGGCAAGGCTGTCGAGCTGACGCACTGCCTGTGCCGTATACAGGTATTCCGGCAATTGATTGAGCTGTTTTAATTTCATCGCTGGATGATGCGCAATTGATGCGACAAAATCAACAAAAGCCGACTCCGGGCTGAAACAGGCTCAGTTGCCGCTGATAAACTCGCCGAAGCGCTTTTCAAGTCGCTCCAGCGATGCCTGATCAGCGGCGCGTGACAGCAGTGCTATTGCGGTTTCAGCGGTACATAGCCCAATTGGCCAGCTGGTTGCGTCGTAGCGAGTAGCGGGACACTTGCCCGACAGCCAGCCGCACACAGGGCAGCGAGTGCAGATAGGGGCTGCGGTTATAGATTTTGCGCGCTTCCTGCCAGGTACTGTCGATCAGGATATAGTGTTTGAACATCTGCTGTTCTGCCGCCGCCGGGTTTTTATCAGCCGGGTACACCAGTGCAATCTCGCCTGCAGCCTGATGTAGAGCAATCAGCTGTAATAAACGCTGATCCGGAGCGCTACGTTGCCAGACAATGCGTTGTATATCAGCAAAACACTGCTCGATCAACTGTCCGCTGTTGCTTGCCTTGCCGAGCTCACGCGCGTGGGTTAACAGAATAAATGCCATGCCGTGATGATAACGGATTCGCAGAATGAAGTGCGACCCGTGTCCGCCGTCTTCACAGTTGTTGTGAGAAGACGGCGTTAAAATCAGGCCGTCGCTTTGAAATTATGCCTGGCGTGTGAAGACCTGAATCTGATCCCGACCGGCGTGCTTGGCGGCGTACATTGCCTTATCTGCACGATCAAACAGGCTGTGACGGTCATCCTGTGCATCCCGGCAGGCCAGGCCAATGCTCACGGTAACACCCAGTGACTGGGACTGGGCAGCCGTCTGCATCCTGATTTCGCGCACTGAGTGCAGAATGCGTTCAGCGATATCATGCGATGCCTCACAGTCGGAATTGGTCAATACCGCGACAAATTCTTCACCGCCATAACGGAACAGCATATCGGTGGTGCGAATGCTCGTCTGTATGCGATTGGCTACCGCGATCAATACCTCATCCCCCACTGCATGGCCGTGCTGATCATTCACCTGTTTAAAGTGATCGATATCGATCACCAGCAGGGTGATATCCTGCTGGTGACGCTGTGCCAGATGCAGTTCGCGCTCGAAAGACTCATCGAATGTCGAGCGGTTACGAATGCCGGTTAATGCATCGCAATAGGCCAGTAACCTTGCCTTTTTATGCTGCAACGCATTGCGCAGCGGATACACCAGGATAGACAGCAGGTTTTCCAGCAGCATCAACTCAGATTCAACAAACTTGCGACCACGGTAGACCTCGAGCTTACCCAGATTCATCTCCTCGATCTGCAGCTGATAGGAACAGCTATGGCCTTTCTGTCTGGCTGATTCAATTTGCACCTCGGGCTGGCCACACTGGTAGGCAAAACCGTCGAACAGAAAATAGGCATGAATGTGTTCCATAAACTTGTTCAGCACCCAGTCCACATCCAGCGACATCTGCAGGGTCAGTGCCAGATCAAGCCGCGCCTGTTGTTCCAGTTCGCGGTTATATTGCTTGCGTGCCGGTTGCTCATGGTTCGCAAAAACGCCCTTAACCTCCTTGAGGTCTTTAACCATTTCCTGTGTTGAGGTATGAATTCGCATGCTGTGTGCTTCCTGATTAAGTTTTGATCAGCAATAAAGCGACAACTGTGCCAAGTCATTAACCAGACATAATAAATTATTATTTATCAACAGGTTACACTGTAAACGAGGAAGAAAATCGGGGATTTAACGGGGCTTTCGGCGGCAGAAAAGCGCTTCGAATCAATGGGGTGACAGATTTCTGACGGCAAGCACTTGCCAGGTTCGTATTGATATCGCCGGCTTTACGCGCAGGCGGAGGCTTACTCGGCCAATGGCAACAGACAGGCCCCCACCGAGCCGGGCAGGCATTGCTCGCCGTTAACCCAGGTGGTGTAATCAAAAATCGCCTGGCTCAGATCAGCTCCCTGCAGGCGCGCACCCACCAGTTCAGCATAGGACAGATTGGCGCCGCTGAGATCCGCCTGCTGCAGATCCGCCTGACGCAAATTCGCGCCTTTGAGATTCGCCTGCTGTAACTGCGCTGATTGCAGGCTGGCCTGCGAGAGATCGGCATAGGCCATATCCGCCGCCGTTAACAGGGAGGATGAAAAATCGATTGAATTTAATTTGGCGCTGCGCAGATTAGCATGGGACAGATTGCGTCCGCGCAACACTTCACCCTGCTTGTTGCAGCCGGACCAGTTAATCCCCGGACTGGCCGCCCCGGCGCAGTCCGCCAGACGCATATCATTATTGTTCCGTGCCGCCAGATACAGACCAGCGGCTACCAGCAGCGCCAGTACAAACAGACTGATATAAAGGTAGTTTTTTTTCGGCTGTGCATTATAGCGCTGCAGCATGTCATCACGCACCTGACGGTGCAGTTGCATCACCGCCTCTTCATCTTCACGGCGTTCCTCGTATTTATCCACCCCCGCCGAGCGCGAGCTGCGCTCATCTTCGCGAATCCGTGCCAGCATCAGCGCACGATCACCGGCCTCGGTACCCGCCTCTTTCACCACATCCGGCACCATCGCCGGGTAGTTTTTAACCGCGGCCCAGTGCTCCTTGTCCAGGCTGACCAGGGTGTCGAGATTGATTCGTCCCAGAACCAGGTAGCGGCCAATCAATTGATTGGGAAAGGGGCCCTGCACGGACTCACCCTGTTTGATATACCAGCGATCTTTTGTTGAGCTTGTCATTCAGATTCACATTGATTGCATATATGCGTTCCAGCCCATGTTATAGCAGGCAATCACGCCGACAGACACCGGCTTGATGAATGCCAGGCGATAACTCTTAGGGGGTTAATACGCGAAGTCCACCCATATAAGGCTTCAGTACATCCGGCACCTGAATACCGCCATCAGCCTGCTGGTAGTTTTCCAGCACCGCCACCAGTGTACGGCCAATCGCCAGCCCTGAGCCATTAATGGTGTGCAGCAGCTCCGGCTTGCCTGTGTCTGGATTACGCCAGCGCGCCGTCATACGTCGTGCCTGAAAATCAAGGAAGTTACTGCAGGAGGAAATTTCACGGTAGGCCTGCTGCCCCGGCAACCAGACTTCCAGGTCATGGGTTTTGGCCGCGGAGAAACCGGTGTCCCCCGCACACAGGGTCAGCACGCGATAGGGCAGTTCCAGCTTCTGTAGAATGCTTTCGGCATGGCCGGTGAGCTCTTCCAGCGCGGCCCAGGAGTCCTCGGGGCGCACCAGCTGCACCATTTCAACTTTTTCAAACTGATGCTGGCGGATCATGCCACGGGTGTCCTTGCCGTAGGAACCGGCTTCAGAACGAAAACACGGCGTGTGCGCGGTGAATTTGAGTGGCATATCCGCCGCTTCAATAATACGCTCACGCACCAGATTGGTGACCGGTACTTCCGCCGTGGGGATCAGGTAATACTCACTGTCGCCACTGATCGCGAACAGGTCATCGGCAAACTTGGGTAACTGACCGGTGCCGCGCAGGCTGTCGGCATTCACCAGGTAAGGCACATAAACCTCTTCATAACCATGCTCCTGCGTATGCTGGTCCAGCATAAACTGAATTAGCGCGCGGTGCAGTCGCGCCATGTCGCCACGCATCACCACAAAACGCGAGCCGGTCAGTTTGCTGGCGGTTTCAAAATCCAGCCAGTCATTGGGTGCGCCCAGCTCGACGTGGTCTTTAGGCTCAAACCCCAGCAGCGTGGGTTCACCCCATTTACGGACTTCAATATTGTCGTCTTCGGATTTGCCCGCTGGCACCGAATCATCCAGCAGATTGGGCATCCCCATCATCAGCTCGTGAATCCCGGTCTGCACCTCATCCAGCTGCTTTTTTGCCGCATCCAGCGCGTCGCCCAGATTAGCCACCTCTGCCAGCAACGGCTCGATATCCTGCCCCTGTGCCTTGGCCTGACCAATGCTTTTGGAGCGGGTATTGCGCTCGTTTTGCAGCTCCTGGGTTTTTACCGACAGCGCCTTGCGCTGCGCTTCCAGCTGGTTGAAATGATTGATATCCAGCGTATAGCCACGTAACGCAAGCTTCTCCGCCACAGACTCGATATCGGTTCGAAGTAGTTTCTGATCTAACATACAGGCTTTGTTCTCTAGTTATTATGCGTTGGTTCGCGCAACCGGTAAAACCCCGGCTAAACCATGGATCTGGCCCATTGCGCACCGATCCAGGCCGCAAGCACACAGAGTGTGACATTGAGCAGCACATTTAAAAAGGCTTTCTGCAACAGGCCCTGCTCAAGCAGGTGCAGGGTTTCCCAGGAAAAGGTGGAGAAGGTAGTGAAGGCGCCCAGCAATCCTACCACCAGTCCGAGCTTTACATCCTGCGACAGGTTGAATTTTTCAATCAGCAGGATCGACAACAGGCCGATGGCCAGTGACCCCAGTATATTCACCGCCAGTGTGCCATAGGGAAAACCCCGGCCGAACCAGTGATAAATACCGGACGACATCAGGTAACGCAGCACCGCACCCAGTGCACCACCACCGGCAATGAACAGCAGCGTTTTCATCAGCCCCCTGCCCGCAGACTCAATCAGGCCGCCACAATGGGAATCACTTTATCCGCCACCTCTTTGTATTCCGCAATTTCATGGAAATTGAGATAACGATAAATATCAGCCGCCATCGGCTTCAGATGCTGCACCTTTTCCAGATACTCCTCCGCAGTGGGGATATAACCAAGAATACCGGCAACCGCGCTGAGTTCCGCCGAGGCCAGGTAGACATTGGCATCCTTACCCAGCCGGTTGGGGAAGTTTCGGGTCGAGGTGGAGATCACCGTGGCGCCGTCCGCTACCCGTGCCTGGTTACCCATACACAGCGAGCAGCCGGGCATTTCGGTGCGCGCACCGGCGCGGCCGAAGATGCTGTAATAACCTTCTTCGCTCAACTGACGCTGATCCATTTTGGTGGGGGGCGCAATCCACATGCGTGTCGGGATACTGGTAATGCCCTCCATTACCTTGCCTGCCGCGCGGTAGTGACCGATATTGGTCATGCAGGAGCCGATAAACACCTCATCGATTTTGGTGCCCGCCACCTCGGACAGCAGCTTCACATCATCCGGGTCATTCGGACAGGCCAGAATCGGTTCGCTGATCTGATTCAGGTCGATTTCAATGATCTCGGCGTATTCTGCATCGGCATCCGGTTCCAGCAGCTGTGGATCAGCCAGCCAGGCTTGCATCGCCTCGATACGTCGCTGCAGGGTGCGCGCATCTTCATAACCGTTGGCAATCATCCACTTCAGCAGGGTGATATTGGAATTCAGGTACTCAGTGATCGGTTCCTTGCCCAAGCGCACGGTACAGCCATTGGCGGAGCGCTCCGCCGAGGCATCGGACAGCTCGAATGCCTGCTCCACTTTCAGGTCCGGCAGGCCCTCGATTTCCAGCACACGGCCGTTAAATACGTTCTTCTTGCCTTTCTTTTCAACCGTTAACAGCCCCTGCTGAATCGCCGCATAGGGAATCGCGTTAACCAGGTCACGCAGGGTCACACCCGGCTGCATCTCACCCTTGAAGCGCACCAGTACCGACTCCGGCATATCCAGCGGCATCACCCCCAGCGCCGCCGCGAACGCCACCAGCCCGGAGCCCGCCGGAAAACTGATACCCAGCGGGAAGCGGGTATGCGAATCGCCACCGGTGCCCACGGTATCCGGCAGGATCATGCGGTTCAGCCAGGAGTGAATAATGCCGTCGCCCGGACGCAACGCCACACCACCACGGGTATTCATAAAGTCCGGCAGCTCGTGTTGCAGCTTGATATCCACCGGCTTGGGATAGGCCGCAGTATGACAGAAGGACTGCATCACCAGATCTGCCGAGAAGCCCAGACAGGCCAGCTCTTTCAGTTCATCACGGGTCATCGCACCGGTGGTGTCCTGGGAACCCACAGTGGCCATTTTCGGCTCACAGTAGGTGCCGGGGCGAACACCGGCTATGCCACAGGCCTTGCCCACCATCTTCTGCGCCAGGGTGAATCCCTTGCCGGTGTCTTCGGGGTCAATGGGGCGCATGAACGCATCTGAAGGTTCCAGGCCGAGGAACTCCCGCGCATTAGCAGTCAGGCCACGGCCGATAATCAGTGGAATACGGCCATTAGCACGCACTTCATCCGCCAGGGTGGTTGGACGCAGTTTAAAGCGACAGATTTCACTGCCATCTTCCGCCAGTATCACCCCATCATAGGGGCGAATGCGAATCACATCACCGGTTTCCATCTGATCCACATCACATTCAATCGGCAGCGCACCGGAATCTTCTGCGGTATTAAAGAAAATAGGCGCAATCTTGTTGCCCAGTACCACGCCGCCTTCATGCTTGTTGGGCACAAACGGAATTTCCTTGCCCATATGCCAGAGCACCGAGTTGATCGCCGATTTACGCGATGAACCTGTGCCCACCACATCACCGACATAGGCAATCGGGTGGCCTTTCTGCTTCAGCGCTTCGATGGTTTCAATCGGCTTGTCCATTTTGGAGACCAGCATCGACTGCGCGTGCAATGGGATATCCGGACGGCTCCAGGCTTCGGTGGCGGGGGACAGATCATCGGTATTGGTTTCACCGGGTACCTTATAAACGGTGACGGTGATTTCTTCAGGCATCGGTGGCTGGCTGGTAAACCATTCCGCATCGGCCCAGGAGCGAATCACCTGCTCGGCGTATTGATTGCTTCTGGATTTCTCCGCCACATCGTGAAAAGCATCATAGATTAACAGCGTATGTGACAGTGCCTTGACTGCCGCCGGGGCGGTCACTTCATCATCCAGACATTCGATCAACGACTGGATATTGTAGCCACCAAGCATGGTGCCCAGCAGTTCGGTCGCATATTCACGGGAAATCAGTTCGCAGACGGTTTCGCCTTTGGCCACGTCGGTCAGAAACGCCGCTTTGACATAGGCGGCCTGATCAACCCCAGGCGGCACGCGGTGCACCAGCAGTTCAATTAATTCCTCAATGTTCTCACTACCGGGTGTTTTCAGCATTTCTATGAGTTCAGCAACCTGTTGTGCATCAAGGGCCAGTGGAGGGAGATTGTCTGCAGCGCGTTCTTCAACATGTTTGCGATAAGCTTCGAGCACGGTAGATTCCTTATACATCGGTTCTTTAGAATTCAAAGCCCGATTATACAGTGTGTGCGGTGCAATTTCTTCCACCATATTGAAAGCACCTCTGAATAATTGCCACATTTTGATTTATCAGATGCAGACTGTATAATTTGTGCCCCCACTTTCTGTGACTGTATTTCTCTGCCCCCTCTACCGAAGCGGAGCAAACAGCCCTCAAAGCGCCTCATGCAACCATAACAAAGCGAGCAACATGAATTTTCTAGCCTTATTGCCATTTCTGAAATGGTTCAAGTTTGTTAATAAGGACACACTCAAAGCAGACGCCATAGCCGGTTTTACCGGCGCCGTTATCGTTTTACCTCAGGGCGTGGCCTTTGCCACCATTGCCGGTCTGCCACCGGAATACGGCCTGTATACGGCGATGGTCACGCCGATTATCGCCGCGCTGTTCGGCTCCTCCTACCACCTGGTATCAGGACCCACCACGGCGATTTCGATTGTCGTGTTTGCCACTGTCAGTCAACACGCTACCCCCGGTACGCCTGAATTTATTTCAATTGCGCTGACCCTCACCTTTCTCGCCGGTGTATACCAGCTGGCATTTGGTCTGGCCCGGCTGGGTGCGCTGGTTAACTTTGTTTCGCATACCGTGGTCATCGGTTTTACCGCCGGTGCGGCCATTCTGATTGCCACCAGCCAGATGAAGCACATTCTGGGGATTGAAGTGGCCAAGGGCGAATCCTTTCTGCACACCTGGATGGAAATACTCAGTCACCTGGGCTCGGTCAATCATTACCTGTTACTTATAGCTCTGCTCACCCTGCTCACTGCACTGCTGATTAAAAAGTTTGTACCGAAAACCCCCAACCTGTTGATCGGTATGGTGGTTGGCAGTCTTGTCGCCTATGGCTTAAAAGATATAGCTGAGGGTATTGTACTGGTGGGCGAGATTCCCGGCGGACTGCCACCCCTGTCATCACCCGATTTCAGCATCAGCACCATCACCGCACTGGCACCCGGCGCCTTTGCCGTTGCGCTGTTAGGCCTGATTGAGGCGGTGTCGATCAGCCGTGCGGTGGCGACCAAATCGAATCAGCGCATTAACTCCAACCAGGAGTTTGTCGGTCAGGGTATGTCCAATATTGTCGGCAGTTTTTTCTCCAGTTATGCCGGCTCCGGCTCTTTTACTCGTTCCGGCATCAACTACGAAGCCGGCGCCAGAACCCCGATCTCGGCGATTTTCGCGGCGATTTTCCTGCTGTTTATCGTATTGCTGGTTGCGCCACTCACCGCCTATTTACCGGTTGCCACGATGGGCGGGATCATTCTGCTGGTAGCCTATAACCTGATTGATTTTCACCACATCAAAATGATTCTGCAAAACAGCCATTCAGAATCCGCAATTCTGCTGGTAACGTTTTTCAGCACGCTGTTTCTGGAACTGGAATTTGCCATCTACCTGGGGGTGATTATTTCGCTGGTGTTTTTCCTCAAGAAAACTTCGACACCGGAAATTCCCACACTGTCGGTGGATACCAATGAAAAAACCGGCAAACGCAGCCTTATCAATATCAATAAAAAGCCGATCAAGCAGTGCCCACAACTGAAGATCATTCGCATTGATATGTCGGTGTATTTCGGTTCAATCAGCCACATCCAGCAACGCATCTCCAGCATTGCTGACAACGAACGCATTTACCATATTATGATTGATGCATCCGGCATTAACTTTATTGACCTGGCCGGTGCAGAAGCACTGGTGAGTGAACACCGCATGCTGCAGAAACAGGGCGGCGGATTGTATTTTGTCGGTCTTAAATCCTCGGTATATGAATTTGTAGCCAGATCCTGCTTTGTGAAAAAAATCGGCTCCGCCTATTTCTTTGATTCCAAGAACGAAGCGATACGCATGATTTATAAGCAGCTTGACCGAGAGATCTGCAAAACCTGTCCGAGTCAGATTTTCAAGGAATGTAATGCGTAATCAGGATGCCAATATGTCATCGGTCTTTAGTCTTTAGTCTTTAGTCGTTGGTCCTTAGCCAGACTAACGACTGACGACTGACGACTGACGACTAATGCCTAACGTCCTGTGCATAAAAAAAGCCCGCGGATGCGGGCTTTTTATTTAAAAACACTGAACCCGTAGATTCAGCTGTTTTATGCAGCGACTTTAATTGCTGCCTTTCTTTTTCATATAGTCATCCACTGCAGCACTGATCGCATCTTCCGCCAGTACCGAGCAGTGGATTTTCACCGGTGGCAGGGCCAGCTCTTCGGCGATGTCCATGTTCTTGATCGCTCTGGCTTCGTCCAGGG
>Ga0316209_1001363_pt1 | contig 26034 bp, 22 predicted proteins | sample 6monopyrite_MG_FD_204945 | JGI IMG/M metagenome (GOLD analysis project Ga0316209, IMG submission 204945) | Microbial mat bacterial communities from mineral coupon in-situ incubated in ocean water Damariscotta River, Maine, United States -... | ecosystem: Environmental > Aquatic > Marine >...
ACCACTATTAAGATATTGATTAACGATGGCTTCTCTTTGTTCTTTTGAACAATGTGTCATTCTTCACTCACTATGCCCTCTGTCTAATGATTTTTAAAAAGGGCGACAACTATCCTGACACAGAGGGGTTAGCGGTGAAGCTATATTAGTACGGTTATTGATAAATAATAAAATACCACAGCAGCTCTATCAGAGTTATAAGAGCTTCAAAAACCAACAAGCAGTTATAGAAAGTCGAAAAGAAACTGGGAAAATACCGAGAACATATCGGCATAGAGAACCTATTAATGTGTTTGGTAAGCCCTTTGTTTATGCTGTTTTTGATTCTTTACATAATCGAAAAATTACTTTAGCAAAAGCCAGTACATATTTAGATAACCTTAAAATTAGTGATGTACGCCAGCTGGAGCGGTATGTATAGCTTTGATGCGTCATCAATGATTCATGCATGGGATAACTACCCTCCAGAAAACCCACACTTTGATTCTTTATCGCAGTGGTTTTCTGAGCAAATAGATAATAAAAGCTTTGGTATATCTGAAAAGGCCTTAGATGAGGTCAGTCATAAAATTCCTGAATGTGGAGATTGGCTTAAAAATCAAAACATTGAGGTTTATCCATTAACTGCCACCAGTTTAGCAACAGCACAGAGTATTAAAGCGCTTTTAGGTATAGATGAAGAGCTGTACACTAAGGGTGTAGGTGAGAATGATTTATTAATTATTTCTATCGCTAAGGAAAATAATAAAACATTGGTTAGCGATGAAAGTCGGCAGAATAAATTACCCGCGTTAAAATCTAATTACAAAATCCCAGCTGTTTGTGAGATGCCTGAGGTTAATGTTGAATGTATTAGTTTCTTAGAGCTGCTTAAATAAGTAGTTTTATTATTAGAGTAAGTAAGACACCCAAGCTAAACACAAACTAAGATAAAAGTTCAAATTCAATTCAAAAACGGTCAGAATAAATTTAAATGATTAAAAAAAATTATAAAATTTGAGAAAAGCAGGTTTTTTTATCGTAATTAAATAGAACACAAAAAAACAGAAACAGTGAAGCATCAGCTAACACTGAAGTGATAAATTAAATAGTTAGATAAACGAGAAAAAGTTTACGTAAAAAATTCCGCACAACTTCGAAAACTCGGCATGTGTTGATAACCCAGCTTTTCACAGGCCTGTTTGAGTTTATGCACCGAACCCACCATGCCCTTTAACTTACTTTCAAAATGTTGGGTGAGATCAGCTTCTCAAGACACCCATGCTAAGTAGTCAGTAAAAACAAATGCTTAGGTTGAATCCAGGTCTTTGGTTATAGTGGGTGTCCGGGTTGGTAGGGTTGGTATTTCCGGGTTGGTACGTTGTATAGAATTGATATTAAAAGTTAAAGCGTATGATGCAATGTGTTTTTTTAAAACGAAAAGCTATTCAATTATTTTTGCCATAAAGTTTAAGAGTACACATTATTAAAAAAATAAGTCTAAACTTTATGAGAGGTATAACAATAAGGTAATTAAGATGGATGTCAGAGCTATAAGCAGCGTGGAGCAAGCTCGTGCAGCAGCTGAGCAGAGTGAGCATAGCCATGTCAAGGTAGGTGTTTTCGATATCGATGGTGTGCTTCGCGGTAAATATATGTCGAAGGAAAAATTCTATTCAGCACTGAATAATGGTTTTGGCTTTTGTGATGTGGTGCTGGGTTGGGATATACAGGATAAGCTCTATGATAATGTAAAATACACAGGCTGGCACACAGGCTACCCCGACGCGCAGGTCAGGCTGTTGCCATCAAGTTGCCGTGAACTACCCTTTGAAAATAATATACTCTTTTTCCTGGGTGAATTTTCGGATGAAGCTGAGTCGATCTGCCCTCGTGCAGTATTACGTCGTGTCATTGAGAAAGCGAAAAATATGGGCCTGGATATATTTTCAGGCTTTGAATATGAGTTTTTCGTTTTTAATGAAACGGCACACAGTATTCGTGAAAAAAATTATCAAAATATTCAACCCATTGCACCTTCTGAGTTTGGTTATTCAGTGATTCGAAATAGTGTTGAATCTGAAACATATCAAAGCATTTTAAAGCTTTCAGAGGATATGGATTTCAGCCTGGAAGGTTTGCATGAAGAAACCGGGCCGGGTGTGTTAGAAGCCGCCATTGCCTATAGTGATGCGTTATCATCGGCAGATAAGGCGGCATTGTTTAAAACATTCACAAAAGTTCTGATGCAAAAACAAAATAAAATGGCGACTTTTATGGCCAAGTGGTCACCCGATTATCCAGGGCAGAGCGGTCATATTCATTTATCGGCAAAAGATGATAAAGGAAAATCATTATTCTACGATGCCAGCCAGCCTGATAATATGAGTGATACGATGCGTTATTTTGTGGCGGGTCAGCAACAGATGATGCCAGAGTTTCTCGCGATGGTAGCACCCACAATTAACTCATATCGGCGTTTGATACCCGGCTTCTGGGCACCAACTGACGCCAGTGTTGGTATCGATAATCGAACCTGTGCGCTTCGAATTATTCCGGGTTCAGAAAATACACAACGCATTGAGTATCGAATTGCAGCAGCGGATGCTAATCCGTACGTTATATTATCTGCAGTGATTGCCTCGGGTTTATGGGGGATAGAAAATAAAGCAGAGATTGATACAATGATCACAGGAAATGCTTATGAGAGCACTTTTCCTGCGCATTTAAAATTACCGGAAACATTATGGGATGCGGCGCAAAAATTTAAAACATCGGCAGTTGCAAAAGAATATTTTGGTAATGCGTTTGTAGAACACTTTGCCGCCAGCCGGGAGTGGGAAGAACGAGAGTTTCGCCAACATATTTCTCAATGGGAACTGGAACGTTATTTTGAACTCATTTAGGGTGTTATAGCATGCAACAAACGGTAAAAATAGTTTCTCCGGTTGATGGGTCTGTCGTCGCAGAACGAAACCTGGCCAGTAAGGATGAGATTAAAAAGGCATTGCTATCAGCCGTTAATGCACAAAAAAACTGGAAAAATAAAAACCTCTCAGAAAAAGCTTCACTCTGTCATAAAGCGATAGACTGTTTGCTGCAAAAAAAACAAGCGATCGCAAAAGAAATTACGCTCCAAATGGGACGGCCGATAAAATACGCGGCAGGTGAATTATCGGGTGTAGAAGAGCGAGCACGGTACATGATTGATATCGCCGAACAGGAACTGAAAGACATCGCGATAGAAGAAGATCAGGCTTTCACTCGCTTCATTCGTAAAGAGCCGTTAGGCGTGGTACTGACGATAGCCCCCTGGAATTATCCTTACCTTACGGCCATCAACTCAATTATTCCGGCACTGATGGCTGGCAATACCGTTATTCTTAAGCACTCCGCGCAAACATTACTTTGTGCAGAACGCCTCAAAGTTGCATTTGACGAAGCGGGTCTGCCTGCCGGCGTATTTCAATATCTGCATCTGGATCACGCCATGACGGCTGAACTTGTTAAAAATAACGCGATTGGTTTTATCTCATTTACGGGATCTGTTGATGCGGGAAAAACCATCGAAACCACAGCAGCGACTTTGTTTAAATCGGTTGCATTAGAACTGGGTGGCAAAGATCCTGCTTATGTGATGGCGGATGCAGATATAAAATCAACGGCTGAAAACCTGGTGGATGGTGCATTTTTTAATTCAGGACAATCGTGTTGCGCCATAGAAAGAATTTACGTGCATGAAAATGTGTACGATGATTTTGTTAAACAATTTATACATCTTGTGAATCAATATCAATTAAATAATCCCATGCAACTATCAACCACGCTAGGGCCGATGGTGAATAGCAAAGCGGCTGATTTTGTAAGAGATCAAATTAAACAGGCCGTAGAAAAGGGTGCGCTTGCATGTATTGATGAAACAAACTTTTTAAAAAGTAAATCGGGTACGCCATACATGGCACCACAAGTATTAATCAATGTTGACCACAGCATGTCAGTCATGAAAGATGAAAGCTTTGGACCGGTGATTGGCATAATGAAAGTCAGTAGTGATCAGCAGGCCATAGCACTGATGAATGACAGTGACTTTGGGCTAACCGCATCCTTCTGGACTAACAACATTGAGAAAGCAATCGGACTCGGTGAACAGGTCGAAACAGGTACCGTCTTCATGAATCGATGTGATTATCTGGATCCGGCACTGGCATGGACAGGTGTGAAACAATCGGGGCGGGGTTGCTCGTTATCTAAACTGGCTTATCAGCAATTGACGAGACCAAAGTCTTTTCACTTAAAAAATGCAACACATTAGTGAGTTATATTGATGCCAAATAAAATTGATATTGATGGTTTGGATAATCTGCAATCTAACTGGAATTACCCTACGCCGATTCGTTTTGGCGTAGGGTCTATCTCACAATTAGCGGAAGCCTGCCAATCACTTAACATCCAGCAACCTCTGCTGGTCACCGATCAGGGATTAGCCGAGCAAGACTTTATAAAGTCTGTTTTAAAAGCCAATGAATCGGCCGGTATCAAAACCGCACTCTTCAGTAATATTAAATCAAATCCTACCGGTCGAAATATTGAGCACGGTGTTGAGGTATACACAAATGGACATCATGATGGTGTTATCGCCATGGGTGGAGGCAGTGCTCTGGATGCAGGAAAAGCCATTGCCTTAATGGTGGGTCAGGATTATTCAATATGGGATTTTGAAGATGTGGGCGACAACTGGAAACGCGTCAATAGCACGAATATGGCACCCGTAATTGCAATACCAACCACCGCAGGTACGGGTTCTGAAGTGGGTCGCGCCTCCGTTATTATTGACGAATCTGTTTCAATTAAGAAAATTATTTTTCATCCCCAAATGATGCCAGACATTGTGATTGAAGACCCGGTTTTAACACGGGGGCTTCCGGCTCATATTACGGCAGCAACCGGCATCGATGCCTTCGTGCATAATTTAGAAGCCTATTGTTCATCGAGCTACCACCCCATGGCAGATGGTATTGCGTTAGAAGGTATGCGCTTGATTAAAGAATGGTTACCGGCTGCATTTAAAAATGGAGAAAATCTAGTTGCCCGTAGTCATATGTTAGTCGCCTCATCAATGGGCGCAACTGCCTTTCAAAAAGGACTGGGCGGTGTGCATGCGCTAGCCCATCCACTCGGCGCAGTATTTGATAAACACCATGGTTTATTAAATGCAATATTGTTGCCTTATGTACTGGTTAGAAATCGACCGGTAATAGAAGAAAAGATAAAACACATAGCCCATTATCTAGCACTAGAAGATACTTCTTTTGATGGTTTTATAAACTGGATTTTAAAATTCAGACAGACATTAGAAATACCTGATGACTTAGCGGCAATAGATATTACCACTGAGAAAAAAGATTTAATTGGGAAACTGGCTGTGCAGGATTCGTGTGCGGGCACTAACCCCATTATCTTTGACCAACATCAATATGCAGAAATGTTTGAATCAGCCGTAAATGGCCAGTTAAACAGGCAGCCGTAATGCGAATCGGTATTCTTGAAACGGATAAACTTAGACTCGAGATAAAGCAAAAATACGGCAGCTATGCAGACATGTTTCAACAATTATTTTTGTCGGTTGATGCGGGGCTTGAGTTTAATGTTTACCAGGTCATTGATGGGCAATACCCTGCATCTATTGATGAATGTGATGCTTATTTAATCACGGGTAGTCAATTCAGTGCATATGATAATGATGCGTGGTTGCTAAAGCTCAGGGAATATGTCGTTTACCTTCACCAGCAGAAAAAAAAGTTAATTGGAATCTGTTTCGGTCACCAGGTTATCGCGCATGCACTGGGGGGTGAAACTAAACGCAGCGATAAAGGCTGGGGTGTCGGAAATAAAACCAGTGAGATAAAAGTAATAAAACAGTGGATGGACAAAAATGAGAAGTCTTTTTCTTTGTTGTTCAGTCATCAAGATCAAGTCACGTCATTGCCGCAGGGTTCGGAACTCATTGCCAGTAATGACTTTTGTAAAATTTCGAGTTTTCAACTGGGTGATCATATTCTGTGTTTCCAAGGGCATCCAGAATTTTCAGAAGATTACCTGAGTTATCTAATCAATAAACGTCGAGATTTAATCGGTGAAGACATTGTGAAACAAGCGCAAGACTCTCTAAAGACAAAGCATGATGGTAAGCGGGTCGCCAAATGGCTGATTAATTTTATAAAAAGCGTCCCAAAAACTTCTCAAGACGCCCTTGCTAACTAGTCAGTAAAAACCAATGCTTAGGTTGACGCCAGTCCTTTGGTTATCAGGCCTTTGGTTATAGTGGGTGACCGGATTGGTGAAAAACTACCCGGTTATATAGTTTTCCAGTTGTTCAATCGTGAAGCGTTGTTCGTCTATTATTGATTTCACAACATCGCCTATTGAAATCAGACCAATCAATTTTCCTTCAACGATAACGGGCAGGTGGCGAGTCCGTTTTTCTGTCATCAAAACCATACATTCCTCAATATTCTGTTCAGGCTGAACATACAGTACCCGTGTCGTCATAATGGCTTTAACCGACGTGCCCTGTGACGTTCGTCCCTTAAGAATGACCTTGCGCATATAGTCTGTCTCAGAAACTATTCCCACCGGTTTTGAGCCTTCAATAACGACAAGTGCACCTACTTTTTTGTCGGCCATAAGGCGTATGGCGTCATAAACCGAAGCATCGGGTGATATAGACCAGACATCGTGACCTTTAACTCTTAATATGTCATTAACATTATTCATTGTGAGCCTCCAGATTAATCAGATTCGGCAATGATTCGTATGCGTTGATTAACATCACTCATAACTGAATCTGTTAAGTGTATAACATTAATAATAATGATAAATTCATAGATAGCAAAGTACAGTTGACAAGTATTGACCTCCGTCATATAGGGGCAAATAAGAAAATTTTATCGGTAACTAACACAGAATTAGAGGGGTAAGATCAGTGACAATTGAGAGTCATTAGCGTTATCGTTTGTCACCGACCCCTATAATCCTATAATCATCAGAGGTTCCTTAGTTTAAATAATCAGAAAATTGCTGGTCGCTGGGTTTAACTAAAAAAATTTGATATTATTAATGGACTTTAATAATCATATCAAGAAGATAGTTTATGACGCACCATTTGTTTAAAATAATATTTTATAGCACCTGCACTTTAACTATTTCATGCGGAGGCGGAGGCTCAAACCCCACTACCACCAGCAGTTTCTACGAAAAGCCAGCCCGTTATTCAGTTGACGCCTATAGCAATTTTGTTAGTCAAAAAAGCTCAGATGATCTTGAAGGTGTCTGGGTAATGTTAACCGAAGGCGATTTGGCCCGGGGTAACACGCCTGTTGTAAATGGCCGGGATGATAAAATCGAACACCAGTACTATGCAAGATCAACTGTTCGCATTAAAAGAAAAACAGATACTACGAATGAATATTATATCTACACCTGTGGGTTAGGTGGTGCACGGGACACAAGTTCTGTTTCAACGGCCTCTAATATTTTTATACCCTTTATTTATTATAGCTCTGGGTCATGGTCTAGTTACAGCGCAAATATAATTGATGCTCAGACGATGCAAATACCTGATATGAGCAGGAACTGGGACTGGGTTGGCGATTCCGGGCTGGCGATGAGCTACAAGCTATCATCTACTTTAAAACGCATTTCAGACGACCCTTTTGAATCACTATCGAGCATAAGCGACACACAGACGGGTAACATTACCAATAACGGCTGCGTGTATGAAGACGAGGGAGCTTATGTAGCAACAGAGAGCCCAAACTTTAAGCAGCAGGGCACATTTAACACTGTACTGGCTTTTTCTGATTCCCTGCTCGACAATGATATAAGCTCATATCTTAAACATTACACAATGAAAAACTACGTGGATTTTAGTGCTTATTATTCTTTTCAGGGAGTGAATTTTAGCACAGGCGCCCAGGATTCAATTTCTGTTAACAAAAGCACATCCAGTAATATATCCTCTTACTCTGTCAATGCTTCCGCATCTGGAAATACCGGCTTAACGAGCGACAGCATTTTCGACATTAATTTATAGCGTTTTTACCTGCACAATAAAAAAGCTTCTGAAAGAAGCTTTTTTATTTCACAAAATTTCATCATTAACAATCACTTTTCCATCTCGCCAGCCTTTTTTATATTTATTAATAGTTTATATGTGTTTTTTTAGTTTGCCCTGGGCTTAAGTAAGTGCCATTCAGACTTAATGACCCCATTCTTCTTTATCCAGTAAAAAGTAGTGCTGAGCTGTTACGCCGTAGTTTTATCAGGATGGGTTAATATTGCATAAGGTACGAAATGACTAATATAGAATTTACTACTCCCAAAAAAGAAGCTTCTCAGGACACCCGGGCTAAGTAGTCAGTAAAAAACAAACACTTAGATTGAATCCAGGTTTTTTGTTATGGTGGGTGCCGAATTGCTCGGATTGTTAGCATTCGTTATTTGTCGATTCATATTGGGCGTGTCAATTTAAATTCTATTAATTAAAAAATTTATTATCTATCGCTTTATCATGAGGCTATTATACGCGCCTTAATTAAAGAGAAAATATCAGCTAATAATGTTATCTAAAATAAATTCAATATTATCACTGTTACTTGCTATCGGGATATTGCTGATTGGTAATGGCCTTTTAGGAACCGCGCTTAGTATTCATGCTGGATTAGAGTCTTTATCAGATACCGTCATTGGTATAATAATGTCAGCATTTTTCATCGGTTTTGTTATTGGTTCCTATATTTGTCCCCGACTTATTAGTCAGGTAGGCCATATTCGAGCCTTTGCTGTACTGGCTGCCTTCGGTTCGGTATCCGTCATTCTCCATGGGTTGATCGTTGATCCTGTGGTCTGGTGGTTTTTGCGTATCATTTCAGGGATTACAATGGTGGGTCTCTACCTGGTCGTAGAAAGCTGGCTAAACACATTAATACCCAGCCAATACAGGGGTAAGATATTTTCTGTCTATGTTGCCGTAACACTTTTTTCTCTAGGCGTAGGGCAATATTTTATTTTATTCTATGGCGCAGGTGCACTTGCGACTTATGCTTTATGTGCAATATTTTTCATGCTTGCACTGGTGCCAATTTCTATTACTCGTTTAACACAACCAGCCCAGGTAGCCGTACCTAAATTAATCTTACGGCGTCTTATTAAAATTTCACCTCTGGGTGTGGCGGGGGCTTTAGTGACTGGTTTAGGTAATGGTGCCTTTTGGGGGCTAGGTGCATTGTATGCGCATAACATGGGGTATTCTGAAGCAGATATTGCCTTTTTTATGAGTGCGATTATATTTGGTGGTGCTTTATTACAGTTGCCTATTGGTAGCCTGTCTGACCGGTTTGATCGTCGTAAAGTATTAATGGTTGTCTGTGTTTTTGCGTCCCTGATGGCATTAAGTATTTTTATATTTTCACAGCAATCACAGTTTGTGCTGATGTTGAGCGCAATATTTTACGGTGGGTTCTCTTTTTCTGTTTATTCTTTATCTGTTGCCCATACAAATGATCATATAGAACATTCTGAGGTGATGGATGCTACTCAAGGGCTATTGTTAGTGAATGGGGTAGGCGCAGCGATTGGTCCTATTATTGCGGGTGTATTTATGCAAATTATTGGGGCTCAGGGGTTAATGATATATTTCACTATCGTTTTTGGACTGTTGGCTTTATTTGTATTGTTTAGAATGGGTGTCAGTACGCCCATACCAAATGAAGAACAAGGTGATTTTGTCCCCATGGCGCGCACAGGAACGGCTGCGGTAGAAATGGATCCTCGTACTGAATAAGCGTTTTATTTGTTTTGCTTCACAAGACATTAATGGGGCGTCCATACACATATGTCCGGATTGGTGTGCAGCGAAAAACCATTTTTACCTATATTGAAGTAGTGGAGTAGTTGGGTTTCTTTTTGGACTGAATGAAACCAACATTAAGCCAGAAAAAAGCAAGGGGTTAAATATCATATTCACATCTTATGTTGAAAATGTATTAATACGATACTCAACCCCCATCTTTGCGATTCATTTTCAGGCCTGTCTGATCATTTGCTATCAGTCGGTGGATGCCTGATCTGATTCATCTGGTTCGGGGTAGCGTACGTTAAAAAACGACATCATCCCCAAATCAGCGTGCTCAAGAATGTGGCAATGGAATACCCAACCACCTGAGAAATCCTGGAATGGCTGTTTACCATAAGCTGCCACAGTGCCTTCACGGCCGGTGTCATCAAAATGTACCGCCATGCGTAGTGTGGTTGTTGTACCGAGCACGCCGGGGCGAGCTGGTATTCTAAGCGTATCCTTGTTTTCCAAATAGGGCCAGCTAACCCGATCTATTACCGTTCCATCGACGGCCTTATAAATCGTCTCGATGGGCTGGAAAAACCAGCCATGTGCATGAAACGGATGATCCGCTCCGCTACGATTGACCACTTCCCAAACCCGGGTTTCGCCAACCACTACGTCCGCAGCATCGACTGCTGTGACCGCATCAAACGGTAATGGCATCATATTTTTCATGGCGGAGAAAAAGATAATATCGCCATTGGCATTGGGTGGCGTATGTCCAAACACCACCGGCAAAGCGGCGGCATTCGTGGGGTCAACCCTGCTAATCGTGCGCAGCTCTGTGGGCGGAATAAATTCTTTTCCTTTGGGTTTTTTATGCCTGGATGACACAATGTGAATGCGCATAATGTCTACCGGTGGGCGCTTACCATCATCTTCAGCGTCATCGAACCCAATGCTGCCGTCAGGTTTGTAGAAAGTACGGTGGCGACCACGGGGAAAATCATGCCATTGCACGAACAACGCACTACCATGCTCTCCTTTGGGAGTGATAATAACATCGGCTCGCTCGCCAGGTGTTAACATTAATCCCAGGTCAGGGTCTGGATTCGAAATCATCTGCAGTGGATTTTCTGGGTCCGGGATCATATCGATAGGCTTTAGTGTAATCGGCTTTTCCAGTAGTCCGCCATCACCGCCAACCCGAATCAGATCATGTCCCGGTACAGAGACGCGATAGGTGCGTGCATTGGAGACATTGACCAGGCGCCAACGCTGCGATACCCCATTAAATGCATGCTGGGTCGGTAGTTGCCTGCCATTAACCATCAGGATATTACCTTCGCGTCCATTTAACTGAAACGCGGCCCGCTCTAATGGATCAACGGGGAAACGTTCTGCTACCTGACCATTCTCATCAAGCAAAATATCATCTAATACCAGCATCGTTTCGTTTTTTGGGAAACCAATCTCTTCATCCTCGACTGGGTCGTGAACGACTAGCGCACCAGCGAGTCCCTTTTCAACTTGTTCATCGCCGCGCACATGTGGGTGGTACCAGAATGTACCTGCTGTGAGCAAACGAAATTCATAACGGAAATAACCGCCATCACTGTCAACTTCCAGCTGTGCAATATTACTGCCGTCCATGCTGGCTGGGATTTCCAGGCCATGCCAGTGAACCGTAGTGCCTTCAGGTAATTTGTTAGTAAAGTGCACGATTAACAGATCACCAACCTTGCCCTCGATAAGTGGTCCTGGAATACTACCGTTGTAAGTCCATACTCTGGTACTGTCGGTTTCGTTATCATCATCCCGGTCAGTCTTTCGTCTGCCTTTAATGGTGTTATCTGCAAAATCGATCTCGGACTCGACGGCTTCCAAATACACCTCAACAATATCAGGATCCGGATTAACATCTTCAAGTATGACTAAGTCGAGTTTATTAGCATAAACAACCGGCGACAGGCTAAACACAGTTCCTAATAAAAATAACGTGATACTAAATTCTTTTATTGATCGAATAAACATCGTTAGATACCCCTAAAAAATTATGTTGTAAAGTTTTATCCAGACTGGAACCACAAAAGTAAATCAAATGAAAAGACACGCTAAAGTCTATTAGAACTCATTTACTATTGCACGGTAAAATGTCACATATTAATGAATAAAAAACAGGGATTGGAAGACTGCTAATACTCTGAATTAGAAACCATGATGGATTTAACTGCCTCTGCGCCTGCAATATGCAATCAACATAAAATCATTATAATATAGTCATACGATAATGGAACAAAGGTATTTTCGCTGCGAGTATAAAGCGAGATAGCTGAAATTATTGTACCTGTTAAATTATTATAATTTTCACTCTATTGCTGGGCTTGTGCATGGCTTATCTTCCAGATAGTACAGTTTTCCCTATATTAAAAAACATACCGTTTTATAGTTATTTTCTTATTTCTTTTATTCCAGGATGCATGGGTTTGTTTGTATATTTTTTGAAAAAGAGGGAACGTATATCAAAGTAAGCCCTATCAAATTTAATTTTATTATTAGACCAGGTGACGGGGGATATTTAGAACATACCAGGGTTTTACTTTATATTAATAGTTTTAAAAATCGGGAAGTTTTTAAATCCCCCTCAGTAACAAAATTAATTTTATTTATAATCCCCAATTATTATATCCATATTTATGCTCCCGTTTTTCTAAGGGGGAGGCATAACAAAAATTTGGACTATTTTTTATTCATATAAATGGCTTAACTCTTAACTTACTGACATTGGGGTTAGAGTAAAAATTTAGATCACTAACATGATTAGCTTCTTAAGACATGTATGCTAAGTAACCAGTAAAAACAAAGGCTTAAATTGAATGCCGGTTTTTTGTTACAGCGGGTGCCCGGATGGGTGCGGATTGCTGACTGAGTTGTTTTTCATCATGTCCAACTTTATTGATTTATATCATGACAGGAGATTAGATACTGAATGTAAATGGTTTATCTCTTTAAGCTTTAAGTATCGACTATCAAAAAAGTGCAGCTTAAACATATAAGATAGTTATCACTTCAATTACAGTATGCAGAAGGAGAATTCAAATGGAAGACTCAATGAAATACATGCAGATCTGGCCCAGAGATTATGTACCATTGGAGCTTATCCCTGCAGACGTACAAACAAAACTGGCTACAACGCGCGGTAATGATTTCTTCATTCAAAACGTCCCACTGATCGAACAATTCAGTGTCTTTAGTTATCTATGGCCTTCGCCGTTACTAAGTGAAGATAATGATCCTGCAGAAAACACCTTACCGTTGGAACAGCCCTATCTGTTAGGCGCGCAATTACGTTACAAGCAGGAGTGGCATCTACTGGGTCATGCCCGGGGTGAATTATTACACAGCCTGCCATTAGCGCCTGGTGAAGAGGCCACCATCGATGTATTGACCTGGGATCGCAATGTTTACAAGCGTGAAGAGGAAATCAAACAGGATCTTGAACGCGAAGTCAGGGAAAACCAGACATTCAAGGACAGCCGAGAAGTGGTTCGTGAAATTCAGCGAACCAGTAAATTTTATATGAGCGGCAAAGGTAGCGTTAATATATTTAAAATTGTTCAAATCAGTGCTGACCCCGGTGGTTTGAGTTCAGAAACGGTTAGCACTGCCAAGCATTCAAAACAATCGATTGTTGAAGCGACACAATCCACCAGCAGCAAACTTCATAATCAACGTAAAACTTCAATTTCAACAACACGAGAATTCGGTAGTGAAGCACGTGTCTCACGTAAGCTAAGTAATACCAATCGTTGTCATCCGGTTACTTATCATTTTTACGAAATACTGCGAAGTTATAACGTTTCAACTTCACTTGCCAGCCCTGCTGCAAGACCCTGTATTTTTGTCAAACAACAACCCCCCATCTCAAGAAGCGAGTTACTCGTTGAACCATTTGAATACCATGCTTTTTTAAAAGCCTTGCGCTGGATGCACTATAACAGTCATCTTATTGCGCGCGGTTTATTGGACAGGAGTTTTTATTCTGGGCTGGAAGTGTTACCACAACTGGTCGCCTACTGGTCACTAAGACGTGGCCTTGCAACAACGGGGAACTTTGATTACGAGCTTCAGCCATTTGTACGCAACCTTGTTTATGGTACTAACGAAGTACACCTCGCGGTCCTGATCCCCTGGGATCCGTCAACAGCGGGTCTTTATAGCTTTAAGCAGTATATTGAAAACCAGGCACCCTGGATTTTCGAATCGGTCCTGACCAATTCAAACAGTCTCGCCAATATACTTGAGAGTAATAATGAAGGTGAACTTACCCAGGCTGTTGATATGTTTCTAACGCAGTTCGCCCAACACTATCCAGTCATGAATCAAAACTTCAAAGACTTATTCGAAAGCGCCCATTTTAAGCCGTATATCCATGATCCTCTTATCGCTTTAAAAACAGAATTTTCAAAACTGATATATGGACCGGAACCCGGCGAAGAGCCCGATCCGCAACACCTGGCACTAATGAAAGATGTTGCTGAAGCGATGCGTCTGATGCGTCATATTGAACAGAACCATCTACATTATTTTCAGCAAATATGGGCTGAGAAAGACCTGGGGCAGTGGATGATCGAGGCCAGTAACCTGCAATTACCCGGCAGCGACAACAACAGCGACAGGTTGTCAGATGTCATTGAACCCACATTACTGGGTTTTTATGTTGACTACGCGGTTTTTCCTTATACAAAAGCAACGCAAGACTCATTGGTTGCCCAGCTTGTTGAATCATTTCTAACGTTAGAAGACGAACCCGCTACAGACATCGACGTTGTATTGCCTACCAATGGAATTGTTTGCGAATCTCAACTGGGTGAATCCAATGCCTGCGAAGAATTTATTCAACAACACCGTAAGCATGATCTGGCATTGAGTGCGCTTGAGGTTGAAAAGGCTGATTTGGATAACCGGCGTAGAGACAGGAAACTCGCAAATTGTGAACTTGAAAATCCTGAATGCTGCCCGAGTGAAAAATACGGATTCTTCCACAGACTGTTATGCAAGATCAGAGGCAATCCAGACTAAGGAGTTAGTATAAATGGCGTATGCACCCATCAACGATGATGAAAAAGGACTCTCACCCACAGAACGAGGAACATCCGATAGCGAGCGTGTATTAACAACGGCCAAACACGCCCAACCCGGAAAAGATGAGACAAGCGACCGGGAGCTTTGGCTGCACGCCTTCGCACTGCGCGAGGATCTACAGGCATTCATTGACTATTTAAGGCCACTGGCAATTAGTCGGTGGCGATATAGAAGAAAAATTAAAGGCAAATGGCCTGGTTTTTTTTATGGCGACCCGGCCAGAGTTTCCATACCGGCAGATAAATCTCTTCTCTTTACACGCCCGCTGGACAAAACTCGGGTAGTAGCATTACTGGATGCAATACATCCGAATAATTATATGACACCCTGGTACCTGGATAACATCCGAGTAGAATATTTGCGCAATCACTATGACAACGGCAAACAAGAATTTTATCTTAAAAAAGAGGAACAAGACCCCATTAAAGTCATAGATTTAGAATCAGCGATGACCGTCATCAAGCAACCAGGAAAAGCATCCCTGCCTCTCAATTACACCGAGCTATCTGTTGAAGAGAGACTTGCTTTACCACGTCCGTATGATCGCGGTGCACACTTCGATCTTCGCGAGGTACTCACAAAAACAGTTGGTGTAGCTACTTTTTCCCCCTCGCCTGGATTGTTCGGTAATGATCTACCCGTCAGGGATAACGACTTTGATATAAACAGTTATTTCAGCGAATTATTGAAATGGGACGATGATCACTGTTACGGATTACAGGCAAGGCTCCTCAGTGCACGCATCAACAGGGCAGAAATTCACGATGAAGCATACGGCTGGCTCTGGATTGCCGCTGAAAAATGGATCGAAGAAAACCACGACTCATCCAGTTTATATTGCCGCTATCCATATTTAACGCGCAGTGATTTTTACGAGTTTGAAAAATACGATTGTTAACTCAGGTAAATAAAATGTAAAAATGAATCCCCTCTGTGTCAGGAGAGTTGTGGTGCAATGCTTTTAGGTGGCGCATGTTTTTATTTTTTTATACCGTACCTGAGTTTCACACTCATGTGCCCGGATCGTATTCGCCACAAAGGTTTTACCCGCGGTCATCTTTTTTGATAACGCAAACAGCCGATTAAATGCATCGGCAATTTTGCGACAACCCATGTGCAACATAAAAATCTTAAGCCGGATAATTTTTTTTTAACCCAGACAGGTTTGGTTTTAAATGGGTTGGAATAACAGACAGGGGCGTTGGGTGAATTATCGGGTTCAAGTTTTCGTTTTATGGCGTAGTATACTTTTTTATGGGGTGTATGCTTTAAGGCAGCTCTCAACAATAAAAGACAGGTAATGACTAATCCGAAAACAACAAAACTCCACACAATACAATAACCTTTCTTTTTTATTATTAGACGTGTATTGATATGAAGCGGTTTATATCATGAAAGATAATATCGACACCGACTTCAACCATTACGGGTGTCATGTAAGTAAGCGTCCATTTTTCTATTTTTATTTCAAAAAAACCTTTGCCATCTAAAGAAACCCCATGCTAGAGTTTGGGCTGATTATTTTTGTTGGTAAACCTGCGCGGCATGAAAGTCGGCTTTTTCAGCTTTTATGCAGGCAAAGTCGTTAACGCATTAACAACGTGAATTAACGTCACCACCAATAATAATCGCGTCATCGTTATCGAGCTATTACTATTTTATGCGGTACCTGAAAACCCAGCGTATCTGCCAACAAGGAGAAGACAATTGAAAACCAATAACCTAAACCAAGATTAAAAAGAGTAGCTGACCTAAGGTGCGCTTAACACCAAAAGCCAGCTAACCATATTAACCTGAAAGAGAGGTCAAAATGGCTAGAGATTATTCTACGCTACGAACCCGCTTTGCCCAAATAAAATTTGCAGCAAACACACAAAAACCCCAAGCCGACACGAGGTTAGCGGATGATGCAGGGCTTAAAACCCCGCCATCCAGCGAAGCCTCAGCGACCCGGCCCATAGCCAGGCGGGACGTGAGCAGTGTCTCGTTTAGTGTGATACCCGCGGTTACATCTAACGATGTATCCACCGGTGTATCACCTAAACCGCAAGCACCCATCGCGCCACCCCCTGAGCTAAACCTTTCAATCTTCACAACCCAAACCTTACCCATAACACTGGAAAACCTGCACTCGCATGTTCAATACCTGCTGTGCTTACCCCTGCCTGTGCGCGTAAAAAATCGGTTGCGATTGAAATACTGGGCCCTGTCGCGTCGGCTTGAGGCCGTGAGCGAACTGCTGAAATTAGACGGGGTGGATAAATTAAGTGTTGATCCGAATTGTTTTGATCTTTCGGAATTTGATTTATCGCATTTCAACCTGTCGGGCGAAGACTTTCAAGGCGATTAAATAGAATGCTCAGCCGGTGGTTGTTTAACTGGTGGACATTAGGTTGGACCACTGGGCACCGATTGGGGTGCCCGGTTTTCCTTTGTTTGTTTTAGATATCGTTTTGGTTTTAATTAAATACTGCCCCATTAACTTGTGCTGAAATTCAGTTATGGCTCAGATAAAACATGAGAATTCAATGCAACAAAATCGTCATCTCCGAACGCTTGTGTCGGAGATCCAGCGACTTTAAACGCTGTAAAGCCACTGGGTTCCCGACACAAGCATTCGGGAACGACGACATTATTTAATGTTAACGGGATAGTAATAAATTTAATTATGGATTTTAATTTTATTAAAAAATCAAAATCAAAATCAAAATCAAAAAGAAAATGAAAATGAAAAAATATTTGACGGAGAATAGCATGCAGCAAAATGATAACTCATTAAGAAGTCGGTTTATAAGCGCCATTGCCTCGGGGGCGTTAGGTCGGGTAGACGAGTCGGGTACTATTTTTACCCTGAAAGAATTTAAACTGTATTTTGCAGAAATAAAAACCGATTACATCAATTCGTTTTTACCCGCGTCCACCATCGAAATGGGGCGAGTGGACATAAGCCACACCAAGTTTTTATTTCGCATCCGCAAAGGCGTGTATCGGGTGCATCCGGATTTACTTTTAGATTTGGAAGGTGAAGGGGAAGGAAAAAGAGACATAGCGGGTTAGGCCAGGATGTACATAGGAATACATGGATAGGTATTAATCCGAAAATAGATATTTAAAACAACGTAGGCACTGTAAAAAGCAATGGGGAAAGGAATTTAAGATGGTGTCCAGAATATCAGTCCAGAATATCAGTCCAGAATATCAGTCCAGAATATCAGTATAGGATATCTATTCCTTTACAAACAGTTGGTCCAGTGTTCATTAGTGCTTGAAAAGTTTTAACGCATCCCCATGTAATGAACTGGGTAGCCGTTTTGGGTTTGCCGTGATAATTCCCCCTACACCTTGAGTGTTATTAAATCAGGAGAAAGATATGTTTGAACCAATCAGTATTCCATTTGGCGCGGTTATGTTGTTTAACCACGTAAAGCTTAAAGAGGGCGTAACCATTGAGGATGTTGAGCTGGCCTTAGGTGAAATGTGTAATGTCGTTAAAAATGCCTATGGTGATGAGGCCGGTGGGTTTATTGGTGGACAGGTTTTTGAGAATTCTGGATTTGTGTCTGAGCAGGGCAGTATTGACCCATCGCAAACAGTCGATCATGATATTGTTATTATGACCTACTGGAAATCGTTTGAGCAGCACGAAAAATCCCATGCTGACCATGTGTTTAAAGAAAAGTTTGATCAGGTTGCTGCGTATTGCTCAGAGACCAGTGAAATTGGCTACAAAATGTTATGGCAGGGTGTACCTGAATAACACCCTGCAGGAAATCAAAACCTGCAAGGGGCATAACGTTTAAATTGTTATGCCCCTTTTTATTGCGACAGGTAAAATTAAAGCGATTTGTAATCGAACTTTATAATCTCCCTTGCTTATAACTTTCATTTTTTGTAGTACTCTTTATTCTAACTTAATTTTTTTATAACTCCCCCATTCGCTTTGAAAATAGAGATTATTATCATACTGAATAAATGCGCTGGTAGCCACAGGCTGATCGCTAAACCTGAAGTGATGGTTGGCGGTAGCGATTAATGTGCGAACGTTTTTGTTGGGCGTAATAAGCTGGAGAATTCCTGCATTGCGTTTTATCTCAATGGTATCCTGTTGAGTTACTGGCCGCGTTAATCTCCAGGGAAAACGCTGGGTAGCCGCTGTATACTTGCCGGTGTAGCGCTGCAGTTTCTGTTGGTCTATGTGGTGGGGTCTGGGTAATGCAGGTTTAGTTTGCCCTGCCGTTAGGTAATCTTCTAGTTGTGTTTGTATCGTGTTTATTGCTAGGTGATTAAACGCATTAATAACAACAAAATACCCAAGTCCTATATCGCGGTTATAAGCATATTGTGCAAGATAACCATCACCGTCACCGCTATGCCCATAAAACACAAAACCATTGTGCGTATGCTGGTCCATACCTGCGCCATAACCAAATGTTAAACCCGTGGATGCAGCCAGGGTAGTTTGGGGTGTTTCCATGCGTGAAATTGCGTTTTTATGAACAACGGCTTTGCCTGAATAATTGCCCTTATTTAATAACATTTGGACAAAATGCGACATGTCATTAGTTGTGGTATTTATTGCGCCAAATGGCCTTAGTATCATATGCCAATAAGGTATAGGCGTATCACCATCGGTATCATAACCCGTGGCAAGATGCCGTTTCGTGTTCTGGTTAAGAAAAAAATTTGAATGCGACATCGCCAGTGGCTGGAAAATATTTATCTGAACATAGTCTTCATAGCTGCTGCCGGTAATATTTTCTAATGCATAGGCTGCATATCCCGCACCTGCATTGCTATATGATTTGTGCAGTCCAGGAGGCCATAAAGCCTTTCGGGGTTGTGAGTTAATAAATAAGCCCCGCTTAAGGCTGAGGGCGCCAGCATCAGGATAATCAAATTCTTTTCTGCTCAGGTCAGTTAACCCCGAAGTGTGTTCTAACAAATGTGCGATGGTGACTGGCCGCGTTTTAGACCAGGGGTTATCTAGCGGGGCATCTTTGGCATGTTGTTTAAGTGGGTCATGCAATGAAATTTTTCCCTGTTCCTGTAGTTTTAACAGCGCTAGAGAGGTAAAGCTTTTAGTTATAGAACCGATACGAAATATAGTGTCGAGTGTTACAGGGCGTAATGATTTTTTATCGCTAACACCCTGTGTGCCACTCAATAGAAGTTTATCTTTAGAGACAATAACATAGGCAACAGCGGCAACATTATGTTGTATACGTGCTTGCTTTATTGCGGTGTCGAGGGCTTTTTTTGAGGCATGGGTAAAGCTGTAGTCTGCTGCATAATTGCTAGCGATGAAACTCAAATAAAGGCCAGTTGTCAGCAATAGTTTGTAGAGGTTCATTGTCTTTTTTGCATTATCGCTTCACGAATAGATGCATATTGTGCCTGTGAATTAATTTGAATACGCTTTTCATAAACAGAAAGACCAAGCCCGCGATACACCGTTTCAAGATGCGGAAATTTTGTTGAGTGTAAATACTGTTTGTTCAGCCGTGAAAATACCTGTGTATGCGTGAGCGAATCTAACTTCTGTATAATTTCAGTTCGGCTCCATGTTTTATGCATTTTTAAGCAACACTGACTCAAACTTTTCAGGGCAGTATCCAGTGATTGTTTGTTATTGCTTAATTTTCTTAGCTCATAATCAGCGAGCAAACTAATCGCCGCGCCACTCCAGTAAACACGCATAAATGACCGGCTGCGCATCATGTTAGCTGAGACCTGTGCTAATGTTTTATCCGTGGGTGTGCCCTTTATGCCTCGCTGAAAACCCTCATGGAGTTTTTGCCAGGCTTTTTGTTCGCTTAACAGGCCGCTGCGAGACCGCAAAACATTCTGGTAATAACTGGCAATGCCTTCACTTAACCAGGTGGCGTTATTAAATCTCGGATGTAATAAATGGCTAAGCTCATGAATCAGCACCCAGTCATTCATAAATTCTGTTAAGGGACGGGTTTGGTCAATATACAGGTGTATTGCATCACCACCTGCATGCACGGCTTCCCCCCAGGGGACAGGCTCACGGTCTTTACCAACGGGAATAATTAGTAGCTGTAAGTTGGACACTGGAAAATCACCGTAGGCGAGTAATAATGCATCCAGGTTTTTATCAACCCAATGCATAAGTGGGGGCATAAGTGAGGGCATAAGCGAGTGCATAGGCGAGTGCATAGGCGAGTGCATAGGCGAGTGCATAGGCGGGGATGCGTTGAATGCTTGCGTTGCATTTAATAGTGCAATATTAACAAGTGCTGAGCCTTTTTGAATGTCTGCTGTTTTAAATTGGCCGAGGGCTATTTTTCCATCCCAGTGTGCCGGCCGATTGCTGTGGCGAAAGGTCGTAAGCTGCCTGTTGTCGATTATTTGCTGATTAATTTTTGGCCAGGGTGCTGAAATATTTATATCAATGGGCAGATTAAACGTAATGTCCAGCGCATGTTTCTGATGGTCGTAGTTATCAGGGAACCATAACCAGCTATGGATATTGAGTAATAACTGATTTGAATTTTCAACGCGTTTCTTAAACCGCGAATGGTTACCGTCTCCGTTGAAATTGATATCATAATTAACACAGTCTGACGGCGTTAATGTGGACAGAAGAATGGTTTTTGGGCGAGTCTTTAAACGTGTTTTACGCTGCTTGCCATTAGTGATATAGGCCTGTTCAAAATAGGTGTTTTTTGAGTCGCTGTAATTAATGAGTTTGGCCGGTTGTAAGTCAGGGAAGCAGGCGCTTACAGATAATCCCTTCATATAGGACTGCATGTTGACTGTATATTGATGCGTGATTTTTTCGGAGGCCTGAGCACAGGAAAAGCAGGAGAGCAGGATTATTAATAGTGATGCTTTAATGCTCATTAAGTAAAACCTGTTTGAAGTGTTGGTAGGTATTAAACCGGTGTGAAGAGTTAATATAGTTTTACAACTGTGCTATTTTAAATGTTTTATTACACATCTGTAATAATAATCTGGCATAAGACAACTGTATCTTGTATTTGTTCAAAATTAAAAAGACAAACGCAATCATTCAATAAAGCGATCTTAAAGCAACTTGTGCTTCTTCTGTTAACCCAGAATTCACCCATTGAATTCAAAGAAGATATGGGGCCTTTAGTCTTCAGCAGAAAAGCTGTTTTTCTGTGCCCCACGGACAAAAAGTTCGATGGCGTTTAGATCCGCATTTCTCACCCTGTTAATAACATTTACACGGTTACTTTATAACACTTTTCCAAATATGGAAATATGCTTATCGTTTTCACCTACTACCCATTATAAATGATCTGGATTAATCTTTGCTCAGCTTGATGTACACCGTCCGCTTATAAGGAACAAAGGATATGAAAAAAATAGTTAACCTAAAAAAATTAATTTTACTAGCGACCACAGCTGTCCTGATGGGGCCCTCTCTTGCGATGCCAAAATCACAATTTGAATCACAATCTGAATCACATTCAATAGAACAGGTCATTAATCGTTATGAAATCGCTTTAAATGCCAGTGATACGCAATCGGTTATGGAACTCTATGGCAAGAAGCCTGTTTTTATGCCGCAACATTCCGCTGCACAAGTGGGGCGCACAGCGGTGAAAAAGGCGTATGAATCTGTGTTCACGACTATTGATCTTAATATTAAATTCACCATTTACGAAATAGAAATCCAGGGTAACAAGGCGTGGGCCAGAACAAGTTCAGCCGGGAAAACCATTATTTTAGCGGATGGCGTAAAGATAAATGAAGGTAATAATGAGTTGTTTATTTTTAAAAAAGAAAATAGTCAGTGGAAAATTCACCGTTACCTCTTTTCAACCACAACACCACTCAATCACAACGCCACTAAATCATGACGCCACGTCAAAACACTTAAAATAATCACAGGATAAAATATATGAAAGCAGTCATCATAACAAAACCAGGTGGCGTTGATGAGCTTCAACTTCAGGATGTAGAGGAGCCTGCAACACCAGATGGTTATGTAAAAATTCGTACAAAAGCGTTTGGTCTCAACAGAGCAGAAACTTATTTTCGCGCCGGCAACATGGGTGAAATTACTGAACCGAGAATACCCGGTATAGAAGCCGTTGGTGAAGTTGTTGAGGACAAGAGTGGCAAATTTCGAGCTGGCCAGAAAGTGATTACCGCGATGGGTGGATTAATGTTGGCAAGACACGGTAGTTATGCTGAATTTGTCATTGCACCTGTAAGCAATGTGCTTGCGGTAGAAACACAGCTCCCATGGCAGGAATTAGCGGCCTTGCCGGAAGCTTATCTGACCGTTTGGGGTGCCCTGGATAAAATTCTGGCCATTCAAAAAAAGCAAAGCCTGCTAGTTCGAGGGGGCACAACAACATTGGGTCTTGCGGCAATGACCTACGCAAAAGCAAAAGGCTTGAAGGTTGTGGCAACCACCAGAGATGTCGCAAATAAAGAACGCTTAACCAGTATAGGTGCTGATCATGTGATTATTGATGACGGCAATATTGCTGAAAAAGTGCGTGCTATTTTCCCTGACGGTGTGGATTGCGCACTGGAAATTGTTGGTATCGCTACTATCAAGGACACATTAAATGCAATCAAACCCTTCGGGCGGCTCTGTGTGGTTGGCGTTCTAACGGGGCCGCCTGTGTTTGATAACTTCAATTTAATGTCTGATTTACCCAATACGGTTCAAATAAGTTTCTTTTCAAGCGGCCTGTTTGGTGCGCCGCAAATGCCTTTGTCAGAATCTCCCATCCAGTGGATTGCGGATCAAGTCGAGAATAAGAAAATGCCTTCATTGATTTCAAAAGTATATGCGTTTGATCAAATTCGTGAAGCGCATCAAACTATGGAAAAAAATCAGATACTCGGCAAAGCGGTCATTATAATCTAATGTATATCCATGTGTATAAATGAGTAACGAAATGCGTTGGTTTAATACAGAAAACCATTGGGGTGCGATCTCAATAGCCTTTCACTGGCTATCGGCTTTGATTATTTTTTGGCAGTTTGGCTTTGGTTTGTGGATGGTCGAGCTGAGCTATTATGACGCCTGGTATCACAAGGCGCCGGATCTGCATAAAAGTATCGGCCTACTATTTTTAGTGCTGACATTGATACGGCTGGTCTGGCGACGCAACAATCGCATTCCAAAACCACTGATCAGCCATACCGCCAGAGAACAAAAAATGGCCGCGACAATACACTACTTGCTGTATTTGTTTTTATTCACGGTCATGTTTAGTGGTTACCTTATTTCTACAGCTGATGGCCGCGCCGTTGCTATTTTTAACTGGGTTCAAGTGCCCGCCACGCTTCATGGTGTCGATAAACAGGAGGATATTGCTGGCGTCGTACATTTATGGTTGGCAGTATGCTTAATCATTTTGGCGGTGCTACATGTTCTGGCGGCTATCAAGCACCATTTTTTTAATCAGGATCGGACATTAAAGCGTATGCTTGGCCTCTGAGTTTTAAATAATAAAGTACTTAAGGGTACCTCTAAAAATAAACACTAACCAAAAGGAAAAAACATGAAAAACTATTTTACGATTGCAACACTATTGATAATGTTTATTTTTGCGGCCCCCCTACAGGCTGCAGAATATGACATTGACACCGCTGATGCTCACGCGACTGTCCAGTTCAAAATAAAACACCTCGGTTATAGTTGGTTGACGGGGCGTTTTAATAAATTCGATGGTTATTTTAGTTACGATGAAAAGAACCCTGATGCATCAAAAATCGAAGTTAACATAGATACTGCGAGTATTGACAGTAACCATGCTGAGCGTGATAAGCATTTGCGTAGCAAGGATTTTCTAGACGTCTCAAAGTTTCCAACGGCTAAATTTGTTAGCACTTCATTCAAGGAAAAAGGTAAAAACAAAGCGTTACTCAAGGGCAAGCTGACCCTGCATGGCGTTACCGAAAATATCGTAATTGAACTTGAACACGTGGGGCATGGTCCTGATCCCTGGGGTGGCTATCGCCGTGGTTTTGCGGGCAGCACAATGCTGACATTAAAAGATTTTGATATCACCACAGATCTGGGGCCTGCCTCGCGTCAGGTAGAAATGTTTCTTGCTATCGAAGGTATTCGTAGAAAATAATTATCAATCGAATAAAAATTTACTTTCAGGAATGATAAGTGAAAAAAGAATATTATTTAGTGGCAGGTTCTACCGATTATCCATTAGTGCTGGCCTTGAATCGATTGTCACAGGGACGCAATTTAAATTACTATGCGGACAAATTCATATTAAAAAATGAATCCGGCAGTAGTTAAGGATCAATATGAGCTTTCATATTTTCTGGGTGTAAATATTGTATTCTATAAACTATTGTCGGTTTAAGCTGGCAAGATAAAATTAATTTTCTCTAACAACAAGGTAATCTATGTTATTTCATAAAAGTGGATATTACTTTATTGTTTTGCTTTTTTTGGCAGTAACAGGATTTTGGAACAGTTATTTTTCCAAGTTCATGGGCGGTATTGATAGTATTCCTCACTTTAGTGAAATTGATAGTTATATTCACTTTCATGCAGCCACAATGTTGATCTGGATTTTCATGCTTATTACGCAGGCTTTTTTAATCAGATTTAATCATCGTTCTCTACATAAAGTTATTGGAAAATTGTCTTACCCGTTGTTTCCGGTTCTCGTTGTTTCACTGATTCTGCTGGCACATAGTCAAATAACCCTGCATGAATTTGGGGTCACCTATGGGCGACTTTATATTTTATTTTTGCAACTGTCATTGCTGGTTATTTTTATGATCTCATATGGGCTGGCCATCATTAATCGGCATGCGCCTGCCCGTCATGCTCGCTACATGATTTGTACGGCGTTGACGATGATTGATCCCGCTGTTGCGAGGATTCCCATCGATCTTCCATCAATTCCTTTTAGCTATCAGGTGTGGACTTTTGGGCTTACTGATTTAATTTTGATCACGTTGATTTTTATGGAGCGCAATCAAAAAAATGGGCGCGAAGTATTTCCAATAATGCTGATAATATTTTTACTTTTTCAAACCCTCAATCTAACGTCGGCGCGCAGTGATATTTGGGATAATTTTGGCTT
>Ga0316209_1001364_pt1 | contig 26011 bp, 26 predicted proteins | sample 6monopyrite_MG_FD_204945 | JGI IMG/M metagenome (GOLD analysis project Ga0316209, IMG submission 204945) | Microbial mat bacterial communities from mineral coupon in-situ incubated in ocean water Damariscotta River, Maine, United States -... | ecosystem: Environmental > Aquatic > Marine >...
AAGAAAATAGTCGAAGACTTGATCATGCACGGCCACGTTCGACGCAACTGGTTGGGCATTAACGCCGTCGAGCTGCCCGAGTACAATCACAAGCAACAATATCCACAAATCAAATTTGGGAGTGGCTTTTTCGTCAGAAATATTGACCCGAAAAGCCCTGCACAAAAAGCCAATATTCGCGTTGGGGATTTTATTAATCGGTTTGAAGGCTCACCAATCAGCGGCGTTGCTTCTTTTTATAAACTATTTTATAACCTGCCCATCGGCAAATTGGTGGAAATTGAGCTGATCAGAAACGGCGAACTTAAGACCGTTCAGGTTCAATTGATCGAGCTGCCACACGATGAAAATAGCTGAATCTGCCCGGCCGATTAAGCTGATGATTCAGATCAGCTGACGGCTTTGTTAACAAAAAGAAAAGAATAAAAAAGAACCCACAGGGCCCTTTATTTTAAACGCTGATATCACGCAAAGATTACACCCGTTTGATAGTCGCGCCCATCAGCTGCAGCTTTTCTTCGATGCAATCGTAACCGCGGTCAATATGATAAATCCGGCCAACACGTGTCTCACCCTTGGCGACTAGCCCGGCTAAAACCAGGCTGGCAGAGGCCCTTAAATCAGTTGCCATAACCTGCGCGCCCGATAACTCGCTGACACCCCGGCAAATCGCGGAATTTCCCTGAATGGTAATATCGGCGCCCATGCGCTGCATTTCGCTCACGTGCATAAATCGGTTTTCAAAAATAGTCTCTTTGATTACTCCAGTTCCTTCGGCGACCGCGTTGAGTGCGGTAAACTGCGCCTGCATATCGGTGGGAAATCCCGGATAAGGCGCGGTTGTAATATCCACCGCTTTGGGTCTTTTTCCCTGCATGTCCAGCTCAATCCAATCTTCACCCGTTTTAATCTGGGCGCCGGTCTCCTCCAGCTTGAGGATCACCGATTCCAGAATTTCCGGTTTGGTGTCTCGCAGCTTGATCCGGCCACCAGTAATTGCAGCGGCAATGAGGTAAGTGCCCGTTTCAATTCGGTCAGGCAGAACGTCGTGATGGCAACCGACCAGTTTGTCGACGCCCTCAATAGTAATTATGTCGCTGCCAGCGCCACTAATTTTTGCGCCCATACTGATCAAACAATTGGCCAGGTCAACCACCTCTGGCTCGCGTGCCGCGTTTTCGATCATAGTGGTTCCTTTGGCTAGCGTGGCCGCCATCAGAATATTTTCAGTCGCGCCTACACTCACAGTATCCATAAAAATACGCGCTCCGGTTAAGCCTTTTGGCGCGCGCGCTCGAACATAACCGTCGACCACTTCAACGTCAGCACCCATCGCCTGCAGTCCTTTGATATGCAGGTCGACCGGGCGCGAGCCAATCGCACAGCCGCCGGGCAAGGACACATCGGCCTGACCGAAACGCGCCAACAATGGGCCGAGCACAAGAATGGAGGCTCGCATCGTCTTGACCAGGTCGTAAGGTGCTTCGAAAGAATGGATGGTGCTGGTATCAATTTGCACCGTCATTTTCTCGTCCAGCGTCATGGAATTACCCAAAATACCCAATAACTCAAGCGTTGTCGTCACGTCGTGCAAATGCGGTACATTACCAATTGATGTGGTACCTTCGGCCAGCAAAGTCGCCATTAAAATCGGCAGCGCGGCGTTCTTTGCGCCAGAAATGCGGATACTGCCATCAAGCCGGGCACCGCCGGTTATTTGTAGTTTGTCCATCAGCTTGCTCTCTTTAATAGTTAGCGTTTGCTCACGCGTTAGCTTCTTGCGGCGTCAGGGTTTTCAGTGATAGCGCGTGTAGTTCGCCGGACGATATTTGTGGCTGCACTGTTGCGTAAACTAATTGTTGGCGAGCTACTGCGCGTTTTCCTTCAAAGGTCGACGAGACAACAAAAGCTTCAAAATGGTGGCCATCACCGGTCACGGTTACCGACTGGCAGTCCAGCCCTGCTTCTATCAGGTTTTTTATCTCTAATTCTGTCATCTCACGACTCCGAGGCGGGTAAATCCGAATTTAAACTGCGATTGATAAGCCGCGCATTGTAACGCGAAATTGGGCGCAAGGCACTATTGTTTAGCCACGCTGGCGTCAAGCCGCGCGGGTGGTTACCGGCACCAGCGTTCACTTGCTCCGCCACTGCGCTACGAGACACTGTTATTCGATAGTTCGCTTTTAAGTACAAACGGACATACTTTGCGTATAATGGGCGGCTTTGAAATTTAAATGTTCTCATTTCGGCCAAAACGGGGGTTTTACTACCCGCTAGTGGTCTGTTTTGGGGTACTTATTTAATGGATTGAAACAATTTACCGCTTGCGTATCAATTAGCTAGCTAACAACATGGAAGATTAGCGCTGTATTTGGGAATATTCGGATTAACGACACACAAATGCTACTTTATTTTGCAATGGTTATCTTCGGCATATCGCTGCTTGTCTGGAGTGCTGACCGATTTACCGACGGTGCCGCGGCGATCGCGCGTAATTTTGGTATCTCACCGCTGATTGTCGGCCTGACTATCGTCGCCATGGGCTCGTCAGCCCCGGAAATTATCGTTTCCATCAACGCCGCTTTAAACCAGACGCCCGGTCTGGCCATCGGCAATGCCATTGGCTCAAATATTGCGAATGTGGGCATGGTCCTTGGGATCGCCGCAATTGTGGTACCGCTTCACGTCAAGTCAGACATATTAAAGCGGGAAATTCCCATCCTGTTTGCCATTATGGTGCTGGCATTTTTATTAATGATAGACCTTCAACTAGACGCGGCAGACGGCACCATTCTGCTGATCTGTCTGGCCGCCTATATCGCCTGGCTAATCCGTGCGGCGATCCGCGGTCGCGGCCACAAGGATTTAATGCTGGAAGAAATCATCGAAGAACTTCCTGAACAAATGTCTAACTTAAAAGCGTTTTTCTGGGTGTTTTTGGGGTTGATTTTATTGCAAATCAGCTCAAAACTGCTGGTCACCGGAGCGACCAGTATCGCCAGCGAATTCGACGTGAGCGACTTTCTGATCGGCGCCACCATCGTCGCCGTTGGCACCAGCCTGCCGGAATTGGCCGCCTCGGTTACCGGCGTTCTCAAAGGCGAACACGAACTGGCGATTGGCAATGTGATCGGTTCCAATATATTTAACCTGTTGGCCGTACTCGGCCTGCCTTCGCTAATCATGCCATTCGCCGTTGACCATTCGCTCCTGATGATTGATTATGCCTTTATGTTTGGCTTAACCGTCGCTGTTTGTCTGATGGCCTGGGGGCATAACAATAAGCCCGGCGAAGTAAACCGTCTGGAAGGTAGTTTGCTGCTGGCCTTTTTTATTGGCTACCAGGGCTACCAATTCTTTTTTGCCTCACAAATTGCTTAACCAGCAGATTGCTTGAATATAGAGCCGCGTTAAAAATAGCTGATACGCGACAGAGAATGGCGATATAATCAGGCTCACAGTTATTCAACGCGTTTGTTTGAGTCAGTAACATTTTAATCAGGAACCCTATGCCTCACACCAACCAATTCACACTTAGCGGCCAGCGAGTGATTGAAATCGAGCAAGCCGCGGTTGCGCAACTTAAACATAAAATTGACGCTGACTTTACCCGCGCCTGTGAAGTGTTATTGGCTTGCCAGGGCCGCATCATTGTTATTGGCATGGGAAAATCCGGCCACATAGGCAATAAAATTGCGGCGACTCTGGCCAGCACCGGTAGCCCGGCATTTTTTGTCCACCCTGGAGAAGCCAGCCACGGCGATCTGGGCATGATTACTTCGACCGACGTGGTGCTGGCACTATCAAATTCCGGCGAAACAAACGAAGTTACCAGCCTGCTCCCGGTAATAAAAAGACTGAAAGTACCATTAATTAGTATGACCGGTAATCCGCGCTCTACTCTGTCGCAGTTCGCAACGGTCAATCTGGACACCAGCATTAAAAAAGAAGCCTGTCCGATGAATCTGGCGCCCACAGCCTCAACCACGGTTTCGCTGGTGATGGGCGATGCGATCGCGGTGGCGTTACTTGAAGCCAGAGGTTTTACCGAAAACGACTTTGCCCTTTCTCACCCCGGCGGAAGTCTGGGTCGCCGCCTGTTGCTCAAAGTTGAAGATATTATGCATCAGGGCAAACTGATCCCGTTGGTAAAACTCGACACGCCGATCAGCGAAACCCTGTTGGAAATGAGCGCTAAACGTCTGGGAATGACCTGCGTGGTGAATGACAGCGGCGAACTTTGCGGAATTTTTACCGACGGCGATCTGCGCCGCACTCTGGCGACAGACCTCAATTTAAAAACCACTTCGATTGAACAGGTCATGACGCCTGGCGGACTTACAATAAAGCCAGAAGATCTGGCCGCGCAGGCGCTGCAGATAATGGAAGAAAAAGCGGTCAATGCGTTGATGGTCACCGATGAGAATAATTGCCCCATTGGCGCGCTGAATATGCACGATTTACTCAAAGCGGGAGTCGTCTGATGTCGTTTGATTATCCAGCGGAAATATTGCGCAAAGCCTCGCAAATCAAGTTACTCATTTGCGACGTGGACGGCGTGCTCAGCGACGGCAAAGTGTATTTTGGTGAAAGTGGCCAGGAAATTAAGAACTTTAATATCAAGGATGGGCTTGGGCTAAAGCTGTTACAACGAGCGGGTATTCAGGTGGCAATTATTACCGGACGAAGTTCAGACATAGTCGCTAGACGCGCTGGGGAGCTGGGTATTGTTCATGTTTATCAGGGAAAATCTGATAAACGCGCAACCTATCAGGAATTGAAGCGAACGCTGCAACTTGAGCCTCAACAAATTGCCCACATTGGCGATGATTTACCGGATCTGGCCTTGATGCGCACGTCAGGGCTTGGCATCGCTGTGGCCGACGCGCACCCTTTCGTGCGCCGACACGCTGACTGGGTTACCGGTCTGAATGGTGGCGCCGGTGCGGTACGGGAAACCGCTGATTTAATTCTGCACGCTCAGAATAAACTCGACGCCATCCTTAGTACTTATTTATAACAGAATGATTGATAGCTGACTGAATATGAAGCGAAGGAATATTATTTTTCTGATTTCCAGTTTGCTGGCGGTTAGCCTTTCACTGAGTTACTGGATTGAACCTTTAACGGTAGAACCACAACCGCTAGCGCGCCCGTCAACCGCCGATTATTTTTTCAAGCAGGTTTCGATGAAGCAGTTTGCTCAAACCGGAGAACTGATTAATCGTCTCGATGCAGCGCAACTGGAGCATTTTGTAGCGCAGGATTCAGCCAGCCTGCTACTGCCGCAGATCCGCTTTCGCAGCAAGCAGCAAAAAGACTGGCTGATCAGCGCAAAAAAAGGCATTGTCAATTTGGATAACGAGCTGGTAGTTTTAGACGAAGAGGTGTCGCTGGAATCAAGGCTGCCGGTTTTTGGAAAGGAATCTGAGCAACAGACTGAGCAGGAGAAATTGAGTATCAGCAGCAGTCAGCTTAGGTTCGATTTAAGCGATAATTCGGCCAGTTCAAATAAACAGGTACAGATCAAAACCCCTACTCAGTTCACCAGCGCCGACGCGATGAGCGCGCACTTTGATTTGGCACAATTTGAATTGCTCGGTAACGTCGTTACCCGGGAGATAAGCGATGAATAAGTTATTTTGCGCGCTGCTACTCACGTTAGTCGCTTTATCAGGCGATCTGGCCCTATCGGCTGAACCCGCTGAAAACAGCAAACTGAGCATCAGAGGCGACCGGTCAAAATTGGACTTTGCAGGTCAAATATACCGTTACTGGGGTAACGCATCTGTGTCTCAAGCCGGCTTATCTATCCACGCAGATAAAATCGTCGCCCGTAAAAATGAAGGCGGACAAACACAACAAATCAGTTTTAGCGGCGCACCAGTAAAAATGGAGCAGACTTCTACAGACAAAGCTGGTTCGATGTTACTAACGGCAAAAACTCTGGAGTATCGAGTCGAATCCGACGAGATCACGGCAACAACAGAAGTCAGCCTGACGCAAAAACAAAGTAACGATCAATACTTTAACTTAGAAGCCGCGCAAGCCCATATTCTTCGAAAAAATTCGATCAACCTGCGCGCGACAGGCACGCCGCTGAAACTGGTCATTATTCAGACAGGACGCGATCCCATCAACGCGTTGGCTGAGCAAATGTTATTTAATGAGGCGACACAGCAATTTGAATTAACCGGCGGTGTTCAGCTGAGTACGGCGCGCGAGAAGATTAAGGCGCATAAAATTTTATACAACGCGAATACTCAGATCCTTCAGATCCCGGAAAACAAAGAACAGCAGAGCGAAATGACACAGACCATCGAAGAGCAACCATGAGCCAACTCAGCGCGGCCCACCTGGCCAAAATTTACTCGGGACGCAAAGTCGTTTCTGATGTTTCGATAGAGGTTAATGTGGGTGAAATAGTCGGTTTGCTCGGGCCCAACGGCGCCGGTAAAACGACTTCGTTTTATATGATAGTTGGTCTGGTTAACGCCGACAGTGGCGAGATCCGCCTTGATAATAGGGACATCACCGCACTGGCCATGCACGAAAGAGCCAACCTGGGGATCGGGTACCTGCCGCAGGAAGCGTCGGTTTTCAGGAAACTATCGGTGGAAAACAATATCATGGCGATCCTTGAGCTGAATCCGCATTTGGACAAGCAGCAGCGGCAGGACAAAATGGAGGCTTTGCTGGAAGAGTTTCAGATCGCGCCGATCCGGAAGAGTCTGGGTATGGCGCTGTCCGGCGGCGAGCGAAGGCGGGTCGAAATAGCCCGAGCACTCGCCAACGACCCCAAGTTTATTTTGCTCGACGAGCCCTTTGCTGGCGTCGATCCGATCTCGGTGGCAGAAATAAAAACTGTGATAGAGCATCTGCGCGACCGAGGCCTTGGCGTCTTAATAACTGATCACAATGTGCGCGAAACGCTGGACGTGTGCGAGCGTGCTTACATCGTTCAGTCTGGCAAGCTATTGGCCTCGGGAATCCCAGAGGAAATACTTAATAATCAACAAGTTAGAGCGGCTTACCTGGGAGAAAACTTCAGACTCTAAATTCGGATTTCAACGCCGTTTTAAGAGCCTTATATCAGGTTTTGTGGCTAACAATTTGATCAGAACCTACGATTAACTGCTATAGTTAAGACTAGCAAGAGGCGTTTGAACGCGTCTTTGGATAACAACATTAATGAAACAATCGCTTCAACTTAAAATCAGTCAGTCTTTAACCATGACGCCGCAACTGCAGCAGGCGATTAAACTGCTGCAGTTGTCCAGTCTGGACCTTGAGAGTGAAATTCAGGAAGTTCTCGACTCTAATCCATTACTCGAGTCTGAAGGCTCGACCGAAGACAACAGGGCTGAATCAGAACCTGCGGCAGAAGCGGGTAACAATTCTGGCGCCGATGAGGTCGATACCAGCGAAAAAATTCTGGGTGACAAGATTGACACCGAGTTGGCCACCGACAGTCAGTGGGAAGATTGGGGTTATGTGTCACAGGGCGCAGGTTCCAACCCCGGCAATAGTGACGACAGTTCTTTTCCGGACTATCAGGGTGAAACCAACGATTCACTTCAGCAGCAGTTGCAGTGGCAGATTGATATGACCAATTTGTCAGAAGTAGACAAGGCAATTGCGACCATCCTGATCGATTCGATCGATGAGCGCGGTTATATGACCGCCGACCTGACAGAATTACTCGAACTGTTCGCCGATAATCAGCCACTGGCTGACTCAGGTGCAGATCAAATGATTGAGCTGGAAGAAATCGAAGCGGTATTGCACCTGTTGCAAAGCTTTGAGCCCGCAGGGATCGCGGCGCGTAATCTACAGGAATGCCTGCTAATTCAACTAAAACGAGCGCCCGGCGACGGCCCGGATCAGCAACTGGCGCAACGGGTTCTGGAGGAGCAGTTCGACTATTTATCCAGTCGCAATTACCGCCAGTTGATGCGGGCTCTGGCTATCAACGACGCTCAACTCAAGTGTGCCGTCGATATTATTCAATCCTTAAACCCTCGGCCTGGCAATCAAATTAACCCGAATACGGCGCAATATATCACGCCCGATGTGTTTGCGCGCAAGGACAGCAAAGGCATCTGGAGCGTGGAGCTGAACAACAGCTGCACGCCCAGGCTGAAAATTAACGGTGATTACGCAGCCTTGATTAAACGCGCCGACAATAGCGCGCAAAACCAATACCTCAAGAACAATTTGCAGGACGCCAAATGGTTTATCAAGAGCCTGCAAAGTCGTAACGAGACCTTGCTCAAAGTTTCCGCTTGCATCGTTGATAAACAGGCAGGCTTTCTAGAGTACGGCGAAGAAGCGATGAAACCGCTGGTGTTGAACGACATCGCCGAAGAAGTTGAAATGCACGAATCGACCATTTCGCGCGTGACTACTCAAAAGTTTTTACACACGCCCAGAGGAATTTTCGAGCTTAAATATTTTTTCTCCAGCCACGTGGGAACAACTTCCGGGGGAGAATGTTCGTCCACCGCGATTCGCGCGGTGATTAAAAAACTGATTGCCGCGGAAAATCAGGCAAAACCCCTGAGTGACAGCAAGTTAGCGGCGCTACTTAAAGATCAGGGAATAAAAGTCGCTCGCCGTACTGTGGCAAAATACCGCGAGGCTATGTCAATTCCGCCGTCAAATGAGAGAAAAAAATTGATCTAAGACATTAAGAAACTTTCCCCGGCCTTGTAGTCTAAAGCTGTGGATTGGAACTTAATCCTCCATCAACCAAAGAAGGAACAGGACTATGCAAATTAACTTAACTGGTCACCATTTAGACATTACCGATTCTCTGCGAAACTATGTTCACGACAAATTTGAGCGAATCGAACGTCACTTTGACCATATCAATAACGTCCATGTCGTTTTACAAGTTGATAAAGTCCGGCAAATCGCCGAAGCCAAGATGAATGTAAACGGTGGTGAAATATTTGCCAACAGTGAATCAGAAGATATGTACGCAGCAATTGATACTCTGATTGACAAACTGGACCGACAAGTCATCAAACACAAAGAAAAGATGACCCGCCACTAAGCCGATTAATTAATCAAAAATACTAAAATTATCCGGGTCAACTGTGCTAAAGTTAGTTTCCAGTTGACCCCATAATTTTAAAAACTCAGCCCTATTCATGAATATCAGTCAAATCCTCTCGCCTGAGGCGACATTTTGCTCTCTAAAATTATCGAGCAAAAAGAAAATCCTGGAAAAAGTCAGCGAGGTGATGGCTGAATCGATCGATTGTTCCTCGCAAGATATATTCGAAAGCCTGTTTGCCAGAGAACGCCTGGGAACAACGGCGCTGGGTAACGGCATCGCCATCCCTCACGGCCGCGTGAGCGCCTGCAACGAAGCCACAGCGGTATTTATTTTGCTGGAAACCCCCATCGATTATGACGCGGCCGATAACGTACCTGTGGACATTGTATTTGCCATAATGGTTCCAGAAAAGGCCGATGCGGAACACCTGAAATATCTGGCCGGAATTGCCAAAGTGTTATCGGAGCCCACGTTGATCTCTCAGATCAGACACGCCCACTGTGGTGATGCACTTTTTGAAATCATTGACAAAGCGGCGGCGAAAACCGATTAGTCAAAAAACAATCGGGTAAATGCCAACTGGTTATTTTGACCACACAGATGCAATGATAGACTATGCAGAGTACCCCTCGTTTTTTCAGGTAAAAGCCACGCGAGTCTTTGCGGCACGCAAAATAACAATAAGGACAATCTGACTGATGAAAAGGATCATTGTAAGTGGCCGTTCTGGATCCGGTAAAACCGTTGCCCTGAGGGCTCTGGAGGATCAGGGTTTTTATTGTGTAGATAATATCCCCGTAAAACTGATCCCGGCGCTACTCGATCAGATTGGCGACGAGCACGCCGGACTGGCGATTGGTATTGATGCGCGTAACGTCGCGCATACCGTCGAAGAATTTGATTCGCTCATCAGTCAAATTGAACAAAGCCAGTATTCCCTCGACGTGGTATTTATCGACGCCAATGACGCGACCCTGCTCAAGCGTTTTAGTGAGACTCGCAGAAGGCACCCGTTGACCGCAGAAGGTTTATCACTGGCGGAGGCCATTGAAAAAGAAAAACAACGCTTAGAGCCCGTATCCCGTTACGCTCAGCTGGTGATCGATACTACATCAAAATCACCGCACGAATTGTGCGAAGTGATCGTCGGACGCGTACTCGGGGATCAATCACCGCATTTAAGCCTGCTGTTCAAATCCTTTGGTTTTAAAAATGGTCCGCCCGGTGACGCGGACTTTGTATTCGACTCTCGCTGTCTGCCTAACCCCTATTGGGATGAAACCCTCCGCGCTTACAGCGGACGGGATAATCCGGTAATAGACTTTCTGGAGTCTCAACCGCTCACTCAGGAGTTTTGCTGGCAATTGAAAATCTTTTTGCAGACCTGGATCCCGCGATTTGAGCAGGATAATCGGAATTATCTGACGGTCGCAATCGGCTGTACCGGCGGTCAACATCGCTCGGTGTATGTTGCGGAAAAACTGGCGAAAAATTTTCTGCCGCGCTATCCCAACACTCAAATCAGACACCGGGAACTTGAAAGTAAAAACGGCGATTAATCCGCTATGCCTTCGCTCATCTGTACTGTAGTTAATCAAAAAGGTCTGCACGCACGGGCGGCGGCGCAAGTTATTTCATTGGTTTCGGATTATGATTGCGACGTATTTCTTACCCACAAGAGTCAACGCGCGTCAGCGCGCAGCCTGTTAAAACTACTCACCCTGAATGCTCCTATAGGATCTGAAATTCTTGTAGAAGTGAAGGCCGACAAAACAAATACCGGCGCAGCTCAGGAATTACTGAAAAAACTCCAGACGTTATTTGCTCAGGGATTTAACGAATAGGTGTCTGACACACATTTTTTAACCTCCGTCAGCCGTCAGAGTAACACCTGTCTAGAGTAACTCGAGGCTTTCCGAGCGCACGGTTGCGAGCAACCAGTCGGTAAAAGCCTTTATTTTTGGCCTCTGTGCAGACTCGACAGGACAAACGATGTCATACGAAAAATCACTTTCCAGCATCAGCTCAAACGGCTGAACCAGACGCCCTGCCTGCACATCTGCCTGCGATAGAACCAGATGCCCCATGGCGATGCCCTGACCATAAATAGCCGCTTGCTGCACCATGGCAGTGTGGCTGAAGACAGGCCCGTGATTGAGATTGATCCCGCGAACAGCGGCAGATTTCAACCAACGCCGCCAGTCATCGGTACTGCCATCATGCAATAGAGTATGTCGTTTTAGATCTTCCGGTTTTTTCAGCGGATTTGGCCCTGTTAAAAGCGATGGAGAACACAGCGGCGTCAGTCGTTCGTTCAACAGGTTAATACTGTGCAACCCCGGATAATCACCGGTATCGTAATAAATGGCGACGTCGATATCTTCCCGCACAAAATCAACTGTGTCATCACTGGCCTTCAAGCGGACTTCAATATCGGGGTAACTTTGATTAAATCTGGACAGCCTGGGCACCAGCCAGACGGTTGCGAAAGTTGGAACCACGCTTACGGTCAAAGCACCGCTAGCGCCCTGCGCTTTGACCTGCTCGGTGGCCGCGCTCAGAATTTCAAAAATATCGCGTATTTTAGGCCAGTAATTCTGCCCTTCATCGGTTAACAGCAATTTGCGATTACGTCTGATAAACAGACTGACCCCCAGAAAATCCTCCAAAGCCTTAATTTGGTGGCTAACTGCCGCCTGGGTGACAAACAACTCATTGGCGGCCCGGGTAAAACTCAAATGACGTGCCGCCGCTTCAAAAGCTCGTAGACTTTTTAACGGCGGTAATTTTCTAGCCATAATGACCAATTCTATTGATAAGTTTTTCTAATGCGAAGCATTATAAACGATCGTTTGAATGGGGACAATCGCTTGCGTATAGTTCGCGCCGTACTCATTGAGTGCGACGACTTTTCCAGTCGGCAGGACGTTTTTAATTGCATTAGCAAGCTAATTTGAAATCACCGACTTTTGTGGGTTGGTTTTCCCCTTTCGGGTGTTAGTCATGGATATTTGAGGCGCGTGCCTCGTAGCGGGTTAATAACCAGTTGTTTGAATTGTCTGCCTTATTCAACGGGTTCCCGGTTTTGACTGGCTACAAAGAGTGTTGTTTTTATTTTTTTCTGTCCCAACAGATTTAATTAGTGAATGCTGTGACCTCCTACCCCTTTTGGTCCTATAAATCACAGCCAATTACTAGTGAGGCTTACGCAAGTGGGCCTTTTTTTTTGCCTGTAAAAAGGCATAATAGTGCATTCAAAAATCCCATGGATAAGAAAATGGCTGGATTCAAGCAAGCCCACACGACCTCCTCACTTGTAATGGTTTTCCCGCATGATTTCGGGTTTAACGAGCAAACCGGCGCTGACAATGCTTTTCAGCATCAGCCAGCGAACACCGACAGACAGGCGATCACTCTCGCCGCTCAGTCGGAGTTTTCAGCTATGGTAGATACGCTCAGACAAAAGCAGATTGAGATTCTGGTGTTGCAACAACGAGCGAGCGAACAACCAGCGCCCGACGCGATTTTTCCGAACAACTGGTTTTCAACGCGGAGTGACGGCAAGCTGTTTATTTATCCAATGAAAACGGTCAACCGGCAAGCCGAAGTTCAAATTGAAAACCTGAGTCTGACATTGCTTGAAGGCGGATACCAGATTAATGAAGTTGTCGACCTCAGGCAAACGCTGCCGACAGGCTCAATCCTGGAAGGTACCGGCAGCCTTATTTTTCATCATCAGAGTGGTTCGCTATTTGCCGCCCTTTCCGAGCGTTGCCAGGCAGACGCCCTGACTCGGTTTGCCGACGAATACGGTTATCAATTGGTCACTTTTAATAGTGCAGACGCGCAAAATCAATCGATTTACCATAGCAATGTGATGATGTCCTGCGGCGAGCAGTTTGCCGTAATCAACGATGGTTGCATAAAGGGTAGCGGACAAAAAAGTCGAGTTCTAAATTCGCTGGCGGATCGCCTGGAGGAGGTAATTTGTATAAGTCCTCAACAAATGAGTGAGAGTTTTTGCGGCAATATCCTTCAGGTTCACGATTTGAAGGGCGAGCCCTGCATCGTTATGTCGGCCCGGGCTTATCAGGGGTTCGAGACAGTTCAAATAAAGAGCCTTGAAAAACATGGCGACTTAGTCGTTTGCGAGATCCCGACTATTGAGCATATTGGCGGTGGTAGCGCCCGTTGCATGCTCGCGGAGAATTTCCTGCCCAAATAAATCGTTCGCTAGAATGCCAGGCGAGAGGTCGAGCCTGACGACAAGGTCCCGCCACACGATAACAAGTTTTTATTGCGGTCAGCGTTTTTTGCACTAGACTTAGGTTACTCAATTATATAAATAAAAAACTGATTCAACCGTATATGTCGCTTCCGCAGCTCGATGGATATAAAATTAAAAAGGAATTTGCATCGGGTGGCATGGCCAGAATTTATGATGCGACTCAGGTTTCCCTCAACCGCCCGGTCGCCATCAAGTTTTTAAGCGAACAGCTGATATCCCATAGCGAAGCCAAAGCGCTTTTTGAAAGCGAATCCCTGATCATCGCTCAACTCCATCACCCCAATATCGTTCAGGTTATCGATAAAGGGATCAGCCAGTCGCGCCAGCCCTACTTTGTAATGGAGAAAGTAAAAGGTATTGACCTGTCGCAAATGCTCGCGCAGGGACAGCTGCCTTTCGGCAAAAAACTGGATATCGCGATACAGCTATGCAAAGGACTCGCCTATGCGCATCGAAACGGGGTTATTCACAGGGACATAAAACCGTCAAATATTATTATCGACCAGCATGGCGACGTAAAAATCCTCGACTTTGGCATCGCTCTGGCCAAAAGTGACGCTCAATCCAACCTGGCAACATCCGCGGTGGTCGGGACGCAGGGTTACATCGCGCCAGAACAGCAAAATGACTATAGCAACGCCACCATCGCCAGCGATATTTATTCCGTGGGCATCGTCTTTATCGATCTCTTTGGCTCACCGGCAAAAGGAGGTAAAAAAGCTTCCTTGTCACGGCTGACCGGCGAACTACCGGCGGCGCTCAAAGAGCTGATTGTCCAATGCTGCCATGACAAGCCAGACCAGCGTTATCCGTCGCTCTCACAAGTGAGAGATCAATTACTTAAGATTTCGCAGGGTAGCCATTTAAGCCAGACGAGCATTAAGGAACTACAGCAGGAAAATAAAGATCTGGCCAATAGCTTTAACCTGTTGGACGTGCTCAGCAAAACCGCCGCTAAAAGAGTTTACCTGTTTCAGAAGAAGAGTAATCGCCAGTTGCTGGTAATCAAACGTTCTATAGGCGACTTGGCTGGATTGCGAGAAGCAAAATACCTCACCAGCTTACGGCACCCGAATATTGCCAATATTTTTGCCGCGGTAAAAAACAACGGAAACATGACCCTGATCAGTGAGTATCTCAGCGGCGGAAGCCTCAGCAACCAGTTGATTCAGGACCTTAGCGAAGAAGATTTTTTACGTCAGGCGCACCAGATCTGTTCGGCACTTTATTTCGCGCATCAAAATAATATTTTGCATAGCAATCTTTCGCCCAACAATATTCTGCTGGACGCCAAACAAAACCTGAAACTCTGTGATTTTGGCCAGACGACCAACAGCAACGATGATCCACGCGCCGCACGTGCCTATCAGCCACCGGCGCAACAGGGATATTGCGAGCAATACGATATTTATTGTATGGGCGCTATTTTTTACCACATGTTGTTTGGCGTGCCGCCCAATTCGATTTCACCCACTGCCGAGCGCCGTGTTAGCTTTCGTTTACAGAGACTCATAGACGCCATGCTTTCGATCGACCCACTCAACAGGCCGGGCTCTGCACAACAGGTTCTGATTGAGTTAACGCGAATTGCCAACGCTTCAAACGTGCGCATGAAAAGCAATATGGGCGTAGGCGAAGAGCCGGAATATAAGCCCAAAAAGCGGCCCAGTAAGAAAAAAAATACAGCTCGGAAAGGTCGCGATCACACTCTGTGGCTATCCATCGCCCTGATCATTTCAATACTTTGCATCATTGGTTTGATTGCAAAAGATTTTGTATAAGCTTGACGCGATTGAGATCTAGCATCGAAATTTTGACCGGCAGAACTTGAGGTATCAGTCCTATGACACCTTGCCCAGCACACCCGAATAAAACAGTCCGGCCGCAGCCACGCCAATAATCAATAAATAGACAAGTATTTTTGCCAGGCTGGTCGACTCGTTATCTGGTTTGGCGTAATTAAGCGGTCGGTCGCCGACACTTTGAAATTTGAGTAAAGTACCGCCGACAATGATTTCGTCGCCATCTTCAAGCACAACTCTGGCTTGCATTTTACCATTGATCATCAAGCCATCTGCCGCACCATTGTTAATAATTTCCCAGCCAACGTCCGTTTCGTTTAAGTACACGTGGCGAGCGGAAACACTCTTCTCACTGGTCGATAAATGGTGACCCAACATGCGCGATAAATGATTTTTTGCGTTGGTTATTTCGTACACTTTGCCTTGAACACCGGCCGACATTCCGTGCAAAAAAACTTTGTGCGAAGCCATTACTTTTTTTGTCTGCCCACTGTTTGATACTGAAGGCTTACTCGCTTTTGGCGGTAGTTTTTTGTTGTTTCTAACCACTGTTCTTGGCTTGCTATCAACCTTGGTTACCGGCCCTATCACGTGAAAAATAAACTCGTCCAGTCTTAACTCGTCGCCGTTGCGAAGCTCGCAGGATTTAACCCGGTCGCCGTTAACAAAAGTTCCGTTAGCACTTTCAAGATCCTCGACATAAAGCTTATTTTTACGTAATGCTAGCCTGGCGTGCTGGCGTGAAATATAGCTAAATGGTAACTTGATTTCAGACTTCTCTTCACGCCCGATAACAAATCCACTGGCCAAAGTAAAATACTGACCATCCAGCGGTGCCGAACAAGCTTTGAGCATCCATGGACTTACTGCAGGTCTGACAACCGTCGCTTGCGGTTTGGGTTTAGCTGGCGGCGGGTTTCGCTCACTCAAAGGATCGATAATTTCAAGCTCGCTCTGCCCAAGACGAATAGTGTCCCAGGGTTTGAGCATTTGCTCTTTTACGACAGGGATTTCATTGACAAATACACTGCGATTGGGCGTGACGTTTCGCAGCAGGATCTCATCGTGATTGATATCCAGCTCTATCTGAGTGGCAGCGACTCCGGCGTCTTCGACCAGAATTTCACAGCTCTTATCCGAGCCGATTTTCAGAGTCGAATCTATCAGCCACATGGCGGGCTTTCGTCTATCCTTAAACTGGATTTTCAACATTGGCGCAGGCTTTACCTTAAATCTTTAAATCTACGGCTAAAATAAAACGGATTTAGCGCATATCATAACGGCTAAGCGGTCGAATAAAAAATAAAATTTCATCTAAATTCGACTATTTTAATTGACCGCCGCAGTAAACATTAAAATCTGGCCACTAATCCAGGCGGCGTAAGTCCCTAACGCGTATCCCAACACCGCCAAAAGCACTCCTACCGGAGCCAGCGAAGGATGAAAAGCAGAGGCTACCACTGGTGCTGAGGCTGCGCCGCCAACATTGGCCTGACTGCCCACCGCCATGTAAAAAACCGGCGCTTTGATCAATTTGGCGACAGTCAGCATCAAAGTAGCGTGAACCAGCATCCAGATAGCGCCCACCAGAAATAACCAGGGGCGTTCTACTATCGCAGAAATATCCATGTGTAAGCCGATAGACGCGACCAGAATATAAATAAATACCGAACCGATGCGTGACGCACCGAGGGCTTCAAGGCGACGTAATCGTGTGGTCGACATCACCAATCCGATAGTGGTCGCGGTGACTACCAGCCAGAAAAACCCGCTGGTAAGAGAGTATTTTTCAGCTTGCGGCCAATGCTCCGCGATAAAAGGCGTCAGCGTATCAGCGACGATATGACCGACTGCGGTTGCGCCAAATGCCAGGGCAATAATTAAGATCAGATCGGTTAGCTCGGGTATGCGCGCGTGTTCCCGATGAAACGCTTCGATGGTATGTTTTAGCTCGTCAATTGCCGAAGTGTCGGCGCCACTTTTGGCGTCAATTTCTTTAGCTCGGCTGGCCATTACTAATAAGACCGCCATCCAGATATTAGCGATAATCACGTCTACTGCGATCATGCTGGAAAATAACTCACCGGAAACATTATAGACTTCTTTCATGGCCGCCTGATTGGCGCCGCCACCGATCCAGCTGCCCGCTACTGTGGTCATTCCGCGCCAGACATCACCGGCGACAACTTCGGGATTGATCAAAGCCATGACTAAAATAGCAATCGGCCCACCAATCACAATGCCCACGGTTCCGGTTAAAAACATTATCAAGGCCTTGCTACCGAGGGCACGAATTTTCTGAAAGTCTGTACTCAGGGTTAGCAGCACCAGCGCCGCCGGAAGCAAATACCGGGTTGCAACAAAATACAACTGCGCGCCACTACCGTCGACGACTTTCTCCGGATCATTGGCTTGCTGGCACTGCGCTAAAACCTGTTTACCCGCATCGACCGCGCCACTAAGAATATCGCTACAGGGGTAGTTATAGGCCACCAGATTGAAAGTGTGTAACAGTGACGGAATGAAGTAACAGAGTAATAACGCCGGGACGAATTGATAAAACCGCTTGAAAAAACGGTGCTGGCTTTGATGAGTGTAGAAAATTAAACCCAGAATCAGGGCAAGTAATCCAAAGACAACGGCGTTATTGGTTATTAAGTAAGTTATCGGTTGTTGCATTAAATAGAAAATTCCATACGGGTTAAATTATTAAGACCGATCTAATGCGACTAAATAGTTCAGTCTTAGTAAATCCGTCAGTCGATAGTTTATTCAGGGTTTTATTGTCGCTAATTATTTTTTGAATTATTTATCGCCGACAAAGATAACATCGTCGCTCGAATAAATAGAGCCACAATTAATGGGGATATTAACAGAAAAAGCCTACTTCGGGCACGTCGATAGCTTGAATTGGCATTTTTGCGTCAATTTTCGTTGGCATTTAACACCGACTCGCAGCTTTTGTACTGCGTTGGTTAAGCCGTGCCAGGTTATGAGACGTCAAAAGCCGTGCTGTCAGGATTCAAGTGAATCACTGTCTTTCGATTTGTCATTTTTCAAACGACCTTGCTGGCGTAATGCTTCCCGCAGCACATATTCAATTTGCGCATTGACGCTCCTCAGGTCGTCATTCGCCCAGGACTGCAGTGCGCTCAAAACTTCTTCATTAATGCGTAGTGGATAAGCTTTTTTAGCCACGCGTTCCTCCACAAAACTGGCGTAAACTGACTCAACTCTTGTCTGACATCGCTGGCGTCGCCACTAGATTTGAACGCCAACGGTTATCCAGATCGAGTTATGGCTCTAATATAAACTTCCGGCATTCACCACCGGCTGAGCCGCTTCATCGCTACACAGAACCACCAGCAAATTGCTCACCATCGCCGCTTTACGTTCACTGTCCAGGTCGACAATACCTTTTTCCGATAAGTGATTCAGCGCCATTTCGACCATCCCGACCGCGCCCTCGACCACTTTGGTTCGTGCTGCAATAATCGCCATTGCCTGCTGCCGACGTAACATGGCGCTGGCAATTTCCGGCGCGTAGGCGAGATGGCTGATGCGCGATTCGATCACGTTCACCCCGGCTTTTTGCAATCGCGCCTGAACTTCCTGCTTAAGCGCCTCGGAAATTTCAATGGGATGACTTCTCAGCGAGATTTCACCGTCTTCATGTCCATCGTAAGAATAACGTGTCGCCAGGTTACGCAACGCGGCTTCACTCTGAATAGACACAAAGTCTTCGTAATCGTCCACCTGAAATACCGCTTCTGCCGTGTCCACGACCTCCCAGACAACCACCGCAGCTATTTCAATCGGATTACCATTGTTGTCGTTTACTTTGAGCTTGCTACTTTCAAAGTTACGAACTCTCAAGGACACCGCCGACTTTGAATAGAACGAATTAGCCCAGCGTAAACCCGGCTCGTGCACAGTTCCCACGTATTTACCAAATAACTGCAGTACCCGTCCTTCCTTTGGGTTAACCATAAAAAAACCGGCCCAGCAAACCGCAATAACCAGAAAAATAAGTGCGCCAGCGACCGCTGGAATGGGGCCGCCCTTGATCAAAAACAGCGCTAGAGCGCCGCTGAGGATCTGCGCGATCAGTAAGATCAATAGGGTTAATATACCGTTCGGGGCTCTGATTTCTTTTTCGACTATCATCTTTGCTCTCCTTAATTTTCATTAGCGCCACAACCGATATCATTATGATATCATTTTGTCTTGATTACACTCAAAAAATGTTATCAGACGTGTATCTGCTTAACTTTCAATCAGTTAGACTAAGAAATCGACGCGTGAGAGATAGTGTACAACTGGACAACAGCGATTCGCCTCTACCGGTGCAGGATTATCTCGATTGGCAAAAAAACCACCTCCGGCAAACTTTTTTGCTATTTGCGACGACAATATAGGCAGACTTTAATAATTTAAATCTGGCGTGATCAGAATATGCTGCTGAAAAAATCAGATAACAAACTCATAGAAAAGGCACTCGATGGCTCACAGTCAAGCTGGGTTTTGCTGGTCAAGCGCTACGAAAGACTGGTTTACAACTATTGCCTGCGTATGACCTTTAACCCGAGCGACGCCATGGACCTGATGCAGGAAGTCTTTCTGGCGGTCTATCGTAATTTGCCGGCGTACCGCGGCGACGGCAAATTTAAAAGCTGGATGATGCGTATCGCGGCCAACAAAACCACCGATTTTTTGCGCGCCCGCAGTCGAAACCCGCTACACCAGGCCGATCAGGTGCTACACGAAGCACTGCCCGACCCGCGATCACCACATAGCGAATTGCAGCAGATCAGTCAGAATCGACAAATTGTGCGAATGCTGGCGAGTTTACCCGACGAGCAGCGCATGGTGGTCGAGCTTAAGTTCTTTCAACAATTTACTTTTGAAGAAATCAGTCAGCAAACCGGTACCGCCATCAGTACCATAAAAACCAGACTTTATACCGCGCTGCAAAATTTAAAGACGCATCAGGAGGCACAAAATGCACTGTGATCACCAGCTAGTCAACGAGCACCTGTTTGACTACATCGAAGGCTCGCTTTCACCCGCGGTCAAAAAGCAGGTCGACCAGGCGATAGACCGATGCGAAAACTGCCGTTCGGTTTATCAGCAGGCCATCAGCGTGCAGCAAGCTGCGTTTAAATGGCAGGAAAGCGAAGTACCTGCCTGGCACCGCACCGAATTTGCAGTCAGACCGAAACCAAAACTACAAAATTGGTTAAGTTGGACTTCTCTGGCAACCTCGACGCTTGCCATCTTGATGGTATTGTTCCAGGTTCAGTTTATCCGGAATACGGACGGATTTAGTGTGGCCTTCGGTAACGGCGATGGGACGAGAGTTGATCGGTTGGTCGAACAGAAATTGCTCAATTATCAACAGCGACAAGTGGCTTTGTTAGACGCTCGGCTAATCGCCGAAAGCGAAAAGCTCGCTACCGCGCATAAACTGGCAATGGCAAACCTGCTCGATAAAACCCGAACTGAACGTCGTGAAGATATGAGTTTTCTGATCACAGGCATTCAAACCCAGCGATTTGAAGATCTACAAAATGTTGATAACAAATTAACCATGCTGGCCGACAACCAGATTGAAAACAACCAATATCTTAATCAAATAATCCAGTCTGCAAACTTTTCCAAAGGAGAAAATCCATGAAGTTTCCCTCATTTGAAAACGAATCAATGAAAAAGCAACCATCGAACGCCAAAGCGCTTAAAACCCTGTTAATTGGCGTGGTCAGCGCGCTTGCCTTGAGCAGTATCAGCGCGATAGCCGCTGATCAACCTTTCAAGCGTGCACAAAAAGAAATTAAAATTATGAGTAAGATTTTTGAAACATCCCTGAATGAAAATAGCGGTCGTAAGCAGCGTTTTATGGGTAGCCGCAAAACCAGCGCCACCTACCTTGCCAAGCAGGGCATGGTATTTAGTTTCGACTTCAGTCGACACGGCTTTAACGATACCAATGACTGGGCTGCATTTGGCGAAGGCATCGGCGCTTTTGTCGGTGGAATAGCGTCTGAAGTGGGCGCCGCGCTAGCCGAAGTACCAGAAATACCCGACGCGCCGGTAGCGCCGGATTACTCCATCGACCTGGAAGATTATTACCAGGGTCGCACCGAGCGGCGCGAACAACTTGAGCTAATGCGCGAAAAACATCAGCAACAACGCGAGGAAGTAAGAAAATTACAGAGAGAAATTCGCCAGATGGAAAGCGAAAGTGATCGCCTGGAAAATGAATCAAAGGCCGATGCGCTGCGTGACCAGTTAAACAGCAAGCTCGAATCCCTCAAATCAAAAATGCAAAGCTACAAAAAATCCATGGCCGATTACCGCAAAAAAAGAGATGAGAAATATGAAGCCAGCGCACAACTAAAATCTCAGGCCGTGTTGACGACACTTTGCGACTATGGCTCAACCTTAAAATCACTGGATAATGATGAGTACGTTACCCTGATTTTTAAGAATTACAACGACAATAAAGATCAGGTTTATGTATTTGAATTTGATGATATCAAATCCTGTGACTCAGTGGATAAAATGGTTAAGTCTGCCATTAGTTACCAGCTTTAATGCTGGTAACTTTTTTACCTGAGCGGCGATACCACTAACAAGACTCGACTGATTAGCGTTCATCCTGAACAAGACCACAATTAATTCATTTTTTTCCTTTGTGGTGCGGCTACTCTGCGATAATTCTCCAGTAAACAAACCTGGTAAAAAATTCACTGTTGACATACTCAAAATCTATCTCTACACTTGTCGATATTAAATCTACAGTTGTAGAGAAAGTTCGTAAGGTGAATTTATGGAGTTATCAGATTTCGAAATTGAAGTGATGCAACTGTTCTGGCAGAAGGGCGAATCGAGCGCACCTCAAATCCATAAGTTAGTCGAGCAAAGTCGACCGGTCGCCTACTCTACCGTCAAAACCATTATTGACCGTCTGGAAAAAAAAGGCGCCCTGACGCGCAGCAATCAACTGGGGCGAACCATTTATTACTCCTACCTTATTCAAAAAAATCAGTTTCGCAAACCGCTGATCAAGGACTTTATCAGCCGCGTATTTTTGGGGAAAAGTAAGCCGTTGGTGGCCCATATTATCGAAGAAGAGCCTTTATCTCTGGAAGACATTCAGTATCTGGAGTCGGTCCTTAAAGCGCGTAAGAAGGAGCTTGAGTAACCATGCAAACTTATTTAATTGTCAATTCACTAGTCAGCCTCTTAGCAATTGCGGTGCTTAAAACCATTCCGGCCAGCGTCAACGCGAGATACTACCTGGCGCTATTTTCACTGTCAGTCTGGGCTTTACCTCACGCCTGGTTGAGTTCATTGTTCCCGCAAACGGTAATTGTTGAAGCCAACTGGATTCTGCCACTTGCATCGTTTGAGTCCGGTTCCCCTGAATCTCTACCCAGCGGCCAATCGGCGCCTTTATTTGGTCTGGCTCATATTGTCCTGATGTTAATCATAACCGGCGGAGCGATTTTTATTTCTCGATTGTTTAGGCAGCAGTTCTGGTTGCGATCGTTAAAACTTGACCGCTCCTTTAATGATCTTAGCAAGACTTACCCTGATTCGAAGACACCTGTTTACGCGAGCGAAAAAGTGAATAGCGCCTTTATTTCCGGATTTTTTAAACCAGTGATCTGGCTATCGTCAAAGCACGTCGATAGCGAATACTTCGACATTATAAAAACACATGAAACGCAACATATTAAAAACAATGACCAATGGTCGATATTGATTCTGGAATTGTTTCGTAGTTTATTCTGGTGGAATCCGCTGGTTCTGTTGCTGGTGAAAGAAACTCATTTTTTAATCGAGTTGCGCTGCGACCTTAAGGCCAGTCGACATTTTCCAGAAGGGCATTATCTGGAGCGGCTGACTAAATTAGTACTAATATCCCAGACTCCAGCCAACAATCAATTTATCAGGGCTTCAATCACTAATAAAAACTTTAATCTGAAACGTATCAGACAAATCAAGGGAAACTGTCAAATGAAACTTAAATCCAAATTAATCTACTTTATCGCCTCATTCTTTCTCGCCAGCATTCTGATCCTTCCAGCGGTAAATGTTCAGGCCGGGAAAACAGCGCAACAATTACCAATGGAGCTGCAGGGTTTGTCCATGAATTTCCAGCAGATCCCCCTGGAAGAATTTTTTAAAATTATCGCCAACCACCTGCAGATTGACAATGTCGAAATTGAAAAAGGTATCGCCAAAGTGCCGGTAAACATATTGATTGAAAAATTACCGAATGAACAGATATTCTCTACGCTGAGCAAACAACTAAACGTTCGGATCAAAAACGAAAACAATACGCTAAAGGTTAACGCGTTAACAGCTGGAATTAAGAGAGATGTTCGCTTTGGTGAAATGCCTGACGCAGAAACCCAGGGCGCGATGTTGGAATTCAATGTTACTCGCCTGAAAAAAATTGGCGATCAAATGAATACGAAAACTGGCACATTTAGTATCTGGAGTGAATTTGACAAACAGGCTTTCGTCAAGCTCGGTGAAAACTGGCAAATGGCAATTAAAGTCGACGATCTGTATGAGAGCTTCTTCCTCTCCACAGAGATTTTTACATCCAGCGAATCACCGGAAATGAAAGTGCTGGCCAGCCCTAAATTGATGATAAAACCGGGCAAAAAAGCTACCATCGAGTGGAAAGATGAAAGCGATGAACAAACGATTACCATCGATATCAATGCCGTTCGCTCTCTTCGTCCCGGCGCGCAAACCGGCTCATGATTTTTTAGTTTATAAAAAATCCTTGAGAAAGCGTGACTTCTTCAGCGAGGTAGATTTTACCGTCCTTCATCACAAAACTGACCTGCTCCAATAACGAAATATCAGTGAGCGGGTCGCCTTCTACCGCGACTATGTCAGCCAATTTTCCTTTTTCGATACTGCCAAGCTTGTCATCAATTTTTAGAAGTCTGGCCGAATTAAGGGTGGCCGACTGGATCGCCTCAAACGGCGGCATTCCGGCTTCCACCATGTATTTAAATTCCCGGCCATTCAGACCATGCGGAAATACCCCCGCATCGGTGCCAAAAGCGATTTTGACGCCTTTTTTATAGGCCGTAGCGAAGGTCTGTTGAATTTTTGGCCCGATAGCGGCCGCTTTGGGGCGCACAACTTCGGGATAATAACCTTCCACAGCGGCTTTTTCACCGACCCATTTTCCAGCAGTTATGGTTGGCACATAATAAGTCCGGTGCTTTTTCATTAGCCGGATCACTTCTTTATCCATATAGGTCCCGTGCTCGACCGAATCGACCCCAGCCCTGATCGCGCGTTTCATCCCCTCAGCGCCGTGCGCATGTACGGCAACCACAAAACCATAATCTTTGGCGGTTTTCACCACAGCAACTATTTCTTCTTCAGTAAACTGAGGATTAGAACCACTCTTGGCGAGGCTGAGCACGCCCCCGGTGACCGTTAACTTGATTACATCGGCGCCCTCTTTGTAGCGTGCACGCACTGCTTTCATCGCCTCTGCCACGCCGTTGATCACTCCCTGCTGTGGGCCTGGGTCGCCCATCAGGTCGAGTCTTAAGCCATTGGTCGGGTCGGCGTGACCACCCGTGGTGGCAATACTCTTACCGGCAGCGTATATTCTTGGGCCTGTCACGTAACCCCTGTCGATTGCTTTGCGTAAAGCGACAGGAACGCCAATGAATAAATCGCCAAGGTCGCGTACCGTGGTGAATCCGGCTTTTAAGGTTTTTTCAGCAAAGGTGACACTTCTGAAAGCCGCGTCACTTTCACTCATAAAGAATTTTTCTGAATAAGAAGTTTTATTAATTTCCGACGAGAGATGCACGTGCATGTCCATCAGGCCCGGCATCACCGTTTTAGATTTGAGGTCTACCAGAATTTCGTCTTTTCGCGCAGGAACAAAACCGGCAAGTACATCGCTGATCTTATTATCCTGAACGCGGATGCTATAAGACGGCTTAACTTCAAGTTTATTCACATCGAGCAGACGGCCCGCGTGGATCAGATAATTTTCAGCCATCACGCTCAATGGCGTAAGAAAAACCAGGAAAGCGGCAAAGAACAATTGATTAAAGGACATAGTTATAAAGCCTGTGAGTTGGTTACTGATTGTTGACTAATGGCAAAGACTAGCTTAATGAGCCATGACTGGCAATAGACTGCTGCTATAGCCTGTAATTGAAAGAACATACAGCCTTTAATATAGATTCAAAGGCGTTTCGCACCGCTTCGCTTGCGTGCGAGCTACTTTTGTCCAAGGCCACAAAAGTAACCAAAAGGGCCTTTTGGCGTTTGCACTAGGCACCTGCTGGTCATGGTCTGACAGCTTTTGCCAAGCACCTACCGCTGATTTGTCTTTAGTTTTTTAATCGTGCCCCGTAAAATAGAGCTTCGACTGACTCACAATCTTTTTTTATCCTTGGAATTGCAAAGAAAAGTTCACAGGGAGCAGCGAGTATCGTCCAGCGGCTTATAACGGGCCGGTGAAACTCATGAGACTGCGGATAGACACGAAAAACGGATGAGCGTGAGCGAGCTTTTTTCGTCCGCAGGCTCGCTAGCAACGAGAAAGGATTATGAAGGCTTATCGAAAATCACCACTTCTGACTAATCAGTTATTTTCAGCGTAAAGACTTTTTGGTTACTTTCGCTTCACGGCGCCTACTTTTGGTGTGGCTTAGGACAAAAGTCACTGAGCTATAGTCAATTCTGGTGTATGGCCGATTCGGTAACCTGTTGTTGATCCGGCTCTACACGTTCGCCATCCTTGAACTTCACTCCCTTAATAACCTCAGCAAGTAATTTGTAACCCCTTAGTCG
>Ga0316209_1001365_pt1 | contig 25998 bp, 27 predicted proteins | sample 6monopyrite_MG_FD_204945 | JGI IMG/M metagenome (GOLD analysis project Ga0316209, IMG submission 204945) | Microbial mat bacterial communities from mineral coupon in-situ incubated in ocean water Damariscotta River, Maine, United States -... | ecosystem: Environmental > Aquatic > Marine >...
GCATTTACAGATTGGTTATAAAAAACTTCAACCTTCCTTTTAAAGAAGCTACACATGAAAACAGCTTTCATTATTTTCCTCATATTAATCGTCGGTTTCGTCATTTTGCTTTATAATGCTCAAAAAAGTTCTAGAGCAGAAGTGGCCTCTGGACTAGTAGGAGGGAAGCTTTCTAAATGCCCTGATAAACCTAATTGCGTTAGCAGTGAAGATATTGATGACTCTAGCCACTACATTACGCCTCTCATTATCACTAAAAACAACACAATTGATATTGTTAAAATTTTAAAAAATGTAATTCGAGAAATGGGGGGCGCGATTGAAGCTGAAAGAGAAAATTACATTGCAGCGACTTTTACATCGAAAGTATTTAAATTTGTGGATGATTTAGAAATTAGGATAGATCCCATTCAAAAAGTTATTCATATTCGCTCAGCATCTCGAGTTGGTCATGGCGATATGGGTGTAAATAAAAAAAGAATCGAATTACTTAAAAAACTATTTAATAAGCAATCCTCGTAGACTAATGGTTTATTACAATATATACCTTAAACCGAGCTTACTTAGACATTAACGGATAAAAAGAAACATGAAAAACAATATCGACATTGCACAAATTGAAGAGTCCATTCAGATGTTAAAGACATATGTAGACGATGCGAGTATTAAACCTTTTATCTCAATTTTAGAAGGATTAAAAGAAGAACCCGACAACGAATCATTATCAGCACAACTCTATGACGAATTTCAGAACCTAGGTATAAACCAAGGCGCCATTTTAACCTATGCTCCTACTATTTACGATTTGGTCGTTGATGATCCCTTTAATGATTAATATGAATGATAGAATTTTTCTTTAGAGTCTGTCTTTATTCGTAAACATAAGTTCATATCATTCATTATAATAATCCTTCGCTCTCTGTTACTGGTGTAACCCAATAGCGACAACGACCAACTAACCCACACTTAGGCGAACAAAGTGCTTTACGTACTATTTCTAATGCCGACTGATCCAGTAAAATATCAACTCTTACGCGAGGGACATAACCCACTACTTTATCTCGTTCAGATAATAATGGATCCTGCTCAAGTTGATGACTATGTTCTTCAACATGCGTAAAAATAAAACGATCAACCTCTGACAGAGTACGTAACGTATCTGCCAAAGATTGTTTAACGCTAACGTCTGCAAGCAAAGTAAAGTTAATCATACTTCCTCCTTCTTTCGGTTTATGAGTCGTTGTTCCAACCACGCATACATGGTTGGTAACAGAATCAAGGTTAATAAGGTTGATGTTACCAAGCCGCCGATTACAACTACTGCTAAAGGTTGTTGTAATTCAGAGCCAGGTCCTGTTGCTAATAGCATGGGCAATAGACCCAGACTTGCAATTAATGCAGTCATTAATACTGGGCGTACGCGACGTAATGCACCTTCGCGTACTGCATCAAGTACGTTACTACCCGCCTGACGTAGCTGATTGAAATATGAAACCATCACCACGCCATTCAATACGGCGACACCGAATAAAGTGATAAAGCCAACGGATGCCGGTACTGACATATACAATCCGGAAAGGTACAAACTGACTATGCCACCAATCATGGCAAAGGGAATATTCATCAGAATTAATCCTGCCTGTACCAGTGAACGAAACGTGAAAAATAACATGACAAAAATCAGTGCGATAGATATCGGTACGACAACCGCAAGGCGAGCACTGGCGCGTTGTTGATTTTCAAATTGTCCGCCAAATTCAAGATAGTACCCTTGTGGCAGAGGCACTTCGAGAGCAAGGGTTTTGCGAATTTCATCAACAAGACTTACCACGTCGCGGCCTTCGACATTACTACGAATTACAACAACACGCTGGCCACCCTCGCGAATAATTTGTACTGGCCCTTGTAACTCAGTGATTGTAGCTAAGCGTGATAATGGAAGATGATCACCTCGTGGTGTTTTTACCAATAGTTGGCCCAATGCTTTAACACTATTACGCGCAGCTCCGGGATAACGTAACAACACTTTAGTACGACGATTTTTTTCGAGCACCTCGGTTACCGTTTTACCTGCAACGGCCGTTTCAATGAGTTGGTTAATACGTTCAACACTCATTCCATAACGTGATAGTGCATTGGCATTGATATCGATTTGCACGTAATTACGACCACCAATATCGATCCAGTCAACATCTAAAGTACCGGGAATATTTTTAATACTTTCTACCATACGCTCAGCGTAAGTTGATAGTTCGTCTAGATCCGTACCATACAATTTGACCGCGATTGCAGAACGTACCCCCGTAATCATTTCAGATACGCGCATATCAATAGGCTGTGTAAAAGCAAACTCTATATCTTTAAATGGTGCTAGTTTACTTCGTAAATCTGTTTCAAATTCTGACAGAGATCGTGTCCAGGTGTTGCGAGGTTTTGTCAGAATAAAGCTATCGGTCTGATATAGCTCCATAGGATCTAAACGTAATTCATCAGCACCAGTACGAGATACTACACCGGTTACCTCTGGAACTTCCATAAGTGCTTTTTGAATAGGGGCGTCGAGTGCTAATGATGCTTCTAAAGATATATTGGATGATTTCTCAAACATAATTACCGTTGAGCCTTCATCCATGGTTGGCATAAATTCACTACCTAATTTGGTAAATAAAAATCCTGCGCCAACGAGTGCAATAAGCGCAAGCCCAACGGCAATACCACGTTGACGTAAAGCCCACAACATGACGGGTTGATAGACTTTTTTAAGCCAACGTACCATCCATTCATCCTGTTCTTTATTCTGTTGCACATGTACGCGCATTAATAAACTGGCCAGTACAGGTATGACTGTTAACGCCATTAACAATGAGCCGATTAAGGCAAAACTTATTGTGATGGCTAAAGGTGCAAATAGTTTACCTTCCAAGCCTGTTAAACTAAATAAGGGCAAGAAAACGGTAATAATAATTAACACACCAGCAATAACGGGTTTAGCAACTTCTTGAGTCGACCTATATATAAGATGAAGTTTGCTTACTCCGCGTGGAGCGTTACTAAGTTGAGTGTGAATATTTTCTACCACCACGACAGCAGCATCGACCAGAATACCGATAGCAATCGCAAGCCCTCCTAGTGACATCATGTTGGCACTAATACCCGTTAGTCTCATAAGAATAAAAGTAAACAATACCGATAATGGTAGAATTAAAGCGACCGTTAACGCACTGCGTAAATTCCCTAGCATAATGATCAATACTACGATTACTAAAATAATCGCTTCAGCAAGAACCTTTTCTACTGTCCATACAGCTTCTTCAATTAAATCAGTACGATCATAAAATGGTTCAATGCTGACGCCTTTGGGCAATTGTTGCTTAAGAGTTTCAAGTACTTGCTTAACGCCTTGAATGGTTGTTCTACTGTTGGCACCTTTGCGTAATAACACCAAACCTGTTACCACTTCGCCTTGCGCATCTGCTGTTACTGCGCCAAAGCGGGTGAGGTGGCTTAACTTAACGTTTGCCAGGTCACGTATACAAATGGGATTGCCATCACGTACTTTGACTGAAATATTTCGAATGTCTTCGATAGTTTTTATCTGCCCAACGGTACGTACTAGCATAATTTCATCACCGCGGTTTATGCGATCACCACCTGCATTTCTATTATTTTCTTTTAAAGCCATCTCAATTTCGTCAAGACTGATTCCCTGTGCCAGCATCTTGTCTGGTAGAGGCATAACTTCAAAAGCACGTACTTCACCACCCAAAGAATTTACATCGGCAACACCATCTACACCACGTAACTGCGCTCGAATAGTCCAGTCTTGAATCAAACGTAATTCAGTATTTGTGTAGCCTTCACCTTTGACGCGATACATAAATGCTTCACCCAATGGGGAAGTAATTGGGGCTAAACCACCTTCAATTCCCTCGGGTAAATCACCCCAGACTTGAGTAAGACGTTCTGCAACTTGTTGGCGTGCCCAGTAAGTATCGGTACCATCAGCAAAATCGAGTACGATAAGACTTAAAGCATATTTACTAGTGGAACGTAATACAGTCTGGTTAGTTAATCCTTGCATCTCCATTTCAATTGGAAAGGTAATACGTGCTTCTACTTCTTCAGGCGTTAACCCAGGAGCTTTAATTATTAATTGCACCTGTGGCGGAGAGATTTCCGGGAAAGCATCAATCGGTAAGGTACGAAATGCCCAAACACCTACTACGCTTAAAGCCAGGGTGAGCAATAAAATCATGAAGCGTTGTACTAACGCCAATCTAATTAATCCTGAAATCATGGCGTTGCCTCCGTTAATATTTGGCCAGCGTTATACCGCACATCGGCCGTTTCTAACCAACCTTCATAAACTAATCTTAAATAATTAGACTTTGCATCGTAAAAGGTATTGTGCGCATCTATAAAGTTTAGTAAATCAATTTCTCCACTACGAAAACCACGCGATGATAATTCAAGAATTTCTCGTGCAGGGGTTAATATACGTTCACTATAATGGTCTGCTTGTTCGAGTAAGTGCTGCATGTGCAAATGACTTTTGCGTAATTGGCTATTTAGGTCGCGTCGTTTTTTATTTAAATCGGCCTGGCTTTGATGGAATTCTGCACGTGCGCGAGTTACTTTGCTATTACCTCTATTCCATAATGGCATTTCTATCATTAAAGCCACTCCCGTGGAAGTTTGTTCGCGGCCGGCAAAAACATCACGGGTACTGGATAATTTTAATTCTGGATAAATACGGCGATCGTCTCGAGCAACTTCTATACCTGCTTCAGCTGCCATTTTAGATTGCTGAAGTGACATCAATAGAGGGTGCTGATTCATTGAAGTTATAAAAGTCTCTAATGATTGTGGCATGGCGACAGGTATCAATGCTGCCAGGGTAGGGTTGTAAGTTTCAGGTAAAGCTAGCAGTGTACGAAACTGTGTTATTGCTTCGCGATGTTCGCCTTCAGCTGCAGCCACCGCTTGATGTGCCTCTTCACGAAGAATATCTAAGCGTTTACGTTCTGTTTTTGTAAAGTAACGAATTAAAGGGCTTTTCTTTTTACGTATCAATAGTTGCCTAAGGGAATCATAACGTTGCTTAAATAATGTTAAAAGGTTTGTTTGATACTGTAATGAGTAAAAAGCATGGGCAGTATTTTTTTCAACGTCTAATATTTTAAAGCGTTGTTGATGTTGAGCTGCACTGAGCGCATTATTTGCTTGGCGTTTTTTACTATCTGCTCGACCGAATGCTAATGGCTGGGTTATGGATAACTCACTTAGAGCGTAACCGCTATTGCCTTGTTCCAAACTCACTACATCATCAACAGCAAGTTCAATACGTGGATTAGGCCAATTACCGGCTTCATCCAATTGACTTTGTCGTGCATTAATTTCAGTTTTAAATGCCTGTAATAAAGGAGCCTGTTTAATGGCTTGGTTAATACTGTTGGATAAATCCCATTGTGCTGGATACTGTGCAAAAGAGAGTGTAGTAAAAGCCCATAAAGCAGACAAACTAATGCTACGTGATAATACATTATTCATTGGGTTATACCCCTGATTACGATTTAAATTTAAAATAAGACACACATTGTAAAAAAGCGTTAAAAATTAAATTTTTTGTAAAGGGGGAGCTCTTAAGGGAGGGATTCGATATTTTAACCGTCGGGTTAAATGAAAAATCAATAAAGAATAATATATTCCGCCTGTTTTACGGGCAGTTAAGAGTAGAGCAGTCGTCAGTAAAATAATAGCAAGTAATGGTGAAAATACTTTGCAGCTCGATAGTCCGTCAGATTGTAAATTCAACACTACAAGACCATCTGAATTTTCAGCAAAACTATATTCGCTACTAAATGACAAAGCAGGGTAGTGATGGTGAGCAACATCGGGTTCATGTGATGAATCATGCGAATGCATATGCAAGAATCCTGAGATCGATTGCACGACGATATAAGCTATTAACAAATAGCCTAACAGTAGTCGTTTTTTTATATGCACCGTTTTCAAAATTTTTACTTAAATCTCTTGCTTAGCATCTATTTATTTAAAGCATGTTAATAAATAGTTAAAATTAAATGCCGAGTTTACCTAACAAATTTAAAAAACACCATCGTCAGAATAAACTCTAACGATGGTGTTTTTAGCCAGATTCATTACAATCAAGATTCTATCTACCGTAGTCACAATGTTGTATATTACTCAACGGGTTAGATATTCTCTTAATAAGGATTGCAAACCAACTACCGACGTCCGCCGCCCATACCCATGCCGCCACCCATACCTTGCCCATCCATCATGTTGCTACGATTTTGTGGTTTATCAGGTAAGGTCTTTCCTTGTAACTTAGCGCGTTGCTCCATCTGTTCATGATGCTTCATTTTAAAACGATTTCGCTCTTCAGCAGTCTTCATGTTTTGCATTTTTGTGCGGAATTCGTTTCGTTCCTGTACTGACATCAATTGCCAACCGTATACTTGCTCTTCGGCAAAAACAGATACTGCGGGTAAAGTGGTACCTAATGTGAAAATTAATAATAAAGATTTTATATAAGTATTCATTTGCTACACCTCCTAGTGTTAACGCCATTATACTTACATAGTTAAATAATATAAAAAATGATGTAGATCAAAATTATTGATGAATTTTATAAATAATTTTTATCTGTGAGTAGTGTAAAAACCGACAAAAGAATAATGTAAATAATTAATTGTTACTTGATGGGTTTGGTTAATAGATAGGGTGGCGCAAACAGCCGTTATAAAAAACCTAAATATAATCTAACGGGATTCAGCTTGAAAAAATTTTAATAGAAACCGTCATTCCCGCATAGACAGGAATGACGATATAAATAAACATTTATATTTAATTAACAGTTATGCGAGTTCGTGCGGTCCCAATCACATTACCTGTTACCCAGTGTTTAATGTCTATTTCTACCGTGTAAGTCCCCGTTGACGACGGTGTAATGATTACGTCATAACGTTCAGCCGATACACTATCAATTGATGTAACAGATTCAGCTATGGGTAATGCTCGGCCATCAGATGCAACAATGGAACCTGTTAATCCGCCAAAGCGTATTGTCTGTGGTAAAAAGCCAGCGTTAATATAACGAACTAATAATGTTTCACCTCGATTCATTGTTACTGCAACACTACTATCCGTTAATGCAGACTGTGCGCCATCAACACCGGATATTATAAAGTAATCTGGATTAAGATCATTTAACCCCGCATCGCCACCACACGTACCGGCATCCCATGCTTTGCCACGCCAGCTTGAATCGATTTCATCGACTGCCCAAACGGCTTCAACATCGTAGCTTGGCCCACCGGCAAATGCGCGACCGGGTCCTTCAGGTGGATCGATGATTAACGCACCATACATACCCATCTCTGCATGCAGAGGAGTATTGGTATGGCAATGATAAAAATAAGTTCCAGCATGTGATGCTAGCCATTGGTAAGTATAGGTACCAGCAACATCAAATGAGGTATGACCAACGCCATCATTTTCTGTACTAGGCTCAATACCATGATGATGGATGGTATGCAGCCACATCATTCCTGAATTATTCAGTACAGTGTGAACAACGTTGCCTTGATTTACGCGTATTGGAGGAGAAGGAAAACTACCACCCATTCCACCCATACCACCACCGCCACCAGTAAAACCCCACATAGTGACATTACGTCCGTCATCCATCTGCATTGAGCCATTCATGTATATCCCACGGTTAAATGTTACATCGGCCGTTGTTAAACCGGGTGTTGCTGGCGCACCTGGGTAGGTATAACAACCGCCACCGCCCATACCACCGCCACCACTTGATCTGTTTCTCATCTTAAACCTCCAAAAGTTTTAATATTTTGCACTTACTTAAATTCAATACCTGTTGCAGCACCAAACTGATACAAGCCGCCGCCAGCGGTTTGCGTCATTTCGTCATGCAAATGCATTACATACTTGCCGGTTGTTACAGAAGGATAGGCATCTGGTGGTGGCTCAAATGGGTAGATAGCATCAAATTGCCCCATATCATTATCAACACCAATAATATCTTTTAGCCAAACACTGTTTCTCACTTGTCCATTTTTTGTTAGGTATTCAAGATGGTTGGCATGCCAGTGCAAGGAATGAGAACACATGCCAGCATTTAAGCAACGAATCAAAGTACGATCGCCAATGTAACCAGATAGTTTTGTGCGTGGGTCATAACCTGAATCCCTATTTGGATCACTGTATTCTGGTGCACCAGGTGGGCGAGCACTTAAGCCATTGATTGTAAAATAACGGGGGACAAACGCGGTGTTAGGCGTTTGTCCATTTTGCACCCGTGCATTCCATGCGGGATCAACTTCGTTTAATATCCAAAAAAGTTGTTTTTTAAACGTTGGGCTACCGCTATAAAGTTCATCGGTACTACCTTGTGGCATAACAGCAAAACCACCATGCAAACCGACAACACGATTGTAAGGTGCATTGCGTTCGTCATAAAACATAAACGAACCGGCTTGATTGGCAGTGAATGAAACAGAGCTAGTCGAACCGCCAGGAATAGAACCACTATTAACTACGCCATCAATAACAAAGCTATGTGTTGTATTGAGTGTGTTAACAATCGTTATATTTACTGTGTCGCCTTGTTGAACAATGAGTGACTCACCCGGTACATTTAAACTACCTGAGGAGCTACTAAAAGCTTTAAAGTAAACGTTTGTACCATCTGCTTGCGGGATTTGCCCGTCTGTAATGTAGTAGGTTTTATTGATTGTGGCCGCATATGCTCTTGGTGACCACGATATTAATCCTGATATGCTGGATACTGCTCCTACAATCCCAAGAGAACTTGCTTTTAAAAAACTTCTTCTTTTCATGATTAATCCTTCAAAATGGTTGTATGAATTAAAGCTAGTTATAAGTTAGTACTGAAAGTTGTAAAATATTTTAATTTTTTTGTTAAGTAATCCTCCATGATTTTGTGTGTATTAGAAGCTTACTAGCCGAGGCTAGAACCTATTACATATGTGGCATATTAGTATGTAACAACCGATACGGTTATAAGAAAGTTTGGTGATATATGTTACATAAAAGTTTCGATATTTATTATTTCAATATATCCACGATGTAATGAAATTATATTTTTTTTCTCAAAATCTTTTAATATACGGCTAATGACTTCTCGAGTTGTTCCCAACTCGTGGGCTAAGTGTTGATGGGTAATATATAAACGTTTATTCTTAGCTTGTATAAAAACATTCTTAATTGCTGTTTCCATTCTTGCGCTTAAGTTTTCAAAAGCAGTATCTTGCACCAGGCACATTAAATCACATAACCTTTTATTTAGTGTGGATAAAACAAAATCTCTAAAGTTTTTCGATTTATTTATTACTTCACTGAAGTTTTTCTGTGAAATACTTAAGGCGTAGATATCAGTTTCTGATTTTGCTATTACATTGTATTTTATATTTTGATACAAACTATTTAGACTAAGGATACATAAATCACCTGGACGAACACGATAAAGTGTTATCTCTCTTCCATCCGAAGCTGGTTTATATATTCGTACCGTACCAGCCAATATCAACATAAATTGTCCATCGGATAAATTGCCATTCATGAGAGTTGTGTTCTTAGGAGCCTTTAACTCTCGTGCTGTATCAATAGCTTCTAGCCATACTGGATCATCAATGAGGGAAAGTGTTTCATATACAGACAGTAATGCATGTTTATCGACAGGAAGGTCGGAACAGTTATTTATATTAGGTAACTTATTCATCTTCGGAGCAACAGTTTCCATATAATTACAAACTCTATTTATTATTATTTTGTCAGTTGCCACTACATATGAACGAGGAACGTATGTATGTGACTGAAGGCACATAAAAACGTTATACATATTTTATATATGGAATATGTTAACTAACAACTTAGTTTGAGTTTTTAAAAGTATTACGCTCTGAACACATTTGTGAATTTGGGTGTATTTAGAATATTAAGTTCTGTGCAATTTAGAACGCGATTTTACACATGTTTTTATTATTAATAAGCCGAGCGAGGTGATTCAGTTTCGTAGATTACGAGCAACCTACTCAGCCACATAAAAACATTGCAAACTGTAATTTATACACACTATAAGCCTTTAAATATTTACAGAATCTGTTTTTTCATAATGATATTTTAATTATTCAAATATGAATGGTTACTAATAAAAGGAATATTATTATGAATGAGAAGACAATAAAAGGTATGAGTAAAGAGGCGTTTGTAAAGGAACGCTCTGGATTTAAAACGTTACTGTTATCAAATCCTAATTATTTTGGTAATTTAGACGACAAACAATTTAAATCTGTATTACCTATTAAAGGTAATACTTTTTATGAAGAGTTGGGTTGTGTTGGTTACCAACCGCAACAAAATCACCTCGAAGCGGTGGTATATGTTTATCAGCCATCAGGTTACGGTGCGGATATTTGTGGAGTCGGTACATCGGAGTATGTGCGATTTTACTTGTCCTTTGATAATGGTGCATCCTGGCAAGACGAAGGGATGACGAGTTTTCAAGCACATAATATCCCAGAAGGTACATCAGGTAGAAAGCGCCTCGAGTATGCCGTTTCTTTACCGGTTAGCATTAAACGTAAACTTTGTTTTACTGAACACTTGATTCAAGTTCGTGCTATTTTATCCTGGAATAATCCACCACCAGCAAATCAACCAAACTGGAATCCTGTGTGGGGTAATGTTAACGAAGCGACAATACAAGTCGAACCAAGACGTTTTATATTTCCAGGCGATTTTACTTTAGAGTTAAATCAAAAAATTCCATTACTTGATATTATAGAGCCTGCCTTTAGCCTACCAACGAAAAAGATAAATCTAGATGCGCCGGCGTTATCTAATCTGTATAAGAAGGCAAAAGTCCCTGTACATCGTTTTGCGTTTAAAGAGCTAATGAATTTTTCAAATTCTAAATCGAGTTTAACCGCTGAAAACTTTAATACATTTTATCCAGGCATAGATATCTCACCAGACATTAATGATTTATTGTTTCCAAGTAAAGATGGCAATATAAGCTATGAAGAGCTGAAGTGTATCGGGTTAGATCCGAATACACCCGACACGCTTGTTGGTATTGTTCAAGTTAAAAAAGCATCTGGCTATTCAGGTGGGTTATGCACTAACGGTAGTCGTGAGCATGTAACTTTTTGGGCTGATTTTGATGGTAATGGTAGTTTTGAAACGTGTCTAGGGAGCACAAGTGTACGAACCTATGATCTCTCCAGTATTCCATCTGATGGTATTCATTATGCTGTAAGGTTACCGATTGATTTAGATGCATACCGCCAGAAATGTTCTGATGGTTCTAACGTTGTGAAGATTCGCGCAATTTTATCCTGGAATGTTGCTGCACCGTGTAACAATCCAAACTATATTCCGGCATGGGGTAATCGTGAAGAAACGATTATTAATGTATCACCCGTTGCAGGTGCACCTGCAGGTAAAATTGCAATACTTGGTGGTATACCGGTATCGTTTATAGATGATGCCAGTGGAATGACTACTTCTGATGCAGTCTTTGCAACAAATAACTTGCCACCTGACAACCTGGGGCGAGCATGTCCTTTTGGGTTACGTGTTTCTGTTCAAGGAGCGCCGTTACCTGGCCACTCCTATAAAGTTGAAGTCACACCTGCATTGGGTGGTGCACCAACACCCTTGGTAACAAAACTTAAGTTAACACGTTCGAATGGTACAACGTTCGATCATTTTGCTGATGTAACAACAGGTCGTTTTAACTATGTAAACTATTTTAATAATGTGAATGGTTTACTTGCTCAATGGGATAGTACGGGTGATGAAAAATGGATCGTGAAGTTAACCACCTATGATGCGGCCGACACGATTGTTGGTACAGACACACAAATGATTCAGCTTGATAATACCGGCCCTGATGCATCTCTTGTTATAACGAGTGGCGCAGGTGATTGCGGTAAATTTTTCTCGGGCGTAACTATTAGTGGTGATTTTGTTGCAACGGATGATAACCTAAAAAGTTACAGTTTAGGTGTTGAACCGGCTGTTAACCCTGCTGGAACGGCTATACCTGTTCCAAATTCAGGGTTAATAAATACGGCACCATTGCCAGGTAATAGTTGGTCGCTGGATACCACGGGCATGAAAGCTTGTGGTTATGTTGTTCGAGTCGTTGCAAGGGATCGTTCTATTTTAAATAGTCAATCTGTTGGTCACTATAAATCAGCAAGTGTTGGGTTTTGTTTAGAGGATAATACTTAACATCAAGTTGTCATTAAGCTGATAAGCCGGTAATATTTTAATGTTACCGGCTTTTTTACTTTTAAAGATAAATTTTTGAAGGTTGTCACCGCTGTAGATAGAATTAGATTAATAAACAGATTTTTTTATTTAATGTTTGAAATGTAAAGTTGGAAGTGTCTTTTTTGGTATAGCTTTGATTTTTTTAATAACATTTTTTGATCCAGTTACTTCTATTTGCACCGGGAAAGACTCTCTAACTATTACATTCTGAAGTATTCCTTTTTTTTCAAGCTCTCTAACCATTTTCAAAACTGGATCTGGATGCTCAGCACTTCCAATGATAAGTGCTCTTACTATTTCTTTATCTATTGCTGTCTCGGTATCATTACTAGCTGTAGCGCAACCTGCAATAACTATAAATAATAAATATGGCATGATGTGTTTATTGCGCATTTAATCACCTCTGTAAATAAATTAACTAATTGACCTTGGCTTATTTTTCATTTTAAATGTCAACGCAACGCTGACTATAAAATAATAATTGACTCTTTCTTTGCCTTCTTCCTTTAGACCGAAACCACACTTGGTGTTTTCATTTTCAAGCGCAAGATATTTTCTTTATTATCATAAAACACTGTGCAATGGCACACTGTAGGGTACGGCGTTATCGTGTTATATAGATGTAGACTATACAACACGAAACACGAATTAATATGATTAGAGAACAATGTAAATGAATTATTTACCCGCTGTTGCTCCAACCGAGATTGGAAATTTTTTAAATCCAGGAAAGCTGCTTTTTGCCGATGTTTCATCGGTAGATATTCCTCATCATATTAATACTCATTGGCATCATCAAGGGCAACTTATCTATGCCTGTTCTGGCAGACTTCATGTTAAAACGTTGGGGCCTGCTGTTATGGTTCCATCTCAATTCGCGATATGGATCCCGCCTGGCATTGCACACTCAGTAACGGCAAACACACCAATTGATTATTGCTCCTTATTTATTGATCCAACTGCAAGTAATATTCTTCCTCATCATTCACAACTATTACATATTACAACCTTGTTTAAAGAACTTACTCGAACGGCAGCAGGTAAAGAACTTTGTAATGTGAATGGTGCTGTATCTCGCTTAAATGCAGTTATATTCGATCAGTTGCAACAATTGCAGCCAGCTCGTGTGGCATTGCCGTTGCCTTCTATGGATCGATTACAAAAATTAGTCTCTCACTATATGAACAATCCTTCAGATCAGGTCGATTTAACATATTGGTCTGCACAACTTTCTATGGGGAGTCGAACACTAACTCGTGCTTTCATGCAGGAGAGCGGTATGAGTATTGGTCAATGGTTGCAACACTTGAAAGTACTCAAGGCGATTGAATTACTTGAGCTTGGCGAAACCGTTAAATATGCTGCTTATGAAGTTGGATATCAGCAACCTAGTGCATTCATCGCAATGTTTAAACGCATTACAGGACAAACACCAACTGACTATTTGTCAGGTAGATAGGATATTTGTTCAAATTGGCCGTATTGCAATATTTACTGTCTCTATCGCAATACCACTACACAGTAAAGTTTGTTCATACTTACAATACGATCACAAAGATAAGGAGAAAGAGAATGATTCGTGTAGTACTTAGCATGTTAATCACATGCCTTACGATTCCCGCTTATGGAGATGAACAACCGGCTACTTATAGTTACAAGTCAATGTCGGTTGAAGTGGCAGCAAAAGCAGCCTGGCATGCATTGCTCGATTGCCGAAAGCGTGGATACTCTGTTGCTGTTGCAGTGGTCGATCGTGGTGGAAACCTTCAGGCATTTTACCGTGACCGCTTTGCCGGTCCACATACGGTGAAAACAGCTATGCGTAAAGCGTGGACGGCTAATAGCTTTCGGCAAAATACCGGTGATCTGGCCAGTCTTCTAAAAGAAGGGCGTATTCCCAGTCAGGTACAGCATAACCCGGGCGCGTTACTTGTTGGTGGAGGCGTGATGGTACAAGCCGCAGGTGAATTGATTGGTGCCGTTGGCGTATCAGGCGCACCTCCTGGAAAATCTGAAAAAGACAGTATTGATGGCGCTTGTGCAAGAGCAGGTATTGTAGCTGTAACAGAAGACATTGCATTTAATTAACCATAACGAGAGGTGAAATATGAAAACGTTTACAACAACTATATTAACAACTGTAATTGGTTTACTGCTAGTAGTAGCAGTACCACTAGCTCAGGCTGGGGAAATACAAATTCCTGAAGTAGAAAACGCCGATTTTGAAAAGTTAGCGCAGGATGCAGTAGTAGAAAACAAGCAGCTTATGATTGTTTATTATCGTAACCAATGTGATACCTGTGAACAACTAATGAGCATGCAAGGTAGTAGCAATATAGCAGTGAATAAAATTAATCAACAATATAAAATATATAAAACTAATGTGATCAATAGTTTTGATGTTGTCTGTCCCAGTGGTGAAATTTACTCAGAAGATGAGTTTCTGGCGATTAAAGGTATAACTGCATTTCCTGCGGTCGTTATTACTGATGAGTCGGGGAATGTGGAAGTGGTTGAAAATAGTATAAAGACGGGACATCAGCTTCTGGCAATTGAGGATTTGTTTAAAACACGAGATATTACAAAATATACGACTGCTGACCATTTAAATTGATAAATATAATAATAGCATTAAGATTTTGTGAATCAGCCGACAGGCACGCGTGCAATTGTTTTCTTATCAACATTACAATTTTGCCCGTGTGTCATGCCAGCGTTTTCGATGACAGGCTGGCATTAACATAGTCTTATTTAAGTCGCTAATTGCCGTATCAGTTGTTGTTGAGCTCTCATTAAGAATGTACTTTTTTGCTGAATATACTGATTAATTTATATTTTTAATACATCTTTACAATATTACGTTAACGTAAGATAATGCGTTATATTGATTTTAACGCTAGATATTGGAAATATGATTTGTCTGAAGTACACAAGTAATAAGCTTAATAATCCAAAAAAGAAAAGTGGATTAAAAGCCCATGCCTGTAGGCTTATAAATGACAATTGATTATTTCAAAATTGGTGAGGTTGCCGAAATACTTGGAGCGACTGTACGTGCTATTAGGTATTACGAAGAAGAGGGGCTTCTTGTGCCTCATAGGACTGATGGCGGTACTCGGTTATATTCGGAGCAGCATATTGACCGCTTAAGAGCTATTCTCCATCTAGCTGGCAATGGGTTCTCTATTGAAGTTATTGGCTTAATAGGAAGTACAAGAAAAACGTGTACAACAGGTGATGAAAGTAGTGAAAAAATATCAGGCATTATTGATAGCTCAATAACTGACGTTGAAGAAAAAATCGTTAGTTTAAGTGCACTTAAAGCTGAATTAAAAGCTGCAAAGAATTTAATAAAAAAATGCAATGGCTGCACTAATGTGCCATCCAGCCAAGATTGTCCAAGCTGTTCTGTTAATAAAAGCCTAAAGAAAATAGAAGTTCTTAATTTGGTTTGGGAGTAGGTGGAATATGACGCTCTCAAATTCAAACCAAAAGTCGTTTCACAATGTTGCAGAGTATCCATCAGATCTACTCCAGCAGGTTAATGGCAGTGTGCAAGTGCCGGTTACATACAAAAAAGTGTGGGATGATGGGTTTGGGGCTAGAGGTTGGAAGATAAATGCTACGATAGGCGATCCTGAAATCATTGCCAGCAGTAGGGAGACAGGTCAAAGAATAAATACTTCAGTTTTTATTCACGATATCTTGGACCATTTTCTTTCTGGTTTTGGAGTAAGTGGCCATCGAAGTGAAGCGATGGCTTTAATACAGTTATCAAAACGGACAGGCTCCAATCCGAGGTCTGACTATGAACAATTAGTTAGAGAAGATATTTTGCATGGTAGAGTCAATGGTGAAAGTTTAATGGAATTTTTACCGACTGATCTTCGCTCGATGATTCCTAAAAATCCAAGCATAACAGATAAAGTAATAATGACTCATTTAAATAAAATGTTAGGAGGGGAGAAATACTTAATTAAACACCTGATAGATAACTTCTTCAAATTAGGTGTGGCAGGTGAGAGTCATGCTGATAAAAGCTGGAAGATACTAGGATTAAACACGCATAAGCGGACAGAAATAGGTTGTGCGTTGCAAGAACTTTTACAAATAGCAGATCAGACGGTAGAAGATTTGGGTATAGAAAAACTTTGTGGATTTATTAGAATTAATAACAATCATGTTTCCTTTTCAATGCAAGAAGATCACATCATCGATTCGATTGAAGGTTACCAGGTAGCAGTTAGTTAAAAGAAAGATAAAAAATCACAGACACAAAAACGTATCAACCTTTGAGATACAACATTATACTCGCAAAAAATATGGATGATTGGTACGAAAAAGAGAAACTTCACTTTGCTGCTAATGAAGGCGACCTAGATGAAGTAAATGTATTTGATAATGTGATGTCATTTAGTTACTTTATAGTGATAACATCCATTCGATAGTATCTCCTAGGGCTTATATTTACATCGATTGGTCAATGAATAGATTAGACAGACTTATTGTAGTTATATTCAATTTATTATTTTCGACATTGCTGCAAGCATCGGAGTGGGACATTCCAACGACTCAAGAATTTAATTTAAAACCCCAATTAATACCAAAAACAAAATCTTTATCTACTGATGTTAAAACGAAAGTATTCGATACGGAGCCTAGTATATGGGGCGTTGCACTAACTTATCGTATTGCTGAAATTCCTTACCCAACCTCTGAAAAAACTGTTAGCGATGTTATCCCTTTATTATTTTATAGAAAAGATCGTTTTTTTTGGTATGGCTTAGAAGGCGGGTATACGTTTGCAAATTATAATTCATGGAATGCAAGTCTTCTAGCGCGTTATCGATATTTTGATATTCCAGCTGAATATCAAAATACTATGCGAGGTAATGCTTACGATCTAGGTTTACGTTATAGGTATAAAAAGTCTGATTATTTAGATTTCGATATAGAAATAATGAATGATCTGCATGAGCGTAACTATGTTAACTTTGCCAGTAAATTTCATTGGGATGCTGGTGATTGGGATATAAAGCCTTATATTAATCTACGTTGGAAAAGCCGTAAATTTAATAATTATTATTTTGGTTTAGATAGCGAGTCACCCGGTAGTGATTTTGATCTCAGTATCGCCACTCGTATACGTTATCATGTACATAGTAATTTGTACTTGCTCGGCCAAGCAACATTCACTATGTATGGTTCTGATACCTATAACTCGACTACCGTAAACAGGCCCAACCAAAGCGAAATTTTTCTTGGATTTGGTTTTTTCAAAGACAAAAATAGAGAACAATACCGATACTTAAAGTCCAAACCGTATGTTCGAATTGCTAATGGTTCCGCCACCTCATCCAATGTTGGCCAAATTATTAATGGTGACGCCGAATCTGACATATTCAATAATAAGTTCACATCAATTTTTTATGGTATTCCAGTATCGGATACATTCTTTGGGATCAACCTGCCCATTTACTTAACTGCAGGCTATGTGCAACATCATAACTCATTAGTCCAAGGGAGCTTCCCAGAGTATGTTGTTGGAATAAAAGGTTATTATACAGTTAACTGGCCAATACGATGGAGGATGGGGTTAGCAGAAGGCTTATCTTATGCTTCAAAAATTACCTATATTGAACAAACTGAAATGGATAGTAAGGGATATCGAGCCAGTAACTTACTTAACTACATAGACTTTACTATCGATGTTGATTTAGGTGATTTATTTAATTCAAAAGCATTGGATAATATGTGGTTAGGATATGGCATTCATCACCGTTCGGGAATATTTGAAACATCATCAACTTTTGGCAGGATCAAAGGTGGAAGTAATTATACAATGTTGTATTTGCAGTATCACTGGTAGACTTTAATGATAAGGCAATATAGTTATGCTCTTATGTAAGGGAACATTCTAATATCTCAAATAATAACTGTTTATGATGTCGGCCTGTGCTGCTTACGTGAATATAACAATAGTTTAAAATTGCTTTTTGCCAATCAAAGGTGTATTAAATATAATCATGACGTGTAACGTAAGGAGTCGCTTTATTATTTCCCTAATTAGACGTGCCATTTTGCGATTAACCATTGTTCTAGTGGTTACCTCTGCTGTCGCTGAAAGTCCTCTTTCTATAGAAAGAGCCGTAAATTATGCCTTAAAGAACAATCCTGATTTACATGTTTATCAAGAACAAGTCATGGCGGCTCACGAACAATATTTATCGGTTAATGCTGCATCACAGCCTGTTATTAGTATTTCATATAGTGCTCGTGTTAGTGATAACCCTCTTGATGCTTTTGCAAATAAATTATATACACGGCAAATAACAACTCAAGATTTTATCCCTGAAAAACTAAATAATCCTGATACAAGTGAATTATATGTAACATCCTTGTCATTACGCTGGCCAATATATAGCGGTGGTAAAATCGAAGCGCAGCAGATGCAAAAAAATGTTCAACATCAGCAAAGCCAAATGACATATCAGAGGGCTAAACAACTAACTGTATTTCATACTAAACAAGCTTATTTATATGTTATTGCATCACACAAAGCCATGAAAATTACTGAACAGGCAACAGATGCATATCAGAAACATGCTAACTCAACAGCAAAGCTTGCAAAACAAGAACGCATCGTTGAGTCGGACAAACTTTCTGCACAAGTTAATCTTTCTGCAATTAAGTCTCAACTTGAACAATCAAAAACGCGCTATAAGAATGCAATAACAAGACTAAAACATATACTAGGTATGAAAGTAAATCGCGCAATTAATGTTGAATTGCATTGGCCTACGGTAGACGAGACACAAGAAAATATTGATGAGTTGTATAATTTCGCTTTAAAAAATCGAGTTGACTTGTTAGCTGCATTGAAAGCAATTGAATCAGCAAGAGCTAATATAGATGTTGCAAATGCCACCAATAATCCTAAAGTGGATTTTGTTGCTAGTAGTAATTGGTATGATGAGAATTTAGGTTTTGATAGCCAATCATCCAGCCTGATGGCGGTTGCAAGCTTTAATCTGTATGACGGTACGAGAAATGGAAAAGTCGGTGCGGCTAGAGCTCAACATAAAGAGCAACAATGGCGTTTGGAATCATTAAAGCAAAAAGTGCGTTCAGAAGTGAAACAAGCACACGATGGTTTATTAGAAGCAAAATCTCGTGTTGCTATCGCAAAAAATAACGTGATTTTAGCAAAGAAAACGGTTGGTTTAGTAAAAAAACGATATGGGCGAGGGCGTACCATTCTGCTCGATTTATTACAGTCTGAGCGTATGTATATAGATGCACGTTTGGAAAAATTAACCTCGGAGTTTAACTTAAAAATAAGTCAACTAACGTTACTGAGCGCAGTTGGTTTATTAGAAATACCAAAAGAGAATCAACATTGAATAATAACAAAGTGAATTTTGCATTAAAAATAGTTACCGGTGTGGTTTTGATAGTAATATTTTTTAACGTTTACGCTAATGACAATTCCGATACTAAAATAATACATCTATCATATAAAGATAGCGATTCTATAAAAATCCCTCATCAGACTATTGTTTTTAGAAATGGAATGCCTGGTGTGTTTGTTGTAGAAAAAGGTGAGGCACGGTTTCGCATGGTTCGGTTAGGAAAGAAAATAAAGGAATCCATTTATATACTTGCAGGCTTATTTGGTAATGAAAAAATCCTACTTAGTAACATGTCAATATTATTTGATGGTAAGCGGGTATTTCCCGCTAAAACTGAATTGAAAAAATGATGACTGAAGAGGGGAATAAAGAAAAGTTGAATGTTGCAGGAAAAGTTGCAACCTATTTTATCGACAGTAAACTTACATTATTAATAATACTATTTTCACTTTTAATTGGTTTTTATGCTTATATAGAAACACCTCGAGAAGAAAACCCTTCAATCATTGTCCCCTCAGCTAATATTATTATCCAAAAACCTGGCGCATCTCCAGATGAAATAGAGCAGTTAATTATTAAGCCTCTTGAAGCTATCGTGCAAGGATTGCACGGTGTGAAACACACGTATGGTATCGCAATGAATTCAATGGGGGTTGTTAGTGTTCAATTTGAAGTTGGTCAAGAAAAAGAAAACTCGATGGTTATATTATATGACCGTGTAATGAGTAATCTCGATCGTCTACCTCCAGGAACCTTACAGCCATTAATTAAACCTGTTGACGTAGATGATGTGCCAATTATTACGATTGCTTTATCCTGTAATAAATTAAGTGAATGCAATTTAAGGAATATTGCTAATACTGTATTGGAGGAGTTGAGACGTGTTGACGGCACATCACTTTCTTTTGTTCATGGTGGCCGTAAGCGTGCAATCAGTATCTACTTAGATTTAGATAAGATGAGTCAATATGATGTAACTTTGTCTGATATTCGTCGTGTTGTTGAATCAACAAATCTTGATATTCCATCAGGAACATTTATTGGAGATAACTTAGAGGCTTCAGTTCAAACAGGCGGAGCACTGAAAACCGTTAAAGATGTCCGTAACTTAGTTGTTTCCATTACTGATCATCGACCGGTCTATTTGAAACAAGTTGCCACAATTATTGATGGGCCTGAAGAAATTGAACGTTTATCACGAATCGGTTTCGGAAATGCATATAAAGGTAAAAAACCAAATGACTATGAACTAGAAGCAGTAACGATTGCCATCGCTAAACAATCAGGTACTAATGCAGTAACGGTTTCTAATGCGGTAATAGAAAAATTAAACCTAATTAAGGCTGAAATAATACCCATAGAAATTGATATTAATATTACGCGTAATGATGGAGAAAAAGCTAACGCTGCAGTAAATTTATTAGCGGAGCATTTAGCAATAGCCATAGTTACAGTGGTTATTCTTCTAATTATTTTTTTAGGTTGGCGTGCAGCATCTGTTGTTACAATCACGATTCCACTTATTTTATTTATCACGCTTGCTTTTGGTTATATAGCAGGGCAGAGCATAAACCGAATTACTCTTTTTGCGCTTATCTTATCTCTAGGGTTATTAGTTGATGATTCTATTGTCGTTATCGAAAATATATTTAGACACTATGCAAAACAAGGTGTCGATAAGATGAAGGGGGCTATCCAGGCTATAAATGAAATTGGCAGGCCAACGAATATAGCAACACTTACGGTTATTATTGCATTCTTACCTATGTTTTGGGTTACCGGGATGATGGGGCCGTATATGGCACCGATACCTTTTAACGTATCAATAGCGATGCTTGTTTCCTTATTTGTTGCCTATACTGTAGCGCCATGGGCGGCTGTTCGCTTTCTAAAAATAGACCATAGCGAACATCATAAACACGAACACAATGGTTTTCTTGAACGTGTATATGTCAGTCTTGTAAGTAAATTAATGAAAAACACACCATTACGTTGGTCTTTTATACTTTTTATCGTTTTAATGATGACTGCGGCATTAGCTTTGCCAGTATACAATCTTGTTCAATTTAAAATGTTACCTAAAAACAATAACAACACGTTTGTCATAAGTGTTGAGATGCCTGAAGGCACTACACTTGAAAGTACAGATTATGTAGCACGTAAAGTAGGGGATATTGTTCGAAAATTTGACGACGTTCATACATACGAAACATACGTTGGTGAAGCAGGGGTTGTTGATTTTAACGGTTTATTAAGAGGTTCAAGTTTAAAACAGGGGCCGCATATAGCTGAAGTAAGGGTGAACCTGATAGATAAACGTAAACGTGAAAGCTCTTCGATTGATATCGCTTTTGCAATGAGAGCCCCCTTAGTTGAGCTGGCAGGTAAAACGAAAGCAAATATTAAAGTTGTAGAAGATCCTCCTGGCCCACCCGTACGTGCAACTATTTTAGCGGAACTATATGGCCCCGATTATGAAGTGTTACGCCAAATAGCTCAGGAATTAAAAACGGAAATTTTTAATAATACAGATGATGTTGTCGATATTGATGACTCTGTAACGGCAAGTTTTACCGAGTACAATATTATTGTTAACAGAGAAAAAGCAATGCTCACAGGAATACCTCCTTCAACCATCGCGCAAACTTTACGTGCTTTTTTAGCAGGTGTTGATGTTGGAACCGTTCATATGGATTTTGAAAAAGAGCCTGTTCCAATTAGATTTCGGATACCAGCAAGTAATAGAACCGGACCAAAAGATTTATCGAAAGTATTTTTTACAACCCCTCAAGGTCGACAGGTTCGCTTGTCTGAGATTGCGAAAATAGAAAAGAGTCAAACCAGAAAACCAATTTTACATAAAGACCAATATCCTGTTGTGTATGTTACCGGAGAGCTTGCTCAAACAAGTCAAGTTTATGCGGTTCTTAAAATGTGGGGCTATTTAGAAAATAATACCTTACCAAGTGGAACAAAACTCAAGCAATATTTTATGGCGGATCCTGATACGAGAGGTTACGCAATACGTTGGGATGGTGAAATGAGACTGACTCTTGATGTATTTCGTGATCTTGGTTCGGCATTTATTTTTGCCATAATTATGATTTACCTGGTTTTAGTTGCCTACTATCGGTCATTTTCGACACCTTTAATAGTAATGGGCGCAATACCTCTAACGATTATTGGCTTCTTGCCCGGTCACGCAATTATGGGACAATACTTTACTGCCACTTCAATGATAGGAGTAATTGCATTAGCGGGTATCGTTGTGCGGAATTCTTTGTTACTAATTGACTTTATTATTGAAAACAGAATGCAAGGGCATAGCCTTGAGTTTGCAGTAATAGAAGCGGGGCGAACGCGACTACGTCCAATAATTCTTACGGCAATGGCAATCATTTTGGGCACTTTTATTATCCTTTTCGATCCGGTTTTTGGTGGTTTAGCCGTTTCACTTATTTTCGGAACATTTGCATCTACACTACTAACGTTGCTTGTTATACCGCTTGTTTATTTTCTTTACGAAAAGAAGAGGGCAAAAATATAATTTTTAATCTCAGTCTACCTGGATTTCGTTTAACGCAATTTCCCGTAAACCATCAATCGCTTGCTCAATAAAAGGATTATCACTTTCACGTGGATAAACCATGTAAGCAGGGTGAGTATACTCAGGTGATGCTTGTACACGATACAGACGCCCAGCATTAATAAATGAAGTCGCCATGCGAATAGGTAAAAAACAACACGAACTGAGATTATTATTGAATTTATGTCGTGGGAGTGAAGACGGTTGCCCAATCATCGAAGATATTGATAATTAATCAAGCTAAGTAACTCAACTCTTTCATCACATATTCATTGTTAGTGATATAATAACGTCACCTTATAGCTACTCTATATCGTTATTAAAGCCAGCTGTGTGACTCCATATCCGTGAGTTGTTAAATTGGAAAAATTATTACGGGATAAGTATGAAAAACATTATTACTGCATTGATTCTCGGACTCTTTTCGTTATCCTGCTACGCTAATACATCACAAAGTTATGCAATTGATTCTGTTACCGGGGCAGGGACATGGAAAATTCATAATCAAGGCGTTAATTTTTCTCTAACGCAGATATTACCCGAACAGGCCCAAGCCTTTTATGTAAACCGAGGCTTTACGTTGAAGCAAATAAAACCATACTCTTCATCGTGCGTTTATATGGCTGTTTTACGAAACGATAATGCACCGGGTACCATTCATTTTGAAAGTAATAAATGGTCGGTATTCGTAAATGGTCAATCACGCTTACTGAAATCAGTTGATAGTTGGGTGCAACAGTTAACAACAAGTACGACAAAAAAATCGGCTTTAATTGCTTTTCGCTGGGCACAGTTTCCACCTGAGCAAGAATATGAACCGGGAGGGGACTGGAATCAGGGGATGCTATCTATAGGCTTAGCTCCTGGTAGTCAATTTGATATTGTTGCTCGTTGGGATATCGATGGCAAACCTTATAACGTTAAACTACGAGGAGTTCGTTGTGTCAGGTAAACAATCAAGTCGAATACGCACACTGTTAGTGGTTCTAACGTTATCATTATCAGGCATTACATTCGCAGCCGAAATTCCCCCTTTAACACATAAGCTGACTGCTCTTAATCCGCCGATCAATGCACCGAGTCTGCGTTTAAAAAATATGGATGATGAAATTGTTGATATTAAAGATTTAAAAGGAAAAGTTGTCGTTGTTAATTTTTGGGCGACATGGTGTCCGCCTTGCCGTCGTGAAATGGGATCGCTTGAACGTTTACATCTCGCTACCAAAGATAAAAATGTTGTTATTTTGGCCGTTAATATAGGTGAAGATGTTGATACAGTGTTTTCTTTTATGGGACAAGTTGATCCATCACCCAGCTTCCCGATACTATTCGATTTAGAAGCTTATTCTATGAAACAGTGGAAGGTTCATGGCTTACCAACAACCTACATCGTAAATCCTGAGGGTAAAATTGTTTATCGAGCTATTGGCGGTCGAGAATTTGATCATCCAGATATTCAGAAAACTGTAATCAATTTAGGTAATTAGTTTACGTAAAAATAATCGCCTTTTTAGCAGCAGTCGGGGATAGTTAATTTGTACTGGTGTTCTCAATAGGAAAGCCCGCTGTTTTCCATTTAGGGTAACCATCTTCAAGTCGTCGTGCTTTCAAGCCTTGTTCACGTAAACGGGCCACTGCATCAAAAGCTAAAATACAATGCGGGCCACGACAATAAGCAACCACTTCCTTATCCTGACCGATCTCGTCGAGTCTTTGTTCTAAATTGCTTAACGAGTCTGTAGAAAAACCCATTTTGGCACCGACTAAAAGTAAACTTAGCGGTAGCGATTAGACCAATGATGTGCCACGTGGTTGAGGATGCTAGCTTGTATTAAAACTCAAAATACTTTATTCACGAGAAAATATAATCAACGAGTTGTTCAGCAAAGGGAGCTGCTTGTTGATACTTTGTGTAATGCCATATAGGTTAATAAATATAAACTTTAAGTGATTATAAAAAAATAACAAAATATTTGACGTTTAAGCTAAATTAATGAAGTAGGAATGCCACCGGAACCATAAACTCCAGCTTTTGACGTGGGTCATGCTCCGGCATAGGAGGAAAGGGATCAGCACGTTGTGTCATTGCAAGTACTGCTTTATCTAGCATCCTGTTGCCCGTACCTTGTTCTAAAATAACTTGCTGTATTTTGCCTCGTCGGTCAATAAGAATACGTACAATAGCTTCCCCTTCTATGCGTAATCGTTTAGCCTGGCGTGGATATTTTTTATGTTTTTCCAGCCAGGCAACCAACAGTTGTTCATAGCGAATGCTGCTGGCAGCATCCAGTGGAGCGACTTTATTTTCCATCGGTGGTGGCGATTCTTGCATTACGATTTCAGGTTCAGGCTCAATAATTTCGGGTTTTGTAGAATGCTTAGGCTCCGGTGGTGGCTTTTGTATAATTTTTTTCGGTGGGGGGGATGATTTAGCTTCCGAAGTGGCTTCACTGACTGTTTTTTCAGCCACTGGCATCAACACACTGAGACGCATAGGAAGAGCAGGTTTAGATAAAGGCGCTGAGGCGGACAATGACAAACCGATTGCAAGACTGATATGCAGCACCAGAGTAACCAACAGGGCCATGACTATGTGTAGTCGAGTAATTGTCATTCGTATTACTTTTGCGTTGTTGCCAATGCAACGTTACT
>Ga0316209_1001368_pt1 | contig 25916 bp, 24 predicted proteins | sample 6monopyrite_MG_FD_204945 | JGI IMG/M metagenome (GOLD analysis project Ga0316209, IMG submission 204945) | Microbial mat bacterial communities from mineral coupon in-situ incubated in ocean water Damariscotta River, Maine, United States -... | ecosystem: Environmental > Aquatic > Marine >...
TGACTCATATCCTTTACATCTATTGTTTTAGTGAATCGTCACTAGAGAGGATTAAAGTCAAAACTGGAAAGCGGCCGCCGCGCTGGACACCAATAAGCACAGCCCATAAAAAAGGCCAGCGGTAATGCGCTAGCCTGGGTGTAGTGGTTTTGTGCTAACTTAAAAATCCACCATCAACCACCACAGTAGTGCCCGTAGTGTAACTAGAAGCATCAGAAACTAGATACAATACAGTTCCAGCCATCTCGTCAGGTTGCGCGGTTCTTCCTAGTGGAATTTGCATTAGGGCTGTTTTCAGTATTTTTTCATTACTCGTAAGCGCTGAGGCAAATTTAGTTTCGGTTAATCCTGGTAATAAGGCATTCACACGGATATTCAAAGGACCACATTCTTTGGCAAAGGCTTTAGTCATGCTTATAACCGCTGCCTTGGTGATGGAGTATATACCCTGCCCCATACCAGGCGATATGCCGTTGATAGATGCAGTATTTAAAATGACACCACCGCCCTGCTGTTTCATCATTTTACCGGCTGCGGTAGACATAAAGAAATAGCCACGAATGTTCACATCAACGGTTTTTTCAAATGCCGCTAGATCAGTATCTAAAATATGCCCGAAATAAGGGTTAGCCGCCGCGTTATTGACTAAAATATCTAAACGCCCATATTGCTCATTGATTTGCTCGAAGACGTTTTCAATCTGTGCCATTTCACCTACATGACAGACCATAGCCACCGCATCACCACCGTCATCGCGAATGCTTTGTGCAACGGCCTCACAACCATCAATTTTGCGGCTAGACACAATCACTCTGGCACCATAAGCCGCAAGTAAGCGTGCAATAGACTCACCTATACCACGGCTCGCGCCTGTTACTAAGGCCACTCTGCCGCTTAAATCAAAAATATCTTTTTTCATAACACTTCCTTCATTCACTGAAATTTACCACTTAGTTGTTATTGTTAATCAACATCTACTTTAAGCACTAATTTACCCATATTTTCGCCCTTAAATAACATCAATAATGTTTCTGGGAAATGCTCAATGCCTTTCACTACATGTTCTTTAGCAATTAATTTACCCTCTGCTATCCAGCCGGCCATTTCAGCGGCGGCTTTGGAATAGTTTGCGACGTTATCAAATACGACTATGCCTTCCATTCTGGCCCTATTTACCAACAAGGTAAGGTAGTTAGACGGCCCTTTTACGGCTGTTGTATTATTGTATTGGCTGATAGCGCCACAGATCACTATGCGCGCTTTCATACGTATTTGAGTTAACACATCATCCAGTATCTCACCGCCAACATTGTCGAAGTACACATCCACACCTTTGGGACAGGCGACTCTCAGTGACTTCTTCACATCTTCATTTTTGTAATCAATCGCCGCATCAAAACCTAATTCATTCACTAAGTAGGCACACTTGTCCGCACCCCCAGCAATACCTACAACTCGGCAGCCTTTTATCTTGGCAATTTGTCCTACCACTGATCCTACTGCTCCAGCCGCACCCGACACGACTACTGTCTCGCCAGCTTTGGGCATCCCCGTATCCAACAATCCAAAATAAGCGGTCATTCCGGGCATACCCAAGACACCTAAGTAGCGCTCTAATGGTGCTAGACTTGGGTCAATTTTGTGTAGACCTTCAACACCCACAGCAGCGTATTTCTGAACACCACAATGACCGTATACGTAGTCGCCTTCTTTAAACTGCCTACTGGTAGACTTAAGTACCTTACCTACTGTACCAGCGCGCATAACCGCACCAATTTGCACAGGTTCGATATAAGATTTACCATCATTCATCCAACCTCGCATAGCAGGATCCAAGGAAATATATTCCACTGCAACCAAGACTTGGTTATCGTCTAATTCTGCAACTTCTGTTTCCACAAAGTCCCAGTTTTCTCTAGTGGGTGTGCCAACGGGTCGTGATGCTAATAAAAACTGTTTATTTTTCATAATGTTTCCAAATTAATTTAGTATTTAACTTAGTCATAGACGGATCTATTAAAACCATTCAGCTTGCATGTGACTGCAGCTGTCGTCCATATCGTTTAACAATGCAATATCTCGTTGTATTGTGGGTAATTCCCAGCGCACAAAATATTTAGCCGCTTGCACTTTACCTAGATAAAATGCCTTTTCTTCGTCAGATAAACCTGAAGCTGCCAGTGCATTTTCCGCCACACTTGCCTGACGTATCCACATCCAACTCATGACTATTTGCCCGAATATATTCATAAAACAGGTGGCATTTGCTAACAAAGTTGGCTGTTTTTCAGACTTTAAATGTTGCCCAAGCATAGGCAACAAAGACTGCATTTGCTGTATGTAAGGCAATAAAGTAGCAATCAACTGTTTGCTTTGTGTTCCGGTGATTTTAGCAAAGTCAGCTTCCATTCTTTGCTGCAGTAATTTCAGCCCTGCACCATTCCCTTGCCATAGTTTACGGGTTAATAAATCCAGCGCCTGAATGCCGTTGGTGCCCTCATGAATAGGGTTAAGCCTATTATCACGCCAGCACTGCTCTACCGGATATTCACGGGTATAACCTGCACCACCTAATACTTGTATCGCCAGGTCATTGGCTTTTGGGCCATATTCTGAAGGCCAAGCCTTAACAATAGGCGTTAACAAATCCAGCAGTTCAGAGGCTTGTCTTTTTTCATCGTCTGCAGTGAGCGTGTGGGAATCATCAACTAAGCGCGCGGCGTAAAAACATAGCGCCATGCCTCCTTCAACATAGGATTTTTGCGCCAGTAGCATACGTTTCACATCACCATGTTGAATAATAGTTGCTGGTTTATCCGTGGGTTTGTTATTAGGTGCCACACGGCCTTGGGTACGTTCTTTAGCATACTCTAACGAATATTGGTAACCGCTGTAACCTATCATTGCCGCGCCAAAACCTACACCCAATCGGGCTTCATTCATCATTAAGAACATGTAGCGTAAACCTTGGTGTTCTTCGCCTATCAAGTATCCGTGACAGTCTTGGTTTTCGCCGAAGCTAAGTGCGGTAGAGGTGGTGCCTCTGTACCCCATTTTATGAATAAGTCCCGCTAAGGCTACATCGTTTCGCTCTGCTGGGTTTCCAGCTTCATCAAGTCGAAACTTAGGCACCACAAATAATGAAATACCTTTAACACCGGCAGGCGCGCCTTGAATTTTAGCTAAGACCAAATGCACTATGTTGTCTGATAATTCATGATCACCACCTGAGATATAAATTTTATTCCCTTTTAAACGATAGTTACCGTCTTCATGTTTAATTGCAGTGGTATGAATATCAGCTAAAGACGAGCCAGCATGTGGCTCAGTTAATGCCATAGTGCCGGTAAATTCGCCGCTTAACATTTTAGGCATGAAGGCATCTTTTAACTGCTGTGAGGCAAAGTTGCGGATTACGTTTGCCGCAGCAATAGTTAAAAATGGGTAACCAGTACTTGAAGGGTTAGCTGCCATAAAATACCCAGCACAAGCAGTCATAATCGTTTCTGGCAATTGCATACCGCCTTCATCGAAGTCAAATCGACCTGCAATCAGTCCTGACTCAACATAAGCATCAAAGGCTTCTTTTACTTCTGGGATCATATGTACTTTTTGACCATCGAAGGTTGGTTCGTTGGCGTCACCTTTAGCATTATGAGTGGCAAACTTTTCAGTGGCAATTTTGTTGGCGATTTCCATAACCGCATCAAATGTTTCGCGGTTATGTTCCACAAACCTTTCTCGTTTACAAAGGTTTTCTGTATCCAATAATTCGTATAGTTGAAATGCTAATTCTTTACGTTTGACTAGTTCGTTGTTCATATTTTCTGCCCTTTACGAGTGATTACGGATGAAAAGTGTATATACCCAAACCACCTCAAAATGCCGGATTCAGCGGGAGTTTAAAGCGATTTAGGCAAGGCGGCTATTTGCAGGCTTAGTCATCTAAGTCAAAAATTGCCAACGCAGCATAAATCGCTTTAAAACCCGCCCTAAAGGGAACGACTGGGGCACTCCACTTCTTCGTTGCGCCAATTCAGAAGGTGGCCGACATTCAGTCATTGACGCGCCTTGAATTGAAGCGCCCCAGTCGTTCTGAAACGCGCATTTTGAGGTGGTTTGGGTATATACTTGCATTCATCAACTCAATCATAGATAAATTAAAAAGGTAACTATTATGTCTAAGTCCGTAATCCATACAGACAAGGCGCCAAAAGCTATTGGCACCTATAGCCAAGCCATTAAAAGCGGCACTACAGTCTATCTTTCTGGACAAATTCCTTTGGTACCAGAAACCATGCAGATTATATCCGAAGATTTTGCTGAGCAAGCCCATCAAGTGTTCAAAAACATACAAGCTGTTTGTGAAGCGGTAGAAGACGGCTCATTGAATCACTTGGTAAAAGTCAATATTTTCTTAACGGATTTATCCAATTTTGCCGTGGTTAATGAGATTATGAGCCAGTATTTTAAACAGCCCTATCCGGCCCGTGCTGCCGTGCAAATCAGCGCCTTACCCAAAGGTGTACAAATTGAAATAGACGGAGTAATGGAGCTTCCTGAGTAGGAATTCATCATGCCAGCGGAGGTCTATATGTCCCCCGAGCGATATGCTCGGATTAGGCATTTTCTTAGTCTACGGCAACCAAGTTTAACCTTGTGTTTAGAACAGTTGAATAAGCCGCACAATATCTCTGCCATAGTGCGCAGCTGTGATGCTGTAGGCGTGTATGAAGTGCATGCCGTTTGGGATGAAAAACCGCAATTTCGCAAAAGCACCGCTATGGGCAGCGAAAACTGGGTGTATACCAAAGAACATTCATGTATTGCGGACGCGGTAAACCATTTAAAAACACAAAATATGCAGGTGCTAGTAACTAACTTGTCTGAAAATGCAGTAGATTTTCGTGATATTGACTACACCCTTCCTACTGCCATCATTCTGGGCCAAGAAAAACATGGCGCAACCCCAAAAGCCGTAACAGCTGCGGATCAAGATATCATTATTCCCATGGTGGGCATGGTTCAATCACTGAATGTTTCAGTGGCTGCAGCGCTTATTTTGTACGAAGCCCAGAGACAAAGGCAGTTAGCGGGTATGTATAACACTCAGCAATTAACAGAACAAGCCTGTCAAAAAATGTTGTTTGAAAGTGGTTTCCCTAAACTACGAGCAATATGTGACCGTAAAGGTTTGGTCTATCCACATATTGACAACACTGGTCATATTGATGCTAACGAAAATTGGTGGAAAGCAGTCCAACTAGCTATATAAGAATCGAATAAACACCAACAACCCTTAAGTAACTGAACAGCTTTGAGCGAATGGTGGTCATAGGATCGAATTAAACGCGACTGGCAAAGGAAGACTCTCTACTGCCGTAGAATAGTATTGGTTAACGACAAAAATTGCCTGAAAGCTGACATAAGCTTTTGTTGATTTTAAGTTTTTTTGAGAGCAAAGATAGTAGTAATTCAACGGCCTTAAAATTTAAATATGGTTATTGGAATCAAGGAGATACATCATGAATAAGCAATGTAGATTAATGTCTTTAGCGTGTGCGGTAAGTATTGTGGGAATGGTACTTATCTACCCTCAAGTAGAAAAAGAATGGCTTGGTGTAAGTGAAAATAAAAGTAACTTTTAAATTTTCAAAAACTTATGTTGGAAAAAAGTCAGCATTTAAACCATGAAGAAAAAAATTTGCGGCCTAAAGTTACAACATTGTTGTAACTTCAATTGTTATGCTATAGTTGTAACAATGTTGTCACATGAGTAAGGTTTATGGAAATTTGCATTCGAAAAATTGGGAACTCTAAAGGGGCTGTTTTTCCAGCGCCTTTGATTAAGGAGTTGGGCGTTGATGAGGGGCAAATATTGCAAGCCAACATGGTTGATGGGCGCTTGGTAATTGAAAAAATTATTAAGCCAGAATATTCACTCAATGAGCTTTTGTCGAAGTGTGATCCTAAAGCTATGACTTTGAATGATGAAGACAAAGTTTGGTTGAATGACTCACCAGTAGGGAAAGAGGTAATTTAATGCTTAAGAAATATATCCCTGTGCGCGGAGACATCGTATTCACTGACTTTGATCCCTCTGCCGGTCATGAGCAAGCGCATAAGCGGCCAGCACTGGTGTTATCACCAGAGCCGTTTAACAAACAAATTCAGCTTGCACTTGTTGCTCCTATCACCTCACGAGTACGTGGGCATGGGTTTGAAGTGAATCTTGGCGATAAGATAAAAACCAAAGGTGTTGTTTTGTGCCAGCAAGTTAAGACTATTGACTACAATAGTCGAGGTATTGAGTTCATAGAGAAAGCGCCTCAGAACTTGATTGACGAAGCTTTGGCGCGTGTTCGCGCACTAGTAAGCTGAGTATGGCGAAAAGTTACAGGTCTTCGAAGAAGACGAAGTTGGAATGAATGGAGGGTTAAAAATCAACATCGCTTATGTCAGCAATGTCGCCAGGCTGTGTAAAAACTATTGATCACCTTTTGGTCTAAGTATGTGATTTTTATGATCAATCAGTCTTAGCCACCGATCCAACTTTAAGACCGAATTTAGTATAATAAAATGGTAAGCCAAACCAGAGTATATCTGACATGCCTCACCATATTAAAGGTCAACCAAGACACCAATCGACACTCTTCCCAGAAGCAATAGATGACTTTGTTACCGAAGACAATCCAATACGAGTTATCGATATGTTTGTCGACCAACTTGATTTACTAAGCCTAGGTTTTGAAAGTGTTAATGCAAAACTAACAGGTCGCCCAGGCTATCATCCAGCCACAATGCTAAAACTCTACATTTATGGTTACTTAAATCGCATTCAATCATCTCGTCGGTTAGAAAAAGAGAGTCATCGCAACGTTGAATTAATGTGGTTGCTTGAACGTTTAAGACCTGACTTTAAAACTATCGCCAACTTTAGAAAAGATAATGGCAAGGGGATCAAAAATGTCTGCCGCAAGTTTGTTGAGTTATGTCGTCAGCTCAATATGTTTGAGGATTCAGTGTTCGCCATTGATGGTAGTAAGTTTAAAGCCGTCAACAACAAATCCAAGAATTATACGCCCACCAAAGTTCAGGCTCATATCGAGCGAACAGAAAAGAGTATTCAACAATACTTAAGTCAAATGGACACCAAAGACGGGGATGAAAAGGATATCGACACCACAGTATCTACTTCAAAATTAGCATGGCTTGAGCAGCGATTAGTTGAGCTTAAAGCACTCGAAATACAAGTGAATGAACACCCAGACAAGCAGATATCACAAACCGACCCTGATGCACGTTTGATGAAGACGCAACATATGGAAAGACAGGTGTGCTACAACGTGCAAAGCGCTGTGGATACTAAGCATCACTTGATTATTGAACACGATGTCACCATGACAACCGACAGGGGCCAGCTCACCTTAGTAGCAGCGCAAGTTCAAAAAACGTTGGGTAAGAAAGACATCACCATCATCGCCGACAAGGGCTACTTTAGTCGCATAGATATTAAAGCGACACAAGACTTAGGCATGACGGCAAACGTGCCACAAACTGATACATCAGGCTCAGAAAAAAAAGGCATATTCAACAAATCATTATTTAAATACGATAAAGACCAAGACCTTTATATTTGCCCAGCGGGCGAGGAATTACCGTACCAACGTGACGTGACCGAAAGAGGCCTTGAGCAAAAGGTATACGTTAATTTTTACGCTTGTCGTGATTGTAGTATTAGAGATAAATGCACGAAGTCATTAAAAGAGCCAAGGAAAATGAGACGTTGGGTTCACGAAGATGAGATAGACGCGATGCAGCAGCGGCTCGACGATAATCCAGAGATATCGGTTGTGAGAAGACAAACTGTGGAGCATCCGTTTGGTACTATCAAAATGTGGATGGGCGCGACACACTTTTTAATGAAGCGTAGAAAGAATGTCAGTATCGAGATGAACCTGCATGTGCTGGCTTATAACCTGAAGAGAATGATGACAATAATGGGGACAACTGGTTTGATGGAGGCCATCAGGCAATAAGGGGAGATTTAGCCTGAATTCATGAGATAAAACAGCCTCTAAACGTCACATTTATCATTAACAACCCGCCTTAACACTCCAAATCCAAAATTCCGCGCTAACGCTAATAATCAGTGACTAAGTCATTTGGAAGGTTGAGTATCACAGAGGGTAAGATTTGGCGGTTGTAATCCGAGTTTTTACACAGCCTGTCGCAACTGCTGTCATTAAATGTAATGACTAGATTGACCACCTTAGTTACATTAACCCGGATTTTAAAACGCGAATCTCACCAGAACTTCTTTATCAGGCGGCAAAATTATCACTGTAAGCTTCTAATCAAAAATTTACGGCGCAGTTATCATCGCTGCGCCGCGAGCATTTAATCTGAATTCGAGTTATTTAGTAATTGTGTGCTGCTGTATTTGTTTTACTACACTTTTCGCTAGCTCATTAGGAAGCGGGATAGTTAAATGATACTGACTAATTTTCCAACCATTCTCAGTTAATTCCAACACCCCAGTTCCTCGGCATTCACCATAACTTTGGCTATCAAGCATTTCATCAAACCAAGCAACATGGCCTGATTCAGCAAGAGTCACATGGCGATTTCGCGGAATATAGGTCCAACCTTTACCTTTATCAAAATAAGGTTTAGCAAAGGCTATAAAAGCATTTTTATCCCAGCGCTCTGTGGCATCTGTACCAATAAAAACAGCCTTATCCGAGAGTAAATCAAAGTATTGTTGTTGGTTAGCATCACTTGCAGCTTGATGAAAGTTATCTAATGCCAATGATATTTGGGTTTGCGTTTCGCTTGCTTGAACGGACAATTGAACAAACATAGCGAAAATGAGACATACACAGCGTTGTAACATTTTTATATTCCAAAATATTAAGACCAGTTACAAGCTTTGCGCAGTTTAGATGCCAATACAACAGCAATTACTTGATTCGGCTGAGTAATTCTTTGATTATAGGCGCAATTAAATTATCGATTTTGGGAAGCCCTGTGAATATCTCTTGGAAACGAGCCACATGTATTGGCACAAACTGCCGAAAAGACCAAAATACTAAAATTTACAGAGTATTATGCGAGGCTTAGCCCAGTTGCCGATCACTGAGCTAAAAGGTGTGGGCGCCAAAGCAGCAGAAAAACTAGCAAAATTGGCAATTGTCTCTGTACAAGACTTGTTGTTTCACTTACCTCACAGATACGAAGACCGCACCCGCATTTATCCCATCGCAGATTTACAACCTCACCTACATACCAGTATTCAAGGCGAAGTGACGTCATGTGATATCCAATTTGGCCGCAAACGTATGTTAGTTGTAAGGCTCAGTGATGGAACAGGCACTGTGACTTTACGTTTTTTCCATTTTTCCGCTGCACAAAAAAACAATCTTGAAGTAGGCAGCACCATTCGCTGTTTTGGTGAAGTAAGGGCGGGCAAATATGGTCTTGAGATCATGCATCCGGAATATAAAAGTATTCGATTAGATCAACCCGACATTATGCAGGAATCCCTTACACCTGTTTATCCCGCTACTGAGGGTATTAAACAAATCACCCTGCGAAATTTAACCGAACAAGGGCTAAAGCTTCTAAACCAAGGTGGCTTAGCTGAACTTTTGCCAGAAGGTTTATATCAGCAACAAATTAGCTTAGTCGAAGCCTTGCATTTGGTTCATCGGCCACCACCCGATGTGACCTTGTCGTTATTTGAAGAAGGTAAACATCCAGCTCAACAACGATTAATTATGGAGGAGTTACTGGCGCACCACTTAAGTGTGTTAAAAGTCCGGCAACAAAGTCAGAAACAAGCCAGCTTCCCCATCAAACCTAGTGCTGATTTACTGAATCAATTTTTGAAAAACTTACCTTTTAAACCTACTGGCGCTCAGCAGCGTGTGGTAGCCGATATTCAGGATGATATGCAACAAAACAGTCCGATGATGCGCTTAATACAAGGCGATGTGGGTTCAGGAAAAACCGTGGTGGCAGCAATGGCGGCGTTGTCTGCCATTGCTGCGGGTTATCAAGTTGGGCTTATGGCACCCACAGAATTATTAGCCGAGCAACATGCCAATAATTTTCGACAGTGGTTTGAACCACTTGGCATTGAAGTTGGTTGGTTAGCCGGTAAATTAAAAGGTAAAGTCAGAGAGAAGGTGTTAGCGCAATTAGCCAATAACGAAGTTAAAATGTTGGTAGGCACCCACGCTATTTTTCAAGAAGCTGTCACCTTTTCCTCACTCGCTTTGGTGATAGTGGATGAACAGCATCGCTTTGGAGTACACCAGCGTTTAGCCTTGCGTGAAAAAGGCGAATCTCAGGGGACATTTCCCCACCAGTTAATTATGACCGCCACGCCCATTCCACGCACTTTGGCTATGACCGCCTATGCAGATTTAGATACCTCAGTGATTGACGAATTACCGCCGGGCAGAACACCAGTGAAAACGGTTGTTTTGCCCGATACTCGCCGTGATGAAGTGATCACTCGGGTACGCAACGTTAGTGTTGAGCAAGGCAGGCAAACTTATTGGGTATGTACCTTGATTGATGAATCTGAATTTTTGCAAAGCCAAGCCGCTGAAGATACGGCTATTCTATTGCGAACGGCACTGCCAGAACTTAAAGTGGGTCTGGTGCATGGCAGGCTAAAGTCCGATGAAAAACAGCAGATCATGGCAGACTTTAAAGCAGGCGAGCTAGATCTATTGGTAGCAACCACTGTGATAGAAGTGGGTGTCGATGTACCTAATGCTAGTTTAATGATTATCGAAAACCCAGAACGTTTAGGTTTGGCGCAGTTGCACCAATTACGCGGACGTGTAGGTCGTGGCTCAGTAGAAAGCCATTGCGTTTTGATGTACCAAAGTCCTTTGTCTAAAACTGCCAACAAACGTTTAGCGGTACTTAGAGGATCTAACGACGGTTTTTATATTGCCCAACAAGATTTAGAAATTCGCGGGCCAGGCGAATTATTAGGCACTAAACAAACCGGTTTAGCCGATTTGAAAATTGCTGATCTTATTCGTGATGCAGCACTTATCCCTCAAGTACAAAATATTGCAAACCATTTATGGGAGCAGTATCCGGCAAACGCACAAGCCATAGTGAATCGTTGGTTAGGTAACAAAGAGCAGTTTGGTCATGCTTAATGCCGCCGTTACACAGAATATCCCTGTCACTGTGCCACTCAAGGCTACGACTGAATTGGTCGTGCTGGCCCAACAAACTGCAAAAAAATGGGGACTGTCTTATCGTGATCAAATCGATTCTGGTTTAGCATTAGTTCAACACATTTCTCACTTGGAATTACGCCAGTTGGACGAACCCAAAGTGGGCGCAATAAAAGTCGATTTTGCTTCAGATGCTCTTACGTTCAGACGTTTACATGGCGGCGGTAAAAAGGAAGCCATTGCCAGAGCCATTGGTTTAAAAGGTCAAGATAGGTTACAGGTATTAGATGCCACAGCAGGATTGGGGAGAGATGCATTTGTGCTCGCCAGCTTAGGTTGCGTGGTTGATATGATTGAGCGCTCTGCTGTTGTTGCTGCGTTACTACAAGATGGCCTGAATAGAGCGGCAGTTGATCTAACATTAGCCAGTTGGCTGCCAACTCGCATGCAGTTATGGCATGGTGTAGCTAAAGATTTATTGAGCAACTGGCAAAGTATCCAGCCATCCAAAACCCGGCCAGATGTGGTGTATCTTGATCCTATGTTCCCGCACCGTAAAAAAAATGCCGCGGTCAAAAAAGAAATGCGTTTATTTCAGCAGTTACTTGGACCAGATGAAGACGCCGATCTATTGCTTGAACCAGCCTTAGCACTGGCTAAAAAGCGAGTAGTAGTAAAACGCCCATCTGGTGCACCATTTTTAGCCGCTAAAAAACCACAAATTGAAATGTTAGGTAAAGCCAACCGCTTCGATGTTTACCTGATTAAAGGTTAAATCTCTTTAACCAATGCCACTAGAACCAGAGAGTAAATCAGAATATTGCAGACGCTGTGTTTATGTTAACAAATAGATTGAGTGACTATCACTCTGATAGGTTAATCAATCTTTTTGCTCTTTAAGAACAAATTATTTCGTTTTCCAATTTCGGCAATTAGCTTAATAATAAAACGGCGATTAGTGCACAGTTTTTAATAACAATTTTTTGGACAGGGTAATGAGCAAAAATTTTCATTTAAAAAAAGATGATAACGATAAAATCAATGGTGCTGCAAAGCATAAATTTAATGCCGAATATAGCGATGAGCTAGAGTTTGACGCTAAAAGAAGCAAAAAAATATCCCAGCGAAGAGCCGATCAAAGACGACGCCAATTCGCCGACTTACATTAATGAATATTCAAACTATTGAGAATATGATGAAAAAAGTTTTGTTGACACTATGTTTATTTTTAACAACGGCGGTTGTAGCTGATGAGCGCCCTGTAGCGGACAAAGAGCTGATTGCTGAACTCAAGCAATATTGCACGGAATTAGCCCAAGAAGATGGTACTGATGGCAAAGAATTACAGGTATTTATGTTGGAATGTGTGAACGAAGAGCTAGACTCGGAAGGTTATCAACCCCTGACCAAACTGGTCTAAAGTTTATATACCCAAAGCCATTGGAGTTGTAGCTAGGCGGCAAAGGAACTCAGCCCCATGAGCCTAGGCGTACTAAGTGATTGGGGTGAGTGAGAGCAGCCAACAACGCTGCAGCTTCAAGGGAGACGGGTATAACATCTCAAAACAAGGGCGCATCAGTGCCCTTGTTTGTTTTCTATCATCTGTGTAAACACATCAATAAATTGACCTAGTCTAGCGTTTTTTGTTTGTTTCAAATAAATCAAATAACACTTTACGGATAGCGGTGCTAAAGGATCCAGCATGACCAACTCACCCTTGTTAACCAAAGGTTGTGCAATTTGTTCAGGTAGGATGATGGCACTTTTGTTAGTAGCCAGATAATTCAAAGCCACTTGTAGCGAGCCAGTACGCATACCCGCCTTTTTTATTTCTGGATAGATTTTTTCTATCGCTTCGTTGCTTTTTAAACCCCAGTCTAGCCAAATATTCAACTGCTTAAGAGGTTGTTCAGCTAACCCAACTGAACAACAAAGCGACAACATTGACTCACTTAGTTCGAATATTTGTACATCGTCAGACTTAAAAGGCACGGTTGTCAGGGCCAAATCTATACTGTGCTCGTGCACCATACGGCTAAGCTGTTCATTACTGCATATCTCTGCTCTTATCGATACATCGTCAAGGTGACCGTTTACCTCATCTAGGCTTTGCTTTAAGTACATATCCCAAGCATTAGGGGTGCTTGCAATACTCAAGTATTGAACACTTTCTTCATTCATTGCAGCGCGAGCCTGTTCAAGGGTATCGGCAAGCGAGGCGGCGAAAGGCAGTAACTTTTCACCTGCAGCAGTGAGTTGCAAACTATTTCTATTTCGCACAAAAAGCGCCGAGTTAAAATATTCCTCAAGCTGTTTGATACGTGCGCTCACTGCCGACTGAGTCAAATACAAGTTTTCAGCCGCTTTACCAAAATGTCTGGTTTGTGCCACTTCCATAAAGGTCACTAGGAATCGAATATCCATAATACTGCCTGTTATTTTATGCGCCTTAAAAGAACACGTCTTAAATTGAATGTATCAACTATACCCTTAGTCTAAAATTCTAGCGATTAAAGTAATAGCCGCCCACTAGAAACAAGACCAATACTTGAAACCAAATTACGGGTTTGATTGATTAGACGGCCAAGTGCTTGTTGGTTGCCGCCTTGCGCTAATTCAACATCATCAAATAAATATTGTTCTTGAGTGCTTAAGGCTGGGTTAGCAGAGAGTTTCATAGGTGTGCTCCTTCAAGAATTCTCAGGCAATGCTTTCAGAAAGATCCTTCTCTAAGCAAAAAGCCTTAATACTGATAATTCACAGCGTACTTGGTAGCTTTATACTTTCTGTCATTTGGTTCGGGCGGCTAGGTGAGCCGGAGGAAGATACTCGCAACTGATTTACCCGTGCTCTTTTCAGAAATGGTCTCCTCCGCAAAACTGTTAACCTGAAATGCGCAACTTTCTATGCACCCACACCCACCAAACTGGCCTTCTCAATCAACAATTCGAGTTGATACATCATTAAATTGGGTAATACTACTGATACTTGAATCCGCAAACATTTCAGCTTAGCGTTGAGCAAACTTAACAAGTAACGATAAGGCTGCGCCTAAATCAACCACATCGTGTGGTGCCTTGTAAATTATTAAAGTTGCTCAATTTTTTGAAGATAATAGTCTACTTGCTGCTGATTTTTTGCAATTTTGTGATAGTCGACAAGTCTATCAAGTACATTCTTAATCGCTTGCCTATTGGAAGCTGTATCATGTTGGGGTAAGTCTAGTATTTGTTGAAGGTAGGTTTCGGCCTGTTCATGGTGGTCTTGTCGCAAACTAACATAAACTAAGCCCGCCAATGTTTCGATTAGATCCGGGTGGCTGCCTCCCAATACCTTTTCCCGTGCTGACAAAACTGATAAATACAAGGTTCTGGCTTCGCTCAATTGACCACTGGCAAGCAGAATATCTGCCAACACTTGTGCCGATATCAATGTTACCGGATGTTCAAATCCAAGGGCTAAAGTTTGTTTTTCCAGTGCATCTTCAATCAACAACATCGCGTCGGAAAAACGCTGCTGACTGCCGTATAGCAGAGAGAGAGTCGCATTTGTGTTTGCAAGGTTTCTATATGTTGTGGACCTAACACCTTCTTACGAAGTAATAAAACCTGTAAATATAGCTGTTCGGCTTCATCCAAACGATTCAAACTCTTATAAGACATAGCCAGATTATGCATAGATCGCAATGTGTCCGGATGCATTTCCCCAAATATGCGTATGGCTTTTTCTATGTGCTCTTCAATGACAATAACCGCCTCGTCAAATTTTCCAACAACTTCCAGTACTGAGCCTAAAACACTCATGCAATATAATGTTCTTGAATGTAGTTCACCATTTATTTTTCGACTTAGGGTTAAGCAACGTCTGTAGCGCTGTTCCGCATCCGTATAATTACCCAACCAATGATGAACAGCCCCCAGATTGGCAATAGCCAAAATAGTATCGGGGTGTAATTCTCCATGTAACTCGTACTGCAATTTGTAGTTTTGAATGAACATCTTAAGCGCTTTATCAAGCTCACCTTTTCCTTGATAGATGCCGCCGATATTGCTCATGATACCCAGAGTATCTCTATGACTGGCGCCGTTGATTAGCTTGCTCATTACCAGCGACTCAAGCGCTATGGGCTCAGCTTCAAAATATTTGAACTGCGCTGTGTAAACATTAGTTAAGCCCATAAGCGCTTTAAGATATTCATTTTGCTCTGCCGTCTCATCAGGGTTCAATATACTAAGTGCCTGTTTCAAATGCGTTTCAGCCTCTGGAAAAAAACCTAGTTTTTCGTATATATTACCTATTGTTCGGCGAATAGTAGATTCAACTAAGGGTTGATTCACCAATGCATGCTGCTCAGAACCCTGCAACTTATCGCTCGCCTTATCTACTATTTCTCTTACAGATACCTCCTTTCCTTTTGCGTTGTCTGGCTCAATAGCCGTAAACATATCCGTTAAAAATTTGGTGGTGGCTTCGGCGCGAGTACTTTGTTGCTTAGCCATATCTCGCTCGATAATAAGCTGCTCTGATTGCAGCCATACTTTAGCAGTAAAACCACTAACGGCAAGAATAAACAAGGCCGCTAAAGTGCTGCTTATACGATTGCGTCGAAAGAACTTAGCCAAGACTGTAAACCAGGAGGTTTGCCCAGCGGAAACTGGCCAGTGTTCGAGATAGCGGTCAATATCCATTGAAAATTCATTAGCTGATTCATATCTTCCCTTTGCCTCTTGGCAAATACTTTTCATTACTATGTTGTCTATATCTCCTTTAAGTATCTGTGACAATTGTGCAGTGTCGTAATCAGAAACGCGGTCTAGCAATTTAATATTTTGTTGCTGAACGACTTCACTTGGCAAAGATGCCTGAGTTTCCAAAATAGTATGTTCAAGGCTTTTATTGCCTTTAGTGAAGGGTAAGCAGCCAGACAACAATTGATAAAGAATAACGCCAAGGGAATAAACATCGGATGCGGTATTGATTGACTCGCCTCGGATTTGTTCTGGGCTAGAGTATTGTAGAGTCAGCATTCTCGATCTGAGTGGTTGCTCTCCAGAGGGAGGGGATCCAGCAACCACCGTGCTTAATAATTTTGAAATGCCAAAATCCAGCAACTTTGGCTCACCATCGGGGGTAATTAATATATTTGAAGGTTTTAAATCACAATGTACAACTAAGTGCGTATGTGCGTATTGAACGGCATTACATACTTTCTGAAACAAGCGCAGCCGCTGTTTTACATTAAGCCTTTGTTGTTGGCAGTAGCTATCAATAGCAAGACCTTCAACATATTCCATCACTAAAAAAGGAATACCTGATTCGGTCGTACCACCATCAAGTAAACGGGTAATGTTGGCGTGTTCCAGATTAGCTAATGTTTGCCTTTCCTCTTTAAAACGTTCCATTGAAGATTGATTGCTTGTGCTGGTTCTGATCAATTTAATGGCAACTTGTTTCTGGTATTGCTTATCGGCTCTTTCGGCCAAATAAACCGTTCCCATTCCGCCTTGTTCCAGGCGTGAAACTAGCCTATAGGAGCCAGCCATGGTGCCACTAAGATCCTTTTCAGTGTCGAGCACGCCATGCGCCGCTTGTTCAACAATACTGTTAAACACTTGGGTACTGTCAACATGGCTAAGTAAACTTAGTATTGCATCACGAATTTCCCTTTGTTCAGCAAATTTATCTGTAATGAAAGCAACTCTAGACTGGGGAGCTAGGTCGAGTGCCTCATGAAAATATTGCTCGATAGTTTGCCAATCACGGGATTGCATCTTCGCTCGCTAATTTAATCCGTCAATGAGTCAATTTACCTGACTAACTTCTTATTTCCTACTTAATTGTGTATAACCTTTGTGATAGTAATTAACTGAGTAACCCTATGTTAGTGCAAACAAAACAGACAGAAAATATTACCCAGTTGTTAGAAAATTGGCAGTCCGGTAATACTGATTCATTTAAGCAACTCAGTGAAATTCTGCACACAGAAATGCATCGACTTGCTATTCATTATATGAATCGAGAACGTCGCGATCATACCTTGCAGGCAACGGCTTTGGTCAATGAAGCCTACCTTCGATTAGTTGACGTGGACATAGGCTTTACCAATAAGCACCATTTCATGTCAATAGCAGGTCGTACACTGCGACGAATTTTGGTCGATCATGCAAGAGCCGCAAATTGTGAAAAGCGAGGTAGATGTGAATCCGTGATTACGCTCAACGAAGCAAAACTATCAGGCGCTGAGGATGGAGCTGATATTCTGGAACTCAACGATGCGATGGATGCGCTCTCACAATTCGATAGTCGTAAAGCGCAAGTTGTTGAACTTAACTTTTTTGCCGGACTCAGTGCTGAAGAACTCGCCCCGTTGCTCAATATATCATCACGTACGGCAGAAAGAGATTTAAAATTTGCCAAAGCATGGCTTTACAGCGAGCTAAGCCCTTGATGCCATTAACTCTGTCTGTATTCACAGCTTCGACACTGCAAAATAATCCTCTGTAACTTTCGTTTTTTTCAGCGCTTGGTTGGCTCAGTGACTGGCTTGCAAAAATTTATCAACGGTCGAAAACGAACTAAGCAGTGCGTTTTGGGTCGACTGATAATAGTTGCGCGAGTCTTCAAATATCTGTAGTACGCTAGGCGATACGGCAACCTCTTGCCCTGTTGGGTACTTGGGTAGTTGCAGTTCCATTCCAGGATGCAGGCGATCTAATTTCAAGCCCGAGTAATTGCCATTTAGTTGAATAATGTCTGCAGCGATAATGGCGCTTTTTAAACGTTGTACGTCACTCATGTTACTCAACACAACTGACTGGCCAGTTGACAGAATACCGACGTTATCGGGCTTGAGCTGATAAACAATTTTTTTCTCTAGTTTTGTTAGTTGAATGCGATTGTTGTGGTCAAACTTGTCGGCGTCATCCAGCATGCTGTTAGCGTTTATACTGTTATGTTTGCCATCATACAAAACGATGTCACCAATATTCAGGTGCCGCGACAGATCGCCTTGATCCACAATGTCGAAGACTATCTTATTTAATAAGTGTTCAGCGCCGGGTAAGGTCTCCTGCATAAAGCGTTGCACATCGGGTAATGCCAATATGGAAGGATCGACTTTGGCCAAATAACTTAGCTGAGTGCGGTATTCGATGAGTTGCGGATTGTTTTCCAGGACGCTCACATCGAACAGATCGTTATTCTTTATCCGGTAAGTGTTGTTAAATAAGAGGCTATCATTAAGTCTACCAGCAATGGCGGGCTCAGGTTGATTCGACCTTATTCCGATTGCATTCTCGTCCAATATATAGGGTGTGAGTACAATAATAATCTCTCGTTTTTGTACTTCGTCATCCGATGAGGTAAATAGCTTGCCAAGGAAAGGAATACTGCCTAGGAGAGGGACTTTAGTTTCGAGGGTTTCGATGTACTTGCTGACAAGCCCACCAATAATAATCGGTGTACGATCTGGAATACGGGCAAAAGTGCGTACTTTCTTACTGTTTGAGCCCTGTTTCTGTGCCAGTAGAACTCTTTGTCCGGATTCGGTCGAACTAAACACCTGCCCGGAATTTTCATCATCTTCAGACTCAACGGTGGCATCAATTTCCAGGGTCAACCAATCTCTGTTGGCAGACACTCTGGGTTTTAAGTTCAAGGTAATACCAATGGGTAAGGGGGAGAACTGATAAGCACTGATTTGTAATCTGCCGCTTTCGGTGAGCGTGCTGGACAACTCTGCGGTTTGGATCACATCGACAATTTGAATAACAGCCTGGCGGTTGCTCACCGCCAGTACACTGGGGCGCGACAGCACTTCAGCTTTGCCTTCGTCTATCAGGGCTTTGATCTGAATGCGTTTTCCAATTCCTGGGGTGAACACCTGTAGTCCTGAATTTGGATCGACGAAGGTGTCTTTGATCCAACCCAAGGCGCCTTCTCCTGGTGACAAAGCCCCAAGAGACAGTAGCCTGTCACCACGTCCCTCCTGAAATGCAATACCAAACTCTTCGCTGTCCTCTTCTCTTACTTCGAGCACCAAGGTTTCAATATAAACCTGGGCTGATGGTAGGTCTAATTTTCGCTGCACCAGCCAGTTGAGCTTATTGAATTTATGTTTTTGCTGTGGATGGTAATAGCTCAAAAAGCCATCCAGTTCGCCGGCGTTTGACTGACCTAAAGGGTTCACAGTATTACCACCAGACTGTCCCATTCCCCTTGACGAATAGGCCCCAGAGTCATTGCCGCCTGAATCACTAAAATTCACTTTTAACTGCTCGGGCCTAGACTGAACCACTACAATAGGTAATTCTTCGCAGGTAAAGGTGCGGGCTACGCTAGATGAGTTTAAGTCTTGCAGGTAGATGACCGTATAACCCATAACACTGATTGATTTGGACACGGTAGAGAGGTCTTGGTTGGACACTCTGATTTCATCAACCATTAAATCCTTCAAGTAAAAGGGGCCGGATTGACAGTCGGGCAAGTCAGCATAAAATGCACTATCAGGATCAAACAGAGGTTTACTTCCCGAGTGGCCCGGTCTTTTATTCAGTCCCAGCGGAGCCGATATCGAGGTTGAAGAGTGCTCGGCACCAGACACTTTTGAGCTGGGCTGCAGCGAATTCCCGCTATGTCCTGCACATGCGGTGAGCAGGGTAGTCGCTGACAGAATAGCGGCAAAAGATAATCTATCTTTCATATATGATATGTCCTTTAGAGCATTAAGGCTGCCTATTGCCAGACTTATGAAGTAGCGCTATTTCTAGCTTGAGCCACAATTTTCAATAATTCTTCAGGTGAAAGTGCGCCGGAATATACCTCGCCGTTAACAACAAATGCGGGTGTGCCGTTGATTTGCAGTTTTTCACCCAAACTTAAATTCTCACCGAGTTTTTGCGCATAATAAGGTTTTGGCAATTCCTGCAGGAATGCATCGGAGTCTATGCCTAGGGATTCGACTATGGAGAGAATGTCTTGTTGCGACGACAGCCGAGTAGAAAACATTTTGTCCTGAAACAGGCCGAAGTGCTGGGGTGCTAGACGATAAACAGCTACTGAGGCCACAGCAGCCATCTGTGACATAGGTCCCAAAATAGGAAACTCCTTAATCACAATCCGCAACTTGCTGTCGGCATCTAAGGCCGCTTGCAGGGTCGGATGGGATTTTTTGCAGTAACCGCAGTTGTAGTCAGAAAACATCACCACAGTAACGTCGGCATCAGGATTGCCCAAAAAAGGATCGGAGCTATCTTGCTCAAGCGTGCCTTTCAGTGAGTTGACAAACTTACCTTTTGCAACTTTTTCGGCTTCTTTTAATAGGTCTATGCCTTTGGATGTAGCGGCATAAACCTGTGCCGGATTAGCATCCAGATAATGTTGTACTCGACCGTCAACATAGCCTTCTAGCGTGCTTCGACCAAGTACTACGGTGCCTGCAATTAGCGCGGCTACAATGCCGTATTTTAATATAGTTAATTTCATGGTTTCCCCTTTGTTCAGCTATGTCCGACATACGCCGGACATAGGATGAACTAATTGATTATTGAGGCCAATTGCTCATAGATTTCGGATAACCGGCATCAACTTTAGTGCCGGTAAAGCGGATATATTGACTGCCTTTGATCATATACACCTGACCGTTTCTGAATGTGGCCGCGTCTATACCATTAGCGAAATCCGCAGGCATGCCCTGCCAGCCACCGGGTAGTTTGACTGGATAACCCGCGTCTACCTTAGTCCCTGTCAGGCGAACATATTCGTTGCCTTTAAAAAAGTAGTGTTTGTTATTGGGTTGATAATGAATAGCGGCATCCACATTCCCCCCCCAACTGCCCGGCATATTTATCCAGCCGCCAGACATGGCGGTTGGATAGCCACTATCTTTGGTCACGTCATTTAGACGCAGGTATTGTCCATCACGCCACATATAACCTTTAGTCGTAGCTTGATAAGGCAGGGCGGCATCAATGCTGTAGTGCCAATTCGCTGGTATACCTACCCAGCCGCCGGGCATTTTCTGAGGATAGCCCGTATCAAAACCGCTTGAACGGTTGGCGCTGGTTTTGGCATACGTGCCATTAGAATAAAACAGGTAGCTTGCTTTGCCATTACCACGGGTGATGGCAGCAGTGACCTGTTTAGGCTGCATAATCAGCTTGTCATCTACACCATCAGGTAATGTGGGTCCAACGCAATAGCTGGCCTGCTTGCTTGTTTTAGCTGGATATCCGCTGGAGTTAAAGCCGTTTTGTCCACAGCCCGCTTGGGTGCCCGCCATGACGTATCCTGCGGAGCCGTCTGCTAACCAGCCAGAGGCACACATTGAAAAACCACGATATTGGTTGGCATCAACAAGTTGTTGTTTAGTTGCCAGTTGCCCATTGTTTGACACGCAGTAGGCTTTGGCTGCGTTAAAGTCAAGCCCTTCAGCGTAACCACTGCTAGGAGATAATGCCCAAAAAGCTTGAGTTTTTCGTTTCTCTACTATTTCAGTAAATAGGGCTTTTGCATTATTCAGTTTTCTTTGTGCAGCGGTGAGTTCTACTTTGGCTGCATCCCTCGCACTGTTAAAGTTTACTGCTTTAAGTACCTTGACTTTGTCCGCTACATCTTTGGGCAGTGATGGTGACTTTCCTTCGCCAATTTGTGGATACTGGCTCTGCAGTTCTTCTAGTTCTGTCTTAGATTTTCCGATAAGCTCGCGTAAATAGATCATCTCATCTGAATCAGTTGTAGCACCGCTATTTTTTGCTTTGGCTTGCTGCAAAGACGAGTATAAGGAGTCCCGTCTAGCTCTGGTTTCCTTACTTCGTGCCAAGTTGATTTCAATAAACGGAAAAACCAGGTCTGTTATTGCCCTGCTATTTTCAGATCTTTCCTGCTCAATATCATTGAGCTTAATTTGCGCGATACCCACTCTGGCGTTTAACAAAGCGTTGAACGTGTCGTATTCGGCCAGATAAGCCTCAGTAGGCCCTGCATACCCATCCAGAGGTACTTCGCCTTTTGCTAAAACACTGCATTTGGGTTTGGTGTAAGCTGCAATCACACCTACGATGCCGGATGGGTCGAGAAGTGCCACGTTATTTAATACTTCTTGTGCAATCATAAAGTCACGCTGTTCTTCGGACTCATAGTTGCCCTTGCTAATGTCAGAAATATTGCTGAACAAAGACATGCCGTTACTGATGGCAGACGCGCCTGTCGCAGTGTATTCAAAGCCATTCTTAACAACTATGCCCTTGATTTGCTGCTTGGCGGTCTCCAACGCCACGCCTTTACTGATTTTTCCTGCTTGCTTCGCCATTTCTCTGATGGTGGCTTTACCACCTTCTTTTAGCGCGGCTTTTGTTGTGGACAGTGTGGTTTGCTTAATTGCCGTTGCGACGCCCATAGTGCCTATTGTAGCTGCGATACTGACTGCTGAATCGAGCACGGACATCACCAGGTTCGTTGTCTGAGTGGCGCACGCAGTGGCATCTGCTGCACAACCTGCTCCGCATTCTATTGGCAGTGTATTTGCCGTACAATAAGACCAACATACCGGGCCTACACCGTCGGAGCCCGATTCACATTTTTTGTAGCACAGACCCGCGTCATTTTCCTTATCACTGGAACACTTCGCTGCAACGGGCGTTTTAAAGTAGGTGTTTTTGGTACACGAGAGGTCGAACTGACCGGCATAACCTAGGGTTTTGCAATCTGGAGCAGTTTTCGGACGGCAAAAGCCCAGGATATGCTCATAACCTGCCTTACATTTTTCCACCGCCACTAACAGGGGCTTCCAGCACTTGTCTTTACCATGTTTAGCCTCGCAGCGGCTAAACATGCCTGAATCATTGAGCGCGTCACCGAATTGCCAGGGATATTCGCTTACATGGTATTCGACCTTGCGGCAAAACAGACCTTGATCGGTCAAACCATTAGTACATTTTTGTAAACATGCGCCCCAGGTAGAGCTTTCATATCCTGCTTTACAAGGTTCATAGCACAATGCCCCTTCTTTTTGCATGCCGGATGAACAGGTGTCGGGAATGGTGCCAACCCCCCTGCCATAAGAATCTTTCCAACAAAAGTCGATACTTGCACTTGCGCTAGACACAACCAGAAAAAAGGTGAAAGTCGCCATTAAAATGTGACGTAGCCAACCTAGGTAATTATGGGGTGACCAGTATTTTGATGTATTCATGTGTTTGCCCTTTTGTAAGTAAAAGTGTGGCTCGCAGCGAACCTCACAACCAAAATCCATTGTTACTTCTATTTAAAAGCGCAATTGAGGGACAAATACCGACATTTAATTTGTCATTAAATTAACCAGTACCCAACACACCTAACAGTAAGTGACAACTCATGACAAATGTCACATCCGTTCAATGACACTTGTGCCTTAACCCTTTAATTGATTTTCCGCATACTGGCTTCACTTTCAGTCAAATGAGCAAAATCAATGAATTTTAATCATTCCGCGTTAAGTAGTGTTGTTACTTCGCCATCTACCTTAGAGTCACTTACCGTTAGACAAAGAGCTGCCTGCACTGCACATCAGGTTGTTGTATCAGTGAAGGGTTTACATAAATCCTTTGCAGGTAAAAAAGCACTAAACAATATTGACTTAGAAATTAAGTCGGGACAGGTTTTTGCCATTTTAGGCGCAAATGGTGCGGGTAAAACCACCTTGATAAATATCTTACTAGGACGACTTAACGCTGACTCTGGTGAAGTGAGTGTGTTTGGCGTAGAAGCCGGTTCTTTGCAAGCTAAACGCCAAGTTGGGGCGATGTTACAAGTGGCTAATTTACCCGAAACCTTAAAAATCAAAGAGCATATTCAGCTTTTTCAGAGTTACTACCCCCATCCTATGGATTACCAGAAAGTGATTCATTATGCCGGTTTGCAGGATATGCAGAATCGTTATTCCAAAAAATTATCTGGCGGTGAAAAACAGCGCCTTCTATTTGCTTTAAGTATTTGTGGTAATCCCAAGTTATTGTTTTTAGACGAACCAAGTGTGGGTATGGACGTTGAAGCTAGACAGGGTTTATGGCAAGCCATTCGCGACTTACGAGCCGCTGGCACCGGCATAGTGTTAACCACCCATTATTTAGAAGAAGCCGACAACCTAGCCGATGACATAGTGCTGCTCAAACAAGGTAAAATAATTCGTCGAGGCAGCAGTGAGCAGATAAAATCCAGTATTAGGCATTCCACTATTCGTTTTAATAGTCATGAAAAGCCACAGACATTTGCTCAACTTCCGGCAGTTGTGAGTGTGCAACCCAGTGGTAAGTTTATTCAATTACATACTGAAAATGTCAATCAAACCTTGTCGTCCTTGTTATCAACTTACCCTAACTTGCAAGATCTCACAGTGTCTAGCGCAGGCTTAGAAGAAGCCTTTTTAAAGTTAAATAACTCAGGAGAATAATGATGTTAGATATCAACCATGCTCACACTATGAACAGCCCTCAAACCATGAACATTATGCAAACCCTAAATATTTACTACTTAGAAAGTAAATTTGAATGGCTTAAAAGTATCCGCAATCCTGCTTTTGCTTTGCCTGGGATTTTATTCCCTGCCTTGTTTTACATCTTTTTTGGGGTACTGATGAATCAACATAATCCTCAAACTGCCACCTATTTATTATGCACATATGGCACCTTTGGCGTCATTGGTCCTGCCCTATTTTCGTTCGGCGCTGGTCTAGCGGTAGAACGAGGACAAGGTTGGTTAGATATTAAAGATGCGTCTCCCATGCCCGCCTCTGCACTAATTGTCAGTCGCCTATTAGTATCTATGGCATTTTCAGTGATAATATTGGTTAGTTTAGGGTTAGTTGCTTTTACCATGACGAGTGTGAGTCTATCTTTCGCGCAGGTCATGACGTTATCCACAATTCTGGTGTGTGGTGGCCTACCGTTTTGTTTGTTAGGTTTAATTCTTGGGTTGTTGCTAAAAGCAGAAAGTGCACCGGCGGTAGTTAATTTGGTCTATTTACCTATGTCATTTTTATCGGGTTTGTGGATACCAATCACTATGTTGCCCGAATTTTTGCAAACCTTTGCTGAGTTCTTGCCACCCTATCATTTATCTCAACTAGCCTTAAAAGTTGTCGAGCTAGATGTAGGTGGATCAGTAAGTAAACATTTAGCTATTTTAGCTTTATTCACAGTTATATTTTTTGTATTGGCGATGTTGGTTTCTAATAAAAAAACGGTTAGATAAAGGAATGTATGTAATGGGTATTTTTCGAAAAATTGATTCTTGGTTATTACCCAGAAACCTAAACGAGCAGTTTTCGCCCTACATTTGGTTGATTTATTTACCGTTATTTTTTGTACCTGTCGTATTTCTTCATCAAGACCCTATGGATTTGGTTTGGACCTTTCTAGCCTTACTTGCCTTTTTGGGTCTGTATTTCCATGCCTTTTGGGTGAAAGGCCAAGACGTTATTTATCACATAGTAGCCATCACATTGGTTGGAACCTTAATTGCGTTAGTTACGCCTACAGCGAGTTCTTTATTTATCTATGCGGGTGCTCTTTGCTGTAGATTGAGTCCCATTAAATATGCCTTAACTGTATTGCTAGCTTTGTTGGCTTGGGTTATCGCTATCAGTTGGTTCTTTAAATTTGAATATTACTTTTATATACCCAGCCTAGTATTTACCTTGATTGTAGGCATTTTAAATATTTATCAACGTGCTCT